>JAABUJ010006924.1_pt1 | contig 10762 bp, 7 predicted proteins | sample 5559131 | NCBI WGS metagenome assembly JAABUJ01 (sample SAMN10711875, study PRJNA513366) | rock metagenome | isolation source: Antarctica rocks | place: Antarctica: Victoria Land, Mt New Zealand nord | collected 2016-01-07 | reverse complement strand
AATTCCATATTTCTTTCGCGCATGGTCGCAAGCCTCCTGCGAGATGTCAACTCCGATGATACTTCTCGCACCTGAGTTTAATAAAGCTGCAGAGCCATATCCTTCGCCGCAGGCAATATCAAGCACACGCTTGTTTCGCACATGGGGACAGGCAAAGCGATAGCGATAAACATGTTCCCAAAAAACATCTGCATCTGCTTTCTCAGGAACCATCCTTTCGCCTGTGAAATCCAATGACTCGTGCGTTGTTGACATTGTAATAATCTTATTCCTTTCAACTTGCTCAGGCAGAAGCCGTTTGAAGCTCAGAGACGTTAATTTGTTTCCATTCCGATTTGCTCAGCACAGGACCATAAACCGGGTTGTAGAGCTCGCCATTATTATAGTTGTTACGCCAAGACACTTCAATCCATGCAGCGTTGTCTATTGAGTCAAGAAGCCCATTGGCTTTATCGGCAATGCTGACGCTGATCAAATAACGTCCCGTTCCCAATGCCAGCCTTGGAATCGTGCATCTGACAACACTGTGCGACTCAATATCGGGAATTGGATTAGCTTCGAAATAGGAAGCGAAGGTTGTTATTCTTCGCCCGTAGCTGTCTTCAATCGCCAAAGCCAGTCTTGGCTCACGAATAGGTATCGTCGTTTGAAGCGTAAACTCAACGTTCATCTCTTCATCTGGAAAAAAATGCGCCGTCGGCTTGCCGTTTGCGGAAAGTAGTCTAAGACGTTGTATGATGGGCGTGTGTATTGATAAACGGGCTCGGTGAGTAGATAAATCCACATTGCCGTCATCTGAATAATGGGCATCGCTCAAATAGTCGGGAACCACCGTTTCTGTTGGTCCTGACCGGTAAATGCTCCCCGACCGCATTAAGATAGCAGTTTTACAAAGTTGCTGTACCGCACTCATATTATGCGAGACAAATAGCACGGTTCTGCCATGGGCAGCCACATCCTGCATCTTGCCGAGGCACTTCTTCTGGAACTCTGCATCGCCCACGGCCAGCACTTCATCCACAATCAGTATCTCAGGCTCCAAGTGCGCCGCGACCGCAAACGCCAATCGCACATACATGCCCGATGAGTAGCGCTTAACAGGCGTGTCCAAAAACTTCTCCACGCCTGAGAAATCTACGATGGCATCAAAGTGCGAGGCGATCTCCCGACGGCTCATGCCCAAAATCGCCCCGTTCAGATAGGTGTTTTCTCGCCCCGTCAGCTCCGGGTGAAAGCCGGTTCCCACTTCCAGAAGGCTGCCCACACGTCCGTACAGATCAATCTGCCCCGAGGTCGGCTCGGTGATGCGGGACAGTATCTTGAGCAACGTGCTTTTGCCTGCCCCATTGCGCCCGATAATACCCACGACATCGCCTCTGCCGACATTGAACGAAACATCTTTTAACGCCCAGAATGTTTCCGTGCTTTGCTTTTTGCCGATGTTCTTCAGGCTGTGCAGCAGAGCTTCTGAGGCCAGCGTGTGCCTTTGGTCTTCGTGGTTGATGGTGTACGACTTGGAAAGGTCGCGCACCGAAACAGCGATGTTATGATCCGGCATGAGTTGTTGCTTCTTTGCTCCCTGCCCTTATTGTACCCGATGCGTGTTCCCGCCATCGCGGGGCTTGTTTTGCGACGCGGACGGAGAGTGCCCGCAAAGGCAGGGGTTTGCCTTTACGTGGCGGCAGGGCCGCGCAGGCGTAGTTTGGGCGTTTCCAGGAGTTGTCAAGCCTTTATCAACGACAGAATAATTTCTTCCGTCGTTGGCACACGTTTGATACGCCTTAGCCGCGAGCAAGCAGCGCCGCAAGAGCGGCTTCAATCCCCGAGAAGCGTACTGCCTGTGAACCGAGCGAATTAGCACGCCTTGGTTTTGCGCTGGCCTCAGCAAGTTCGTCCGGCCCTAACCGGCTGCCCGCGCCGCCGCGTAAGCGTCCAGGGTCTGCGCTGTACACCGCTCCCAGCTAAACTCTCCGGCCCGGCCCAGCGCGCGAGCCGCAAGCTCGGCGCGCAGGGAGTCGTTCAAGCACAAGTCTAAAATCCCCTGGCACAACGCGTCCTCGTCGCGTGGAGCCACCATAATCCCCGCCTCCCCCACCACTTCCGGCAGCGACGACGTGTTGGAAGTCACCACAGGCGTCCCGCACTGCATCGCTTCCAATGGCGGCAGGCCAAACCCCTCATACAGCGACGGGTACACAAACGCCCGCGCTCCCGAATACAGCGGCGCCAGATCGTCGTCGGCCACGTACCCGGTCAGCACGACCCTGCCCTCCAATCCAGGCGTTTGGGCCAGGGCCGCATAAATGGCTTCGTCCTTCCAGCCCACGTTGCCCGTAAGAACAAGCGAATAGTCCTCCATGCCCGGCTCACCCAGAGTGCGCGCAAAGGCTCGGATCAGCGTATCCAGGTTCTTGCGCGGCTCCAGGGTGCAGACGCTCAGCAAGTAGGGGCCGGGGGGCAGCGCAAGGCGCGCGCGCATATCAGCCACCCGCGCCTCGTCCAGGCAGGGATAAAACTTGGCCTGGTCTGCAGCCAGCGGCGTGACAAAGACCCTTGCCGGGTCCATGCCAGTGTAGCCGCACAAGTCGTTCTTGGTAGATTGGGAAATCGCCAGCGCCCAGCAGTCTTCTTTGAGCGCACGCAGCGTGGCCGCAATATGCTCGCGCTGATGCTGAACCACCACATCGTCAAAGAGAACAGGGATAAGATCGTAGACCGTTTGGAAACAGGCCAGCCCGTGCCGCTTCTTCAGGCCGGGCGGCAGGCCCACGGAGGGGCTGTGGAACACGTCCACGCGGCGCAAATCCCCCACCGGGTAGTCGGGATAGTTCATGCCATCATGGAGGCTGTACCACCAGTGCAGCGGCTTGCGGGCCAGGCGAAACGGCAGGGAAAAGCGCGGCCTGGCGGGGTCAATGCGCGCGTTGACTTCTTTGAGGGCAGCCCGCAGCAGAACCCTGTTCGGCGCGCGTGCGAGAGAGCAGCCTGCCCAGCCGGGACTTTCCGCCAGGTATCGCTGCGCTTCGGCATGGCAGTGAAGGGCGCTGAAGGAAAGCGCGCACCGAGGCGAGGCTGCCAGCCGGTGCGCGAGTTCCTCCACCACACGGTGAATGCCTGTTTTTCCGGTGCTGCCGTAGACGTGCGCGTACCCCAGGATAGAAATATCGTAGCGGACACGAAGCGGCGCTGCCGGCACGCTTTCCGGGGCCTGGCTGCCGCCGCCCGCGCCGGGGCCTGCCAGTGCGGGCGGCACAGCAGCGAGGGCGAAAGGGGACATCGTCATGGCTTTATTTTACCCCCAATCTTTGCTGCCTGCGCCTGCCCAAGCACAGGCTGTGTATCCTTTCGCTAGGCTAGGCTGCCGCCCGTGTTTCAATCCCGGTCGGGGCGCACCCATTCGGTTTCTGCCGCGCCAGCTTGCATATTGACCCACCGGGCCAGCACAAACAAATGGTCGCTCAAACGGTTCAGATAACGCAGGGCTTCCGGGTTGATTTCGTCCTGCTGCGCCAAACTCACGAGGTGGCGCTCCGCGCGTCGGCACAGCGTGCGGGCGAGGTGCAGCGCGGCCCCCGCCTGCGAGCCGCCCGGCAGGATAAAGCGGCGCAGGGGGGGGAGGCCTGCTTCCATGCGGTCAATTTCTTGCTCTAGGCGGGCGGTTTCCTCAGCCTGCATGCGCGGCACAATCTCGCCGCGCACAATCGGGGTCGCCAAATCCGCGCCTAGCTCAAACAATTCGCCTTGAATGCGCGTGACAATGGCCGAGGCTTCCGGGTCAATGGGGAATGTCAAACAAAGGCCCAGGGCGGCATTGCACTCGTCCACAGTGCCGTAAGTTTCCACGCGCAGGGCGTCTTTCGGAACGCGCTGTCCGCCATACAGGGCTGTTTCGCCGCTATCGCCGGTCTTGGTGTAGATTTTCATGGGGTAGAGAGGGCTTCTTTCTCGTGAGGGGAGGCGGCGTAAAAAGCGCGCACTTCGTCCAGGGCGGACGTGCGGCGGGCGGGAGGCAGAAAGCGCAAAAACCGTGCGCCATAAGTTTTGCGCACCAGGCGGGTGTCTAAAATGGCGACCACGCCCCGGTCTTCCTGGGTGCGTATCAAACGCCCAAAGCCCTGCTTCAGCTTCAGCTGCGCCTGTGGCAGGGCGAACTCATCAAACCAGTCGCCGCCTGCCTGCGTGATGCTGTCCACGCGCGCCTTGTGCAGCGGGCTGTCGGGCACGGCAAAGGGAATGCGGTCAATAATCACCAAACGCAGGCCCGCGCCGGGCACATCCACGCCTTCCCAGAACGACTGCGTGCCCAGCAGCACGGCATTCTGCTCGCGCTTAAACGCTTCCACCAGGCGAGAGTTGGGCATCTCCCCCTGCCGCAAGAGGGCGAACGGCAGGTCGGATTGGGTTAAAATCTCGTAGGCCGTGTTGAGCGCGCGGTGCGACGTGAACAAAACAAATGCGCCGCCGCCCGACGCTTCCAGCAGGGACAGCATTTCCTCGGCTGCCTGCGCGGCATAGGCGGGCGTGTCCGAGGGGGGCGGCAGGGCACGGGGAATGTACAGCAGGCAGTTGTGTTCGTAGTCAAACGGCGAGCCGACTATGGTCTCGCTGATTGCGGCGGGAGCGTTTTTGCGGCTGCGGGCACGGGCGGCAGGCGCGGGGGGAAGGGAAGCGGCGGGGGTGGGGGAAGAATTGACAGGAGCAGGGTCGGAGGCGGGCAGGCCCAGACGCTCGCGCAGGTAGCCAAAGCCGCCATCGGTGGACAGGGTAGCCGAGATTAAAGCCGCCCCAACAGTGCGCGGCTCCTTCCACAACGCTTCGGCTAAGATGGGGGCTACCGAGATGGGCGTCCAGTTGAGGGTGGCGAACGGCGCGCGGCTGGAAGTGCGCCCCAGGCTGCCCCAGCGGACAAAGTTTGGGTTGTCGCTGCCAAACAGCAGAGAAAGTTCTTCTTTGGCGCGCACGCACTGGCGGCGCAGGCCGTCCACGCGGTCTTTAAGCGCAGGCTGTCCGCCGGTATCCTGCTTGAGCAGCTCCAAGGCCAAATTGTCTAAAAGGGTGCCGATGACGGCGACCTGTCCGCGCGACTGCTCCATGTCGGTTTCGCGGGGCAGAACGTCATGCACGAAGAACTCAGGCCGCCCTGCCTGCTGGAACGGCGCAAACAAGCCTTCCGCCGACGACGCAATGGCCTTGAGCCTGTCCGTGTTGATGTCCAGCGAGCGTGCGGTGCGCCGCACTTTCTCCAGCAGCGCGGGCAGGCGGGCCGAAGAAAACGCGACTCCAAATGCCCCGGCAGCGGCGGTTTCCAGGTGATGCGCCTCGTCAAAGACCACAAAGTCGTAGTCGGGCAGCAGGCGAGCATCTGGGGTTGTGCCCATGCGCAGGGCCAGATCGCTGAAAAACAGGGCGTGGTTGACCAGCAGAATGGACGCTTCCTGCGCGGCTCGCCGCATGTGATAATAAAAGCAGCGGTCAAAAAAGCGGCATTCCTGCCCCTTGCACGTGTCGGGGTTGGCGCGGATGTCCCCCCAGTTCGGGTAAGTGAAATCTAATTCGCCCACATCGCCCGTTTCGGTCGCCTGGCTCCAGCGGCCAATTTGCGCAAACTGCGGGTCGCCGACTGTCCACAAGTCCGCGCGGGCGGCATCATAGTCTTGCAGGCACAAGTAGTTGCCCCGCCCCTTGACAACTGATGCTTCGGGCGGCGTAGGGCTGAGCGACTGTACAAATGGAAGGTCGCGCTCGGCAAGTTGCGCCTGCAAGGCCAGCGTGTGCGTGGAGATAATAATTTTGCGGTCAGGCCGCGCCTTTCGCAGGATGGGGATCAGATACGCCAGGGTTTTGCCGACCCCCGTTCCGGCTTCTATCAAGGCGATATTGCCCTCATGCCCCAGCGCGCCTTCCACCGCTTCTGCCACTGCCGCCTGCTGCGCGCGGGGCGTAAAAGAGGGGAGTGCGTGGGCCAGCGGGCCGCCTGCGCCAAAGTATCCAGCGGTGCGAGTACGCATAAGAATTGCCTTTTCACCGTGCATGGTGAAAAGCCCTGCCTAAAAAAAGTTTGCCTGATTGCAAAAAACGTGTTTATAGAACGTAAAATCCGGTAATATGTCTGCGTAAGCAGCGCTCTGACCCTCTCAGCACGCCCGAATGTTCGCCGACTTTGCCGAAGGAGTAATTAATGAAACGAAATTGGATCATCTCAGGGGCCGTGGCTGCCATGCTGGCATCCGCCTCCTCTGCCGCCCTCGCCCAGGATGCAACTCCGGTGCCCGCCCCTCCGGCAGCACCCGCCCCTATGGCGATGCCCGCCCCAGACGCCACCCCGGCCCCGCCTGCTCCTATGGCGATGCCTGCCCCTGACCCGACTGCGGCCACGCCGCCCGCGCCGACGGCCCCAGACGCCACGACCGCACCGCCTGCCCCGATGGCTCCAGCACCGGACAGCACCATGCCGATGTCCAATCCTGGCTCGCTGTCTACGGGCAGCATGCCTTCAGGCAGCATGTCCACAACCATGGCACCCGGCTCCATTGACTACAGCGTGCTAGGCGACCCGGACTTAAACTACACAGATATCAAGAAGGCCAAGGCCTTAGGCTTCTCTGATAACGAAGTAGCCTCCATGGAGAAAATCCACCATTACTCGGGCGTCCCGTTCACTGACATCGTTGACCGCGTCCTGCACGGCACAGCATTCTCCACGCTCGCCACGCAGTATGGCGTGCGGCTTGGCGACATTCTGGACGTTGCCGACGAGAAAGACAAGATCGCTTCCTATGAGACAGCCTACGAAGCCACAGGCACCATGGCACTCAAGAACAGCGGCTCCATGGGAATGATGTCTTCTCCGTCGTCTATGTCCACTTCGTCCACCATGACCCCGCCCATGGCGAGTGGAACAAGCGCTTCTATGCCCATGGCTCCGACCAAAGACATCGTTGCCCTCGCCATGAGCAACAAGCAGTACAGCACCCTGGTGAAAGAACTGAAGAAGGCAGACCTAGTCAGCGCACTGCAGGGGCCGGGGCCATTCACCGTTTTCGCGCCTACCAACGCTGCCTTTAAGAAGCTTCCTAAAGGCGCGCTGAAGGACTTAGAGAAAGACCCCACCAAGCTGGCGGCTGTGCTTAAGTACCATGTACTCCCCGCCCGCGTGGATGCTGCCACAGCCTCGTCCATGACTTCGCCGACCTCGCCTCCTACCTTGGAAGGCAGCACTCTGCAAGTAACTGCTTCCGGCGGCACGGTCAAGATCAATGATGCCACTGTAACCCAGGCCGACATGATGGCAACCAACGGCATCATCCATGGGATTGATACCGTCCTGATGCCCAGTGACCTAGCAAGCACCTCGGGCAGCAGCACCTCAGGTAGCTCATCAACAAGCACCTCAGGCGGTACAGGCACCACGGATACGACCGGCACGACAGGTACCTCAGGCAGCACAGGTGCCACGGATACGACAGGCACGACGGGAACTACTCCGTCCACCCCGACTGACCAGACTGTGCCTCCGGCCTCCGGCTCTCAGCCCTCAGACAGCACGCCTGTTCCTGGCGTGTCGCCGTCCACCGGCACGACGCCCCCGGCCACCACGCCTGACGCTGGCACGGGCACGACGCCCGGCACCGGCACGACTACTCCGGCCACGCCCGTCCAGTAGCCGCGTGTTCTCATAACCAAAACAGCCGCCTGCACGCGCAGGCGGCTGTTCTTAAAGCCTGTATTTGCATAACGCTTGCAAATACAGGCTTTATTTGTTTCTTGCTGAAGCCGATGTGCTCCAGACCACAGCCAGGCACAGCGCACACGCGACCGTGCCTGCATCGTTAAACGCCAGGCTTGCCCCCGCCGCCACGGCTCCCGACATCAACAATGCGGACAGATGCTTGTCCGCACGTTTATGCTGGGCGAGCAATGACAGCCCGACTACGCCGCTCCACAACAGCACGGCCCACGCGCTGCGTACCAGCAGATGCCCCTCAACGCTCAGCTTGCGCGCCACAATGTCCCAGGCTTCCCCAAGGCCGCCTTGTGTTATTCGTGCCACTGCTTGCCCTACATGCGACTGCGCCCCGCCCGCATGCCTGTCTAGCAGCACAATGCCCGCCATCGCACAAACAGCCAGAGCCGCCAATATCAGCACGGACTGCCGCCGCAAACGCCTGCCGCTCAGCATCCAGAGCAGCACGCCAAACGTGGGCACGGCGACAAACACGCTGCCTGCCTTCGCGCCGAACGCAGGCAGGCCAAGCAGGGTCGCCAGGCCTATCAAGCCGACGGCGATGCCCCATCGTCCCCAGCGCTGTTTAACAACAGGCCACAAGCGCCAAGCCAAACACAGTGCCGCCCCTACAAAAACCCCCATCGCCTCGTTGCCGATGCCGTAGTAGCGCGCGCCCTCTATGGCCGAGTAGCCCAGCAAGCTGTAACGCATCAGCGGGTCGCCGCAGAGCAAATCAATCACACCGACGCCGACAACTAGCGCGCAGAATATCGTCACGGCCCGCGCGGCACCCAAAGAACGCATCAGCAGCGCTGCGCCCGATCCCAGCACTGCCAGCCAGACAGCCCACTCAAACACCGACCCGCTCAGCAGCAGCGCGGCAAGGCTGACGACAGGGAACGAGGCGAGTGCAGACGCACCTCGCTGCCCGCGAAACACCGCAGCGCTGCATGCGAGCATGTACAGCCCCAGCACAACTGCAAAGGCAGGCAGCACGCGCATCCCCGATGCCTGGCGATACGCTCCCGCTTGCAGACGCAGCACCCGCGCTTCGGCGTGGGGAACAGGCCTCACTGTCCAGGCTTGCCCGAATGGCAGGGCAGGCAGGGCCGCGCCGAAGTAGTCCGCCACACTCGGCGCGAAGTCTGTGTCGGTGACAAGGCCCGTACGCCGTGTTGAGCGAGAGAACAACAGGCCCGGAGCAACACCCGCACCCCACAACGCCGCAGGCGTCAAGCGCGCGCCGCGTGCGTAGTCAGCGCCAGAAGCGAACGGTGACAGCACAAGCACGCGGCCCTGCGCCTGCGCTTCCAGGCGCATGGCCCGGCCCACAACCTGATCGGCCCTAGCAATGTCATTGTCTGCATCCCACACCACACATACGGCGCGACTGGGAGGCACCCGCAGGGTGGGGGACACTTGCGCCGTCCCTAGGCTGTTACACACAAGGGGCAGCGCGTACTGCCCGCCGCCCGCCTGCACGCTCACGCCGCGTGCGGCCAGCGCATCGGCAAGGTTCCCCAGGTGAATATCGTAGCCCCGCCCCTTGTTGACACCCAGCACGCGCGGCCAGTCCACATCTACCCACGCGCCCCCAGGCGGCGCACTGCCCATGCGCCGCTGATATAGTTCTGCCGCTGTCACACCGCCCGGCAGGACACTCTGCCCCGCCGATACAAAGCGCAGCCGTAGATTATCGCCTGCCGCGCGTGCGCCGCTGCCCAGTGTCAGCAGGACGCTGGCTTCAGATTCGCGTGTTTTATCCGAACCCGTGCGTGCGGTGCGCGTGTTCATCACGGCCAGTGCGCCCCCGGCCATCAAGGCGTGAAGGTGCGGCGCATCGGCACGCTGCCAGTCCACCAGGCTCGTGCCGGGCAGGAGAATGACGATCAGCGACGGCGCGTTTGCCTGCGTCTTCGCGGCCCGCACGGGACACGCAAGCAGCCACCACAGCGCTAGACCGAGTGCGCAGGCAATGGCGAGCCTTGCTTTCCACGGCCCGCACCCTGCCGCCCGCCCCCACTTTGCCACTTTTGCGCCCCCGTTCCGCCACCCTTCAGCCAGTATCCCACTTGTGCTTTGCCAGTTTCCATGCAGTGTTCTACCAGTATCCTACCAATATTTCGCGAGTAAATAGCCGTGTTCTACCAGTATGTCTCCGTTGCAAACACGGGGTTAAAACCCCGTGCTGCCATTGTGAAACCCGCCTCTGCACTGGTCAGCACTGGCTACCCGGAGGGCAGGCCTGGAAGGGCGCGGGTTAAGAATGGATTGATCCTAACCCACGCAGGTGGGTTTTCTCACATCAGCACGGGGTTTCAACCCCGTGTCCATCATAACCGCACGCGTTGCCGACGCCGTATCAACCACAACCGCATGGGTTGCCGACGCCGTGTCCATCATAACCGCATGGGGTTAAAACCCCGTATTAACTACGCCTGCGCCCCGTGTCCATCCTGCCCGCCGCCCGTGTCCATTACGCCCGACGCCGTGGTTTCAATAGCATCACGCCCGCGACAGGCCCGCGTCCAGGGCCTGACGCACATTGTCCACGCCGATAATCTGCAATCCTGCGATGCTGCCGCGCAGGCTCGCCTTGTTTCGCGCGCAGATAATCGCCCGCGTAAAGCCCATGCGCGACGCTTCCCGCAGACGCTTTTCTATCTGTCCCACTGCCCGCACCTCGCCGCCAAGCCCCACTTCCCCCGCCAAAATGGTGTGTGGGTCCAGAGGGCGCTCCTGGAATGACGATGCGGCGGCGACCGCAATCGCTAGGTCTGCGGCAGGCTCGTCCACCCGCACGCCGCCCGCAATGTTGACAAACACGTCCTGGTTTGCCAGGCTCAGCCCGACACGCTTTTCCAAGACCGCCAGTATCAAGTTGACGCGCCCCACATCTACGCCCGAGACAGTGCGGCGCGGGTTGGTCAAATATGACGGCGCCACCAGGGCCTGCACCTCCACGAGCAGCGGGCGCGTGCCTTCCACAATCGCGCACACCGCGCTGCCCGCCACGTTCTGCGTGCGCTCGGCCAG
>JAABUJ010006921.1_pt1 | contig 10763 bp, 15 predicted proteins | sample 5559131 | NCBI WGS metagenome assembly JAABUJ01 (sample SAMN10711875, study PRJNA513366) | rock metagenome | isolation source: Antarctica rocks | place: Antarctica: Victoria Land, Mt New Zealand nord | collected 2016-01-07 | reverse complement strand
AGCCGAAGTCGCTTTTGGCTTCCGTGTTGTAGCTCTCGAATTGGGGAAGAAACACACCGGAGACGTTCTCTTGTTTGGTGCGGATGCGGAAGCGGGCCTCCTTAGCGGACTCTTGGACTTGAAATCCGATATCGCCTCCCACAGCGTATGTCACTTCCGCCAGCGAGAATGCTGCTATCTGCATAACCCGGCCCATCTTGCGCTTTGCTTCATCGATACGTCTTGTGATTTCTACACACGCTCAGTACGCGGACTCGCTGGCCGATCGGCTTGGACCTACCTCTGAAGCGTCTGCCACCGAAGGTCAGTACTTTACTATGAATGGATACGACACACGTACTTGGTCAAAGCCTCGCTCTTTCGCTTCAAGAGACTGTGTCCAACTTCGGCGCCCTTGAGCTTGCTCTTCATAGCCCCAAGGGATTGCCGAGTGGGGAAGACAGCTTCCCGGTCCTATGAAGACAGGTCAAACACCAACATCTCTAATCTTTCTTTTGGAGACTCACCCCTGCACCAGACATCTTGCAGAAAGATTGAGGACTTCGGACAGAGGGATCGTTGGTTATCCGATAATACGGGGAACCTTTAGTCAGGGAGGATGGATGGGTCGTGTCAATCCAATGGAAGTATCGAAAGAGAAGCAAGGACGCTAAATCTTTGATCGTGTTGCAAGACAGATAGTGAAAACCAATATGGCAGAAGCAGTTCCGCTTCAAGTGCATGTGCTCTGGCCATCAATGAAGCCGCCGGCGAGACGTTCTTGCGCGGCATTTTGGGCCCGTCTTTTCGCCGGGAACACTGATCGACGAACTCGAGCATCGCGAGACCGCGCTGTCTTGACTGCGTTGTATCGCGATCGCTCTGTGCGCCATAAAGTGACAAATCCATGAGCTTCACCGGCCCTAAGGACTCCTTCACGACCATTCCTCGAATACAGGCATTGCCATGCCGGGAGAGCTCTTGCGCACACCGCCGCCCATGGCTTTAAAATCAAAAGCAAGCGCTGTGAAGCTAGACATGAGCTTGTACCTTATAGTGAGTTGTGCAAGCTGGATCGGCTCATAGTTGAGTACTGACGCATGAAGTCTTCTGATGATCTCGTCTATGAGCAAGATATCCTCCGAGATCCTACTAGTGTCAAACCTTGGTTGGGGTACATCGACTTTAAGCACCAGCATGGCAGTCTGCTTGAGCAAGCTTTCGTATGGCAATCCCGGCAGCTTTCCAGTGAAACAAAATGAGATCAGCTAACAAAGACTCCAGGTCATGGAGCGCGCCTGCATGCATCTACCCCGATCGTACAAATTATGGAAGATGGTAACACCAATTCATCAACAAGGTCTTGCTAGTGAAGACTGATCGACTTGCAGTATCTGGAAATCCGCGTCAAGCATTTACGAAACAAAAACCCTGCGATCCATTCGGCAGAGTATGCCAAAGTCAACGCTTTGTTTGAGCGTGCATTGATCCTGCTGAACAAGATGCCGAAGATCTGGGTCATGTTCCTCGCCTTCCTCATGCAGCAGCCTCTAGTCACTTATACCCGCCGCACCTTCGACAGAGCTCTGCGAGCCCTCCCTATCACCCAGCATAACCGTATCTGGGCTCGTTTCCGCCCCTTTGCCAATTCTGCCTCTGGTGATACTGCAATCAAGATATGGCGGAGATATATGCAAATTCATCCCGAGGACAGTGAAGACTACACCACCCTCTTGGTTGAGTTGGGGCAATACACGGAGGCTGTGAAGAAATACATGGACATCTTGAACAACCCGAAATTCCGAAGTAAGCACGGCAAGAGTAATTTTCAGCTTTGGTCTGAAATGGTCGATCTACTGGTGGAAAAGGCCCAGGAAGTGGAGACCGGCGACACAGCCGGCATTAATGCTGAGAATATTGTGCGAAGCGGTATCGATAGGTTTGCAGATCAGCGAGGGAAATTATGGGCTGGGCTCGCGACATACTGGATCACACGAGGAAACTTCGAGCGAGCACGGGATATATTTGAAGAAGGTATTACTACTGTCATGACGGTCCGAGACTTCACCCTGGTTTTCGACGCGTATGCGGAGTTTGAGGAATCTATCATCGGAACGCTCATGGACGCAGCAGCTGTACGATCGGACAAACGTAGAGTCAACGAAGACGCGGACCTTGATCTGGATATCAGGATGATGCGTTTCGAGCAATTAATGGACCGGCGGCCATTCCTCGTGAACGATGTCCTTTTGCGTCAGAACCCCAACAATGTTGTGGAGTGGGAGAAGAGAGTGGCCCTTTGGGGTGATAACAAGCATGAGGTCGTCCAGACATATACTGACGCCATAGCTGCAATCCAGCCTCGGAAAGCTGTCGGCAGATTCCATGAATTGTGGCTTAATTATGCCAAGTTCTACGAGGAAGGCGGAGATCTGCGAAACGCACGGATAATTCTGGAAAAAGCCGTGAAGGTGCCATACAAGTCGGTAGCCGAGCTAGCGGAAACGTGGTGCGGCTGGGCAGAGATGGAACTACGAAATGAGAACTTCGACGGAGCTGTAGGCATCATGGCAAAGGCCACACAAGCACCGAAGAGATCCACTGTAGACTACTTTGATGAGACTTTATCGCCACAGCAGCGAGTACACAAGAGCTGGAAATTGTGGAGCTTCTACGTGGATTTGGTCGAGAGTGTCAGCACGCTAGAAGAGACAAAAAAGGTTTACGACAGGATATTCGAGCTTCGGATAGCTACGCCTCAGACTGTGGTCAATTTCGCCAATTTGCTCGAGGAAAACCAGTACTTTGAGGATTCGTTCAAGGTTTATGAACGAGGTCTTGACCTGTTCAACTACCCAGTCGCGTTCGAGATCTGGAATCTCTACTTGACCAAGGCTGTAGATCGAAAGATCAGTATCGAAAGACTACGGGACCTTTTCGAACAAGCCGTCGAGGGCTGCCCACCCAAATTCGCCAAGGTACTGTATCTGATGTACGGGAGCCTCGAAGAAGAACGAGGACTCGCAAGACATGCCATGCGTATCTATGAACGCGCAACTCGGGCAGTCTCCGACGAGGACCGATTCGAGATGTTCAACTTCTACATCACCAAATCAGCATCTAATTTCGGCCTCACATCCACTAGACCAATCTACGAGCGCGCCATCACGGCACTACCTGATAAGGAAGCCAAAGACATGTGTCTCAAGTTTGCGGAAATGGAAAGACGGCTGGGTGAGATCGATCGAGCTCGAGCCATCTACGGTCATGCATCGCAATTCTGCGATCCACGCACTATACCTTCCTTCTGGGCGAAATGGGAGAACTTTGAAGTACAACATGGCAATGAAGACACGTTCAAAGAGATGCTGCGTATCAAGCGAAGCGTCCAGGCTCAATACAAGTATGTTCACATCCTGCCCTGTGTTTATAGCGTTACAGTCAGCTAACCTGCACTCAGCACGGACGTCAACTTCATCGCGTCTCAAGCGCTCGCCCGAAGCCAGAAGCAAGCGACAGAAGCTAACGACGAAAGCGAGCAAACCGAGGGTGCTGAGACAACGGATGCAATGGCAGCTTTAGAACGGCAGGCTCGGGCGCCTGTTGGCTTTGTTGCGGCCAGCAGTGGGCCTGAATGTGCGACCAGGCAGGTTCCTGAGCAGCCCGCGGTGCCTGCAAATCCAGATGCACTTGATGTTGATCTAGATGAGGAGTGATAGTTGAAGCGATACGTCAGGTATCTTTTACTGCTATCTCAATTGCTTCCAATCCAAGTACCCAAGAGATGGTTTTGAAAGGGTCCTCTGATCTGCGTCAGCAATCGACTACCCTATCTTTGAACGTCATCCAGCCCATCGCCATAATGTGACCACGTTTCTCGGAATGCATAGCAATGGGTCCTGTATAGCCACTTCTGATACAAACACCCCTGCCGGCAAATTGGATAAGTGTACAACCCCGTTTACACCGCTGATGATGCGTATATACCGACTGTGCCTCCCTCAAGGTTGGAGGCTCGATATGCAGGTTGCTTCAGCGTGCCTTACCTGTTCGTTCGCCTCGGCTCGGCGCCAGCTTGGCATCCCTACCTTTTGACATAATGAAACAATTGCTTATTCCCATCTCTGTCGCGATGATATTGTCGATAAAAGCCAAGGAGATGCAGTATCTATACAATTCACCGGAGAGTGTGCTGAATTCCCATGCTACAGTTGACTCAGTCGGTCTAGGACTTGGATTGCGATCGCTGCAAACTCAATCAAGACTCACAACAGCCACAATCCCCAAATCCTGACTATCGGACGTCCGGGGGCATGAGTTCTTGCAGACTTGATCGGCACCAAGATGATGTCAATACCATCGAACATCAGGGCCAAACAGCTATCCAAAGATCAGGCACGCTCGATATGCTGGAGAAAGGTGTTCATCATGTGACGCAAGACTCTTGGGTACAGTATGGCTTCAGCTACGCCACGTCCGTACAACAGGTCTTCTCTAAGTCGACTGGCAGCAAACCAGGCAGAAAGCTTGCGTACACACTGCGTCAAGCCTTCTTCGTCGCCGCCGGTGGGCTTGCTGTAGAGACGAAGTCTTTCCACAAGGAACCGTACCTGACGGTCACGCCAACAGGTGCGGTGGAGCTTGCTAGACTTGGTCTCCTCACCCCAGTCCCGGAAGATGTAATCAATGATAAAACTAAAGCGGACCTCATCACAAAATTGGTGGTTTGTGTGCAAGCGGGATGGTTCATCGTTCAGTGTATCGCTAGGGTAGCTCAGCACTTACCGCTCTCGCTGCTGGAAATCCATGTCCTGACACACGTTTTCGTGGCCCTGTTGATGTATCTCTTTTGGTTTGCAAAGCCTTACGATGTCGCATCGCCAGTTGTTGTCACCGAGCCCAAGGTCATTGAGGCCGTAGCTCTCTTCACGCTGGCTCAGCGGAACGAGTGGGCCGATGGATTTCAGACGACCGAGAGATGTGTTCTGACAGATGGACTCCCGACTGCCAGCGACGAAAATAACGGGCATACACAATCTTCTGCTATTGAAAAGAAGAAGTTGATGAACGATGGGCCGATACTGCCGCACGACGAATATGTTGGAACAATTTCTGCTTTCAACGGAGAGCGAGACGATGCATACTGTCCATCAGACGTAGCAGAGCAAGCATCTAGGAATTACCAAGCAAATCCCGCCAACGGCATGGATGGTATATTAAAGAATACGACTCAGTCTCATGTGCGCCATCGAAACAGGTTAAGCTCTCCAACTACCTTACCAAGCAGCCATCATGGCCAAAGTCGTGGACTTGAGTTATCTGATGACACGCATCTATGTATTCAGCCTCAAGCAGCGCATCAGTCTTCAATCACTGATGCTCCTGACAACGGTTCACAGCTCGATGGACACTCGAGCTCCGGTCTTCCTACCTCTACCGACCGGCAAGGTCGCCCCGCAGACACCGCCCTTATGCTAGCCCAACTTGCCATACAGCGCCTCAAATCTCTCAACATGCATTTAACATACTTTGTGAACGATGAGACTGATATTAGGTTTCGCTCAACCTACGTCGTCCGCTCTATTCACGACTTTAATTCGAACCCCGGCTTCGACTTCTCTAGGACTGAGTACTCGAATATAGAAATCAAGTCTCAAGCTGACTATATACACGAACGCTGGTCGCTGGCCTTGCTCCTTTTTATGCCCTACGCCGCCTTCCATTTGAGCGCATGGAATGCCCATTTCCCAACCCCAGTCGAGCGTTGGCTGTGGCGTGGAGCTGGTTTACTTATGTTCGGGACACCAATCCTGGTGGAATGCCTTGCGAGAATCCCTGATTTAATAGATTGGGTGGATGATGCTAGGATACATGCGCCGAGATGGGTGAAGGTCGTCTGCAGTCCGGTTTTCTCATTCCTACGACGTGCAACCTTTGTATGTTATTTTTTGGTGCTTCTGACCATGGAAGCGAGCAGACTGTACTTCTTCGTGGAAGCGTTTATAAGTCTGAGGGATCCGGCACCACGGACCTACGAGACCGTGAAGTGGATTCAATACTGGCCACACTTATAACGAAAGAAAGTCGACCTCAGCAGCCTAAACGCAAAGCAGATCGATTATATCCCCTGAAGAATGCACTACCCTACTACACCCTCCAGCCCTCTAGCTTTCAACCCCTCAGCCCACCAAAAACCCCGATCCCATATCTCCCCAACGAACCCTCCCATCCCTCCCACCCATCATCCAGCAACAGCAGCAACCAATCCCCAAACCACCACCCCCACAAGCACCATCACCCAAAACATACACACACAAGTCCCAACAACCCTTACACTAACGCACAGCACCCTCCACCCCACCCGCATCGCAGCGCCCACGGCGCGCCAGACAAATCGCGTTAGGTGGAGGAGGCAGATGGCGGCTAGGAGGATGAGGAGGATAAGGAGGAGGGGATGCATGGCTGGGCGAGGCTAGCTCGGTGAGAGATTGGGGAGGGTTCTGGGGAGGGTTTGAGGGTGTATAAGGGATGGGGATTTCCAGGGATGGGGATTTTTGATAGTAGGTTAGGAGGTGTGGTTGATGAGGGTTTGGATGTCTGGTTGGTGGATGAGTGTTTGGGAGGGAATGGTTGGTGCGTGGGGTGTTTTATGGATGTTGGAGACAATGGGGGTTGTCTGATGTGGAGGCAATGGGGCCTGTCTACTGTCAAGACAATAGGGTTTGTTCTAACGTCAAGCGTACCGGGATTATCTCCCACAATCGAGACCCCTTTGTTCGGGCTCTGACGCCTTCCCATCTCTCATACCCAGCTTGCAAAAGACAAAGAAAGACTCAAAAAATTTCTAGACCGCTGGAGGCTGTCTCGGCTCGAATACCGGTAGCGCCTTCGTGGCCGAGCGGTCACAGAGATGCCAGTCTGCCACCCAATCGACTTCTCTCGATTGACTCTACGCTGCTTCTACGGGGGTTGCTGACGGGAAGAGAAGCGGCGTGAGGCTAGGCTTGTGACACTGCTTCTTGGACGACTTCTTTGGTTTCATTTCGTTGTGGCGACAAGGTTGAGGGTCTGAGGGCTGGGATGGGCTGGGAGCTCGATTGGATTGGATTGGGATAGGTTTGGATGGGATTGGATTGGGATTGTATTGGATTGGAGCAGTGGTGTTCCTATCTAGCTGCTCATGTTCGCTTTGACACATAGTATGGAAGGGGGTGTGGAGCTGTTACGGTGCTACTGTTGTTGGGTGTAAGCTGTTTATGGTGGTGGGGCGATGTATTTCGATATTGTTGAGGTTTTTTGACTAATAGCATCTTTTTCGAGATTTGGGTATCTTTGTCGGTGGGGAAGGGAAGATGAGAAGGTGAGGAGATGGGAAGATTGAAAGATGAAAAGACGAGAAGACGAGAAGATGAAGAGACGAGGAGACGAGGAGGCGAGGAAACGAGATAGTGAGAACACCCATGACCTGCTGCCTTTTACTCTGCTCCTGCCTGCAGTGTCCATTCGACGCTATGCAAACCTAGAATGTGAGCTATGATACAGCAATCCCAGCTTTCCTACACCGCTTGCTCCTCACTTCTTTCCCTACCAGTCCCCTCTTGACTTGAAGCATTCCTTACTGGCAATGCACCGCCTCCTTGCCCTTCTGGCCCAGCAACGTCCTTCTTATCGGCTGCTGGCACCTGAACTTCTGGGAAGATCTCCCCGAACAGGTCTGGCAAGAACCGATCAACGCGCTTCCAGGTCTCTTCCCAGATCTCTGAAGGCTTTTCGTTTTCGGCTGGTGGTACGAGGTAGCCCCCGTCTGCCATGACGAGGAGGATGTTCTTTAGACTTTCGAGGACAGCTTCCTCCTGTTGCCTGTCTTAGCTTCGCGACACCTCGGTTGTTTTGTGAGGTTAGACTTACCAGACTATCGCCCTGCCCACTATTCATCAACCGATCCATGATCTCCAGGATCTTCAGCCACAGATCCAGCATGCCGTCCCACTCCGACAGCAGCACCAGATAATGCAGGAAAATCTTGCACAGCAGCGTCGCGGCCTGCACTCTCGTCTCGCCCATGCCCATCGGATCAGACTGGTAGATTTCAGGCTTCATCAGGCGGGAGATGAGAGCGAAGAGGACTTCCCCAAAGATGGCTGTCCATCCTTGGTGGTCTGCGGAGGCGAGCTCGGGGCTGAGGAGCGAGCGCTGCAGGCAGGAGAAGGCTTGATGACGGATCTCGCGGCAGGGGTTGAGGCATTGGGTGCGCAGGGCTTGGAAGATGGGGGACCAGTAGGTTATCCACGCTGCTTGGGTTAGCGGACGGCTTTTCTGAGAGAGGGTCGTCGTCTACCTTCATTTCTTTCGAGGTGGGACTGTTCGATCAGGCTGGGTACGCGGTTCGTTAGTTGATAGATCATCAAGATGGCTTTGTAGCCGCGGTTTACGACTTCGCTTTCCCTGCACTGATTCAGCATTGGGCGTTAATGTAGCACAAGGTATCGCTTACCGTGGCTTGGCTGGCTTCGAGGGCTTCTGTTTTCGGCTGTTTCGATCACGCTTCTGTTCAACGACCGCTCCCACACTGGCCGCCGTCGCAAAACCGTTTAACAGGCCAACAGTCGATTCGTAGTTGTCCGCAGTCACGGCCGATGGTTGACCTGCAACAATGGTATCGGCCAGATCAAACACGCTGGCCGCCACTTCCGCATTGTCTCGCAGACTTTGCAACACAGACCAGAAGTCCGGGGTGTTAGTGATCTCACTTCTCAGCGGGCCTGGATTCCTCGTGCAAATAGCGAATCCTTTTAATACTGGACTTGCGGCTTTTTCCAAGATGGTCTGGTTAAGACTTGAAATGGTATGCAAGACCATTGGAGCACGGATGAAAGAGTGATCCTAGCGCACAATGTAAGCATGTGGAGCTTGAAGAATCATCGAGAGTTGCGGTACCTGACTGGCATTCAGTAGGTGCAAGAGATAGTACACCGCCCTGGTTAAAACGAGCGGGTGGACCTTGGCTGCGTTCCGCACGACGTTGAACAATGCGTCTGAAACTGGTTTGCCAACAGCGACGGTGGTCTCGGCATCCCGCATTGCTAGAATTGTAGCAAGCTCGAGCACGAAGACATGGGCAGGATCGTAGTTTGGTCCTTGATGCGCTCGATGACCGTTTGGTTTTGCGGGAGATGTAGGTGGTCTATCCGGTTTTACAACGATAACAACAGGCGACGACTGCTCGGGAAGCTGCTCGAGCAGAGCATTAACGAGATCATTCAAAGACTCGGACGGCATGGCTCTGCATCGGTTAGCTAAACGGGAGGATTTCACAGAGCACAAAACTCACAAAACGTCCGAGAATACCGCGCCCATAGCGCATGCATTTACGCAGTCCACAGTACACATGGTACTCTCGAGCTCTTCTTCTGAGGGTTCGGGGGGCTCGTCAGTGGCATAGCTTGAAAGATAAGACGTCAATGACTGGAAAAGACCACTCTCATTCGAACGTTCTGCACGATCAATGACCTGAGAGGGTGTCTGAAGTGGTATGTGCGGTATGTCGAGAATATCGTGGGCCTGCGAAAACGTCGAGGGTATCAAGGAATTGACAAATAAATTGAGCCATATGCGCACAATCTAATTGTCTATTGTCAGCTGTTGCTCATAGTGGCAACGTGGACTGCTTACATGTTTCCATCCAGTCTTAATCTTAGCTTCTTTGCCGGATATAACACCAAAGAGTACAACGGAAGCTAGCTGTGCCTTGAAATCTCTTCCGAACCTCACAGCCAGTTCACTGACCATCACACTTCTGTCGCCTGCCTGGACCTCCGTGTTGAGTGCGGTATTCGAGGGATCTAGCGATGCAAGAGTGGTTATGGAACTGAGGCAGAAGATGATATGGTCGAGGGCGTCCGTTAGGTTGTACTTAGCTGCAATCTGGGCACACTGATCAAAACCAGCAACGACCCTTGAAAACACAGCGTCGTCCGAAGCAGACATGAAGACATATGACAATGTTGCAACGATTGGTTTCCAAGTAGCACCGAACATATCCGCATCAAAGATGTTGGTATCGCACAACATCAATGGTCCAGCTGCACGAGCTTTAAGTAGCAATCCTTCCCATGCATAATCGAATGCCTGCTTGTTGTTGTGTTCCTCGGGTAATATGATTTCGTTGTCTTTGATGGAGTCGTATATGGCTTGAAGATATTCAGGGGCGAAGTCTTTGCCACCATTGACTCCACGAAGATTTTTCGCGAAATCGCTATTGGTCATACGCTTTTGATTCTTGAGCGTCGGGTTGTGTAGGTCGGTGTTAAGCATGATAATGGCGTACGTCAGGACGAAGACAGCGTCTTTTTCGAAAATCTCCTCTGGTGTGGAACTAGCACAATATTTCTCAGCGAAAACAGTCACGACTCGTTCGATCAATTGGGATTCTCCAGGTAGTCGAAAAGCGTATAGCAGATCTCGCAAGGCTTCATCTACTCTCTTATCATTGAAATCGAAAAGATCAATAAAGGATTTCAGTAACTGTTCGTTAGCTTTCTTGGACAAGAAGTCCCCAAGAACGCCTTTGCTTATTCGTGTGGTGCCTCGAAGAAATTTCGCCACAGAACGAGGATCGTCAGGGTCTTCGATGACTCCTTGAGAAGTCAGGTAAGCAATACCAGCCGTGGGTTTTTCGTTGAATTTTGTGGCACCACGGATGATGATCTTTTTGAGATTTCGTTGTTCGCGCAGCTTTTGCGGGTCAGGATAACCTTCAGACTTTGGCTCATCGTCGAGGCGAT
>JAABUJ010006919.1_pt1 | contig 10763 bp, 14 predicted proteins | sample 5559131 | NCBI WGS metagenome assembly JAABUJ01 (sample SAMN10711875, study PRJNA513366) | rock metagenome | isolation source: Antarctica rocks | place: Antarctica: Victoria Land, Mt New Zealand nord | collected 2016-01-07 | reverse complement strand
GAGGTAGCGCACGCGCCACCCCTCCAGCGCGGCCGCGTCGGACGCCTCCGCCAGCGCGGCCTCGGCGGCGCGGCCCAGCTCGGCCAGCCGCTCGACGATATCACTCATAACTACCTCCTTGAACCCGTTGAACCTGCGGCTGACATCGCATGTCGCCCCTCAAGCCTGCGGCTGACATCGCATGTCGCCCCTCAAGCCTGCGGCTGACATCGCATGTCGCCCCTCAAGCCTGCGGCTGACAGGCCGCGGCCTGTCAGTCGCAGGCTTTATCCACGCGGGATATTTGCAAAAAACAAAAAGGCCAGCCTCGTCCGGGACGAAGCTGGCCTCCGTGGTACCACCCCTTATGAACCGTCTCATGATGGGACGGTCCGCTCATTGCCCGGTAACGGCTGGGCGCCGCGACGGCCTACTCAACATAGCCATACATAGCTAGACGTCGTTCAGCCGTCGTCTCAGGAGTGAACTTCGCCGCGCGTCCGCCGCCGGGGGCTTACAGTCGGTGGCCCCCGCTCCCTGTCCGGCCCGCACGCGGGTACTCTCTCCTTCGTGGCACGCTATTCACATCGACTACGCCTATTTTAACAGACCAGTAGACTTCATCGGCCGGGCGTCTGACGGATGAACGCGTGACTTCCGTTTCCACCTCTCTCGCCATATGCCGTGTTATCATATGTAGACACGAACCAGGAGATGCGCACATGACGACGGCAACGGACACAGGGCGGCTGGCCGAGATGGATCGTTTATACGATCAGTATGGCAAGCCATTCGAGGACACACATTGGGGCCAGTTCATCGTCATTACCAAGAATGGCCAGACGGTTACCGGCACAACAGCGGCAGAGGCGATGGAGCGAGGAATAGCCGCCTTTGGTCGCGGCAATTATCTGTTCAAGATAGGCGAGCGGTTTGTCTACAAACAGCGACCCATCGTCAAAATCCCAATCTCTACGTTGAAAACCAAGCAGCAAACGGTCTAGCTGGATGAGGAAGCGACCATGACCATGCTTTCAACTGTTCAGGAGCCTGAGGCGGAGACGCGCGCCCGACAGGAATTGCTGGCTATCCTGCCGTTGTTTGAGGAAACACTAGCTGACCTGCACCGCCACGAGCAATTTGCCTGGATTGAGCCACTCAATGCGGAGGAGCGGCGGCAAATGAAAGAGGATTTCGCTACTACTTTGCCGTCCGCACTGCTGACGAACGACTGGTCCCGCTACGACGACATGCGCTACAGCTGGCAAGAAACGGCTCGCGTCCTGGCTGATCCCGCGCTTACTGAGGCGCTACTGGCGGAGCGTGATTCTGCCCAGGAAGTATCTCTCCAGCGTCCGTAGCGCCCCCCATGGAGGAACAAGAACGCGCCGATTTGCTGAATAAGTCACCATCACCATACCTACGACGTCCGGAAGGCCCGCGCGCTACGCCGGAGAAATTCGTTTTCGATGTGCGTGGTAAGAATCGCTCTGTAGAGAGGAGTTGGGACGCGCTGTGCGGAGCATATCGCAACAATGCGCGGCGTTGCTTTGACCACCTCGCGATGACACCGCTCGACCGGCCTACCGATGAATCACGCGTAACGGAACTATAGGGACGCCTCGCGGGCATTTTGCAATACGAAGTTGGGAGCGCGGCAAGAGTGTGGTATCAGGTCTACGATAAGGAGCGTGTGGTCGTGGTAGAGCGCGTCAGCATCAGCCACCCGAAAGAGACGGAGTAAGGTGATCGAGATAACGGAGACAATGCTGCCACAGCAGGCGATCGGGCGCGATGGACCGCGCGTGTCGCGCGTCGCGCTGGGCTGCATGGGGCTGACGGGGACGTGGAACCCGGCCGAACTGGGTCCCGACCAGAGAAAGCGGGCCATCACCGCGTTCGAGGCGGCGCTCGACGCCGGCATCACCCTCTACGACCACGCCGACATCTATGGCGCCGGCACATGCGAGGAGGTGTTCAAGGACTGCCTGGCCGCCTTGCCCGGCGCGCGCGAACGCATCGTCATCGCCACCAAGGGCGGCATCGTCCTCGGTCAGGGTCACTACAACCTCAGCGCCCCCTACCTCACGGAGTGCGTCGAGCGCTCGCTGCGCCGCATGGGCATCGACTACATCGACCTCTACCAGCTGCACCGCCCCGACCCGTTGACCCACCCCGCCGAAACGGCCGGCGCGCTCAACGACTTACTTCGGCGCGGCCTCATCCGCGCGGTCGGCGTCAGCAACTACTACCCCGAGCAGGTCCGCGCCCTGCAACGCTACCTCGACGCGCCGATCCGTAGTAACCAGATCGAGATCAGCCTGACCCGCCTCGCCCCCCTCTACGAGGGCTGGGATGGCGGCGACGGCACGCTCGACCAGTGCATGGCCTTGGGCATGACGCCGCTGGCCTGGAGCCCGCTCGGTAACGGTGTATTGGCGGGACAAGATGACTCTTCCGGCGATACCTCACAGCCGAAAGGGCTGCGCGCCGAGTTGGCGGCGCAGGCCGAGCGCTACGACGCCACACCCGCGCAAATCGCGCTGGCCTGGCTGTTGGCCCATCCGACGGGGATCATCCCACTGGTCGGCAGCGCCAACCCCGCGCACATCCGCGAGGCGGCAGGCGCGACCCATATAACCTTGTCCCGTGAAGATTGGTACCGCCTGTGGACGGCCGCGTGGGGCCGCGACGTGCCGTGACAAAGAGCGTGACAGCGTGGATGCGCTGGCGTCTTTACTGGGAGCGCCGGCGTCAGTCCGCTGACTATCTAGCCGGCATGTCGTCGCAGGCGCGGATAGCGGCGGTGGTCAAGACCAGGTAGGGATTGGACGCAGGGCGGCGATGGATAACGCAATAGATGGAACGCGACGAGATTGGAAGGTGCTGCTGATCGGTGGTCCGTCGGGTGTCGGCAAGACGATCGCGGCGCAACACCTGGCACGTAGCCTGGGAATCTCCTGGGCACAGGCCGACGACTTCCGACTGGTACTGGAACGCGAGACTAGCCCTGCTACACATCCTGGGCTGCACTTCTTCGTCGCTACGCCCGACGTGTGGCGTTTGACGCCAGAGAAGTTGCGCGATGGCTTTATCGCCACTGGACAATCCGGTTCGCACGCCCTGGAGATCGTCGTCGCCAACCACGTCGCAACCAATGCGCCGATAGTGCTGGAGGGCGATGGGCTGCTGCCCGCGATGGCGGCGCAGCGAGTCTTCGCCGGCCTCGATGTTGGGAACTCCGTACGCGCCGTGTTTATACATGAGCCGGAGGTCGTCGTTATGCCAAGAGTGTCCGAATGATGGCTTATCGTTACGTCGGCGCGGGGCTAATCGCACTGACGATGCTGGGCGGCGCGGCGGCCATGCGTCACGCCGCTACAGGCGTAGGTACGGTTGTCACGACGATTCAGGGGATGCCGCGCGAGGCGGTCGTAGACACGTAGGCCGGGCGCGCCTTCATCGTCACCAACGGTGCCGGCATGTTCGGCATCGCGGACGGCTATATCAGTACGTTCGATACGCGGTCGGGCGCGCTTGTGCGTACCGTGCCGGCGGGGGGCAGCGCCGACAATAACGCTCCCGTGGCCATGGGCGTAGACGAACGGGCCGGGCGCGTCCTCGCCGTCGGCGTCGATGGCAAGACGCGGGTGCTCGACGCGCGGAGCGGGCTGCTCCTGCGCATGGTCAGCCTCGGCCCGATCGTGACCGACCCGGCTGCCCTGGCGGTAGACGCCGCGGCTGGACGCGCGATAGTCGTCGGCGGTGACCACGACGGCATCGGCGGCTTCGCTATCCTCGACACGCGTAGTGGGCGCGTCCTGACCACCGCGACTCTTGGCGGCAATCCAGGCGATTGGCCGCGTTGGGTCGCGCTCGACGCACGGACCGGCCGCGCCTTCATAAGCAGGGACGGCCAGGGCCAGGCCCCCGAGACGCAGGTGCTCGACATCATGAGCGGGCGCGTCCTGCGGACCGTTGCCGTAGGCGGTCCGATCGCGGTAGACGAGCGGAGCGGGCGCGTTTTCATTCCCGCCCCGAGGAGGATCGCAATGCTCGACGCCCGTAGCGGCGCCCTGCTGCGCACAATCCCTCTCCACGACGGTAAGCGCCCCGACGCCCTTACCGTCGCCTCGGCGACGGTAAGGGTCTTTGTCGTTACCTCCTCGCTGCCACAATCGAGCGGTTATGAGACAGTGCACACCCTTGGCGCGCGGGACGGGCGCCTCATCCAGGCCATCAACGTAGGGTGGGCCCCGGACAGCATCGCTCTGGACAGGCGGCGCGGACGGCTGTACATCGCGAACGTGAACGCTATAACCGCGCATGGCGTCGTAACGCCAGTGTCGGGGAGAATCAGCGTGCTAGACGCTCGCAGCGGCAAGCTCCGGCGGCGTATCGCTATGCCCGGCTAAGTAAAAGCCGTCATTGCGGTGGACGATAGGGCGGGGCGCATGGTATCGGCCACACAGCCGGTCTGCACGCCTACGGCAGGCCGAGTGAGCCCGAACGGCAAGCTCGTCGCCCGTACGTGGATTGCCGTCTTGTCTTTCATCGGACAACGATCTCAGAACACATCGTGCGATTTAACCACCATGGTCACGATCCACAGCCTACCGCGCTAGCATAAAATGACAAACTGCATGCTTCACGCAACGCAACGCGAAAAAGTGCGCCGATGCCTAGCGGCGCGTGCTCAACTTCTTCGAGCGGCGCCCCCATCAGCACGTTAAGCGACCGGGGAAGGGGCATCAGGGCAGCTTCGTTGCATACGTCTGGAAGTCTTCGAGGTGTCCGCGTAGGTCTCGTAGGAGGTTATCGTAGACCTCGACGGCAAGCCGGTCGACGGTGTTGGCTGTGTAGGCGTAGGTCCCCAGGAACGCGGCCAAATGGGGATGATCGCGGAAGAAGGGCAGGATGTCGGCTTTCTCCGCGAGTCCCGCCTTGACGGCCAGCAGGCGCGCGAAGGCGTCGAGGTCAGACGCGCACGCCGCTGGGTCGAAACGCCAGGGAGCGGGACGTCCCGTGGGCGCCCTATCCGGCACGAGCGAAGCTTTCCAGCGTCGCGGGCTGGACGATGTCACGTACCTCGACCGCTTGTCCCGGCTCCGCATGCAAGATCACGACAACATCTGGCGCGGCGTGCAGGGTATAGAGGGGCAGCCCCCTCCCCAGTCGCGTCACGTCCAGTCCCGGCACGCCTAGCCCGTCACGCTCGATCCGCTCCAGCGCCCCGAGGACGCGCTGACGCTCCTCGTTCGTTAACTGATCGAACGCAATGATGACGCGTAAGGGCACATCGGCGCGCAGACGAGCGGCCCCACCCGAATTAGCATGGCTAATTGGAAGCTCCATTGTTCATCCCCCCACAATTCTCCCTCTAGCATACCTTACTACCCAAGGAGATTAGCAGCGTGCGGATACGCTAGCCAACGCATGTCACTCTCGCCCCGATCACGCGCCGTCAACTAGTGGCAGCGTGAAGCTGAACACCGAGCCGCGGTCGACGCGGCTACGCACGGTGATCGCGCCGCCCATGGCCTCGACGAGGCTCTTAGAGATGTAGAGGCCCAGGCCGGTCCCGACATGGCCGGCGCGCGGCGTGCGGCCAAGCTTGCCGAAGCGGGTGAACAGGCGCGCGAAGTCGTCCGGCTCAATGCCGGGTCCACGATCGGCGACGGCGACGCGCGCATAGCCGCCCTGCCGAGACCAGCGCACACGGATGGGACGCCCCTCGACCGAGTATTTAGCCGCGTTGTCGAGCAGATTGACCACGATCTGCTGCACGCGGTCGGGGTCGGCCAGGACGTATAGTGGGACGGAGGGCGCCCGCGCCTCGATCCTTTGCCCACGATATTTGCTCTCGACTTCGGCGATAGCCGCGTCGATGAGGGGCTCTAGCGCGACCACGGCCTGCCGCAACGGCAGCACGCCCGACTCGATGCGCGAGATATACAGGAGGTCGTGCACCAGCCGCTCGAGCCGATTAGCCGAGGTGTTGACCTTACGTACCATATCCATGCGGCGCGTGTCGTCCATACGCTCCCAGTAGGTGAGCAGCGTGTCGGCAAAACCCTTGATGCCAGTCAACGGCGTACGCAGTTCGTGCGAGACGGTCGAGACGAAGTCGTTGCGCAGTTGGTCAAGCTCTTGCAGACGCCGCACGGCCTCGCGCTCGCGCTCATAGAGGTGGGCGTTGCGCTCGGCCTGGCGCGTGGTATCGCGATACAGACGAGCGTTCTGCAGCGCCACCCCGACGAGCCGGCTGACGCCGCGCGCGATGTCGAGTTCACGCGCGTGAAAGCGGCGCGGCGCGCCGATCCAACCGGCCACGATGGCGCCGGTAAGGGTGTCGTGCAGGAAGAGCGGGATCAGCAGGGCCGCGCCGAGGCCCAGGCGCGTCACGAGTTCGCCCGCGGGATCGCCCGCGTACGTACCGCCCAGCCCATCGACGACGACGGGCGCGCCGCGCGCCAGCACGCTGTGCAGGCCGTCCGCCCCGTCCCAGGCCGCGCGCGGTAGGACCGGGTCATCCGACCAATGTAGGGCGTCGACCACGAGGCTCACCGCGATCTCGCCGTCCTCGACGTGCCACACAGCGCAGTGGTCGGCGCCGAGCAGCGTGGCTAGGATGGCGCTGGCGCGGCCGAAGAGCAGGTCCTGGTCGGGCGTGCCAACGGCTTCGGAGACCTGCAGCAAGGCCGACGAGATGGCCGCTTCCTCACTGCGCGTCTTGTAGAGGTGAGCGCTCTCGACGGCGTTGGCGCAACTCATAGCCAGCGCGGCCAGGCCCAGCAGCGCTTCGGGATCGGGCAGCCGCTGGTCGATCGGCTCATCCACGACGAGAAATCCCGTCGGGTCCTTGCCGTCGATCTCCAGCGGGACGAAGAACAGGTCGCCGGGCTGCCAACCCGCCGGCCGCAAGGGGGCGGGCGTCGCCGACATCGGGAAACACGCGCACACTTCAGGATCGTTCCACACCGGAGCGTCGGTCGGGACATAGAAGCTCCAATCGAGGCGGTACGGCTCCCCCATCAGCCGCCCCAGAACGCGCGCGGGGACGGGCGTAGCGAGCAGTTCGTGGCGCTCGACGGCTCCGACGCCACACGTTGCCTCGGCGTAGTACGCGTCGTCGGAGCGATCGTAGAGATAGACGACGCAGACAAGGTAGTCGAGCGCGTCACATGCGACCGCGGCCACGCGTTCGAGATAATCCCCTAGGCCGCGCTCAAGTCCGGTAGGGTGCCCCAACGTGGCGATGGCCTCGAGTACGCGCTCACCACGCCGCGTCATCCGCGGCCGTACCAGCGCGGCAGGTCCCCGCGGCCGTCGCCCAGTCCCCACGGCTCTATCGCTGTCTACGTCTAAATCCTCTGTTCTCGCTTCCACATAGCTACTTTAGTTAGCGCGCGGCGCGGCGCGCAATCCCCCGAATGATGGGCGCCGGGTGACAGATGGCAGCCCTACAAGAGCCGTCCGCGGTCATGCGGAATAAATATTGCGTTTCTACAAGCCCCAGTAAGAAACGCGCCGACGGGCATGTCGAACGTGGTGAAGCGTGATGGAGGAGCAGAACCGATGAACACTAACACCGTCAACAATGAGTCTAGCGGCGCGAGCGAGGCGCACCAGGAATACCTGGCGGAAACGCGCCAACTCGTGGACGATCAGATCGAAGCGCTCTTCGCGCTGATCGCGAGCGCCGCCGCGCGTGCGGCAACAGCAACAGGGCAGCAGCCGGCCGTAACGCGTAGCGGTCATACACTGCGGGTCTCCAACGGCGCGCGGACGGCGGCCTTCGAGATCGAGGCGATCACCGACCTGCCCGAAGGCGCCGACCGCGCGCAAGCCTTCCCCGCGGGCCAGGCGCGCTGCACAATGAGCGGTCCCGAGGGGGTGATCGAGGAGTACGAGCTACACCGCCTCGGCGCGGGCGCCGCCGCGCCGGGCTACGCCTGGATGTACGCCCGGACGGAGACGCCTATCGACGAAGACGGCGTCGCGCGGTCGCTGCAATCGCTGTTCGCCGCCTAAAAGCCTCAGGATACGCTACAGGTAAGGAACACCAGGAGCACGGCGCCGGAATGTCCGACGCCGTGCTCCTGGTGTTCCTTACCTGTATAGATAGCGGTCGCACGGCTTACAGCGCGCCAACCAGCACGGGGCTGGTCAGCATGGTCATCGCGATGAGCCCAATGAGCCCAAAGTAGAGGCCGCCCATCACGATGCGCTCACGCGCGGTGACGTCGGAGTAGCCTGGGCGCGCGGTCGGCGCGTAGCGGCCGCGGAAGCGCGCGATCGTCTCGGCGCCGCCGATGACGCCGATGAGCAGCAAGAAGGGGTTGTGCCAGAAGGGGTTGTGCCAGACGACGAACAGCGCGACCAACCCAATGAGCCCAACGATCCACAACCAGCGCGACACGGCGGCCACGATGCGGCCGCCGTCGAGCGGCGAGACCGGCAGCAAGTTGAACAGGTTGAGGAACAGGCCCATCACACCCAGCAGCGGCCACAGGTGACCACCGTAGAGGTTGCCCAAGCCGACGCAGGCCAGCGCCCCAGCCGTCCCAGCGATGGGGCCGGCGATACCGATCTCGGCCTCGTCCTTGACTGAGCGCGGCATACCGCGCATACCAATCACGGCGCCCAGGAAGGGGATAAAGATCGGCGCGCTGGCCGGCACGCCCTTGAGGCGCATGACGACCCAGTGCCCCATCTCATGGATGAGGAGCAGCGCCACGAAGCCAATCGCGGCGGGCAGCCCAATGCCCCACAGCGTGGCGTAGGCCACGATACTGATCAACATCGTGCCGGCGGTCAGGAAGATTTTGAACTTGAGCAGCGCGAAGAGCAGGAACTTCAGCTTGACGAGCAGGACGCCGAGACCGGCCAGCGGGGCGAACAAGCGCCCAAGGGCGCCTTGCCGCCTTTTCGTCGCGGCGCCGAAAGGCCGGGGTCGGCCCAGGGCGACCGTACCGTCGGCGTTGTAGATGGCGTCGGGAGTGCGCGGCGTGTCGTACGCTGGGGCCGCGCCGCCCGTCCCCGTCCGTGGATTAGGCTCACCACTCATACGAGATGAGCGCGCGTCGCCATAGTCGGGGGCCGGGGTCAAGCGAACGCCGCAGTTGTAGCAGAAAGCGGCGCTACTTGAGTTAACATGATAGCAAGTTGGACAAGTCATGGCGCAGAGGCCGGGGAGGGTGAGGATGATAGCGGCAAAAAGGCCGGCGCTCCCCGGTCAATCCTCGTACCTTAAGTATATCACACCAGACGTTGGCAGATAGTAATTGGTAGTTAGTAGTTAGAGGCGTCAAACAGGTGTTTAAGCAAGATAAATGAGAAAACGCTCATGTTTTCTAATAACTACCTACTAATTACTAACTACGCCGTAACGCGACGAGCGCCTCCAGCGCGGCGATGTAGCCGTAGGGGCCGAGCCCGACGATGTGGCCGCGCGCGACGGGGGCGATGAGCGAGTGCTGGCGGAACTCTTCGCGCGCGTAGACGTTGGAGAGGTGGACTTCGATCACGGGGAAGGGCATCGCCGCGACGGCGTCACGCAGGGCGACGCTGGTGTGCGTGTAGCCGCCGGGGTTGAGGATCGCGCCATCCGCATCATCGATGTGCGCGTGCAAGAAGTCGATCAGCGCGCCCTCGTGGTTGGACTGAAACGTCAGCACGCCGCAGCCCAACTCCTCGGCGCGCCCTTCCAGCCGTGCATGGATATCCGCCAGTGTGTCCTGGCCATAGACGCCCGGTTCGCGCCGCCCCAACAGGTTCAGGTTCGGTCCGCTAATGACAAGGATGCGCATAGGCTAATCGCCGGGATGCGCGTTCGTGTCGGCGCGAGCCGACGCATCTATAACTGGCAGGAGCGGTAGCATAGCAGTACGAATCTGCTCAAGCGCCGCCAACGCTTGCCGACCCTCGGCCTCCCCAACATCGGATAAATCGGGATACCGGCCGGTGACAGCGTATGTCGTCAAATCTTGACAAACGTCTTCGATATCGGCGAGCGCCGGATCTATCGCCACACACTCGCGCAGTAACAATACCAGGTCATGCGTCCGCTGTGGACGCGTGTCATGATAAACGAGAAGCGCTTTGAGCGTCTTCTCGGCGCATTGTTGCGCATGAAAGCAGACCGTATCCCAGGGCGTCTGCTCGGCCTTGAGATTGTTCTCGATGTTCAGGCGGTCGTTGTTAGCCTTAGCTAGCCACGCACGATAGTCGGCATCAGCGGCGAGCATACAACACCTTTCCTTCCGCCTCTATTGTGCCTAACAACGACCATTTCGCGTGGCGCATCCGCTCGGATTCCTGCGGCGTGTAAACCACTATATCCATTGGCCACGATCGTAGCCCAAAGATAGAACTAACTGCGACCATACGCTGTAGAGGGCGCAGTTCCGTGTCCATCTCCACGAAGATATCGAGGTCGCTATCCGGTCCCGCGTCGCCGCGCGCCTGGCTGCCGAACAGAATGATACGCTCGGGATCGAAGTGCTCGACGATGGTATCGGCGACGTGCTTGATGAGATCCGCATCGATCACGCACCGCACACTGCGGATAGGTGTTCGCGCGTTGGCGGTTGGTACGTCGCTGGTAGCCATGCTGTCCCTCCAGTCCCCATGTGTACTGTTGCAGGGCTCGTGAATTATCCGTGATGCCAGGGCTCCCCGCGTTGTGTAGGGGCGTATGGCATACGCCCGTGCGTTCGAGGCCACGGGCGTATGCCATACGCCCCTACAATAATTCACGAGCTCGGGTGTGCTGTCATGTT
>JAABUJ010006918.1_pt1 | contig 10763 bp, 10 predicted proteins | sample 5559131 | NCBI WGS metagenome assembly JAABUJ01 (sample SAMN10711875, study PRJNA513366) | rock metagenome | isolation source: Antarctica rocks | place: Antarctica: Victoria Land, Mt New Zealand nord | collected 2016-01-07 | reverse complement strand
GTATGCGCACAAAAAAGGCCCGGACGGACCATCTACTCACCGGTTTCTGGGGCCAACGGCGGCCGCGCGCGGCCCCAGAAGCTCCTGCCGCGCTTGACCGAGCCGCCTGATTCAGCGGAAACTAGAGCAGGAGGGACACGATGAAAATCACGCTGGCCTATGGGCGCACGGGCCTCGAGATCGAGGCGCCGGAGGGGCGCGCCGATGTGGTCGAACCTGTCGAGGCGCCGGGTTTGGGCGACGAACACGCCGCTGTCCTGGCCGCCCTGCGCGCCCCGTTGGGGAGGGCGCCGCTGCGTGACCTCGCGGGCCCCGACGACGATGTGGTTATCGTCGTCAACGACGGGACGCGCCCGATGCCGAGCGATCGTGTGCTGCCGCCGCTGCTGGCCGAGTTGGGGCACGTCCCGCGCGAGCGCGTCACCATCCTGGTGGCGACGGGGACGCACCGCGCCAACACGCCCGCCGAGCTCGACGAGATGCTCGGCCCCGCCATCGCGCGTGGCTATCGCGTGGTCAACCACGACGCGCGCGACGATAGCGCGCTAGTGTACCGGGGCGTGACGTCGCGCGGCCATCCAATCTACCTCAACCGGCTGTACCTGGAGGCGTCGGTCACGATCGTGACCGGGTTCGTGGAGCCGCATTTCTTCGCCGGCTACTCGGGCGGACCCAAGCTCGTCATGCCCGGACTCGCGGGGTTGGAGACGGTGCTGCACAACCATGGTCCGCGCATGATCGCGCACCCCAACGCCGCCTTCGGTGTGCTGGAGGGCAACCCCATCCACGAGGAGCAGCGCGAGATCGCCTTGAGCGCGCCGCCCACCTTCAGCCTCAACGTGGCGCTCAACAGCCGCCGCCAACTGACGGGGGTGTGGGCGGGCGCGTTGATGGCCGTGCACGCCGCCGCCGTAGCATTCGTGCGCGCCACGGCCATGCGCCCCGTCGCGCGGGCCTACGACGTGGTCGTGACCACCAACAGCGGCTATCCGCTCGACCAGAATCTGTATCAGAGTGTCAAGGGCATGTCCGCCGCGGCGCGGGCGCTGCGCGACGGCGGCGACATCGTGCTCGTGGCCGAGTGCGCCGACGGCCTGCCCGCGCACGGCGTCTACGCCGACTTACTGGCCGCGGCGGCGAGCCCGGCCGCGGTGCTGGCGCGCGTCGAGGCGGCCCCAACGCCGATCGCCGATGGCTGGCAGGCGCAGATCCAGGCGGGCATCCAGCGCCGCGCCGCCAATGTCTATCTCTATTCGTCGCTGCCGGACGAGGCGGCGCGGCGCGCGCTGCTGACGCCATGCCACGACGTAGCGGCGCAAATGCGCGCCTCGCTCGCCGCGCGCGGCCCCGACGCCCGCCTGCTCATCCTGCCGCAGGGCCCGCAGACGGTCGTCTATCGTGATGAGGCGTGACGGAGCTCACGATCCATCGTGCTATATCGTCCACTTTGGGGCGATGAGTGGACGATCAGAGGGCATATCTTGCGCGCGTTCAGCGAAAGGCCTTCATGCCGGGCGGACTGCCCGTCCCGGTCCAGATGTCCTTTTCAGCCAACACGCCAGTCATGGCGCCCCTATCCCTGAGGGCGCGTCGTGCGTATCGCGCGTCGCCCCGTTCGCTGTCTGGGTAAACGCGGGCGCCTCCACGTCGTGTGGGTCGTACGTGGTGGCTCCCTCCCCTCCATTCTCGCGTGCGACGGCCTGGGGTAGAGAGATTATCATCGTCGTGCCCTGATCCACGACGCTCTCCACCATAATGGAGCCGCCGTGTTGCACGACGATCGCGTTGGCCCCTGCCAATCCTATCCCCGTGCCCACGACGCCGCGCGCCGTAGAGGCGCGATAGAAGGGTATGAAGATGTGCGGGAGTTCGGATGCCGGGATCCCCACCCCCCGGTCGCGCACGGTGATAATGGTCCACTGCTCCTGCCGGCGCACCGCGACCTGAACCGGTGTGTCCATTACGCTATATTTCCGCGCGTTCTCAACGATATTCTCGAAGGCGCGTTCCAGTCGCGCCCGGTCACCCCGCACCACCACTCCGTCCGGCGTGTCCACGGTCACGGATGGCGCATCCTGCCAGCCAGACGTTTCGCCCATGACCCGCAGTAACTCTCCGATGTCCACCCCTTCCATCTTGAGCGTCAACGTCTGGCCCATGTGCAGGTGCGCCACATCGGTCACCTCTTCGATCGTGGTCGACATGCGCCGGGCCGAGTGGAGCAGGGAGCGCATCTGGACACGCACCCAGTCGTCGCCCCGCGGCGCGCGATCCAGGCGCGCCTGGATCAGGTCACCCCGGCCGATGATGTTGGTCAGCGGCGTGCGCAAATCGTGCGAGGCCGTGATGAGGAACTCGTCGCGCACACGCACGGCCTGCTCGGCCACGCGTTGCGCCGCTTCCGCCCGCGCCTGGGCCTGCTCAATCTGGCCGATGACGCGGACGGCCCGGTAGACCAACGCCGTGGGCCCCGCCAACAGGACGACGGCCCAGAGTTGTTGCGCCGCGACCAGCGCCCCCAGCAGCCCCAGCAGGTATTGCGCGCCCTCCATCAGCGCCGCTTCGCGCGCCACGCCCGCCATGAGGCGCCAGGGCCGCTCGCTCCCTCTCCCCACCAGCACGAGGGGGAAGGTGACGACATCCCCAACGCCCAGGACAACCGCCGCCACGACTAGGGCCACCGGACGCATGTGCGCCAGCGTCGTGACCGGCAGGACGGCCAGCGACCCGAGCAAGACCACCAGTGTGCGCCGTCCCACCTCCGCGGCGATGACGCCGACGCCATTGCCGCGCGTCTTGCGCACGGACAACTCTCCAAGGAACGCCGCCACCCCGGCGGCGGCGCCGGCCAGGGGCGGCGACACGAGGACGGCCAAGAGATAGAACGGGACGCTGGACATATAGACCTTCGTCCGCGGACGCACATGGAGGGGGAACTGATAGGTGGCGATAGTCGCCCCGACCAAACAGATGGTCACGAGGAATGTTTCCATGGTGGGAACATCCAGGAGCGGACGCCATGACGCGGCCAGCGCCACCAGGGCGCACCCCACGGTAGCGGCGCCAACGAGGAGTTGGGACGAGGGATGCGGGGGGGCGACCCCACGCGATAGTCTCACGATACATTCACCCTTCGCGCCGGTCCGTGCTGCCACCGTCACCGGCGTGGTCCTGGCTTAACTGTCTCCCCCAGGCGTCCCGCGTCCTGACGTCCCACGCGATCTGTTACACCGAGAGATGCACCGCGAGGTTGTCGTTCGTGGTCCCCGACGCCGATCCCGTGGCGGCTAGAGCGGTGAGGGGAACAACGGATGTGAGCGCCGTCACCGCGACGCCCGGTGTATCAGTGCTGACCGAGGTGACGGAGTCATAGCCAACAGGCGTGTTATCGGCGACAAAATGGAGCACCTCGCGCGGCCCAAGTGAGAGGACGGCGACCACATGCGTCCCTGTCGGGGCGTGCAGGACATAGGTGATTTGCTGGACGTCGGAGAGGTCATCGTTCACGGTGGCGCTGAGGTCGACCGTCACCCCGTTCGAGAGCACCACAGTGGGATCGCCCGCACACGTCCCAAGAGCCGCGTGGGCCGGGGTCGGAGCGCCGTGGACGAGAAGGACCGACGACAAAATGGCGGTACCAAGCAGGACACGATAGCGGACGCTGCCCATGAGCATAGCGAATTTCCCTCCCCAGTTCTCTTCATGTCGCGCGTGTCGTCGACGTCTATCCCCATGCAACTCCAAATGACATGCCCGCGCGTCGCGTTTCCTCTCTATTATACCGTGCGCCATCGCTCCCATGCAACCCCCTAAAAGGACGCGGCGGTGTCGGCATCGCCCTCTATCCCGCCCACGGCACGGGCGAGGAGACACTGCCGCACCACGCTGATGTCGCCATGTACGCGGCCAAGCGTGCGGGCGGCGGTCATGTTCTCTACAACGTGACGCGGGAGCACGATCCACCGGGCGACTGACGCCCATCGGACCCCGCGACGAGCTGGCGCGCGACGCGGGGCGACCACATGATCGGCTCCCGACGCGGGGGCAGGCACGCGGAGTCCGCACGGAGCGCCGTCGGGACACCGGCCCATCCCGGTGGTGGTTCGCCGCGACGACACGAGATTTGCTATTCTTAGGCCATGACGGGTGACATGGAGCGACGGATGGTGCGACGCGCGCGTCGAGGGCGGGGGCATGGAGACGGGTGACGGCGAGCGGGGGCCGCGCGGGTCCGACACGGAGGTGAGCGTGGAGGACGCGCGGCGCGCCGAGGCGGCGGAGGCGGCATCCCAGGACGTGGCGCGTCACGTCAGCGCCGTCTTCGATGCGGGCGACGCGGAGCGGGAGCGCCTGCTCGCGCTCTTTGCCGCCTTGCCCGTCGGCGTCGTGCTGGTCGACGTGCGCGCGGCCGACCTGCCCATCGCCTTCGCCAACGCCGCCTTCTCCGCCCTGACGGGCTACTCCGTCCCCGCGGTGCTCGGCCTCAACTGCCGCTTCCTCCAGGGACCCGATACCGACCCCACCGCCGTCGCCACGCTCCGGCGCGCCCTCGCGGCGGGAGCTGGCTGCACCGTGACGCTGCGCAACTACACGCGCGCGGGGACGCCCTTCTGGAACGAGCTGACCCTGGCCCCGCTGCGCGACACGGCCGGGCGGATGGTCGCCTACGTCGGCGTGCAAGCGGACGCGACGGCGCGCGTGGAGGCGGAACGGCAGCGGGCCCTCCAGGCAGCCGTGCTCGACGCGACGGCGGAGGGAATCTACGGCATCGATCACGCGGGGCGCTGCACCTTCATCAACCCAGCGGCGGCCGCGTTGCTCGGCTACACCCCCGACGCGGTCATTGGCCGGGACATGCACGCGCTCGTCCACCACCACCGCCGCGACGGGACGCCTTACCCGCCCGACGCTTGCCCGATCCATCAGGCCGCCGCCGGAGGCCAGGGGCTTCGTGTCGCGGATGAGGTGGTCTGGCGGCGTGACGGCACAGCGGTCCCGGTGGAGTATGCGGTGCAACCGATGGCCGGCGTCGGTGCGGATGGGGCGGTCGTGACCCTCGTGGACGTGACAGAGCGCGAGCGGGCGGAGCGGGAGCGGGCCGCCCTGCTGGCGCGCGAGCGGGCGGCCCGCGCGGAAGCCGAGGCCGCGGTGGCGCAGCGCGACCACCTGCTCTCCCTGGCCGCCCATGACCTACGCACCCCACTCGCCGCGCTGATCGGCGAGGTGCAACTGCGGCAACGCCGGCTGCGGCGGGGGCAGCCGCTGGCAGCGGAGGAGCAGGATGCCTTCCTCGCCACGCTCTACGACCTGCTGCAACGCCAGGTCTCCGTGGTGAGCGAGGTCACGGACGCCGCCTATTTGCAGATGGGCGAGCGCCTCGCGCTGCGCGTTGAGTCGGTGGACCTGGGGATGCTGGCCGGTGAGGTCGTGGATATGCTGGCCCACGCACAGGGCGCGGGGGCGGCGGCCATCGACGTGGAGGCGCCGACGGGCGTCGTGATCGTCGGTGACCGCGACCGCCTCGCGCGCGTGCTGCAGAACATTGTCGGCAACGCGGTCAAGTACAGCCCGGCCGGTACCCCGGTCCAGGTGAGCGTGCGGGCGGAGGGGGACGGCGCCGTCGTCGTCGTGCGGGACGCGGGAGTGGGCATCCCCGCGGGCGAGATCGACCGGGTGTTCACCCCGTTCTACCGTGCGTCCACGGCGCGTGGCTTTGCTGGTACGGGGCTGGGCCTGGCCGGCGCGCAAAGTATCGTTGCGCAGCACGGCGGCGCGATCGCCCTGGAGAGCGCGCCCGGCGAGGGAACGACCGTGACCATCACCCTGCCCGGTGCGGAGAGGGCCGCGCGCGAGAGCTAGCGCCCCGACACGCCTGCGCGTCGTCGGCGATGGCGCGGGCGACCATGGCGAGGGCGGTGTCGAGGTCGAACGGTTTGGTCAGGTAGCCGGCGTGGTGGCAGCCCGGCGGGATGCGCTGCTGGGGCACGGCGGTCATGAAGACCAACGGCGGCGCGCCTTCGCCCCCGCGTTGCATCTCCAGGCACAGCCCGATGCCGTCCATCTCGGGCATGACGATATCCGAGAGCACCACGTCCGGCCTTCGCTCCGCCAGGGAGGCCAGCGCCTCGCGCCCGTTGTGCGCCGTCACCACCCGGTAGCCCTCGTCGTCGAACAACCGCGCGAGCATATCGATGAGGACCGTCTCATCATCGACGATGAGGATCGTCGTCATGTCTGGTGTTCCCCCCGCACCTCTATGGGCGCGCCGTCCTGATGCGGTGCTTGCTGGCAGGGAATGTGCCAGCCCCAGACGCGGACGGCATTCCGGCGCCTACGGCGCCGGAATGCCGCGGCGCGCGGCACGCGGCCACACATCCGCGGCTCCATCGAGGCTCCGTGCGCTGCCTGACGACCAGGCGCGCTGACCCATGGCATGTCCGCCGCGGCGTGGGCGCTGCGCGACGGCGGCGACATTGTGCTCGCGGCCGAGTGCGCCGAGGCCTGCCCGCGCACCGCGTCTACGCCGAGGCGCTGGCGCGCGTCGAGGCGGCTCCGACGCCGATCGCCGACGGCTGGCAGGCGCGGATCCAGGCCGGCATCCAGCGCCGCGCCGCCGGTGTGTACCTCTATTCGTCGCTGCCGGACGAGGTGGCGCGCCGCGCGCTGCTCACCCCGTGCCACGACGTGGCGGCGCAAGTACGCGCCTCGCTCGCCGCGCGGCCCGGAGGCGCGCCTGCTCGTCCTGCCGCAGGGCCCGCAGACGGTCGTCTACCGCGACCAGGCGTGACGACGCCCCCATCCCACTATACCTTTGAGGACAATCGTACTGCACTGTGCACGACAGGCCTATGATGCGTTAGGGTCATGGCCAAGATTGACAGCACGGCACATTCGCGGATGATTGAGTAACCAACACAGGACACTGAGGTATCCTAGAGGGAGGAATACGGGAAAGGGATGAAAGATGGAACTTCCGGTCAATCTTGCGAGTGCGGACGGGCGCGACCGCCTGCGCGTCGACGTGCCACCCCGCGTCATCATCGCGTTTGATCAGTTGACGGACGAGGAGCGACGGCATGTTCTGGGGGCGCTAGGGCGGATCGACCACGAGGGGCTGGGCGCGCCGGGGCTAGACGTGACGCGGCTCGGGGGGGCGCTGCCTCTCTACGCCCTGCGCGCCACGCCGGACGTCGTCGTCATCCTGCGTGGAGAGTCGGGGCACGCCGTCGAGGTGTGGGATATCGTCCAGCCCGCTACGCTTGAGGGCTTTGCCCATGCCGGATAGGGCGCCTACCGGGCGCCCCGCCCCCTGGCAGTTCGACCCACGGGACTGCGCGGCCGACCTCGACGCCTTCGCGCGTCTGCTGGCGGCCAAGCCGCGGCTCGCGGAGAAGGCCGCTATCCTGCCTTTCTTCCGCGACCATCCCCATCTCGCCGCTTTCCTGGGCACCTATGCCTATACGGCCAATGTCGTCGCCCGGCTCGCCGTCGAGGTGGGCCTGTTCGGCCAGTTTGTCGTCGACATCGTGACCGGTGATCGAGCCAAAAAGGCGTATTGCCTGATCGAGTGCGAGGACGGGTTCGTGGACAGCATTTTCAAGAATCGGGGACGCCACACGAACATGTGGGCGCCCCGCTTCGAGCAGGGCATCAGCCAGATCGTGGACTGGATGTGGCTGCTCGCCGATCAGGAGCACAGCTTGGCGTTTGAGGAGTTGTTCGGCCCCCGGCCGGTCGAGTTGACGCTGCTGCTGATTATTGGCCGGGACAGCGGGGTCTCCGCGGCGGATCGACGCCGCCTCGAGTGGCGGAGCAGGCATATGCCCGTGCATGGGCATCGGATCTACGTCTATACCTTCGATGAACTCCTGCGCGATCTGCGCGGGCGTCTCGTGGCCTTCCAGGCGTATGCGACGAAGTCGCTCTCATAGGGTTAGGGTCCACAGACGGTCGTCTACCGCCCGCGGCGCCGCATCCCCGTCTGGTGGAAACGCGGCGCCGCGGAGAGTGCCTGCTTAGACGATGGTCAGGGATGCGACGCCGCTGTCGGTGTCGCCGCCGGCGTCCGTCGCGGTGAGCGTGAGTGTGTACGGGCCGCGCGGATAGGACGATTGCACGCGGAAGCTGAACGTCCGGCCTACGGTTTGGCCGGGGGCGAGTTGGAGCGATACGTTGGAAACGCTCGCGGCGCCGCCCGTGTGGCCGGACACGTACACGAGGGCGGCCTTGAGGGTGACCGACTGCGCGGCCGCCGTGTGATTGGTGAGCGCGCCGTTCACGGTGACCACGGAGCCAGTGGTGACGGGGCCGGATGGGCTTGTCGTCACCGACAGGACGAGTTGGAGCGGTTTGGGGGCGACCCGCTGGCTCACCGCCGCCGACGCGCTCGCGCTGTCGTTCGCGTCGCCGCCGTAGACGGCCGTGACGCTATGCATGCCCACGCTCAACAGCGTCGTGGTGAACGTCGCGACGCCAGCGCTGTTGAGCGTGCCCGTGCCCAACGTGGCGCTGCCGTCCAGGAAGGTGAGCTGGCCCGCCGGCGCCGCCGCGCCTGGGGCGGCTACCGCGACGGTGGCCGTGAAGGTAACGGCCTGCCCGATCGTGGACGGGTTGGGCGCGCTGGTCAGCGCGGTCGTGGTACTATCCCGGTTGACCTGCTGGCTCAGGAGCGGCGCCACGCTGCCCAGGTCGTTGGCGTCGCCGCTGTAGGTCGCCGTGATGGGGTGCGCCCCGACGTCCAGGCCGCTCGTGGTGAACGCGGCCTGGCCCCCGGTTAGGGCGCCGGCGCCCAGCACGGCTCCGCCGTCGTAGAAGGTGACCGTGCCCCCAGGGGCGGCCGCCCCCGCTCCCGCCGTCGTCACCGTCGCCGTGACCGTGACGCTTTGGCCGACGACGGACCCGAGGGGCGCGGAGGATAGCAGGGTCAGCGCGGTCGGCCTACTGGTGGGAGCCGGCGTACCGATCGCGAATGGCGTCCCCGTCAACTGCGCGACGGTCGGTGAGGACGACGTGTTGTCCAGGTTCATCGTGACGCATCCGGTGGCCGCGTCATAGCTCTGCGGCGACACCGCATGCCAGGCCTGCCCATCGAACCAGTACACCTTGTCCGTCGCGCTCGCGCCGCAACGCACCACCGCGACGGACCCGAAGGTGCTGCCCAGCGCTACCTTGACATCGAAAAACGCGCCGGCGCTAGCAGCCGTCAATGCGACACCGGTTGGATTGGCCGTGTACGCGGCGACAGTCACTGTTCCTGTGCCGCTTGCGGCGGCGGCGCTGAGGTTGGCGATCCGCGCCTGCGCGGAAATGGAGGGGTCGCCGGTCGTCGCGCTGTCCGAGCTGGCGGGGGTGAATGTCAGCGGGTTAGGGCTGTACACCTGGAGCCTGACGCTGCCTGGACCCGGCAGGCGGTCGCCAGGCTGGACATCAACGCCGCCCGCCCCATTGTCGTACGTAAGGTTCTGTGCGAACGGCAGAGGGCCGCCGGGATCTTGTGGCTGTAAGCACACCGCACCGCCGGTGTCAACGTTGAGCGTTGCCGCGTCGAGTGACAATTTTGTGATCACGACCTGCGATCCTGTTTCAACGGTTCCGCAGGCGTTGGGGTCGTTGTAGCTCGTGAAGTCTATCTTGAGCGTCAGGCTGAAGGTTCCCAGATTCGTGACGCCATTAAGGACGCCAATGGCGCCGCTTGCCGCGAGGACGTAGTGTTCACCCACCGTCCGGCCGCAGCCCTGTCCGGTCGTGGCATCGAGCAAGGTCGACGATGTGGCCAGGCCATTATACTGTGTTCCGACGGCGCTGGCCGCGGTAGCGGCGCTCACCGCATGGGCATGGGACGAAGGGCCGCCCATTGCAGCCAACGCTGTGATTCCCACAACCCCCGTCAAGACGCCTAGCATCGCGTGTCGCATGGGTCTATCCTCCCCTGTCTTTCCCTGTCTTTACTATCTATAACGCACACATCCACGCGAGTCGTCGTCACCTGGTCATCCGGAAGGTCCACGCGCGCTCGCTGAGCTGGCCGGCGGCGTCCCAGACGCGCAGCAGGACGGTGTGTTGCCCTACACGCCAGCGCCGCGGTTGGTAGAGCACACTCGCATCCGCATCGTCCCGCCCCAGGATTTCCGGTTGGATCACCACGTTATCGAGGTGCAGTTCGACGCGGGTGATGGCGGCGTTGGCCGCGATGCGCGCGGCGACATAGGCGCGCGGGCTATCCTCCGCGAGGACTTGGCCCGGGCGCGGGTTGAGCGGCTCGATGAACGCGTGCAGGTCCTGCTGGCGCCACGGCGCACTGGCGATGCGCGCGCGCATCCGCGCCCAGAGCGGCGCCGCGCTCTCGCCTTCTGTCGCGGCGCCACGCGCATCCGCACGCGTGGCCCCTGGTGTGCGCGGCGCCCGCGCGAGGCCATGGTGGTGATGGCCTCTGGCGCTCCCACCCCGACGCTGGAGCGCGTGGCCCCGGTCGACGTGCGAGGCGTCGACCGTACCGGCGGGGACGGCGCCGGTACCCATGACCAGCGCCGCCGCGACGACTACCTCCGCCAGCACCCGTATTGTCGTCCGTGTCTCGCTCATCTGTCCTGTCCTCCACCTTTAGGCGTGAGAGCCATCACAAGTATGGGGAATGCGCCACGTGTGTTTGTCAAGGTAAAACTCGGCCATTCGATACGCTAAAAGTCGGCCACGTCAACATGCGCTAGCCACGCGCCCATCGGTCGCGTGATGCGCCAATAGCGACCGCCATCTGTCCATCGTCC
>JAABUJ010006916.1_pt1 | contig 10765 bp, 15 predicted proteins | sample 5559131 | NCBI WGS metagenome assembly JAABUJ01 (sample SAMN10711875, study PRJNA513366) | rock metagenome | isolation source: Antarctica rocks | place: Antarctica: Victoria Land, Mt New Zealand nord | collected 2016-01-07 | reverse complement strand
ACCAGCGGACGCCGCTCGATGACGTGATCGGGCGCGTCCACCAACCGCAGGTGCGCGCCGGGGTGGCCCGGTTGCCCCCCCGGTTTCTTCCCGCTCGTGCCGCGCAGGCTCCGGGGCACGCGCGCCGGCCCGTCGCTCGACGGCGGTTTGCTGCTGTTCCGGCTGGTCGTCGCCTGCTGTCCCTCCCACGCTTTGATCCGCTCCAGCAGCGTCGCCACCTGTGCCGTCAACACGGCGATCGTCTCCCGCCCCGCCGCGCCCTCGGCGTGCAGGCGCGCATTCTCGGCCTGCAGCGCGGCGGTGCTCGTTTCGCTCATCATGCCCTTACTCTACCAGGGATGGCCCCTGCCGTCCCTCCTAAATAGTCACTCGACCTGAAGGATATGCCTCGGGTTACGCACTACGCGACGGTTGCCGGCGACGATTGGTCGTCGGGCAAAATCCTGCCTGCCTTGCTCGATCCCGCCATATTCGTGCATCCCGAGGTCAATCCCGTCTTGATCCCACCAGTCGTCCCGGTGTTCTCGCCCAACGACCAAGCTGTGCCGGTCAATAGCGTGCATGCTACGCCCGCTGACCCCCTATGCGAGTACAACGACAACCACTTCTCCATCAACCAGGACCCTGCGGTGTCGGACTGTGTGAGTAACCTATTGGGCATCCCAATGGGAGGAATATCGGTCGCCGCTGGGATGGATACGTTGCGCCTGTCGTCACATCCGTCTACGTCGCAGGCTACCGCTTCCGCAATGCAGGCCTTGCCTCCCCAGTTCGGGCCGTTGCGCACAGGGATGGTCGCTCCGGGAACGGTCATCACGAGGACGTTCTCTGTCGCCAGCAGTAGCTATCTGAATACTTTCCTCTCGTGGGACCAGGATGTCCTCCACATGACGCTGCTCGATCCCATGGGACGCGCCGTCACTCCGTTAAGCACAAGCGCCCAATACACGCAAACCCTCAATACCGCTGGCGGAGGCGGACTTTCCTACGAATTCCTACGAATTACAAGCCCCATCATCCGGCATATGGACCGCAGTCATCACCAATACGAACGCGCAAGGGCGGACGGCGACTTTCGTGTTGGGGGCATCGTTCGCGTCCAGTCTGACCATGACGCCAGCGGTAGCGGTACCGCCTTACCAGCCTAGCATAACGACTCCTCTCAGCGTCACCTTAGCCGATGCCGGCGCCCCCATCGCCGGAGCCACGATTACGGCCACGGCGTCGCTCAGTGGTACCACGCCGGTGACCACTAACCTCGTTGATACGGGTAACGGCGTGTACAGCGGCAACTTCGGCGCGCTGGCGATGCCGGGCGAGTACACCGTCAACTTATTGGCGACGGGGACGGATAAGGGCGCGCCGTTCGCGCTCACCGGGTTGGCTTTCTTCACCGTTGCCACCGGCAACGCCTCATTCACAGGGACATATGCCGAGGGCGCCACACCGGGCGACTTTGGGCTGTATTCGTCCCTGGTCATCACGCCGACTATCCAGGTTAACGCGGCCGGTACATACAGTCTGCACGGCACGCTGGCCGATGCGGACGGCGATGTAGTGGGCACCGCGGGGACGACCGCCGATCTGTCCCCTGGGACGTCCCAGGCTCTCGGGTTGAGCTTCGATGGCAACACGATCGGCGCGACCGGCAAAGACGGGCCTTATCAGTTGCGCGATCTGACCTTGACGGATGATTCCTCCGGCTCGGTGCTGACCGACGACGAGGCGCCCCTGGCCTATACCACGGCGCCGTACGCAGCGACCCAGTTCGCGCGGCCCCTCATCCAGATCCTGCCTGGAACGCAGGACGTGGGGACCAACCCCAACGCCCAGGGCCAATTCCAGAACCTCACCGTTTCCTTCACGGCCACGGGGGCGCTGAACGATTCGTACCAGGTCGCCGCCACCCTGGCTTCAGCACAGGGCTAGTACATCACGGCAGTCACGCAGTCCGTCCGGTTGTCGTCCTCGCCGACGCAGGTCGCGCTGCAATTCTCTGGCGCCGATATCGCCGCACTTGGCATCGACGGCCCCTACTATGTGACCGGCGTCACCATCGTCCCCGACTCCAGCCCCACGACCTATGTGAGCTATCCGTCCTTCTGGACCACGCAAGCCTACAGCGCGGCTTCGTTTGCTCCACCGAGCATGACGCCAACTGGTACGCCGGTCCCGCCAACCGCGACGCCTGCCAACACGTTCGCCCCACCGGCGGCAACCCCAACTAACACCACAGTCCCGCCTGTCGCAACCGCACCCAACACGCCGGTCCCACCAGCGGCGCCGACCAGCATGCCTAACCCGCCGGTGGTAGCTCCGACCAATACGTCTGTCCCGCCGAGTGTGCCCCCAACCACGGCGCCCGCATCGGGAGTGACGACCCGCACGCCGGCGCCGGCCAGCACGGTAGCACATAATGCGACGATCATCCAGCCCACCGCCACGAGGACGCCAATCTCGCGTGTGGCGGGGGTAATGCGGACGCAGCTTACGTGCGCCAGGCCCACGGTGACGCGTATCCTGGTCAATGGCAAGGCCCTTACAAAGGGGACGCAGCTGCTCAGTGGCCAGATGGTCGCGGTCAGGGTCCATGCGGCGCCTCGCATGAGCGTGCAGACGCTCATCGACCTGACGCATATGGTGACGACGACGACGGGCACGGGGCGCCATCACAAGACGGTTAAGCGGACCGTGGTGGTGGGCCATGTCGCCGCCACGGCCACGACGAACAGGACGGGGGACGCCACGGGCTACGCGCGCATCGCGTATGTGCCGGCAACGACGGCGACGGTCGCGCTGAAAGTCGGCGTCCACGCGGCCTGCGGCGGTAGCGCGACGATGGTGTCGCCCGCGACGAGGCTCAAGCCCGCCTATGTCACACCCATGGTGAGCGTGAGCTTGCCCAACGGCAAAGCAGTGTCGGGCGCGACGATCAAGACCAATAGCGTGATCGTGGTACGCGTGGACGCGGCGGAGAACACGCCCATCAAGATCGCGGTAACACTGCGCATCCAGAGCAGTAAGGAGAGCGTGACGTACACGGCGCCGTCGAATGCGCGACAAGCGGAGCCGCGCACGGGGAAATTGGATGGCTACCTGATGGAGCAGGTGCGCATCCCCTACGAGCCGCGCCACTATAAGGTCGGGGCCACGCTGGCCGTCACCGTGAGCGCGCGGAGTACGGTGGGCAAGAAACAGCGCACGGTGACGGCCACGACAGGGGCGCTGCATGTGACCCTACAGAGCGAGCGGCCGCCTCAACGAGTGCGGCATCGCTAGCCGCCAGGGTCTGTGCATTGTTGGCTATGGCCGGCGCGTCGATCTCCACGCGTCGTGGTTGGCGGGGGTCTGGGGGGAGGCATCTCCCCAGGCTCCCCCGGAGGGGGCGGGGGGGGCGAGGAGGAAAACGCATCATGATGTACGGGGACGGGCCGCGACGCGTCGGTCCAGCGGGGATGGCCGATCCGCGCCTGTGGACGTCGGGACAGGCGAGGCCCCTGCGCTCCCAGGGCTTCTACGCGCCTACGAATAATTCAGGTTAGAGAAGGAACTTATCATGAAACGGATAACTTACCGATCTGTACTCACGCTCGTCGTCGCGGGCCTCGTTCTCGCGGCCTTCCCCAACGTGGCGTCGGCACGCCAAGCAAGCGTGCCTGTCGCCGCGCGGGCGCAGCGAGCCCGACGTTCGTGTTCCCGTCGAGCGGGCAAACGTTCCCGCTGAACGGCAGCATGCTGTTCCAGGTGCAGCCGATGAGCGGAGCGCACGGCTACCTGTGGAGTTTCGTGCAGAACGGGGCCGTCGTGTGGCAGAACCTCGCGTGGGACGGGCGCTTGGGCGGCGCGACGTACAACGTCGGCAAGGGCAGCCGCGCGGAGGGCCACATGCACGGGGGCGACATGCAGGTATGGGTGCGCGCGTGGATGGGCGGCAATCAATGGAGCGGGTTGAGCACATTGGGTGTCCGCTTGCAAGGCGCCGCCTCTGGCCCTGTGCAGCCGCAGCCCGTCAAGCCGCAGCCGGTGCAGCCAACGCACCCCGCGCCGGGCACGACGCTGTACTACGCGGATACGTCCGGCGGACTCGACAAGTGGACAGGATCCTCGGATTGGAAGCATGTCAACGGCATGTTGGTCAATGATGGCAATGGCAGTACAGATCGTTGGATTAGAGACTCCCTACCAACCGTCGGACGGCGCCAACTATGCGGTAGAAGCAGAGATTCAAGTGGTGAGAAACAGTCACACCTTCGGCATCATTGCGCGCTAAAGGGCAAGGCAACTACGCCGCTGGCGCTTGGTGTGAGAATGGCTCTGCCCAGATTTGGGCCTGGAGCAATGATGCGACGAACTACAACACCCTAGTAAAGCAAACGTACTCTACCGACTCAGACTGGCACACCTATCGGTTTGAGGTCCGTGGGAACTCCCTCCGGCTGCTTATCGACAGTAATCTAGTAGCCGAAACGATGGATAACCAATATCTCTTGGCCGGGCAAGTGGGCTTATGGAGTGATAGCACTCAGATCAGCGTCCGCAGCTTCAAGGTGATCGCGCTGTAGCTTTATCCAACGATGGCGCGCGTGCGGACGGATTGCGCGGGGCGCTTCAAGGAGACGGTGCGCCCGCGCTGCTGAGTAGGCGCGTTGGTACGTTGGTGCAGGCAGCGTTGATGGCGACGGTGCGCCTGGCGCGGAGGCGCGTCAGTGTCATGCCTATATAAGCGCTATAGAAGCGCGAATAAACTCGATTGATGCGCCCTCACGAAATGGAGGCTGTTCGGATGAAGACTGTTACAGCGATGATAGCGGCATGCCTCATGGTCCTTCCTACTCTGGCCTCCGTGCCGGGTCGGCCTATCGCCAGCGCGGCACGGGCGGATGGCGCGCACATCAGCCCTGTCTCAGCGACGGGGAGCGTCGCCGCCTTCAGCGACAAAGGGTTAGCCGCGTCTGCGTCTACCTGCGCCTTGCAGAAGGGTCAATCCCTGACGCTCATTCAGGGTATACACACCCGCGAGGAGCCGAGCTTCTCCTCGCCCCTCAAGTATTACGTGCCCCAGGGCCATGTGGTGTTGATCATCGACACCCGTAGCGCCGAGGGCGCGACGTGGTACCGGCTCGACGACTCCGCCAACGGGGGCGGTGTTGGCTGGTTCGCGGACACTGATAACCCGTGGGTCTGCACGCCCCCGCCGCCCCCGCCATCCCCGCCGCCCTGCCCCTTGCAGGTGGGCCAGCGCCTGCTGTTGACCCAGAATCTGTACACGCGGGACGGGCCGAGCGTCTCGTCCCACCTGCAATGGTTCGTGCCGCGCGGCCATACGGTCATTATCACTGACACGCTCGCCGTCGACGGGGCGACGTGGTACAAACTCGACGATACGGCCAACGGAGGCGGCGTCGGCTGGTTCGCGGATGAGGACAATATCTGGTTATGCCGGCAACCTATCGCGCGGCAGTTGCATGGGGCGCATATGTTCCGCTCGAACGATGCAATCCGGAATAGCCGGCAGATAGCCCTCGCCAAAGGGTTGGGTGCGCAAGTCGTGCGGGTCGATTTGAGTTGGAGACTACTGGAGACTAAAAGGGGCCAGTTCGCCACATGGTACCTTGACAATGTCGACGCCCTTGTCGCGCAGGCGAGGGCACAAGGCATCTCCATCATCTTCATGTTCGCGCAGTCGCCCTGCTGGGCGATAGACCGGCCCGGCTGCGACCCTTCCTACCAGTGGTATCCGCCCCAGAACCCGGCGGACTACGCGTCCGCGCTCGCGTACCTGGTCCGGCGCTACGGCCACTGCGGCGCACGCCATGGCGCTTGTACCCGCGGCTATCGCTCGATCGTGCTGGCCTGGGAGGTGTGGAACGAGCCGGACTGGGGCGAGAGCCGGCTCGACCCCACCACCTATGCCCGCTTGCTCATCGCGGCGTACGGGGCGACCAAGCGTGCGGACACGGGAGCGACCATCCTCGGCGGGTCGCTGGCGGGGGCGGACGTGGCGTACCTGGACGCGCTGTACGCAGCGGGCGCGCGGGGCCACTTCGATGGCCTGGCGCTCCACCCCTACAGCGGGTCCCGCTCGCCCGCCGACACCTCCGATCCACGGTGGAGCTACCAGGGCGGCGTGGACGACATCAGGACCGTCTTACAGCGCCACGGCGGCGCGCCGATCTGGATCACCGAGATCGGCTGGAGCACGTCGTCCGCCGCCGGCCTGAGCGAGATCGAGCAGGCGGCCTATCTGGAGCAGGCGGTCGCCATCGCCGGGCAGTGGGGCGATGTCCCCGCCGTCGTGTGGTACGACCTGGCCGGCCCCAACGACACCGCGCCCGACGACGGCTTCAGCTTGGTCGACGGACAACTCCACTGGAAACAGGCTGCCAACCAGTTCCAGGACTGGATGACGACATACGGCAGTTAGGTCCGGTCACACGAGCAGAGGACGCGCCCAGGGTGGTGAAAAACGGCCATTCACCCGCGTTCGCGTGGTAAAATGACGGGAGCGAGTCCATGCTGGCGCGCTGAAAACGGACCGTGTCTCACTCCGGGTAGCCCTCTCCTCACTCCCTGAGTATGGCCTATCATAGTAGGCTTGATGTAACAGTCAGGGGAGTGAGCGTGGTTAAAGTCCGTGATATTATCGAGGCGGTTGAGGACGCTGGCTGGGTCTATGTGCGTACCGCGGGCGATCACCGGCAGTACGCGCGCGAAGGGGCGACCAACGTGGTCACAATCGCGGGCAAGCCGGGTGATGACATGTCGGAGGGGACATTAGGCGCGATCTGTCGGACAGCCGGTATCGACAAGAGCGCGCTCAAGGGGAGGCGCAAGAAGTGAGCGACACGGCAACGATCCACGGTTATAGCGTCGTGTTTGATCGTGGCGAAAGCGGCAAGTGGGGCGCCTACGTCGAAGACATACCCGGCGCCTGTGTCGCCGTAGCGGACACGCGCGAGGAGTGTGAGCGCAAGATCGGCGAGGCTATCGACGCGCACCTTGAGGCGCTAGAACTGCACCGTCGCGGGGAGTTTCTGCCAGTGGGGGTGAGCCAACCGCACCATACCGAGTTTCCAGGCTCACGCCATCGACCGCGCGCGGTATAGCCGCGATCTGGACGATCTCGCCGCGCTGCGCGCCTCCAACCGGCATCTCGAGGAGCGACGGCATCTCGCCCCTTTCTTCCGGGCACATCGGCGCCTCTCGCTGTTCCTCGGCTCGTACGCGGTGGACCTGGACGCTTACGACCGGCTGGCGCATGAGCTCGACCTCTGTTGCACGGACGATGAGGTCGTGCGCGGGCTTCGTAGAAAGTTGGATTGGCGTTTGCGGGTGCGCGCCGAAGCCGGCGCCGATGGAAACCCCGGCATCGCGCCCCCGGCGTCGCCAGGCCCGCCCGCGCCTGGGAGTGGCGGTCGGGAGGGAATACAGGCATGAGAATCCACCGGCTATGTCCTGGCGTCGCGCATAGACGGCGTGACGCTACGGCCGGGCCCGGCGCCAGGGGAACGCCCTGCCGCACGGGCGGCGCGTGTGGCTGGGCGGTGTGCTCCGATGGCGTCGTGCGCGGGCGCGTGGCCGGTTGCCTATAGTACGCTTGTTGCAGAGGGCGATGCGGCGCGATGAGCGTCGTGTGCGCGGGAGGAGAGGAAGATCGATGAGTGTGATGGTCTATCCGCTGCTGGGCGAGTTGCTCCGGGACAGGGATATGACGGCGCCCGATCTCGCGCGGGAGATCGCGCGGCAGTATGGGATGACGGTTGAGCGCGAGGCGCTCGAACGGTTGATGCAGCCGACCCCGATCCGAGGCGCTGACCTGGAGATCGCCGGCGCGGTGTCCAAAATCCTGGGGATTGGTCTCGACGACCTTTTCGACGTCAGGGCCGTCAGGGACGAGTATGACGACGAGGGCGGGCAGGTCCTCAACCGCTCTGAGGAGCGCGCCATGGCGCTCCTGTTTGACCGTCAGGATGAGGGGACCATTACCGACGCCGAGCAAGAGGAGCTCGACGCCCTCATTGCGACACAGGGGCAACGCGCGAGCGAGATCGCGGCCGAGCGCGGCCGGAGTGTCGAGGATGTCCGCGTCGAGATACAAGATGAGGTACAGAGGGCGCTAGAGGTGTGGCGTGAACTTGGGGATGACCCGGACGGCCAGCGCACGGCCACGGAACAGGCCAAAGGGATAGGGGCGCATGAAGAAACGTTTGCACAACGTTTTGGGGCATGATCGGACAATTCAAGCAGCGAAGCGCGAACTAGCGCGGTCGTTGCTCCAAAATGAGAGTATTTCCGGGATCGGGATCGTCGATACGGACGGGGGCCGCGCGGGCATCAAGGTGTATCTGCGCGAGGATAATCCGCGGGTGCGGTCCTTGGTCCCCCCGATGGTCAAAGGCTATCCGGTGGTGATCGAAACGGTCGGGCCGATTCAGGCCCGGACATAGATACCGGATAGGGTCGCGGTCGCGCCCCCGACGGCATACAAGGACGCGGGCGCGGGCTGGGGCGCCGCGTCCGGCACGCACTGAGGATAACATATTCGACTGTAGCCGTGACGACGGTAGTGAGTGGCGATAGGCCGCTCGCTCCCGTCGCCTCGATCGAGTGGGGGGCGTCCCTCGTCAGTTAGGTTCAGTCAAACGAGCAAGGGACGCGCCCAGCGCGGCGGATAGCGGCCGTTGAGGATGGAGTCGTGCCGGGTGGCAAGCGGGCCGCCGAGCTTCCCCTCATTCAGATGCAATGCCCGCTCGGTAGCCAGACCAAGCGGGGTCACGCCTATAACATAGAGGTACTGATGCATGAAGACGAAGTGGTGCGACCATATGTCGTCGTCGTGCCGGGGATCGAAAAGGCGCTGCACGCGCCCTTGCACGCGCGCCGTGACGTGCTGCCCTTTGCTCTCGTTGCAGAAGGGGCAGCACCAGGCGTAGTTTCCCAGGTGGTTGGGGCCGCGCCGTCCTTTGATTGGCGGCAAACCGGGTATCTTGCCGGCTGTGTAGGCGTCCCACAAGTCCGCCGAGATGATGTGGTCGACGTGGAACTGCCCAAAGGTCGGATGCAAGCAATATTCGCACGCGTCGTTGGCGCGCAACCGCACAATCCTGCGTACAAGATTGTTGTGGGGACTGTGTTGCTGCTGACCCTCAAGCTGCTGTAGCAGGGCGGACAGCCGGGACCGCCCGGTCACTCGGCGTGGCCTGCCCTACGCCGCGTAACCCGATCTATCACGGCTTGCCGGTTCGCCGGGTCGCTTTCGAAAGCGCGCCACCATGCTTGCGCGGCGTCGAGCGCGGCGTCGGCCTCTCGATGCGCCTGCTCGACTGGCACGCCCCTATTCTCCGCGAGTTCCCGCATCTGCCGCTCGTGCAACAAGCGTCCGTACAGATCGACCAAACTCTTGAGCTCGGCCTCCTCGGACTCGGATAGCCGGGCGCATCCCTGACGGTCGAATAGTTCCGCGAGCCGGCGACTCTCTCGCGGCCCCAGGACAGGCCCTTCCGTGGCCGTGCCGATGCCATTCGGTGACGTTTCGACCGTGAGCAGGTCGTTCAGCGTGACGTCGAGGGCGGCAGCGGCGGCGGCGATAACCTTGAGATCGACGCGCCCGACCGGTTCGTCCAGCGCCAGCCCGTACAGCGATTGCGCGCTCACCGTCAGCCCGAAACGCTCCTTGATCCTGCGCCTGAGTTCCAGCACAGTCACGCTTTTCGCTTCGAGCGCCTCGCCCAGCCGGGGGTATATCACAACGCCCATGGAGCCACCCTCCCTTGTTTCTACAAACAGGATACAACATTCCACCCCTACAGCCAGTCCCGCGCGCCCGCCGACACCTCCGATCCCCGATGGAACTCCCAGGGCGGTGTGGATGCCATCAGGACCGTCCTACAGAGCCACGGCGGCGCGCCAATCTGGATCACCGAGATTGGCTGGAGCACGGGGCCCGCCGCCGGCCTGAGCGAGATCGAGCAGGCGGCTTATCTGGAGCAGGCGGCCGCCATCGCCGGGCAGTGGGGCGGCGTCCCCGCCGTGGTGTGGTACGACCTGGCCGGCCCCGACGCCACCGCGCCCGACGACGGCTTCAGCTTAGTCGACGGGCGCCTCCACGGGAAACAGGCCGCCGACCAGTTCCAGGACTGGATGACGGCAGCGGACGCCTCGCTCCGCTACACCTTGTAGCAGTAGCGCGGAGCGGCGAGTGGGCCGGGCCGATCCCGGATGGTCACGTTGCCCCGCACAGGACGTGGAGTCAGCCGACGTCGAGATTGTCGCCACGCTGTGGCGACAATCGGTGGTCGTGATGCCTTGCACAGGGCGTGGAGTCGGCCGGGAGGACGTGGCGGCAGCGGTCGCGCGGCATGGAGGGGCGCACGAGTCGGGCGGGCCAGGTACAGGGTTACGGCGCCTCCGCCCGAGGTCGCCGGCGCGGGATGACGGTATCGTGCCCTTTCTTGAGCGCCCGCAGCGTGTCATCCTGCGCGCGTTGCAGCACGTCGAGCGTCGAGTAGGCCGAGAGCGGCGTCATCCTGCGCTCGGCCATCAGCCGGGCCGGCGTATACCCCGCGATCTCCACGGAGTTATCGACCTCGCCGGTCTGCCACCAGCGCCAGAACGCCCGTTTCACGCGCTCGTCCGCCGCGCCTAAGGGCTCGTTAAGAAATAACTTCCCGTTTTCGCCGCAGCGCCCGTCCATTGGGCGACGCAGTGGGATAGAATGGGGCATCAAGCGAATGTTGTAAGCTCTCCCAGGAGGTCGGTGCCATGA
>JAABUJ010006915.1_pt1 | contig 10768 bp, 10 predicted proteins | sample 5559131 | NCBI WGS metagenome assembly JAABUJ01 (sample SAMN10711875, study PRJNA513366) | rock metagenome | isolation source: Antarctica rocks | place: Antarctica: Victoria Land, Mt New Zealand nord | collected 2016-01-07 | reverse complement strand
GGTGTACCGGCAGAAACCCTCGACCCAGGACGGATCACAGAAACCCGGATAGTGGTCGGGCAGGCCGAAATGGCACAGGTCGATGACCGGCGTGAGAGCGTGGCGTTCGCAGGCGGCGAGTGCCTGGTCCCACTTCGTCCAGTCGTACACACCGGGCTCGGGCTCGGCCAACCGCCACGGCATGCCGTAACGCCAAACGCGCACGCCGAGCGCCGCCACTGCGGCCAAGTCGTCGTCCATGTGAGCCAAGTGGTCACTTGCGGCGTACTCATCGACCCGAACGGTCTCCCCGTTGTGGGTCACGAGCGGGTCAGAACCTTCTTCGCCGCAGGCCACGGCGAAATCGGGAAACTCCATCTCGTGGATCCTTTGCGTGAACGCACCGGACAGGCGCTGAAACGAGAGACCTTACGGCGCAGCCTCAGGAGCGCTGATCGGCGAAGTTCATGGCGGCGGCCATGAACTCGTCGATGTGAGCGGCCTTGTAGTCAGCGATGGCGGCCATGTCGGGCAGGTAGTGCTCGAAGCGGCTGCCTTCGATGGCGTCGATGATCCCCCGGGCCACCGTCTCGGGTGGCTCCAGCTCGCCGTCGTACAGGGGCTCGTCGTTGCCGGCCTGGTCCCAGATCTCGGTGTCGATGGCGCCCGGCAGGATCAAGCGGACGTCGACGCCGGTGTGCCACAGGTCGAGCGCCAGGGATTCGCTCCACCCGCACAGCGCGAACTTGGACGCGCAGTAGGCGGCCTCGCCCAAGATCCCCACCCGGCCGCCGAAGCTGGACACGTTGACGATCACGCCGGCGTCGCGTTCGAGCATGCGGGGCAGCACGGCGAGGGTCATGCAGACCGGGGACTCGAAGTTCACCGTCATCGTCTGCTGCACCTCTTCGGCCGTGAGGGCGCTCGCCGACCGGCGCTTGGGGACGGCGGCGTTGTTGACCAGCACATCGATGTGACCGAGCTCGTCCCACGCTTGCACCGCCAGCTGCTCGGCGGCGGCCGGGTCGGCCAGGTCCGCCACCCACATCCGTGACTCGGGGGAGTGGCGCCGGCATTGATCGAGCACCGCGGCCAGCCGGTCCTCGCGCCGGGCGACCAGACCGACGGTGGCACCGCCCGCGGCCAGCATGGGCGCCAAGGCCGCGCCGATGCCCGACGAGGCCCCCGTCACCAACACCTTGGCGCCCTTCACCAACACGGTCAGACCCTCCCGACGCCCGGCCACCACGCCGGCTCAAATGCTTCGCCGGTTCCCCGGACGGCGCCCAGCGGTTGGGCTACTGTCAAATCTAACTCTGGCGTCAGCTTTGGTGGTGCCAGTTGCTCTACGAGTTCTGGGGAGGATCCGTGGCACGACAAATGCGGCGACCGTTGGTCGTCCTCTTGGCCGTCCTGCTGGCGGCGACGGCCTGTGGCAACGCCAAGAACTCCGGCTCCGGAGGCGGCGGCGCGAAGGTCAAGGTGCCGACCAACGGTGGCGAAGCCAATCGCAAGGTGGTCAAGTCCATCAGCGACGTGCCCGGTGTGAGCGACAAGGAGATCGCTTACGCGGTGGTCGGCACCAAGCAGAACAACCCGCTCGGGATCTGCATCCTCGACTGCTACGAGAACGGAATCAAGGCCTACTTCGCCTACCGCAACTCTCAGGGCGGCATCTACGGGCGCAAGCTCACCATCGAGCAGACGACCGACGACGAACTGGGCAAGAACCAGTCCGTCAACCTCGACATCATCTCGCAGAAGAAGGCCTTCGGAACCTTCCAGGCGGGGCTGCTGCAGCTGGGCTGGGGCGACCTGGACCAGGCCGGGGTGCCGACCTACACGTGGGGCATCAGCGGGGGCGACGCTGCCAACCGCAAGGCCATCTTCCCGAGCACGGTCGCCCGTTGCCCGGACTGCACCCGCCGCATCTTCCCGTACCTCGCCAAGACCGTGGGCGCCAAGCACGCCGCCGCCCTCGGCTACGGAACCAGCCAGAACTCCCAGGTCTGCGCCGACAGCGAAGCGGAGTCTTTCAAGCGGTACACCAAGGAATCAGGGGTGAGCTTCGAGTACCTGAACGACCACCTCACCTACGGGTTGCCTGACGGGGTCGGTCCGGACGTGACCGCCATGAAGAAGGCGGGCGTCGACTTTCTGGCCACGTGCCTGGACGCCAACGGCATGAAGACGGTGGCTCAGGAGCTCAAACGCCAGGGCATGTCCAACGTGGTCCTGTACCACCTCGACAGCTACAACCAGAGCTTCATCACCGACGCCGGCACCCTGTTCGAGGGCAACATCGTGGAGGCCCAGTTCCGGCCGTTCGAAGCCGACTCGACGGGTTCGGCTCTGGACGCCTTCCGGACGTGGATGGCCAAGCAGGGCAGCCCGCTCACCGAGCTGTCAATGGTCGGCTGGATCAACGCCACCCTCGCCTACCAAGGTCTGCTGGCGGCTGGGCCCGAGTTCGATCAGGCCAAGGTGCTGGCCGCCACCAACGCAATGACCAACTTCAGCGCGGACGGGCTGGTCCCAACAGTGGACTGGTCGCAGGCCCACACGCCCTACACCCAGGCCACCAGGACCAAGTTCAAGGACAGCGAGTGCGCGGCCGACGTCAGGGTCGTCAAGGGCAAGTTCACCACAATGGCTCCCAAGGACAAGCCGTGGCTCTGCTGGAACAGCCAGGATCTGACCTGGTCGGAGCCGGTTCCTACCAACTACCGCTGATCTGGCGGACTGGTCGACTGCCATGCTCTTCGGCGCCTCCGTAGGTTCGGACCTGCTGCGGGCGCTGCTGCAGGGGACGCCCCCGGGCACGGTGTACGCCCTGCTCGCCCTGGGCCTGGTCCTCACCTACAAGACCTCAGGGGTGTTCAACCTGGCGTTGGGCGCCCAGGCCTACGTGTCGGCGGCCATGTACTTCCATGCCCGGGAGGACTGGGGATGGTCGATCCTGCCCGCCCTGGTCCTGTCGGTGTTCGTACTGGCTCCCGTCATCGGGCTGGTGCTCGAACGGCTGGTGTTCCGCCACCTGCGCACCGCCTCGGCGGTGGCCAAGCTGGTGGTGACCATCGGCTTGGCCGTGGCCCTCCCGTCCCTGTTCGAGCTGGCGGTCAACTTCCAGGCGGTGGCCGGCCAGACCCCGGTGGGCATCATCCCCGGCGGCGCATCGGTGTTCTACGACCCCTTCGGCGTGTACGCCCTCAGCCGAGACGAGCTGATGGCGGTGGTGGTGGCGGTGGCGATCATGGCCGCGCTGGCGGCCATGTTCCGGTTCACCACCATCGGCCTGCAGATGAGAGCGGTGGTCGAGAGCCCCCGCATGACCGAACTCAACGGCATCCGCGCCGACCGCGTCTCCGCCTTCAGCTGGGCGCTGTCCAGCCTGTTCGCCGGGCTGGCCGGCGTGATGATCGCTCCCCGGTTCAACACCTTGGCCGCGCCCGACTTCTTCAACCTGCTGGTGGTGGCGGTGGCCGCCGCCGCCATCGGGCGGCTGGTGAGCCTGCCCCGTGCCCTTGCCGGGGGCGTGGGCCTCGGCTTGCTCATCGCCCTGTTCCACACCTTCCTGCCCCGGTGGGAGAACGGCAACTCCTGGGTGAGGGTGGTGCAGGAGAACTTGACGCCGGCCATGCCCTTCGTGGTCCTGTTCGCGGTGTTGGTGCTGTGGCCGGCCATCCGCCGGTCGCGCCAGGCGTCGGACCCGCTGAGCGCGGTGGATCCCCCGCCGCCGGCGCTGGCGGCGTTGTCGCGCAGCCCGGGACTGACGGTGGCCACCCGCGCTTTTGCCGTCGTGTTCTTCGCCGTGGTCGCCTACGTGGTGTTCTTCCGGGCTGATGCGTCCTGGAAGTTCCTGGTGACCCAGGCGGTGATCCTGTCGCTGATCTTCCTGTCCATCACCGTCATCACCGGCTTCGCCGGTGAGATCTCGCTGTGCCAGGGGACCTTCGCAGCGATCGGCGGGTTCACGGTGTTCCAGCTGTTCGACCGCTTCGCCATGCCGGTGCTGCTGGCGGCGCTCATCGGCGCGGTCATCGCCGCCGCCGTCGGCGCCCTGCTGTCTCTGCCGGTCCTACGACTCGGCGGGATCTGGTTGTCGATCGGCACCCTCGCCTTCGCCTTCTTCTTCGACGCGGTCATGGTCAAGCTCTCCTGGGTGGGCGGGGGGACCGGCGCACTGCTCGCCGGCACCCGGGTCCCCAGACCGACCCTGGGGTCCTTCGACCTGTCGGGTGACCGGGCGTTCCTGCTGCTATCGCTGGTGGTGCTGGTGGTGGTGGCGGTGGCCGTCATCCAGATCCGCCAAGGCACCGTCGGCCAGACGCTGCGAGCGTTGCGGGGCAGCGAGGTGGCTGCTGAGTCGATCGGCATCTCCCCTGCCCGCGCTCGCATCACCGCCTTCGCGGTGTCGGCCTTCATCGCCGGCCTGGGCGGCGCCCTGCTCACCATCCAACAGCAGAACGTCAACTACACCACCAACTTCTCGCCGTTCGCCAGCCTCTTCTGGTTGGTGCTGGTGGTCTCGCTGGGCGCCCGCACCGTCGAAGGCGCCATGCAGGCCGGCGCTGCTTACGGGCTGTTCGACGCCGTGCTGCTCAAGGGGGTGTTCCTGGCCTGGCTGCTGCGCAGCCCCGACCGGGTGCCGGGGATCTTCCCGATCTCGCCGAACTGGACCTACGTGCTGTTCGGCCTCACCGCCATCCAGTTCGCCCGCCATCCCGAAGGGCTGGTCGAGGCCGGCAAGCGCCAGGCCGGGAACCGGGTGGAGGCGCTGTGGGCACGGTGGCGGGGCGCGCCCACACCAACGGCGGAGCCGGCGGTGAGCGACCGGGTCGCCCCGTGACCGGCCACCTCTGATGAGCGCCGCACCTGATCTCGACCAGGAGGCGCCACCCGAGGCCATCCTGGCGGCGTCGGGGATCTGCAAGAGCTTCTCGGGGATCGCCGCCATCCGCGATCTGGACGCCTCTGTCGACGCCGGCGAGCGGGTCGGGCTCATCGGCCCGAACGGCGCCGGCAAGACCACCTTCTTCCAGTGCCTGCTCGGGGCGGTGGCGCCGGACCGGGGCTCGGTGAGCATCGCCGGGCGCGACGTGAGCCGCCTCGCCCCTTACCAGCGGGCCCGGCTCGGGGTGGGCCGCACCTTCCAGCGCATCGAGCTGTTCGCCGAGTCCACCGTCCGCGAGCACCTGCTGATCGCCGAACGGGTCCGCCGGGGCGACGGCCGGTTGTGGAAGGACCTGATCGGACGGGGCCGGCCCCGGGCCGAGGAGATCGAGCGGTGCGACCACATCCTCGACCTGCTCGGGCTGGGTGACCTGGCCGATGAGCCCATCGAGCACCTCAGCTTGGGCAAGGGTCGGCTGGTCGAGGTCGGACGGGCCCTCATGACCGAACCGCGGGTGCTGCTGCTGGACGAGCCGTCTTCGGGGCTGGATCGCCAGGAGACCGACGATCTGGCCCGAACGTTGCGCCAGGTGCAGACCGATCACGGGTTCGCGGTGCTGCTGGTCGAGCACGACGTCGACTTCGTGGCCCATTTCACCGAGCGCTGCTACGTCCTCGACTCCGGTTGCCTCATCGCCTCCGGGCCTACTGCCGAAGTGCTGCAGGAGGATGTGGTGCGGGCTGCGTACCTGGGTGGAGTCGGGAGCCGGGCGTGACCCCGGTGCTCCAGCTTCAGCACGTGTCGGCCGGATACGGGCCGTTCCGCGCCCTGTTCGACGTGTCCCTTCAGGTCGGTGAAGGCGAGGCGGTAGCCCTGCTCGGGCCGAACGGTGTCGGCAAGACAACTGTGGCCCGGGTGGTCAGCGGTCTGGTCGCACCGACCAGCGGCACGGTGACGGTCAGCGGGGCGGATCTGACCGGAGCGCCGGTGCATCGCTTCGCCCGTGCCGGCGTCGCCCACGCGCCCGAAGGCCGGTCGGTGTTCGCCACGCTGTCGGTCGAGGACAACCTGGTCCTGTCCTTCCGGCAGTCCAAGGGTCGCAGCGGCGTGCCCGCTGCCCTCGACCAGGCGTTCGAGCTCTTCCCAGCCCTGGCCGACCACCGCCGCCAACTGGCCGGCACGTTGTCGGGCGGCCAGCAGCGGATGCTGTCGATGGCCAGGGTGCTGGTGGAGGCCCCCAAGCTGCTGGTCGCCGATGAGCTGTCATTGGGCCTCGCCCCCATCGTCATCGACCAGGTGTACTCCAGCCTGGACCGGCTGCGACAACGGGGTACCTCGCTCTTGATCGTGGAGCAACAGGTGGCCCACGCCTTCGACCTGTGTGACCGGGTGGTGCTGCTGGAGCACGGCTCGGTTTCGTGGGAAGGCCCGACCGCCGAGGCCCGCGACGTGGTCGGCTCCAAGGTGTTCGGCTAACCAGCTCGCGAGCGACGGCCTGGTCTTGCGCCATCATTGGTTGATGACCTCGGAGTCTCGCCACGTCAGTGTCCGCATCGATCGGTCAGCCGAGGCCGTATATGACTATGCGTCAGATCCGAGTCATCTGCCGGAATGGGCCGCCGGCCTGAGCGGATCGATCGAGCAGATAGAGGGCCAATGGGTTGCACAATCGCCGATGGGAACTGTCGCTGTTCGTTTTGTCGAAGCCAACGAATATGGCGTCCTGGATCACCATGTCACCCTGCCCAGTGGCGAGACCGTCTACAACCCGATGCGAGTGATCCCCGAAGGCAACAGCTGCGAAGTGATCTTCACCGTCCGCCGGAACCCGGGAATGACGGCCGACGATTTCGCAGGCGATGTCGATGCCGTGAGCGCCGACTTAACAGCGCTCAAAGAGCTCCTCGAAGGAGGCGACTTGGATTGAGAGATGTCGACGGCACCGGGTGAATGGGAATCGTCGAAGTTTGGGCACGTGGTCGCTCCTCGCTGCTCGCAGCACGTTTCTCTAATTGCCGTGCCGGCGTTGTGGACCCCAGGATGGGTCCTGGTCGGTCAGGGGGAGCGGCTTCCGGTGCCGGCGCCTGCGGGTTCGCGTTCGGGTCGGTTGATGTTGGGGGCGAAGTCGATCCATTTGGGTTGGAGACGTTCGCCGGGCGGGTGCTCATACACGACTGGCTTCAGGCCGATGCCGGTGGCGGCGTCGGCCGGGTTAGTAGTGGCGGGGAGTTGGCGTGGCTGGCCGACCGGTTGGAGCTCTCGGCCGTGACGGTCACACACCTTGAGGTCGCCGGCGGTGCCGGTGATGGGTAGGAGTCCGAGGTGGTGGAGGCGGTGGTGGCGGTGGCAGAGGCAGATGAGGTTGTCGGGGTCGGTGAGTCCGAGGTCTTCCCAGTGCACGATGTGGTGGATGTGCAGCCACCGTTTCTGCCCACAACCTGGGACCCGGCAGCCTTTGTCGCGGTGTTCGATGAGGCGCCGGACCCGGCGGGGAACGATCCGCTGTGCCCGCCCGACCGCCACCGGGTTGCCGAGGGTCTCCCACACCGGCAGCACTTCGCAGTCGCACAGCAGCATCTGGCGTAGCGCGGCGGGTAGCGGCGCCCCGAGGTGCAGGCCGGCGACACCGGGACCTGTGGGGTTGGTGGGGTCGGCTTCGAGGTGGACCAGCACCCGGAACAGGTCTGAGCCGCCGACTTGACCCTTGTCGCCAGTGGCGAGCGAGTCCGCCGCCAGCGCCACGGCGGCGTCAGCCCAGGACAGGTCCCGGCGCGCCGCTCGCCCTTCGGGACTGTCGGCATCCACGCCGGGGTGGTCACGGCGGAACAGTTCGTCTCGTTTGGCGACCATCGCCTGCTCATAAAGGGCGCCCTCATCGGGGGGCAGGTCCAAGGTGGCGTGCCAACTGCCGTCATCGGTCGAACCGAACGACACACGACGCTGCGGTTCCGGGTCCCGAGGCGGCGGATCGGCCGGCGTGTCGGGTACCGGTTCGACGAACTGGTAGCGGCCCAACATGCGGTGCAACTGCGGGACGGTGGCGTTGACCGCCACCGCGACCACGTCGGCATCGAACCCGGCCGGACAGTGCCGGGCCACCACCTCCGCCTGATCCAACGACAACGCGCCGTCCCGGACCGCCTCTTCAAGTTTCGGCAGCTCACCGACCCGGCGGGCCACCGCCACCACCTGACGGGCATGAGCGCGGGACAGGCCGGCCTGCCACACCAACCACTGCTCGGGCGTATGGATCCCCCACTGCTCCCACCACCCGCCGGCCAGAGCCTCCGCCGCCAGCTCGACCAGCCGGGCGTGCGCCGAGTTCAACACCCCGACCGTCGCCGCCACCTCCGCCTCCAACACGTCGATCGCCGCGTCGCTGGGGACGATCGATTCGGCGGTTGAAACTGCGTACATCGATCACATGATAGTACAAGCGTTCGACAATACAAGTTGTTTTTAGTTTTTTCGGTCCTCTGGGCTCCCTGTCCAGCGCGTCTTACCGCAGATCGAGGTGATGGCTCGCCGGCCGTCGACACCTCTCAGTCGGTCTCCGCGAAGGTGACCCTGGCCAGCGGGCTGCTGGCCACCCATTCATCGAGGACCGCCTCGGGCCATGGACTGTCCGGGCCGTTCCGGCGGTTGAACTCGTCGACGAGGACGGTAAGGACACTGCGGCGCTCGACCGGGTCAACGATGACCGTGGCCGTCGCCGGCAGGTCGGCGACGGCGCCGTTCTTGAGGTGGAAGGTGAACTTGGGGTTGGCGGCCAGGTTGGCCAGCCAGTCGCGGATTGTGGGTCCTGGGATCCCACTCAGGTAGATGTCGTCGCCGAGCCGATAGAACACGATCTCGATCCGCCGGGGCTCGCCCGATCGCCGACCTGTGGTGGTGATGTCGATCGTACGGTCCTCCATGGTCCAGGAGGCATCGATGGCTAATGCCTGGCGCACGTCCTCTCTCATCGGACTTCGCCGCCCGCCTCGTCCTGCGTGCTCCTTTGACGGTAGTAGTGGTCCTGCGCGAGGTCCTCGAGCAGGCTTGGCCCGGTCGGCTCCCATCCGAGCACTTCGCGGGTGTACTCGCTCGAGGCCGGGCTGTCCATGGGCAAGAGGAAGCCCAGGAACCCGAAGTGGCCCGGTGCGTCTTCGGGGGAGATCGGGACGACCGTGATGTTGAGCTTGCGTCCGATGACCTCGGCGAAGTCCCGGCCAGCTACGCCCTCCTCGGCGACCGCGTGGAGTGTCGAACCGGCGGGTGCCTTCTCTAAGGCCAAGCAGAAGGCGCGAGCCACATCGAGCCGGTGGGTGGCCGGCCAACGGGCCGAGCCGTCGCCGATGTAGCCCGAGACACCTCTATCCCGAGCGACACCCACCAGGATGGACATGAAGCCGTTGTCGCCGTCACCGTGGCATGTCGGCGGGAGCCGAACGACCGAAGAGCGGACGCCGCGAGAGGCGAGGGAGGCCGTGTAGCGGGCGTTGGCCATCCGGTCGGCTGCACCCTCGATGGGCCCATCGGTGTCGTCTGCTGCTTTGACGCCGTCCCGCTCGGTCACCACCTGGCCGGGCGCGATTCCGAAGACCCCTGAGGCGATCACGAAGGGCCGGTCCGAGCCAGCGAGGGCATCGCCGACCACCTCGATGGCCCGGCGGTCGACGACGGCCGCTCCGGCCATGTCGCCGGCATAGAGCAGGTCGTGGCGGAAGGCCAGGTGAATAACCCCGTCGGCCGACTTGGCTGCGTCGCGCAAGCCGTCAAGATCGTCGAGATCCCCCCGCTGCACCGTGACACCGGCGGCTTCTAATCGCCGGGCCGAGGCCGCCGAGCGGCCCAGCCCGACCACCTCGTGGCCAGCCCCGAGCAGCTCGGGCACGACGGCCGAGCCGATCCACCCCGACGCGCCGGTGACAAAGATTCTCATTAGGGAAGCCCCCCAGGATCGATTGATGTCAGTAACTGCCATCAGGGTATGACCCGATGTCTGTGACTGTCAACAACGGTAGGATCGAACTAATGGGTCGATGGCAGCCGGACAGTCGCGGACGGCTCCAAGAAGCAGCCCTCGCCCTGTATTCGGAGCGTGGGTTCGACCAGACGACGGCTGCTCAAATCGCTGACCGAGCCGGGTTGACCGAACGCACCTTCTTTCGGCACTTCGCTGACAAACGCGAAGTGCTCTTCGGTGGGTCCGCCCCACTCAAGGAGCGAATCGTCACTGGCGTGGCGGACGCGCCAGCAACGGACGGTCCCCTCGACGCCGTCTCCCGGGGCCTCGACGCCGCCGCCGCCATGCTCGGTGAGGCTCGAAGGGACCTGTCCCGCCAACGCCAAGCCGTGATCGCCGCCAACCCCGAATTGAGCGAGCGCGAACTTGCCAAGCTGGCGGACTACGCGGCTGAGATAGCTGCCACTTTGCGCAAGCGCGGGGTGAGCGAGCCGCAGGCGTCCTTGGCCGCTGAGTCCGGCATGACGGTGCTGCGCGTGGCCGTCCAGCGATGGGCCAGCGGGGACGACGGTCGGGACCTCAGCGTCACCATGCGCGATTCCGTCGCCGAACTGCGGGCGGTGGCGGCCAGAGGCTGAGCCCACGTCATCAAAAGGCCCAACCTGAGTTCCGGCGAAAGTCATAGGCGGACCTCGCCGCCGGTGTTGTCGCAGTGGGCCACCAGCATCCCCTTCAGCCACCTCTAATACCCGGAGGCGCTCCTCGACACGGAGGTGCGGGACGAGCCGGCTGTTGGCGCCCTGCACCGAGGAGAAGTTGCCGAGCGGCCAGGTGACAAGGACGGGCCCGGTGCTCACCGGTTCGTCAATGCTTGGCCCAGATGTCGCCGCTCTCGCCCCGTCGGCCCTGAGCGATCTCCACCGAGTAGCCGTCAGGATCGAAGCCGG
>JAABUJ010006914.1_pt1 | contig 10769 bp, 10 predicted proteins | sample 5559131 | NCBI WGS metagenome assembly JAABUJ01 (sample SAMN10711875, study PRJNA513366) | rock metagenome | isolation source: Antarctica rocks | place: Antarctica: Victoria Land, Mt New Zealand nord | collected 2016-01-07 | reverse complement strand
GAACTTAATCTCTCGTGTCTCGATGTTACAATGACGTTGAGGATGGTTGCGTATGCTCTTCTGGACTGCGGGGAGTTACTAATGGATCCATCTTATATGGTGTCTGTCACGAAGGAAGATCCGTTTCTGTTCTGAGAGACTAATTTTGTTGATTAAGTATCTCTCAGTAACCAGCTTGAAACCGTCTTTCGATAAAACTTGGTATATACCCGCCAAGAATTCTTTAGGGATGAATTTGATGTTTTCTTTTGGCTCCACTGGATTCTCCAATGACATTCTCAAGACCGACAACGCGTGAGGAAGATACGCAGCTTGTGACTTCGGTGTTTGTTGCGACGCAGCCGGCGCATATGGCCACACTTTGCTGACAATAATTGTGGCACAAGAATGCCAGATTTGCTAAACTGAAGAGTGTCTGACCCATGTGCATAAACCACATGAACGAACCGATGCATGTTGATCATGCCGTCAGATTCTGTGATAAGAGCAAAAGCTTCGAGCGTTCCCAGAGCCCTGATTAAAGATATTGTTTCGGGCAGTTCTTTCGTAAGCGACCGGGGCAGCAGTTGGTCTTGAAATGACTTAGCAAAAGTGAGCAACAGGGAGACCGGTATCTCCTGGCTATCGAGCGTACTCAGAAAACATAGGAGCATTCGGCCTGCGATTCCATGTTTAACTGGTCGAAAGATATGAGGAGTCTTGGTTACAGCATTCCTCGCGTCTGACTCGCGCTTGGCATCGCAAAATTCGTATTCCAGCAGATCTAGTTCCGCCTCTTCACTCGAAAGGTAACTCTCCAGATATCCGGACACTTTTTGCGTACTGACGACCATGAAGGCGGTTGCTTGAATGATAGCAAGGGGTAAGTAAGCGAGCAATCTTTTCAATGTGAGTATAGCAACTATTCTGTCGGCAAGATTCCCAAGTCTGTGGACAATGAGCTCTTCAGCTTGGGCCTCCTCCAATATGGCAATCTCAAGAATGATGGCCTGATTGGAGGTTAACCAATATGCCAGCTCTTTGTTTCGCGTTGCAATGAGGATCCCACCATGAGACACTCAAGGTAGCCATCCGAAGGGCTGTGATGGTCTGACCTCCGGCTGTCCGGAGGAATGTTGCTCGCTCTCGAATGCTCCCATCAGGTGGTTTTCGGTATCGGCACCATCAATGACCATGAGCCATGGACCACTCTGCTGACGGTGAAGCCATCTGATGACCAGCTGGGTTGTATTTGTCTCTAGATGTTCGTCTTCTAGGCCATCTACACCGGTGCCTATGTTGGCATTACTTAGATCACATAGTGTTTGGCTTACAAGCTTCGCTTGAGAGGCGAATTCCATGAGTGACTGAGGGATCCTCGATAAATCGGCAGCGTATATTCAAAGAACATGTAGGTTGGGAACAACGTTACGTAGATGATCGGCGAATAAGCGAGCAATGCGTGTTTTACTATTCAAAGTTAGTAAGTACACTTCACTTATAGAAGTCGATCAAAGGGCCAACAATCGGGCATGAAGAGTCGGTCAGTGGCTAAGCGCCACTGCTGCTGATAATCCGTGTTTGACTTTTGAAGCCGTCTGGTTACCACGCCTAGTAGCGGGCCGTTCTTTGCACTCAAACTCGGCTGTGTGATCGATAACTCACCCAATTAGACTCAGCCCTCATAGAGCGGCTCGAGCATGCTGGTGTCCGTCGAAAGCAAAGCTTGCTTCTAACCGCTTAAAAACGTCACCACGACCGACAATTGTTGATCCCAATAGTTCTTCAGGCATGTTGCCTGTCATTCCAAGCACTAACCAGTCACTTTCTTGATCACAGGCTGCGTACGCTTGACTGGCTTGTTGCGTAATGGAATTATAGCGATGAGCGAAACGGTCAAAGCATGTCTGGAAGCAGCGAAGTGTGAGCCCCGATCGACATTCCAATCTGGAGGACCCACTTTCGTAACCCTGCCACCCACGTTCTCAGCTTACTGATACCTCTGGCAATGGACATGTGGTGATTATTGACGGCGTCATGTGCCATCTGCTCGAGATGGCCAGACACAAGCTTATAAAGGCCATCGTCTGCTGAATGGAATTTGCACATTGTTGAATGATCGCGATCCAGCGGAATCAGCTTTTCGAGCCCAGGATCGACACCCAGCGTGGCTGAAGAAGCCTCGACAAGCTACACACACTGATTAGACAAGGTATCAATACGGGCAGCGTTATGATTGTGGGAATGTATCTATTGCGAGACTGCTCAAACAACCAGTGCTTTGTGAATAGGAGGCAAAGCAAGGCTGGCCTCGTCTTTGCTGTACTAAAGACGGTAGGTGATTATAAACAGATTGATCAGGACATCTCTCTGTTGCGCGTGAGAGGTCACATACAAAACCATTTTTCGTTTTCTTCTGCTCGAGGAAACTCAGTACATGGAACGATCCGAGCTGACTGCGATAGTCTTTACTGAGCTCGTTCGCCAGCACCGAACTGCGCTTCAGACTTTTCATCAACGTATTTGACGGCTGTATTTTCACAAATCTTACGATTTCGGCTACTATACTGCCAAAGGGGGCGTGTGGGCTCCCCCGGTGGGGTGTACCAAAGAAGGCTATACCATAGGTGGCTTTGCGTATCGTGCCATAATTTGTCGGGTCCAACATCGCCTCAACCAATGCTTTTTTGACCACTAATCCTCCAAGACTGTGTGCAACAAAGATGATGGGTCGCTCCGGGCATCTCCTTCTCTGGAGGGCCAGATAGCCCAACAAGTTGTAGGCATGGTCTCTGAGATCGCTCGTAGCTGTGTCGAAAGCAACGTTGGAGTTCCAGCCGAATACCAGAATTCGAGCGTTGGGTAGCTTATGAGGTAGGAAATCTCTGAGCCATAGCTTTCCATTCGAGGCGGTCCAAGTTTCGTAAGCGTATGTTTTTTTGTTCTGAGGATTCAGCCCATGGACGGCGATGATGCTAGACAAGAGATCAGTGTGTTTCCGGAGGGACTTCCGTCTCAAACGAGTCTCGTACCGGAGTGACCTACTCCCGATTATAATGATCTGATTCTTTGAAGGGCTTAAGGACACTCAAGGATGGTTCCATCGTATGGTCACCGAAGTGGTCGCTCACACCAACACCGTCGTGATGCAGGACGTAAGGGAGCCTTGAGAGAGGAATTGAGACAGAGCAAGAGACCTTCAGCAAAAGACAATGACAACATCCCACAAGCTTCGTAGGAGGTGCTTTGACTTAGATGCTGTAGATCGAGAGCCTTCAGCTGCAGGCAGCATAGAAGGATGACTGACGATCATGACTATTTGTACGATTGGTGGACTTGTCTGCGCCCCAGTCCGTCGGTCTAGACACCCATCTTGCTCGTGCCCATTACTCACCCACGTTGACATGCATTGGTCATAATTTTCATGCAAGAGAATTCATGTGTATGAATCGTCAGTCTACTGCGTCGAACAAGGGATTCCCAGGCCGAGCAGATGCAGAATATGGGTTCCCTGACGGCCCGAGGCGCCGGGTCGAGATCCCCTTTGGCAGCCTATTACTGCTACTTGTACAAGTAGAAGTACTTCTACTCGTTTTCACCTATTAATGCAATCCACCTATCAATGCAACGCGCTAGTAAGTTAGGGGCAAAGTTTAGGGTTATAAGGCTTAACCCTATATATATGCACCTAAATCACTAGCGCGTTGTATTGATAGGTGGATTGCATTAACAGGTGAAAACGAGTATGCCGCATTTGGCAATACCGGCGCTCGGGAGTACCTTAGCCGCCATTTTCCACCCACCAATGAATTCGATCTCACGCTTTTTCCGACTTCAATCAGGCCGTTTAATTGAGACTGTATCGTAGCACAATCCACCAGGCGCAGATCATCTGGAAGCGGATCACTCTGTTCTAGACTGACAGCCGGCACGTGCCACTACTCATCACTGTGAGCTCGGCGGGGAAAGGTACCCAGTACCTTATGCTGCGGAACGCCGGCCTCTCGTTCCTCCCAAGGCGATCGAAGCCCAAGCAGTTGAATCTCCGGCTGCTTTTCAAGACGTTCGGACTCTCCACTGCTCGGCTTGCGGGTGACAAAAAAAGCGGGAAGTGCTTAATCGCTTTAGCGGAAGAAGCCGTTGAGAATACTAGTAAACGATCGTAGCGAGGACTTCAGCCGGAACACCTGGAATTTTGGGGAACCGTGTCCCTAAAGCACATTTTGCACTTCCCACCTTTTGCGTCACCCGCGAGCTCGGATACTTTGGGCATCCTCGGGTTCCTACATCAGCGCCAAGTGGCGCCGTGCGACGTGGGCTATTGTAGACACCGTTGCACCTCCATTGCACGTGAAAAGCACGGTGGTTTCCCTCGAACAGGGCAGCCCACGGAGTGTACGGTTCAAAGCACAAGCAAAGATATTGAGTCATTGACGTTCCCTACAAATATATACACATATACAGAACAGTGCCATGCTTCGGAGATAGCGGCGTTTGGTCAGCATAACAGAGGACAATCCCGAGAGTTCGGAGCTCGGTCAGTTGCCAACGTACTCGGATGCGCTCCCCTGTATAGCGTCAATTCAAACTCACGTGTCAATTGAACATAGCGTCAATGTTCGAACGTACAACCGCACACGGGTGTTTACACCCTACGGTACTAACACGGCTTGATTACTGTAAAGTCATCCTACGATGGACCCTTGAGATAGGGAACGGCTGACTTTTCAAAGTATCCGAAACATGCAGGTCGGTACATATAAATCTACAACTCCGCTAGATAGCGCACTAGATAATAGAGCAGCCGGTACGTTGCTTCAATCGGAATTCCAGCTCTGTTTTTTGGAAGGCATCATTGGAGACAACATGGGGATCTTCACACCTACCAAGTTGAAGCTTATTTATTTTAGCAATGAGTTTCCACACGATGATTTGCAGAGTCTACTTCACGCACTCCACAAGCACAGCAGAGACAGGCGACATCCTGTCCTTGCCCGGTTCCTGGAGGAAGCTACACTCGTCGTTCGCGAGGAAATACGACAACTACCTACCGCTTTGAGAGCGTTGATCCCACCCTTCGAGACTATCTTAGACTTTTCAGATTTCGCCGACCTTCGCAGGGGTCAGCTTTGTGGAGCCATAGATGGTATCCTCCTCTGCACCGTCGAGCTGGCAACAATCATTGGGTAAGCAAGATGTAATGGCATGAGTGGCGTGTTGATGTGTACCCTAATTCTTCTAGATACTATGAGAATTTCCCGGATGCATTCAACACTGATTTGGTCAGCACGGCTCTTGCTGGTCTGGGGATTGGGCTCTTGGCCACGGCAGCAGTATCATTAGCCCCCTCTGTGGCAGATATTCCGCTGGCTGGAGCCCAAGTTGTGCGACAAGCCTTTCGCCTAGGTGTTCTGGTCGATGAAATATCGCAGAATCTACAGCCTCGTGACTTGACAGACACGGGCACGCCAGACACTTGGGCTTACGTGTTGCCAGATGTGGCTGCAGATGATGTTCAACAGGAGCTCGATGCAATTCACGCAAAGGAGGTCAGTCCGAGTCTGTTTCAGCTAGGAAATCCTGGCATGTTTGCAATCTAATGAGAAGGTCAGAAAACGCCCAAAGCCAGCAAGGTCTTCATCAGCGCACTGAGTGCCACTTCGGTAACTGTCAGCGGTCCACCCGCAAGACTGAAGGCTATGTTCCGCACGGCCGACTTCTTCCGTGATCGCAAGTTTGTTGCCTTGCCAGTGTACGGAGGCTTGTGTCATGCAAAGCATATATATAACGAGGAAAATGTATATCATGTGGTTCGGACGCCTTCAATGGAGTTGCTGAATCGCAAACTCTCCCCACGGATTCCCATTCACTCAACCAGTACGGGAAGACCTTTCCCCGCAACGAGCGCGACCGATTTATTCGAGCACATCATCACGGAAATCCTCACTCAGCCAATTCAATGGGATAGCGTTATTCAGGGCGTGATCCAACAAGCCCACGTCACTGCAGCGTCTCAGTGCCAGTTGCTTGTTTTTCGAATCTCTCTTCCCATCCATGATCTCTCGGCCGCCTTGCAAAAACTCCCAGACTTCGAAACATCCACAGAGGAGCTCATCCCGTGGATTCACGACAAGGAGACTACTACAGGTGAAGGAGGACCAAGAGGGCCACAACAATCCAAGATCGCAATTGTTGGCATGTCGTGTAGGATGCCGGGCGGAGCCACCGACACGGAGAAATTCTGGGAGCTGCTGGAAAGCGGTATGGATGTGCACAGGAAGATTCCCGCCGATCGATTTGATGTTGAATCTCATTTTGATCCGGCTGGTAAAAGGGTCAACGCCAGCCATACACCTTACGGTTGCTTTATTGACGAGCCGGGCCTGTTCGATGCGCCGTTCTTCAACATGTCACCTCGCGAAGCTCAGCAAACCGATCCCATGCAGCGACTCGCCCTTGTCACTGCATACGAAGCCCTCGAGAGGGCAGGCTACGTCGCGAATCGGACCGCTGCCACCGATTTGCACCGCATCGGGACATTCTATGGCCAGGCTAGTGACGATTACCGTGAAGTTAACACCGCTCAAGAAATCAGCACGTACTTTATTCCAGGCGGGTGCCGTGCGTTTGGACCGGGTCGTATCAATTATTTCTTCAAGTTCTCGGGGCCCAGCTACAGCATTGATACGGCATGTTCCTCAAGTCTGGCAACCATCCAAGTTTGTGATAGTATTCTATCTCAGTTCGACACGTGACAGCTAACAATTCTTTCCAGACTGCTTGTACCTCGCTCTGGAGTGGAGACACAGACACCGCCGTGGCTGGTGGCATGAATGTGTTAACAAATTCAGACGCTTTCGCGGGCCTCAGTCATGGACACTTTCTGTCCAAGACACCGAATGCGTGTAAGACGTGGGACGCTGAAGCGGACGGCTACTGCCGTGCCGACGCCATTGGATCAATTGTCATGAAGCGCCTCGAAGATGCTGAAGCCGACAATGACAACATTCTAGGGGTGATTCTCGCGGCAGCAACAAACCATTCGGCCGAAGCCATTTCTATTACGCATCCTCATGCGGGCCATCAGGCGTACCTAGGTAATCTAGTTATGAACAGAGCAGCTATTGACCCACTTAATGTCAGCTTTGTCGAGATGCACGGCACGGGCACCCAGGCCGGCGATGCAGAGGAAATTCAGTCCGTGACGAAAGTGTTTGCGCCTATCACGAAGCGCCGCAGCGTTAAGAACCCGCTCTACATTGGCGCTGTAAAGGCGAATGTTGGCCATAGCGAGGCTGCCGCTGGCGTTACAGCCCTAATAAAAGTCCTTCTTATGCTTCAGAAGAACGCTATCCCGCCACACGTTGGCATCAAGAATACTCCTAACCCAATATTCCTCAAGGAAATAGACAAGCGCAACGTTCATATCCCGTACGAGAAGACAGAGTGGCCACGCGTGCCTGGGAAGAAGCGGGTCGCTGTTGTGAACAATTTCAGCGCTGCGGGAGGCAACACGTCCCTCGTAGTCGAGGAAGCAAATCTACGGGAAGTGACAGAGACAGATCCTCGTTCCACACACGCCGTTGCTGTGTCGGCCAAGAGTAAGATCTCGCTTAAAGGAAATATCGAGAGGCTGCTTGCGTATTTAGACAAAAATCCACATGTCTCGCTGGCAAATCTCTCATACTCCACCACGGCTCGTCGCTATCACCACAACTACCGTGTGGGTATTGCCGCTTCTGATGTCGCGCAGGTAAAGAAACAGCTTGCGTCCGCCCTTACTTCTGTCGACTCTCACAAGCCCATCCCAACGACAGGAGCACCTCCAATTGCCTTCGCTTTTACCGGCCAGGGAGCGTCCTACAAGTCCTCCAATTTGGACAGGTTCCACCACTCCCCGTATTTTCGAACCCAAATCTTGCACTTGGATGCGCTTGCACAAGGCCAGGGCTTCCCGTCCTTTGTTCCCGCAGTGGACGGAAGTCATCCAAAAGACCATCAACACTCACAAGTCATTACACAGCTTGCTCTAGTGTGCACTGAGATCGCCGACGCCAAATACTGGGGCTCCTTGAATGTGAAGCCTGATATTGTCATCGGACACAGCTTGGGTGAGTACGCGGCGCTACACATCGCCGGCGTCCTTTCGGCCAGTGACACCATCTTCCTTGTTGGCCAGAGAGCGAGGATGCTGGAGCAAAAGTGCAAGATTGGCAGTCATAAGATGGTGGCTGTGCGGGCTTCTCTCGATCAGATTCAAAAGAGCGCGAGTGGAAAACATTTCGAAATCGCTTGCATTAATGGTCCAAAAGACATTGTGCTTGCCGGCCCTGGAGTGGACATGGATGCTATCATTCCTCTCCTCGAAGCGGATGGCTACAAGTCTTTCAGCCTCGACGTTGCTTTTGCATTCCATTCTGCACAAACCGACCCTATTCTCGACGAATTCGAGGCGATTGCAAACAGCGGTGTTCTCTTCCAAGCACCACATCTGCCTATTATCTCGCCTCTGCTGAGCAAGGTCATCTTCGACGACAAGACTGTGAATGCTAATTACCTGCGTCGGGCCACGCGGGAGTCAGTCAACTTCCTATCAGCCCTTGAAACCGCATACAAGGTTGGCACAATCGATGACGAGACGGCCTGGATCGAAATTGGGCCTCATCCTGTCTGCATAGGCTTCGTCAAATCCACCTTATCGTCTGTCAACGTCGCCGTCCCCTCCCTTCGCAGGGGCGATGACAACTGGACGACCATGGCGCAGAGTCTTACGACCCTGCATTGCGCTGGTGTGCAGATTGGCTGGAATGAGTTCCATCACCCGTTCGAGAAGGGACTGCAGCTCCTGGATCTGCCAACATATGCGTGGAATGACAAGACCTTCTGGATCCAGTATAACGGCGATTGGGCTCTCACGAAAGGTAATACGTTCTATGACGCTGAAAAGGGACTGAACAAAGCCCAAATTGCGGTGCCCGTGCCCAAGTCGGGTCCTAATACGTCGACGGTACAGCAAATTATCGAGCAAAGTTTCAATGGAACAGCGGGCACGGTCGTTATGCAGTCCGATTTGACGCAAGCAGACTTCCGTGCTGCAGCTTGGGGACACAAGATGAATGGATGTGGTGTAGTTACATCAGTAGGTCGACTCCACAACCGTCAACTTTGATGATATCACTGACCTCCTTTGCAGTCTATCCATGCCGACATTGCGTACACGCTCGGTGAGTATCTGTACAAGAAGCTCAAGCCCAGCAGCAAAGAAGTCCACATCAACATTGCTAGCTTGGAGGTTGTCAAAGGCCTCGTCGCAAACAGTAACAAGAATACGCCTCAACTCATCCAAGTCTCGGTGACCACTGCCGACATCAACTCCAACATGGCCGAGCTGAAATGGTACAACGTGCCGGACAACGCAATATTCGCCAGCGCGACCCTCTTCTACGGCAACTCCGCCGAATGGCTTGCTTCATGGGGCCCCACAACCCACCTAGTCCAAGGTCGTATCCAAGACCTCGAGCACCTGGCCGTGTCGGGCATTGCGAACCACTTCACGCACAACATGGCGTACCTCCTTTTCGCCAACAACCTGGTCGACTACGCGGCCAAGTACCGCGGTATACACTCGGTCGTGCTCCACGGTTTGGAAGCCTTCGCCGACGTGGTTCTCTCGACGGAGAAAGGCGGTACCTGGACTGTCCCACCCTATTTCATTGACAGTGTCGCGCATCTGGCGGGCTTCGTCATGAACGTATCGGATGCCATGGATACTAAGAACAACTTCTGCGTTACGCCGGGCTGGCAGTCGATGCGCTTTGCAAAGCCGCTTATAGCGGGGGCGAAGTACCGGTCCTATGTCAAGATGATCCCGACGGTCGAGGACCCGAGCATCTACTTTGGCGATGTGTACATTCTTCAGGACAGCGTCATCATCGGCATGGTGGGCGGCATCCAGTTCCGCCGGTACCCGCGCATCCTGCTCGGCCGCTTCTTTTCTGCACCAGACGACCTCAAGGCGCCGCCCGTTGCGACGACGCCTTCATCGAAGCATGCCCACGCGAGACCCATGGCGCAAGCTGCTCTGAAGCCTGCACTCACTCACGTTCCCGCTCCCGCATCCACTCCTCCTCCTACTCCTCCTTCCCCTGCAACTCCGGCAGCAGCGCCAGAACCAGTCGTCAACGGTGTCATGGATTCCGACAGCACGGCCGCCAAGGCCCTCCAGATCATCGCTACCGAAGCGGCGCTCGATCTCGAGGATCTCATCGATGACGCCAGTGTGGCAGGATTAGGCATCGATTCGCTCATGAGCTTAGTGATTGCCGAGAAGTTCCGCGAGCAGCTGGGTATCGTAGTCTCCGGCAGTCTATTCGTGGAGTTTCCGCTGATTAAGGACTTGCGGAATTGGTTGGAGGAGTATTATAGTTAGATGATGCATGACTTGGTAGAGTGTGTTGAGGAGGAGCTATGAAGTGGGCTTTTACAGAACTGTTTGCGCTGGAGCTAGATGTTGTTCTTCCTCATCATCGACAGCTGCTTTTGGGGAGGTTGAGGGTCTGAGATAGAATGTCATGAGCACTCTTTAGGTCTTAGATTAGATATTGTTATAGATTTCACATGTTTCCGCTCGAGCTTACATGTGTGACGGTATGCGCATGAACATCTTTGACAATAATCTTCTCGAGATAATAGAAACTTTAAAATTATAGACGATCTATGCACTTTGCGTGCTGATATGAGAGGCCGAGCACGATTGACTAAGCAGCTTGAGGGTCTAGAGTAGGCCACAA
>JAABUJ010006913.1_pt1 | contig 10769 bp, 11 predicted proteins | sample 5559131 | NCBI WGS metagenome assembly JAABUJ01 (sample SAMN10711875, study PRJNA513366) | rock metagenome | isolation source: Antarctica rocks | place: Antarctica: Victoria Land, Mt New Zealand nord | collected 2016-01-07 | reverse complement strand
CGTGTTCGTGCTGGGTGCCCTGGGCCGCCACGGCGCCCTCCATGGACACGCCATCCGCCGCCAGGCGGCCTTGGACCGCACCGAGCGGTGGAGCGAGGTGAAGGTGGGCTCGCTCTACCAGTCGCTGCGCCAGATGGACACCGAGGGCCTGATCGAGGCGGTGCGCACCGAGCAGGAGGGTCGGCTGCCGGCCCGCACCGTCTATGCCATCACCGACCTTGGCTGGCAGGAGCTGATAGCGCAGCGCGACGTTGTGTTGCGCGACGCCCACCTGCGCCCGGACCCCGTCGACCTGGCATTGGTCCTCGCCGACGACCTGGCCGAGGAGGCCCTCGCCGGGCGCATCGCCGACCGGGTGACCTCGCTGCGGGCGGAGGCCCAGGAGTGGGCGCATCAGCAGGAGTCGGCCTGGCCGTGGCTGTCCGAGGCGGAACGCCAGATCTTCGCCCATTACCAGGCCCGTCTGAACGCGGAGCTGTCCTGGCACGAAGGCCTGCTCGACGCCGTGCCCAAGATCGTCACCGAGGCGGCGGCCCGTCTGAGCGAGCGCCGAGAGGCGGCCGACGGCCATGAAGAGGAGGAGAAGTGACCGCAACAACGGTTTCCGCCCCGCCGGCAACGACGCCCGACTCCCGGCGCTGGAAGGCCCTGGCCGTGGTGCTGGTCGGCCAGTTGGTGATCCTGGTCGACGCCACCATCGTCAACGTGGCCGTGCCCTCGATCGAGCTGGCCTGCACGCCAGCTACTCGTCGGTGGAGTGGGTGATATCGGGCTACGCCCTCTCCTACGGCCTGTTGTTGGTGACCGGGGGCCGCTTGGGCGACCTCTACGGCCGGGGCCGGCTGTTTCTCCTTGGTGTCGCCGGCTTCGTGGCGGCCTCGGCGGCCTGTGGGCTGGCCACCAGCCCCGCCGAGCTGATCGTCTTTCGCGTGGCCCAAGGGGCCATGGCCGCCTTGTTGCAACCCCAGATCATCGCCACCGCCCAGGTCAGCTTCGCCGGGCATGAGCGGGCCCGAGCGTTCGCCCTGGTGGGAGCGGTGAGCGGGGTGGCGACGGCCATCGGGCCTCTGGCTGGCGGCGCGCTCATCGCCACTCACCTGACCGCCCAGATGTGGCGGCCGATCTTCTTGGTGAACGTACCGGTGGGGGTGGCCACCATCGTCGCCGGACTGGTGTTCCTGAGGGAATCCCGCTCGGCCCGGGAGGGTCTGGACCTCGTCGGGGTCGCCCTGTGGTCCGCCGCGCTGTTCCTGGTCACCTTCGCGCTGGTCCAGGGCCAAGCCGCCGGCTGGCCCCGGTGGATCTTCGCTTGTCTCGCCGGGGCCGCCCCGGCGCTCGCCGCCTTCGTGGCCTGGGAGGCCACCTAGGCCCGCAGGGGAAAGCCGTGTCTGGTCCGCCTGGAGCTGTTCCAGTCTCGCTCGTTCTCCGCCGGGCTCGCCGTGGGACTGCTGTACTTCGCCGGGTTCACCTCGCTGTTCTTCAGCTTGTCGCTGTATCTCCAGCTCGGTCTCGGCTACTCGGCTCTCAGCGCGGGGCTGGCGATCGTTCATTCTCCGCCGGCTCCTTCGTCGGCTCGGCGTCGACCTCGACGCCGGTGATGCGCCGGCTCGGGCGGCGCTCGCTCATGATCGGGCTGATGGCGTTCCTGGTCGGCCTCGCCGGCCTGATGGCCCTGGTCCACAGCGATCACCACGGCCCGCCGCACTGGCAGCTCGCCCTAACCCTGCTCGTCGCCGGGGTGGGCTCCGGGCTGGTCATCGCCCCTCTCGTCGGGATCACCCTCGCTGGGGTGCCGCCAAAGATGGCCGGCGGAGCAGCCGGGGTGCTCTCCACCGGCCAACGCCTCGGCACCGCCTTGGGCATCGCCGCGGTCGGTACGGTGCTCTTCGCCAGCCTCGCCGGTGGCGCCCCCACAGCGGCAGCCAAAAGCCAACCCCGGTTGAGCGCCGAGCTTCGCCTGGCGCACCTGCCGGCCGGCGCCACAGCAGAGGCAACCAGCCGTTTCGAGCGCTGCTTCGTCGCCCAGGCCCGCTCCTCCGATCCAGCCAGTACCCCACCGGGATGCTCGCGCCACTCGGGGAGCCCAGCCGTGAACGCAGCGTTTTCGTCCGCGTCACGCTCAGCTTTGCAACACGACTTCTCCTCGGGGCTCATCGACGCCACCTGGATCAATCTCGCTGCGCTAGTGGCGACCCTTGGCCTCGTTCTGCTGTTGCCCAAACGGCAGAACCCACGCCGGATGGCCCCGCACGTGGTGGACTCCCCCCGCCCCCGCCATGAGGGCGAGAGAACGGTGACGCCATGATCGTCACGATCTTCGGCTCGACCGGTGGGACCGGACGTGAGCTAGTACGCTTGGCGTTGGAGCGAGACCACAGTGTGACCGCGGTGGCACGTGACCCGAACGCCGTCGACGTGGCCCACGAGCGGCTCGTGGTACGCCGAGCGGATGTGCTCGACCCCGACTCGCTTCCGGCGGTGATCACCGGTGCCGGCGCGGTGCTCTCGGCTCTGGGTACCGCAGCGAGCCGCGCTCCGACGACCGTATACTCGGCTGGCCTCGCCAACATCCTCGAAGCGATGCGCGCAGCCGATGTGCACCGCTTCATTGGAATCAGCGCAGCGCCCGTGATCCCTCGGTCCGAAACGGCCGTGTCTGAACGTCTGCTGGTGTTCCCGATCCTTTATCGCTTCTTCGTGGGGGGCGTACAGGGACTTGGGCCGGATGGAGGAGCTGCTCCATGCCAGCCAGGCCGAGTGGACAGTGCTACGCCCGCCGATGCTCAGCGACAAGTCGGCGACCGGGCACTACCGCACGGCGCTCAGCCAGAACGTTCGGGGCGGTCGGCGGATCACTCGCGGCGATCTTGCCGCGGCCATGCTGGAGGTGATCGACGACCCCTCTGCAGTTCGTGCCGCGATCGGAGTCGCCAACTGACTGTGCGCCCGCCGTGCGGGCTTCGGCCGTTAGCCGCCCGGATTGGCATGGAAGCGCGCTGAGGGTGGCGATGGTTCTTGAGATATACAGCCGGCTGTCCCTTGCTGAAGGTCGATTCGTGACCCGTGCGTTGGAGTTGGAAGAGCTTGTCGAGCACTTCACATTGGTGTCGAGCGAGTTGGAGCTGTTGCGGGGCAAGGCTGGAGCAACCCGGCTGGCTTCGCCTCTGGCCTCGGTGCGAACAGCCCGGTCGGCAAGCGCACGCCAGGACTTCACGCTGGCCAGGCCAGTCAGGTCGCTTGCAGCGGCGATGACCTCTGGGCCGTAGGTGGTCATTTCGGGCGCGGAGAAAGCCCAGAAGCTTGGGTCAGTGCCCGCTGCCGAGCTGGACGGCTTTGATCAGGAGGAGTACGGCGCTGGCGATGAGATAGGCGCGCATCGACAGGATCCCGACGCGCAGTCCAGGCGACCACGTCACCGGCTTGAGAAGGGCGAGGGGGGGCATCCGCCACGACATCTTCTCCACGGTTGCCATGGTGGGGCGTGGCGGCAGGCTCGCCTGGCCGTTGCGTCGGGAGATGATCTTGAGGGCGGCGAGCACGAGGATCCCGCCGGCGGCCAAGGCGATGGCCAGGTCGACGAAAACGACGGTGACGTTGATGTTGGGGAACAGGGTGGTGGCCATCAGGGTGCCGGAGAGGATGAGGAGCACGCCGACGATCACGGCGGCGACGGCGTTGAGCCATTTCGGGTTGGTCCAGGGTCCGAGAACCTCGCGGTCGTTGCACAACAGCAGCAGAAATACGCTGGCCGAGGGCAACAGCAGCCCGGCGAGAGCTTGGACGCTAGTGGTGATGATCCCGAGCGGTGCGCCGGGGATGAGGACGATCCCGGCGGCGACTAGGACCATGGCGGTGTAGGAGAAGTAGAACTGTTTGGCCTCGGCGAAGCCCCGGTGGAGGGAGTGGCGGATCCCGAACACGTCCCCGAAGGCGTAGCTGGTGGAGAGGGTGACGGCGGCGGCGCCGATGATGCTGGCATCGAACAGGACGATGGCGAAGATCGCTCCGAGGGCGTGGCCGTGGCGGCCGAGGAGATGGGCGACGCCGGCCGCGTCGGTGAAGTTGCCGAACGCCCGGGTGCCTCGGGCGGCGTAATCGCCGGTCACCATGATGGCGGCGGCGCCGATGACGACGACGAGCGAACCGATGACGGTGTCGGCTCGTTCGTAGCTGATGAAGCGGGGGGTGATGCGCTTGTCGACGATGTTGGATTGTTGGAAGAACAGCTGCCAGGGTGCGACCGTGGTGCCGACGATGGCGATGATCAGCAACACCGCGGCGGACGAGACCCCGCCGTGGATCCCAGGGACCACGAAGTTCTTGCCGATGGTGCCCCACTGGGGATGGGAGAGAAAGAACATGGGGACCTGGATGAGGCTGATGGCAATGAAGACGAACATGGCGCGTTCCCAGCGCTTGAAACTGCCCGACGCCATAATCGCCACCAGGGCCACCGCGGCGGTGGGCACGGCGACGTACTTGGAGATGCCGGCGTAGGAGGCGGCGAGGGAGATGCCGATGAACTCGGTGACGATGGTAAGGAAGTTGAGGACGAAGAGGTCGCCGACGCTGAACCATCCCCAGCCTTTGCCGAACCGTTCGTTGATGAGCCGGGCGTGGCCGACGCCGGTCACGGCGCCGAGCCGGACGACCATCTCCTGGTTGACGATCAGGACCGGGATCAGCAGCAGCAAGGTCCACAGGAGGCTGGTGTGGTAATTCTGCCCGGCCTGGGCGTAGGTGGACACGCCGCCGGCGTCGTTGTCGCCGACCATGACGATGATCCCGGGACCGACGATCGCGGCCAGAGTGAGGAAGCGCTGCTTCCAGCTGTGCCGTTCGCCGACGTCACCGACGGCGATGCGACCGAGGGCGCCCTCGATGTCACCGATGTGGGCCGAGTCGAGCACGGCGGAGGGAGGGGTTTGGAGGCGGCGGGGGCCGTCGTCGGGGCGTGGCGAGGTTGCCGCCTCGGGGCTTTCGGCACCCTGGGCGGCCGGGCGTTCCGTCATGGGCTACCTCCGGGGTTCGGAGCGGTCGGTGTGGGTGCCGTTGACGGCGGTATTGGCTTGGGGAGAGGTGTCGGCTTGGGGAGTCTCGGGGTGCGGCGGCGGTTCTCGGCGTCGCCAGTCGTCGGGGATGGTGGCCTCGAGCACGTCGTCGACGGTGATGACTCCGAGGAGATGGTTTTCGGCGTCGACCACGGGGATGGTCATGAGGTTGTAGTCGGCCATGAGCAGGGTCACGTCGACGACATCGGTGTCGGTGGTCACCCTGACCGGGTTGGCGTCGACCACGTCGACCAGGCCGGACTCGGGTTCGGCATGGAGGAGCCCGATGACGGTGATGGTTCCGATCAGTCGGTTGCTGTCATCGAGGGTGTGCATGGTGATGAGCGCTTCGGGTTGGGTGTCTCCGGCCAGGCGGATGCGACGCAGTGCCTCTTCTACCGTGGCCTCGCCCGGGGCGGTGAGGAAGTCGACGCCCATGATCCCCCCGGCGCTCGTCGCGTTGTACCCGAGCAGAGTGAGGACCTTGGACCGGGCTTTGGCGGGGAGTGCGTCGAGGACCTTCTGGCGGCGGCCTTGGGGTAGTTCGGAGATGGCGTCGGCCGCGTCGTCGGAGCGCATCCGGGCGAGGACCTCGGCCACCTCGGCGTCGGTCTTGTCACCGAAGAGCCGGTTGGCGATATCGGGGTCAAGTTCCTCGAACACGTCGGCCTCCAGCTCGGGGTCCCGGTGGACCAGGTCAAGGATCTCCTCGCCCTCCCGACGGGAGGCATCCTCGAGCAGGTCGGCGATCTGGGCCGGCTTGAGCCGACGGACGCGCCCAAAGGTGGCCCGGGCCAGGGCGCTGGGGGTGTGCCCGATGAGAGGCTCGAACGCCTTCCAATCCTGACTGGGATGCCCTACGGTCGGTCGGATCAGCCCGAACAGGCGGGCCGGGCGACGCGTGTCGAGGGATGACAAGATCCAGCCTTCCCCTGTGGCTCGCAGCTCGATATCCCACGCCCGGACCAATTCGGCGTCGGCCACGTCGATCAGCCGGTGACCGAGAATGTCCTGTCGGAGCAGGACCTCGCCCTCGCGGCGCTCGAAGCTCCGCAAGTCGACCTGGGCCTCCGAGAGCACGACCCGCTGATCACCCAGTTCTGCGACCCGGCTGATCGGGAGGAACACCCTACGCCCACCGACCTTGGCCACCAACCCCGTGACCAGCGGATAGTCACCGCCACGAAGGCGGACAATTACATCGTCGACTTTGCCCACGCCCTCACCGCTCGGGGAGAGCAGCTGACAGTCCAGAAGCCCAGCAAGGTGCATTTGCACATCCTACCCCTAGCCCTTTTCGCTAGGCCCCCGACCGGTGGACGCCTCCTTAGCGAGAGGCAACCGCCCGCATCGCACTGTCCTCGGTCACTCTCCACCTGTCACCGCCGTCGTCTGAGGTGGTCGACGAGGTCCACCGCCAGACGAGGTCCACCGCCAGGATTCGACCGACGGGGCGGCCGTCGTCATCCACGACCACCAGCGAGTAGCGCTGAGATCCTAGCAACTTCCAGATGGTCTGTTCGATCGGCTCATCGAGGTGAACATGGTCGAAGAGGGCGTCGAACGCGAGCGACCCGACCGAGACGACCGCAGGGGCGGTGGCCATGTCGAACAGTGAAACATCGGCCAAGAGATCGCCGTCGGGACCGACAACGACCACGCCGTCCACGTCCGTATCGTGAACGTCGAAGCGGCGGAGCCGGTCGCTCACCTCGTCGACGGTCTCGGTGCTCCGAAGCGGTGACAACCGGCTGCAGATAGGAACTCAGCGTTCGCCGGCGATCGCTCCGCCTCGCCCACCGAACCTGGCGGCCTGCTCTCCGCCCAGGATGACTCTGGTCAGTCGGGCTCGATCATCGATAAGCTCATCGAGCGCCTTGGCCAGGTCGGCTTCGGTGACTATCACCTCGTCGGAGTCGCCGCCGTTCTCGGCGCCGAACAATGCCGCCCGCCGTAGCACCTCTTTGAGGAAGGAGGCCGTTACCCCCTCGTGCGGGCTAGGACGCCGTCGAGGTCGACGGTGTCGAGGGTCAGGTTGCCTCGTTAGACCTCAAGGAGGCGACGGCGTGCGGTGCTGTCAGGGAGCGGCACCTCGACCGCTTGGTCTACCCGTCCCGGCCGGGCGGCCAGGGCGGGCTCGAGCAGGTCGGCCCGCACGAAGGCGACGTCGACGTCTTCGCCGAGACCGGTGGAGCCGATCGAGGTGTACCTGGCTCACTTGGAGGCAATCGAGCGTTCCCCGAACACGCTGAGGGCGTACGCGTCGAGCCTGCGGCTGTTCTTCGATTTCCTGGCCGGCCGCGACGTGGCGTGGGATCGGGCGGGGCTGGAGGATCTGGGCCGGTTCGTGTCCTGGCTTCGTGCCCCGGCCGAGGCGGTGGTCGTCATTGGCGTCGACGCGGCGGCCCGGGCGCCTTCGACGGTGAACCGTCACCTGGCCGCGGTGTTCGGCCTCTACGACTTCCACGCCCGCCGGGGTGTCGGGGTCGCGGCTGAGCTGGTGGAGTGGCGCCGCGGCAGCCGCGGCTCTTACAAGCCGTTCCTGGAGGGAGTCGGAGGGCGCTCCCGCCGGTCCGCCCGGCGGCCGGTGCGGCTGCGGCCGACCCGGCGTCTGCCCGAGACGCTGACCGCCGAGCAGATCACCGTGCTGTTGGGCGCCTGTGAGCACCTGAGGGACCGGTTCCTCCTGGCCCTGCTGGCAGAGACAGGCATGCGGGTTGGCCAGGCTCTGGGCTTGCGCCACCGCGACTTCGTCAGCCGGGACAAGACGCTTCGCATCGTCCCCCGGGCCGACAACGCCAACGGCGCTCGGGCGAAGTGCCGAGATGTGGCGGAGATTCCCGTCTCGGCCAGGCTGGTGCGCCTCTACAGCGACTACCTCTTCGCCGAGTACGGGGACCTCGACAGCGACTACGTGTTCGTCAACCTCTTCGCCGAGCCGGTGGGCCGTCCCCTTCGCTACTCGGCGGTGGCCGGCACGATCGAGCGATTGCGAGCCCGCACCGGGATCGACTTCAGCTTGCACCTGCTTCGTCACTCGGCGGCGACGAGTGGATCCGCTCCGGGGTGCCGATCGAGATCGTCTCGAAGATGCTGACGCACGCCAATGTGGCAACGACCAGCGGCACCTATGTGCATCTGGGCGTGGAGGACCTGCGCGCCGAACTGGCCCGGGCGGCCCTGCGATGAGCGCCTTGGTCGTCGTCTCTGGCGCCCAACCCACCGAGGCCGAGCGGGCTGTCGAGTGCCTGGCCACGCTGCTGCGCCCCGAGTTCAACGCTGCGGTCATCTGCCCCGACCCTGATGACCCGGTGCTGGCCGGAAAGCCCTGTGCCGTCACCAACTGTGACCGGCCAGCTCGTTCCCAAGGGCTGTGCGCCGCCCACCACCAGCGCTGGAGCAGTCGAGGCAAGCCAGACGTGGCCGGGTTCGTCGCTGGCGCGCCAGCGGTGCGGACGGGCAGGTGCCGGGCCGATGAAGTGTTCGACCTGTCCGGCCTCAGCGAGCGTTGCCGAGTCGAGGTGGCCTTGGTGTTGCAATGCCGCCACGACGAGCGCGGCCGCGGGATCCGTCCGGTTGCGGTGCGCCCGGTCCTGTCCGTGCTGGCTGACGCCAACGCGGGTTCGCTGCTGGACCGCTCGACCGACGAGTGGGTCGCCCTGCTCGCTCCGGCGAACAGGACCACCACAGCGGGAGCGGTCGGGTTCTTGCGTTATGCACGACGCCACATCGAAACGCTGGCTGAGGGCGGAGGGGTCGAGGCCGAGTACCGGCGCGACGTCTGGGACGCCCGCCGCCTGGGCGTGACGGTCACCGTCGGCCACCACAGCGTGAGCTTCGCACGCATCAGCCAGCCCTGGCTCCGCAACGCGGTGAAGACGTGGGCCCGGGGGCGGCTGGCCGGCGGGATGTCCTTCGGCGCCATCCGCCGCGACGTGACCGCGATGAGCTGGTTCGCCTGCTGGCTTGTCTCCACCTGCCCAGACGCCGCTGACGCCTCGGTGATCACGAGGGCGACGATCGAGGCCTACCTTGCGCACCTGGCCGCTCACGGCCCGGTGGCCAACACCCGCCTCGGCTATCTCACCAGCCTGCGCGGCTTTCTGGAGATGGCACGGCGGCGGAGATGGCTCTGCCTGCCAGGCGACGCGGTGATCTATCACGACGACCTGCCCCGTCGTCCGGCTGGGCTGCCCCGCTTCGTCCCCGAGGACGTGATGGCCCAGCTCGAGTCCGAGACCGCCCTGGCGATGCTGGCGGACCCGACCACTCGCCACCTCGTTGTCGTGATCATGGAGACCGGGCTGCGAGCCGGCGACGCCTGCCGGTTGCGCCCGGACTGCTTGGTGGTCGACAGCGTCGGCTGGCCCTGCCTGCGCTTCACCAACACCAAGGTCTGTGCCGAGCAGCTGATCCCCCTGACCGCCAAAGCGGCGGACGCCATTCGAGCCCAGCAGGCTGACACCCCCCGTTGGCCTGGTTCACCGTGGCTGTTCCCAGCCACGGGCGCCAATCCCGACGGAGCGCGTCCGTTCACCTATGGGGCTCTGCGCCAGCGCATGAGGCGCTGGCAGGCAGCCATCGGCCTGCATGACAGCACCGGCCGCCCCGTGCGGGTCCGCGCCCACCAGTTCCGCCACACCCTCGGGACGAGGCTGATCAACCGAGGCGTCCCTCAACATGTCGTGCAGCGCCTTGTCGGCCATGCCAGTCCGCAGATGACCGCGACCTACGCACGTCTGCACGACTCCACCGTCAGGGAGGCCTTCGAGGCGTTCTGCGCAACCCGGGTCGACATCGACGGCCGGCACCTGCCCTTGCAGCCTGACGCCCCCACCAGTGAAGCCGAGTGGATCAAACACCACCTCTCGCGCATCGAGGCCAGCCTGCCCAACGGCTTCTGCGGACGGCCGCCCCAACAGGACTGCCCGCACCCCAACGCCTGCCTGACCTGCCCGGACTTCCAGACCACCGTCGAGTTCCTGCCCACCCATCACCGCCAAGCCGACGAGACCCGCCGGCTCATCGAGGCTGCCGAGGCCGACGGCCGCCGCCGCCTCGCCGACAACCACCGAGTCGTGCTCGGCCACCTGGACCGGATCATCGATGGCCTCGTAACCCGCGCCGCAGGCGATGACCAGCACGCCTGAACAGAACGGGCCGCTTCTCGCCGCGGCCCGACAGCGCCACGACGACGCCCGGCGCCGCGCCGTGGCGGCCCTGCGCCGCCTCGACGGGTCCGGCATGACGGTCAACATCAGCACCGTCGCGCGTGCCGCTGGAGTCTCGCGGGCCTGGCTCTACCGCCAGGATGATCTACGGGCCACCATCGAGCACCTCCGAGGCGCCCGACCCCGCCCCAGCCGGTCGTCCCCACCGTCCTCCGAGCGGGCCACCGCGGATTCCCTCCGCCAGCAGCTCGACGCCCTACGGGCCCGCCACGCCGAACTTCAAGCCGAGAACCAGCACCTCCGCGAAGCCCTCGCCCACAAGCTCGGAGGGCGGCGCAGCGACCCTGCCGGCAATCACTGAGCCGACCCGAACAACGTCGAGGACATGTCCACGACGTCAGAACCCTTGCTGCACAAGGCCTTCACCGCGCGCGGTGTAGATAAGGACCGAGCACCGCATGTTCAGCTTCATCACCAAGAACTGGAGAGGCAAGCCGCTCACCTCCTACCAGGTCATCGTCGACCCCGTGGCGGCCACGATGACCGA
>JAABUJ010006912.1_pt1 | contig 10770 bp, 12 predicted proteins | sample 5559131 | NCBI WGS metagenome assembly JAABUJ01 (sample SAMN10711875, study PRJNA513366) | rock metagenome | isolation source: Antarctica rocks | place: Antarctica: Victoria Land, Mt New Zealand nord | collected 2016-01-07 | reverse complement strand
AAGCTGGTCCAGCGTCTGAGCAACCTCGGATACGATGTCATGCTCGTCCCGAAGGCGGCGTAGACCGCCGGCCTGTCTGTCCAGGGCTATTTCCGTAGCAGTGTCCGGTCGTTTGACGAAGTGGAACACCTGCACCGGCTCTACGCGGCGGGTGCTTGTAGGATCGCGCGCGACCCTTTGCAGGCCCTGCGTGATGGCTCAGCATGGTCCGACTTGATCCAGAGGGACGGATGTAGATAGTGGCGGGAACGGAGCTGCCCATACAGGCGCTCCTCTTCGACATGGACGGGACTCTTGTGGACTCCACATCCGTCATCGCTGGGCTTTGGCGCCGCTGGTCCGCCCGGCACGGCGTTGATCCAGACGGCGTTCTGCTCGCGTCGCCGGGGCGCCGGGCTATCGAAACGGTCAAAATGTTCGCTCCCCCCCGGCGTTGACGCCGCGACCGAGGCGGCTTCCTTGACCAAAGCCGCCGCTGAGGCCACTGAAGGACTGACCTCCATTCCCGGCGCAGCGGCGCTCCTCAGATCGCTTCCCTACGCCCTGTGGGCCGTGGTGACTTCGGCTGACCGGGCCTTGGCGGAAAGATGGCTGCGCTTCACCCGCTTGCCCGTGCCTGATGTCTTGGTCGCCGCAGAGGACGTGACCGCAGGAAAGCCCGATCCCGAGGGGTATATCCAAGCCGCGGCCCGCCTTGGCTTCTCTCCTGTTGAGACGGTCGTCTTCGAGGATGCCCCTGCTGGACTTGCTGCCGGACGCGCGGCGGGTGCCCACGTGATCGCACTCGCAACGACACTCACCGAAGCTGAACTGGAGCGGCACGACTGGTTGCGCGACTTCTCGCATGTGTCGTTCAGCGTGGAGCCGGGAGGCTGTCCGATGCTCAGGATCGGGACTGGTCTATAGGCGCAGCGACCGCAAAGTTGTGGAAAGTGGTCGGCAAACAACGGAAGCAACCCGTCGAACCCTGCCTCGCCCCGCCCAACAATCCGCGCCGTGCCGAACAAGCGGCAGCCGCGACGTGTGAAGGGGTCCACGAAGTTGACCTCCACCGCCGGGTTGGCGGCAAGGTTGCGGAGGGTGCCGGGCGAGCGGATTTCCGAAGGCGACCGTCGCCGCGTCCACGACGGCAAAAGTGCCCTTGGGGGACAGGTTCGGCGCGCCGTCCGCGTTCACCGTGGCGACGGAGCCGAGCCGCTGCTCGCGCACCACCTGCATCATGCCGGCGGTCATCGCGGCGCCGCTCTGGACGGCTTTGTCACCTCCGGGAGTGTCACCACAGGGTAGGTGACGGCGTAAGCCTCGATCAACGCCTCTTCAAGCGTACGGCCTGCGCGGTAGCCCGCCAGCGTTTCCGGGCGTCCCACGCCGTCCATCAGCCGGGGGCATGGCTCTGGCTCCCCGATCACCGTCCGCACGGGCAGGCGCTCGGCGTAGATTGGCAGCGGGTAGTCCTCATTCTCGTCCACCACGCCCTTGGCGCGTATCTTGGCGGACGCGCGCTCGATCTCCATCGCCACGACCGCGGTCGCCTTGATCTCCTGCGTCGAGCTTTGCCGCAGGCTGGCCGTGCGGGCGGGAAACAGCCGGTCCACCATGGCAACCAGCGCTGCTTCCTTTTCCGCCTGGTCCTCGATCAGCCGGGCATGGCCGAAGGCCATCACCGAGCGGTAGTCGGCGGAATGGTTGAACCCACAGCGTGCGAGCACGAGGCTGTCCAAGTGCGTCACGGTCAGGCACGCCGGCTGACCGGCGGACTGGTTGCGCAGCATCCGGCTGGCGCTGCTGCCGTGCCAGTACAGCGTTGTGCCCTCGCGCCAGAACAGCGTCGGCGTGCAGTAGGGCAAGCCGTCTATGACGTAGGAGACATGGCAGAGCGTGGCTGCGTCCAGCAGGGCATGGACGGTTTCGTGGTCGTAGAACCCCCGGTCGTGCCGGCGCTTCACCCGGTTCACGTTGTCCACCGGGTAGGCGAGCGTTTCCGCATCCGACATTTCTGATTTCCTGACTGCCTCGTTGCGGCACGACTATGCACCGGGTAGATTGGTTGCTGGGAGGTCCAATTGCCCACACTCGCACCGACCAATCCGGCCACCAACTCTGGCAACCTGGACAGGTCTGGCGCGCTGGACCTGCCGCTGCACCTGGACGGGATGCACGGCCCGCACTCCGCGCGCGTCCACCAGGGCCTGCGCGACGCGATCCTTGCCGGCCGGCTCGCGCCGGGCAGCCGGCTCCCGGCCAGCCGCGCGCTGGCCGCCCAGCTCGGCATGAGGCGGAACACGGTGGTGGGCGCCTACGAGCAGTTGCTGTCGGACGGGCTGGTGGAGGCCAGGGTGGGCGCGGGCACCTTTGTTGCGGACCATGTCCCAACCGGCCCGGCCCCGCCCGAGTGCGCTCGGGCGACGGACATGGCTCCTGGCCGCGAGGTGTTCGCCCTGGGCCGGACAAGCGTTGACGCCCTGTTCCAGAACCGCCTACGGCGTGCGGTCGGCAAGCGCCTGCATACCCTTGATCCCGCCCACCTCGGCTATGGCGACCCCCGCGGCGGCCGGGAGTTGCGCGAGCGCGTGGCGGAGCACCTTGCTGTCAGCCGGGGCGTGCGATGCGATCCGGGCCACATCGTGCTGGTCAGCGGCACGCAGCAGGGCCTGCGGCTTTGCCTGGGCGCGGTGCTCAGACCCGGCGATGCCGCCTGGATGGAGGACCCTGGCTACCCCGCCGTCCGAAGGGCGCTGGAAGCCGCAGGGGCGCGGCTGGTTCCGGTCCCCGTGGACAGGCACGGGCTTGTGGTCGCCGAGGGCTGCCGCCGCGCCGCGCGCGCGCGGGTCGCCTATGTCACCCCGTCGCACCAGTTCCCGACCGGCGTCACCATGCGGATGGACCGGCGCATCGCCCTGCTGGACTGGGCGCGCGAGGCGGGCGCCTGGGTGCTGGAAGACGACTACGACAGCGAGTTCCGCTATGCCGGGCCGCCGCTGACTGCCCTGGCCGGCATGGATGCCGCCCGGCGGGTCATCTACTTCGGGACGTTCTCGAAGGTGCTCTTCCCCGGCCTGCGAATGGGCTACGTCGTCCTACCCCCGCCGCTGCTTGAGCCGGTCCTGGCCGCACGGGCCGCATCGGACCGCTTCCCGTCTAGCCTATTGGAGGGCGCCCTTGCCGACCTTATGGCGGAAGGCGACTTCTCTGCCCACATCCGGCGGATGCGGGGGCGCTACCGGGCGGCCCGCGATGCGGTCGCGGACACGCTGGCCGCGCACGCCTGCGGGGCGCTACAGGTGGCGATTCCTGACCAGGGTTTGCACCTTGTCGCCCATCTGCTGCCTGACCCGTCGCCGGGCGCTGCGGCCCGGATTAGGGACGCGGCGCGGGTGCAGGCTTGGTTGCTGTCCGAAACCCGCATGAAGCCTGGCCCGTCGGACGGCTTCGTGCTGGGCTTCTCGGGCCACGAGATCGCAGATCTGCGGGACGGTGCCAGGCGCCTCGCCAAGGCCGCTGCGGAATTCGGGGCTGCGCTCCCCGGTCAGCACGACAAAGGTGCGGAGCAAACTTAGGCGGTGCGCTGCGGCTTGGGCCAGGAGCATGGGACAGGACCCGCTTCGCCGGATGCACTTTCAGCCCCGCTTCTGCCGTTACCCAAGTTGGCGGCCAACTGTCCGCTTGGGTTCGAACACTGGTGGCGAATTCAAAGTGAGCTGTGTGTTCACGGGCACCAGGAACCGGCAAACCTACGTCTGTGACTGTTCTGGCCCCCTTGGCAGCCATCTGAATGACGGTTGGGGGGGTGCCACTGGATTCGCCACCAGTGTCCGGCCGTTTGACGAAGTGATACAGATTGCTAGATCAATGCGGCGAGGCGTTTCACTAACGGTCCATACGGCTGGGACGAAGACCGTTGGTCAGCACCTCGTTGATGAGTGTCTCGATGTCGGCGCCCGGCGCCATCCTGTCCGCCACCGGTCCAAGCCGACCATCGATGACCAGCGTCGCCAGGCCATGCACCAGCGACCATCGTTCCGTGGCTGCGACGAGGGTTTGGAGGCCAGGTGAAACGTGCTGCGTCTCGGCCTCGCTTTCGGGTTGCGTCAGGAGCGCAAACGCTGCGGCTCCCGCGGCCGACAATGCCGGGGATGACCAATCCAGCCGCTCCGAGCGGAACATCAGCAGGAACAGGCCGGGGCAGGTTCGAGCGAACCCCACGTAACCACGGCCGATCCCGATCACGCGCGCTTTCGGGTCCGGCCCAGACGCCTCGGCTTCGGCCTGCATGCGCTCGCGGAACCGGACGAAGCCGGAAGCCGCCAGCTCGCTCAGCAGCCCGGACAGGCTGCCGAAGTGATGGGCAGGCGCTGCGTGCGACACGCCTGCTTCGCGTGCTGCGGCTCGCAGGGTCAACGCCGCGATCCCGTCCCGCTCAAGGATCGCCTCCGCCGCGTTGAGCAAGGCGGCGCGCAACGCGCCGTGGTGGTAGGGCTGGGCCACGCTCAATCCTTACACTGACAAGATTCTGCTTGACGAGAGCGCAGGTTGTCGGCCAGGTATCCTGACGTTGTCAAGATAGGATGAAGGCTATGGTTGATCGCTCGGATGAGACTCCAACGGCCCTGCATGGCGCGTCGCCGCGCAACGGTGCCAGCCCGCAGTTTCCCCCCAACAACGCCGTTTGGCTGCCAGCGAAGCGCGCCGAACTTGAGATCAAGCCCGCCCCGTACGCCTCCCCTCGTGAGAACGAGATCGTCGTCAAGAACCGTGCCGTGGCGATCAACGCCATCGACTGGCTGACGCAGTCGATGGGCGACATCTTCTTTCCCTGGACCAAGTACCCGTTCATCGTCGGATCGGACGTGGCGGGCGAGGTGGTCGAGGTCGGGACCGCTGTCTCTCGCTTCAAGGTGGGTGACCGTGTCCTCGGCCACGCGGTTGGCGCAGACAAGAAGCGCAACAGTTCGGCGGAGGGAGCCTTTCAGGAGTACACGGTCCTGCTCGCCCACATGGCCTCCCCGATCCCGGACGCCATGGCTTACGAGAACGCCGCTGTCCTGCCGCTGACCCTGTCCACCGCGGCCTGCGGCCTGTTCCAGAAGGACCAGCTGGCGCTGCGCCATCCTTCGGCCCACCCCGAACCCACGGGCAAGACCCTTCTTGTCTGGGGAGGTTCCACCAGCCTTGGCAGCAACGCCATCCAGCTCGCCGTCGCGGCCGGCTACGAGGTCATCGCGACGGCGTCGCCGAAGAACTTCGACTACGTCAGGGGGCTCGGCGCCACCCAGGTGTTCGATTACAAAAGCAGGACAGTCGTCAAGGACATCATCAAGGCCTTCAATGGCCGGATGATCGCGGGCGCCCTCGCCATCGGGGTCGGTTCGACGGAGGCCTGCCTTGACATCGTTCACGCGTGCAAGGGCGACAAGTTCGTCTCGATCGCCACCACTCCGGTTTCGTTCGACAAGGCGCCCAAGGGCCGTCGCAGGACCTTGTGGCTGGTTCCGACCATGGCACGCATGGTCGCATCGACCGCCGCGATGACGATCAAATCGAGGATGAGGGGAATCCGCACCAAGTTCATCTTCGGCACCACGCTCTTCGACAACGAAGTCGGCCCGATGATCTACGCCGACTTCCTGCCAAGCGCGCTCGCCGATGGCCGCTATGTCGCAGCCCCCGATCCGCTCGTCGTGGGACGGGGGCTCGACCAGATACCGGCGGCGCTGGAGGCGCAGAAGAAGGGAGTCTCGGCCAAGAAGCTGGTCGTCACGCTATGACCGCGCTTGTCCATGACGCCACATCGGTCGCACCGGCCAGAGGCGACAGCAGGCGCAAGCTCCTGAAGCTGGCATGGCTCGGGGGCGCCGTGCTCAGCGTTGGCGTGGCGCTCTTCTCTTACCGCTATTTGGCAGGGGCCGGGCCGGTGCCACCGAATGTGGCGGACAACCGGTTCCTCAATCCCTGGATCGTCGTCCATGCCGCCAGCGCAGCAACCGCGCTGCTGCTCGGCCCGGTTCAGTTCCTGCCGGCGGTGCGGCGGCGCTGGCCCAGGGTCCATCGCTGGACAGGACGGACATACGTCGCTGGCTGCTTGGCCGGCGGAGCCTCTGCCCTGGTCCTCGCGGCAGGCGTGTCCTCGGGCGCCATCGCCGGGGCGGGTTTCGGAGCCTTGGGCGTCGTGTGGATGCATGTGACCGGCCAGGGCTGGCGCACGGCGCGCGCGCGTCAGTGGCCGGAACACCGGCGATGGATGATCCGGTCGTTCGCCATGACCTTCGCGGCCGCCACGCTCAGGATCTACATGCCGCTCGCCGGAGTGCTGGGCTTCGACCTTATGCGCGTCTACCCGGCCATCGCGTGGCTTTGCTGGGTGCCAAACGCGATCCTGGCGGAGTTGTACCTGAGGAAAGACGGGGCGTCGTCCGCCGTGGCCGCCATCGCGCGCTCTTCTCCTCCGACGGCTCCAGTTGCGTCGCAAGCGTGTCCGATGCCGCTCGGCGTCTCTCGATAGGCCGAAAGCGGTTCGGCACACGGCTGCCTTCTGCGCTGCGCAGGGGACAGGCGGTTTCGCGACAACCATCTTGAACGGCGAAAAGGAAATCATCATGCGGCTTTTCGTGACGGGAGCTACGGGCTTCATCGGCACCGCCGTCGTGCGGGAACTGCAAGGGGCCGGGCACGACGTTCTCGGGCTGGCCCGGAGCGACAAGGCGGCCGAGGCCTTGGCACATCAGGACGTCGAGGTGCATCGGGGCGACCTTGGCGACACGGACGGCCTCGCCGGCGCCGCTGGATCGTGCGACGGCGTGATCCACCTGGGCTTCAACCACGATTTTTCCAAGTTCCAGGAAAATATCGCTATCGACCGCAAGGCGGTGCAGTCCATGGCGGGGGCGCTCCATGGCTCGGACAAACCGCTTGTCATCGCGTCGGGTGTCCTGCTCGCATCAGGACGGACCGGCACGGAAGCCGATGCGGCTGACTTGGGTGAGGGAGCGAATGGTCGCGGGGCAACCGAGACGGTGGTCATGGCAGCCGCCGAGCGTGGCGTGCGCGGCGTCGTGATGCGGCTGTCGCCTTCGGTTCATGGCGAGGGCGACCATGGCTTCGTGCCGCAGCTGATTGCCATCGCCCGACAGGCGGGCGTTGCCGCCTTCGTCGGCGACGGCGCCAACCGCTGGCCTGCGGTTCACCGGCTCGATGCCGCCCGGCTGTTTCGACTGGCCGTCGAGGGCGCGGCGCCCGGCGTGCTTCACGCCGTCGCCGAGGAGGGTATCGCGATGCGTGCGATCGCTGAGACGATCGGGGAGGAGCTCGGGCTTCCTGTTCGGAGTATCAGCAAGGAGGACGCGGCGGCGCATTTCACTTGGATGACGCGCTTCGTGCAGATCGACAAGCCGACCTCCAGCACGCTGACCCGCAAGACCCTGGGCTGGCAGCCGCAGCACAAGGGCTTGCTCGCCGACATGCGGGAGAGTGGGTATTTCTCCTAGTCTCGCGGCTGATGCTGAGCCGGCCGCTAGCAAAAGCGACTTTCCGCCGCCGAGGGCCCTCCGCCATCGACGCGGGCGGCTCGCAGGATTTCATCCGACAAATCGGGATGAGCGTCTCGCACGGCGCGCGACAGGATGATCGCGCCGACGAGCGTCGACAAGGTGGCAATCGCCGCCTCACGCTTACGGCGTGCGCTCGGAGGAAATACGCCCTCGATGAGCTCTACATAGCGCTCAAGCCCATCGGCAAACGCCCGCTGCGCGCCGACTGCTTGGCGTCCAACGTCAACAGGCAGGCTGCCAGTCGGACAACCGCCGGTGGGCTCATCACGATGCTCACGTGAGAGGTAATTTGCCAGCCGCTCTGCCATGGGGATCAAATCCCCCGTCGTGGTGGCGCCCTCTCCCGAAATCTCGCTCAGGGATTGCTCAAACGCGTATCGGATCGTCTCGATCGCCAGATCAGCCTTTGACTCGAAATGATTGTAGAAACCGCCATGCGTGAAGCCGGCAGCCTTCGTCAGGTCGGCAACCGAGACATTATCGATGCCCCGCGTCTTAAAAAGCTGGGTAGCGGTCTCAAGGATCTTCCTCCTGTTCGACGCCGCAACCTCCTTCGTCACTCGCATTAGGTGCCCCCGTAAGGCTTGACAATGATGTCGATTATCATCAAAGCTATTGCTGTCAGGCATCATCAATAGATTGTGAGGATCGCATTGTGCAAGAGACCGCTCAGATGAAAATTGGATTCATTGGGGCGAGTGCCGTCGCCCAAACGATCGCGAAGCATGTCCTGCCCCATGGGCATCAGGTGGTGCTCAGCAACTCGCGAGGTCCGGAATCGCTGACCGCGCTGGTGAAGGAGCTTGGGCCGGGCGTGAGCGCTGGGACTGTCCAAGACGCCGCCAAGCAGGATATCGTCGTTCTCGCGGTGAAGTGGCGGAGGGTGCAAGCGGCTCTATTCCCTGTTCCCGACTGGAACGGTCGCATTCTCGTCGATGCTACCAACCGGGTCGCGAGCTATGACCCATTCTCGTTGGGCGACATTTCTGGCCGCACCTCAAGTGAGATTATCTCGGACCTGGCTCCGGGCGCGCGGGTCGTCAAAGCGTTCAATTCGGTTCCAATGGTTTGGATCTCGGACTTTTCTGCCTCAAAGCCACGCACCGCCCTCTTCATCTCCGGTGATGACACGTCTGCAAAGAAGCCGGTCAACGACCTGATCGAGCAAATCGGGTTCAATTGCATCGACCTCGGCTCGCTCGCGGTCGGCGGACGGTTGCAGCAATTGGGCGGGCCACTTGCCGGTGTTCGGCTCAACTTCATCGAAAAATTCAGCGCATGAAGGCGCTCGTCTATCAGACCGCTCATAAGATCGAGGACTTCGCCATCAAACTTATCGAGCTGCACGAGCCCGTGCTGCGCGAGCAAGATGTTCTCATTGAGGTTCGCGCGATCGGCGTCAATCCGGGTGAAACGTTCATCCGGAGGACGCGTAGCGCCCAAGCCGGCTCATACGTTCTGCTCGGTTTTGAGTTCGCGGGGGTGGTCGTTGGCGTCGGTGCTAAGGTCGTGGCCTTCGGCGTGGGTGACCGAGTTTTCGGCACGGGTGACGCGAGCCGCGATGGCTGCTGGGCCGAGCGGGTCGCGGTGGATCATCGTGTTGTGTCTCGAATTCCAGACCAGCTCTCATTTATCGACGCCGCAAGCCTGCCTATAGGTTCAGCCACAGCTTGGGAGGCCATTTTCCGCGAAAATGATAAGCCGCCAACTGGCGTCGAGCACGCGCTGATCCTCGGCGGCGCAGGTGGCGTGGGTTCGATGGCGACCCAGTTGCTCAAGGCCCGAACCAATGCGTTTGTGATCAGCAGCGGGTCACGTCCGGAATCCCGGGTGTGGTGCGAGGAGATGGGCGCCGACTTGATGGTCGACCACACGGGGGACGTCGCGGCTCAGTTGGCCGCCGCCGGCATACCGCACGTCGATCTTGTCTTTTCGACCACCGACACGGCTAAAAACCTCGGCTGGATCGCAGGCTTGCTGCGGCCTTTCGGGCACCTTTCTTTCGTCGATGCCAGTGCCGCGCTCGATGTAAGCCCGCTCGTCTCCAAATCTATCTCGTTGCATACGGAGATGGTGTTCAGCAGGGTCATTCACGCCAGCCAGCCCGAACGGCAAGGAAAGATTCTCGAAACGGTCGCTGCCCTCGTCGTCGACGGGCGGATCAAGCCAATCACGAAAAAACGGCTGGATGGCCTGACGGTCGAGACTATGAAGGCCGCCCATGAACTCCTTGAGACAGGGCGGACCATCGGGAAAATAGTCATCGCGACTTGATTTGGCCTGATCCCAATACCAGCCCGCTGCGGCGGCGGTCCCGCAGACACCAAAAGCTCGCCTCCAACCCGAAGTATGGCGGGCGAACAGGAAGCGTGATGACGGATTTGATTTCAGATGAGGCGGTTGCCTTGTCCCTGATGCGCGAGGCGCTGACTCTTCTCGACGAGCCTTCCAACACCGATGCAGCGACGCTTCTGGGCCAGGCCATTGATGCAGTGGAACGCCTAATTTCTGGCGAGCAAGTTGTCGCCCCCGCCACCCGCCCCGGTGCCGTCGCGACTTATGTGGAAATAGCTTGGGCTGCGTGTCTCCAGCGGGCTGATAGTTGGGTGGACTAGCCCGATCCCACGCCACAGTATCCGGCGACTTTCTGCCGATTCCATAGAACCCGCTCAGATTGCCGTCCACCCAGGCGCCTCAAAGCAAAAACGGCCCCGAAGGACCGTTCTTAACTATCTAATTTCTCTAGGAAGATCTGGAGCGGGTGAAGGCATTCGAACCCTCGACCCCAACCTTGGCACGTGCTGTTTTCGGCCGTCGCTGGTATCCAAGAGTGCGCCAAGCCGCGACGCTGTGCGCTGGGCTGCTACGAAGACGTCAAAGACTTGCCGCGGAACCGCCACGTCACTGATGTTCAATTTCGATCCGAGGCTCGGGTCTGCCTGCCCAGGTGAACCGGAAGATCTCGCCCTTGCGCACGTTGCTGATGAGAGCCGGCCGAAAGCAGGCGAGACAGGTTCCGGACGCGTCGCGCACGCTCGGGTAAACAACGCCAAGCGACCCCGCCACGAGCAACGTCTCCGCCAGGCCTTGAGACGCGAAATAGCTGTCGGGCGCCAGGCTTGAACCGAACTCTGGCGCATTGCACAGATCATGTAGCTCGGCACTGATGTCGGCGAGGTAGTCGTCATAAGTGACGCTGTCATCGAAACGCCCGATCTCGGCGTAA
>JAABUJ010006911.1_pt1 | contig 10770 bp, 10 predicted proteins | sample 5559131 | NCBI WGS metagenome assembly JAABUJ01 (sample SAMN10711875, study PRJNA513366) | rock metagenome | isolation source: Antarctica rocks | place: Antarctica: Victoria Land, Mt New Zealand nord | collected 2016-01-07 | reverse complement strand
ACCCCATCCCCAACGTGACCGACGGCGGGCACGCCTTCACCGGGTCGGGCTCGTCGCTCACGAGGTACACGGCGTCTTTATGCACGGCGACGGGCGTATAGCCGGCCGCATCCATCTTGTGCAGCGCCCGCGAGAGGTTGGCGTTCGCCTGCGCCAGGATCGCGTGTCGCCAGTCGGGGCGGTACAGCGGGCTGCGTTTGTCGCGCTGCCACGCGCTGTTGAAGCTACTAATCGTCAGGGCATACGTATATTTGAGCGCGCCCAACGCCAGCTGCCCCGCTAGCGTCTCATTCGCGTAGAGCGCCGTGCGCGCCCCACGCAGCCTCTCGTACCACGTCTCCATCGCCCGGCTGTGTGTGGTCCAGACGTACGCCTCGGTGATCGTGACGGACTGGCCGCGTTCTATGGCCCACGCCACCGTCGGCGTGCAGACCCAGCGCTCCTCCGCGCCGGCAATCCGCGCCAGCCAGTACCCCGGCAGCTTCTTGTCGAACGGCAGTGTGCCGCCCGGATCGCGCCGCTCCTCGATCCCCGATAGCCCCAGCTCCACCACGCCGGCGGCGCTCAACCACTGCGCGTTCTTGTCGTAACTGTGCAGGTACGCTTTGCCCCGCTCGGCCGGCGAGAGCGTGCGCAGCCAACTCAACTCCGTCACCGTATCCACCTGCCCCGCCGGCGCCGGTAGCCGCTCGGGAAACTCCCGCTTGGCGTCGGCCCCGCGCTTGCCCACCTCTTGCAGAAGATCAAGGCCGGTCCTGCCAGGCGAGCGGTAGTACGGCGCGCCCACGGACCCCGCGTAGGCCAGGAGTGCCGCCAACAGCGTCGCGCCGTCAGTGTCGAGGCCCCACACCGCATGCTCGTCGTAGAGCGGGAACACGATGGATACGCTCGATCCCGCCTCGCCCTTCTTGCGCAGATCGAGCCAGGGGGTGAGCGCCGTCGGGAAGGCGTGCAGGTCGTCGAGGCCGTCTGAAACGAACGTATGACGCAGCTCGCGGAACTGCCCCGCCACGGCGAGCGTATCAGGCAGCCCGGCCGCACGCACCCACGCATCTGTCAGCCAGAGTTGGGTCAGACCATGCCGGCGCGCGCCATTGTACAGGTCGCCAACGTGCCGGATCGCGCCTCGGATGGGGACGAGAGTCCCATCGGCCAGGTGTAGCCCGTCCACGGCGAGCACGCCGATCATGGGCGCCATGAGATCTTTTGTTACCATCGGTCATCGCTCCCTTGTCGCAATCCGTACCATTTGACCCGCCCTGTGCATGACGTGTTGTGCGCGGGGCAGTACCACCCGTAGCGGTCGCGCGCCGCCCATCCCTCAGGCGCATACCACTTGCCATCTGACCCTTTATGCAGGCGGCATGTCGCCTGACAGCGCCGTTTTCCCATGCGACACGGAACGACGAGTGCTGTCATCTCCTCATCTGTCGCCTCAGGGATGCTAGCTAGCCACTCACGGTCGTCCATTCAATGACTCCTCTCGTCCCCAATGGGCTCCCAATCCTACCGCACATCGCGGGCTTCGATAGGGGAGGCGTGGACGCGGCGCGCGGCGACGATGACGCTGGCCTCAGCACCGCGCTCATAGCATCATCCTCCCGGCCGCCCGTTTCCGCGCCCGCCGTTCCTTACGCGGACAGCGACAGGGCGCGCAGAGACAGTGGCCACAGCGTTTGATGGTCGCGGGCGAGGCTCTGGATACAGGGATGGTGGAACGCGGGACGGTCGGTGGCCCCGTCGCCGTCGGCGCGTCCGTGAAGACCGGCGCATCCCTCGCGCCCGGCCTTGACGAACTGCTGCCTCGCGCACCACTGACACGACATGCTGCTCTTCCCCTACCCCTTACCAAGCCACAACAGACCCCAACACTACCAGCTAGGACAACCAGCGTTATCGTCAGTCGTTCAACGTCTCGCTCCGCTCGTGCTCGGCTAGTTGCTCGTGCATCGCTGTCAGTTGGGCCATACGTTTCTTCAAGGTGTCTTCGGTGTCGAGCAAGAGGTACTGCGCGACCTTGATGCGCTCATCAATGGTTGTCTCCGGATCAGCAAAGAGCCACTGCACCACTTGCTCATCGGCCGATCCGCAGAGAATGAGACCAATTGGCTCCTCCTCCCACGGCTCTCTCCCGTTGGCGCGGAACCAGTTGAGATACAGCTTCATCTGGGCGGCATCGGCCGGCGTAAACGCTCCTACCTTGAGATCGACGAGGACCGATGCGCGCAGCTTCTTATGGAAAAAGACGAGATCAACGATGTAGTCGCGGCCCCCGATGGGCATCCGATACTGACGCCCAACGAAGCAAAAGCCCGTCCCTAGCTCGAGCAGGAACTTCTCGATATTGCGGATGAGCGCTGCTTCTAGGTCCTTCTCCGAGAACGTGTCTTCGAGACCGAGAAAATCTAAGACGTAGGGGTCTTTAAACGCGCCCCCAAAGGAGGCCAGGGCTGTCTCACCGTGCGGCTGGGACGCAAGGAATGCGGTGGGGTTCTTGGAGAGGCCGACGCGCTCGTAGAGCATATTGTTGATCTGGCGCTCCAGCTCGCGCGAACTCCAGCGACTGGCGATGGCCGCCTGCTCGTAGAACGAGCGCCGCTCGTCGGGTAACCGCATCAAGGCCCGATAGTGCGTCCAGGTCAATTCGACACGCACTGCGTGTTGATTTGGGTAGGCAAGGTGGAACTGACGCATCATCCGCAAGTTTGTCTCGGTGAAACCGCGGTCAAACTCACGGCCGAGCGTGCGTCCCAGCCGTGCAAGCAACTGCTCGCCGTACCCGGCACGGCTCGCCCCACCCTGTTCTTCGCGGACGATGCGCGCACCAATGTGCCAATACGTCCGGACAATCTCGGCGTTGACCGCTGCGGCCGCGCGACCGCGCCCCGTCGAGATAATACCGCGCAGGTCGTCGACCAGGACCCCGAAGTGCCCTTCACCTGACGACACCAGTGTCTGCTCGTCATCTCCCATGTGCCCTTCGTCCTCCCCTATCACCCGTGTAGTGTCGCATGGTCCCTGTCTGAGAACCAAGGTGCTTATCGCGCATGCCCCTGCTCCGGTCGCCCCCCATCCCCATCACGCCTGCGTCCTCAGGGGCTGGCCTGAGCCACAAGGATGCGCGCGGAGATCGTGCGCTGCAGGGGATCCGTTAGCTGACACCGACAGGGGGCGGCGCGACAGGAGGGGCACGCCACCACCGGGGAAGGCACGGCGCTAGACACCGCACACGGCTGTGGTGCGTGCACGAAGGCAGGGGTCTCGCATGGGGATGCTGACGGTTGCGGCACGATGGTCGCGATAGGGGGGACCAGTACTGCCACCTGATCCACCGCCTGGTCGCCGACCGATGCACGATCCGTCGGGGTCGCGACCTCGTACGCAATGCGCACTTCGGCGTGGCCTGTGTGCCCTAACGCCCGGTCCACACACCCCCGCAGTTTGTGCTCGAGCCACTGCGCATGGAACGGCGTCGGCACACCCACGCGCAGCACCCTCCCCTCCACGTCGAGGGCATGGGTGTGGGCGAACCACGTTGTGTAGTTCTCCGCCGTCACGTCTTGCCGCACCTCGTCTAACACTGTGCGCCACAACACCGTGGCCGTGGAAGGCACCGGGTTATTGTCCAAATCGGGTCTGGCGTCGTCCTCTAGGGGCGATGGGATAGGGTCGCTAGTTATTGGTGCATGGGCGACTGTCGGGTCGTCGGTCGCCTCGACCAAGCCCTGTAGCGTGGCGAGCAGATAGGGCATGCGCACAACCTTCCCGGTGCGGCCCCGCTTCGTGATCGCCGCTGCCTGAGAGCGCGTGATCGCCGCCGCCTCATCGAGCAGCGCCAGCGTTGCCGCATCGTCGAGGCCCGCTGCGCGCCGTATGTTGAGCACCCGCGTCCGACTCGCCTGCGGCGCATCGTCGCCGAACTCGGCCGAGAGGCGCGCAACCACGGCGTTAAGCGGCGACGTGGTGGGATCGGCCAGTTGCTCTGTCGATACAGCGTGTCCTGGTAAGACCATCGAATCGGTCGAATCGAGAGAGGAGCTATGGGGTAGCTCACGGGGCGCTCGACTCGATAGATCTGTTTGTTGTAGTGTGTTTGTTGTTTCGACTGTTTGTTGTGGGTACGCCCCGCGTACTACCGGTGGTACAGCCTGCGTACCACCGGTAGTACGCGGGGCGTACCGGGGTGGTACAGCCTGCGTACCACCCCCTCCGGCATCGTGCGGAGGAAGAGCGGCGGGGAGATTGCCGGCCCGGTTGGTGGCCTGATCACCGGTGGCGTGGTCGTTGTCACCCGCGTCGTCGCCCGCGAACCACAGGCCGTAGCGCGTGGTCGCGCGATCCCCCCGCGCGTCCTGCGTTTTATAGGAGTGGATCAGGCGCAGTTCCTCCAGGCGGCGCAGCGCGGCCGCGAGTGTCGTCCGATTCTTGATGCCACAGCCGCGGTCGAGCACCTTGCCCTCGCGCGTGGTGATACCATCGAGGAACTGCGTGTAGCTGATGCCGTCGGTGGTCTTCTTGAACCCCAGGGTGCGTCGGACGACGTAGAGCAGCGCGAGCAACTCGGCGTGCCGGAGCACATGCACCCACTCCTCGAAGATTTCGTCGGGGGTGGCGGTCGTGGTAGGCCGTGCGAAAGGCATCACACACCTCCCAGGGAGGACGTACTGAGGCGCAGGGAGCGCAGACGCCAGTAGCGGTACTCGGCCAACTCCCGGGGCGTGGCTGCGGCAAAGGCGTGCCGCAAGCTGTCATCGCATCGCGGTTGCGTGCGCGTGGTGCGGCCGCTCAGGATATCCCGCGCGCTGGCGAGCGTTCGTTGCAGCGTCGTGTCGCTAGTGAGGGTCGCGGCGACCCGTGCGCGGCTGTTGACGACCGTGGTGTGGTCGGCGCGCCCTAACGCGTGGGCTGCGGCCCTGTTGGTCAGGTGATAGTCCTCGACGAGCAGGTAGGCGCAGAGATGCCGCGCGTGGGCAACGTGGGTCGCGCGGCTTGGGCTAAGGATCGCGTCGGGAGTCACATCGGTGACGGGGTGGGCGTCGTTATAGGCGCGCACAACAGCCGCGATAATGGGCTGCGTATCGACCATTCCTGTGCGTGTCCACACGGGACGTGCACTATCCGATTGACATACGCGCGGGTCCGCGTTATCCTGTCGAGAGAGCATGGGTATGCTTTGAAGCATAAAAACCTCCTGTGCAGGCCCGCAACCCGGTTCGGAGCTGACTACTCCTCGGGGCTGCGGCCTCCGTTTTGGTGGCTCTGGTGGTCGCTTGTTGGGCGTGGACACCAGCGCCGATTAGTATAGATAGTTCGTCTTTGGCAAGGTAGAGGCTCACCGGGTACCAACCGGTGGGCCTCTACCTTTTGCGGCCGCTACGGCCGTGTCGTGTACTACATGGCAGACTCCTTCATGATGAGCATTGTAGCCCACGGCCGCCCCTGTCGTAAAGGCGGCGCGCGAGCGCACGCCCTGCCCCTCCCTTAAAGGTGCTATCCTGCGCATCATTTGTGTGGTCATGGCAGTCCCGTCCAATCGTAGGCCGTGCCGTGCTTCACCGGGGCCGTCGGCAGCCGTGGCGGGCCGGATGCCGCCGATAGCGCCGTCGATGGTGTGGATGCCGCCGTCGCCGGCGCGGAGGGTGGGGCTGCGGTCGCCGTCGCCACGGGTGTCTTCGCCGTCACGCGCACCGGCGCCCACGGCCCCGTCGGCGTCGTTCCCCGCGCCGCGTCGGGCACGACCACGGCCTGTGCACCCTTGGGCGAGGGTATCTGTGCAGGTGCGACGGCCGCCGGCGCGGGGTGGGGGTGCGTGAGGGCTTCGACGCACGCACGGGGAGCCGGGCGTGTCATCAGGCGGCGCATGGCCCGGACGGACCACATCGGACGCGTGTGCAGGTCCATCGGACGCGCCTCGCGCGCGATGGCTACCACACGGCGGCGCGAACTGGCCGCTAGGTCGTCGGGAAAAAGGAGGGGCACGCCCGCCTCGCTCGCCGAGCGGCTATCGCGCTCGGGCCGCCGCCCGAACAGGCCGCCCGGCGCGGCCGAGTCGCCTTCCCCACGGGCCAGCACGGTGCGGTGGCCCAGCGCGTCGCTGGCCCACTTGGCATCGTCCCCGCGCGTCCCGCCCAGCCAGGCCAGCACGTTGCACGAGTCAATGATGGCCTTGGCCCCCAACTCCCCGTAGTCGTCCACGAGTTGCGAGAAGGACTGGAAGCTGATGACGCGGGAGATGCGCGGCTGCCGGCAGATGTTGAACCACTTGGGCGCGTGGGGGATCGCCCCCATCGTGCCGAACTCGTCCAGCAGCATGCGCACTTCGCGCGCTAGCTCGCCGTTGGGCAGCGTGCGCGCCCGATCCAGCAACACGGTGAACATCGTCGTGAACAGCGCCGCGACGAGCGGGCGCAGCGTGTCGTCGCCGGCCGGGATCACGATGTAGAGGGCCACCGGACGCCGGCCCACGCGCCCCAGGCGGTCAAGGTCGAGCGTGCCCTGGCCGCCGACGACGGCCTTGATGGCGGGGTCGGCGAGCGCGGAGAGGCGCGGGGCCAGGCCCGAGGGGATGGAGGAGCGCAGGTCACGGTGCTCGGCGATCAGGCCGAGGAACTGCGCCGCCGGCCCCGTCTCCGCACCGCTCGGCCCCTTCTTGAGCGCCTTCTCGATGGCCTCCACGTTCGGTTGTAGCAGCAGGGCCAGCAGCTCGTCGAGGGTGCCGGAGGGGCGGCCAGCCACAGCGGCGACGGCGTGGACGTGCATCACGCCCGCCGCCATGAGCAAGAGGACGGCCTGCTCGAAGTAGGGCTGGGGCGGGGCGCTGTCGGCGGGCTTGGAGTTGTGCAGCCACGCGCGCGCCCAGTCCTCCGCTTTGGCCGGCGTGCGCACCAGGGCGAGCGGCGCCCACGTCACACTGTTGGCGGGGTTCTGCATGTCCAGCCGGTAGACATCGTGCGTCCGGCTCATCGCCGCGGCCGTCTGGTTCCACCCGTCGCCCTTGTTGTCCGTGGCGACGTAATCCACGGCCGGGTCGGGCTCCAACAGTTGTGTCTTGAAGAAGGCATTCGACTTGCCCAGGCCGGTCGGCGCGTCGATGGCCACGCCTTCCAGGAGCAGCGCCGACCGCACGCCAATCGTGATCCGTCCGAGCCCACGCCGCGCCGTCCCCAGGACCATGTCACCGGGCTTGGCCCGCCGCCGCTTCAGCTCGTCCCAGGTCTGCCAGCGCGCCCCGCCGTAAGTGTTGGCGCGCGTGGGGTCGAGGGCGCGCTTCCGACGGCCGATCATGATGAAGACGCCGAACAACAGTAGGAGCCCGAGCGCGCCGCCCAGCTCCACGGGGATCGCCGCGCGCACGGGCGCCCCGGCCCGATTGTGCAGGTTCGTGTAGCGCCAAGCCGCGCCGTGACGCATCCAGAACGCCCAGGTGCTCGTGTGGATCGTGGGGGTGAGCCCGTGATAGCCGTGGCGCACCCACGCTTGCGTCGCGCGTAAAGCAGCCACCCCCGTCGCCGCCGGCCAGGCTACCGCGTCGTAGGCCGTCTGATACCACAGCGTCACCGCCGCGACGCCGTGACGATAGAGGGCCGTGGTCTGGGTGACGCTCCACCGTGCGCCAGCGAGTGGCCCAAGCCAGAGGGCCAGCACGGCGAGCGTGCCGGCGAGGAGGCCGGTCCAGCCGCGCAGCAGCCACAGCACGCGCGCGAGCAGCCGGCATCCAGCGTGCAGCAGGGCGCGCACGAGCACGCGTGGGAGCCGCGCCAGGCGTCGCACGGCGACGCCGGCGCGTGCCCTGGGGCGGGCGGCGATGGGAGGGCTGGCGGGTGTGCGCGGGGTGCTCATGGGGTGTCTCCTGTCTCCTACAGATCGAGGGCCGGCGTCAGGTCCCGGTCGAGGTCCGCAGAGGGGGTAGGCTCCTGGGAGGGGGTCGCCGCCGCCTCATAGTAGTCGGCCGGGTTGGCGATCTCGACGCCGGACGGCTCGGGGTGCGCCTCCACGTAGGCGGCAATCACGACCGGATCGGTGATCTCGTAGAGTTGGCCCTCGCCCACAGCAGGGCCGGTCTGCTCCCAGGCATACACGGTCGGACCCTCCTCGGCGGGGGCCAGGTCGCCGGGGCTGAGTGCGACCGGGGCCAGGTCCACCCACACCTCATAGGGCGGGTCGATACCCTGGGCCAGCGCCCCCCCGATCGTGGCGATCTCGGCCGGGTCGGTGATTGGTTGCCAGCGATAGTCGTCCGGGCCATAGCCGTCCGGTTCCCGCGTGTAGTACGTCACCCCCTGGCCGCTCTGGTCGAGGCCAGGGTCCGGCGGTGGCGTGTCGAGCGCGAACGCCTGCCCCTCGGGGCCGCCGGCGAGCGTCCCGTCGTAGGGGGCGATGTCCCTCTCGTCGCGGGCTGCGTTCGTCATCGTGCGCTCCTTCGTCATCGTGCGCTCCTTCGTTGTCGTGTCGTTGTCGGGTGTGTGGCCGCCCGGCAGCTATCGAGCAGTTCGGCCGCGGTCATCCCTTCCCGCGCCCCCAGGCGAGCAGGCGCTGCACGGGCTCCCACGTCAGGGGGGCCACCAGGGTCCGTAGCGGGATGGGCGCCGCGGCGTCCGCGCGTGCCGTGGCCGGGCCAGGGGGCATCGCCTCCCGCACGGAGAGCACAAAGCCCTGGCCATCGACGGTGTAGGCGAGGCTGCCCCCCGTCCCCTGGTCCATCGTTCCCTCCCTTCTCTCGTGTCTCTCGTATCTCTCGTGCGGTCAGGCCGCCGTGCCGTCGCCATTGAGTGCGCGGATTTCGGCCGCGCGCAGGTCCCCGCGCTGGCGTATGAAGCCACCGGGGACGTAATGGACGCGGCGCAGTTCCACGCCCACCACCTTCCCCTGGTGCGGCCAGCGGGTCCGCTCGGCCGCGCCGGCGAGGAGCACATGGACGTGCGGATCGTCGGTGTTGCGATGGACGGCGGCCACCCACACCAGCCGCTGGCCCAACGCGTGGCCCAGGTCCATCAGGAGGAGCCGCGTCCAGGTGCGCAGGTCGATCAGGCGCACCACCCCCGCGCGCGACCCCGGCGAGAGGACGAGCGGATGAAACACCACCCTGGGGCCGATCGCGGCCGTCAGGATGGCCCGTGCGGTCGCGCGGTCGGCCACATCACCGTGGGCGTCGAACAGCGTCCGCTCCTCGCGCGTCTCGCCGGGGCGGAAGCTGCCCTTGAGGTGATCCACCTGGTCCTCGATCTTCTGTGCGGCCCAGGGGCCGGCCGGCACGTAGCGCCCCTCCACGAACGTCCGCGTCGTTGTCGTCGTTGTCGTCGGCGTCGTCATCAGGCCACCTGCCCCTCGGCCACGCGCCGGTGCAGCCGCGCCCGCTCGCCCGCCGTGCGCGCCACAGTGGCGCGCTCCTCGGCCACCGCTTCGAGCTGTTCGGCGACCGCGGCGCCGTAGTCGTTGTAGATGTGGGCGTAGCCTTCCAGGCGGGCCACCGTCGCCTCGTGGTGGATCGCCGCCAGTTCCTCACGCAATGGCCCCACGACCACGGAGCGCAGCAGGTCCTCCACCGTGCGGGCGACGGCCTCCTCGATCGCCGGCGCCGCCAACGCGCCGACGTTGTGCGCCGACGCGGCGACCAGGCCGCGTTGGATCAGGTCGTCCGCCGCCGCCGACATATTCTCGGCCTTGGTCCGCTCCTGGTACGCGGCGAGCGCCTGTTTCGTCTCGGTGGGCAGATACAGGGATGTGCGTTCGTTCGCCATGGCTGTCCTCTCTCTTTCTTTCGCTCTCGCTGTTCTCTCGACGCGCCCTACGCCGCCGTGTCGCGGCGCAGCAACCCCGCGCCCGTGGTGACGACCGTGGCCACCGCGCCCGTCGCCCAGCCCGCGCCGCCCGCCCCCAGCAGGAGCAGCAGGCCGCCCGTGGCCGCGCCCCACGTCACCCCGAACGACACCGCGCCGCGCCAGGGGGCCGCGCCGTGAGGCTGGTGTGGGGGCCGCGCGGCGAGCATCCGGCGGGCGTCCTCGCCGCGCGGGGTGCTGCGAAAGTGGCGGCGGGGCACGGCGGGGTTGACGGCGGGATCGACCCGCTCCCCGGTCTCGACCACCAGGCCGTCTGCCACCAGCCCGTCGAGGGTGCGGTAGACCGTCCCGCTCCCGACGCGTGCCACGTCGGCGGGGTCCGCGCGCAGCACCGCGATAAGGCCGTAAGCGTGGTACTCCGCGCCGTCGGCGAGGGCGCACAGCACGGCGTACTGCCGCTGCTGGGCGGCGGTGCGCCGGGGCAGGGGTAGCAGCCCCGGCGTGCGCAGGGCCTTCTCCCCCTGGGGCGTGATGCGGTAGTAGTCGCGCGGCGCGTCGTTCAGCGCCGGATCGGGGCGCACGTCGGTCTGGACGATCAGGCCAGTCGTCAGCAGGCGGCGCAGGGTGACATAGAGCCCGGTCGGGCCGAGGGGGGCCGCGCCGGGGACAACCCGCACGGCCTGCATGAGGGCGTGCCCGTGGCGCTCCTGGCCGTCCGCGAGCGCGCGCAGCACGTCGTACTGCCGGTAGGCGGGGCCGGGATCGGGCGGGGCGAGGGGAGCGAGCGGCGTCCCCGGCTGGGCGAGCAGGGCGCGGCCACGCGCGGTGATGCGGTAGTAGCGCCGGCGCGCGTCCTCCAACGCGGGATCGGGCCGCCGGTCGGTCTGCACGATCAGGCCGTCGTCCAGCAGGCGCCCGATGGCACGGTAGAGCGTGCCGGGCGCCAGGATGACCTTCCCGTTGGTGTGCTCCTCGACGGCCTCTAAGATGGTGT
>JAABUJ010006908.1_pt1 | contig 10773 bp, 15 predicted proteins | sample 5559131 | NCBI WGS metagenome assembly JAABUJ01 (sample SAMN10711875, study PRJNA513366) | rock metagenome | isolation source: Antarctica rocks | place: Antarctica: Victoria Land, Mt New Zealand nord | collected 2016-01-07 | reverse complement strand
TAGGGTGCCGCTATGCTGCTAGACGGATAAGAGCACGGCACTACGGTGTGTTTTCGGGGCGATTGTCTGAGAGAGGCATACGCCAGAAAGGGGGTGTATCGCCAAATTGCGGCGTGGGACCTATCCCAACGCGTACCGGAGCAGTACCGCGCGCGTCTCACCGGGCTCTATTCGGTCACCTATAGCATTGGTTTTTCGCTGGGACCGGCGGCCAGTGGACAGTTGCAGAAGGTGGGAGGATTTACACCCGCGTTTCTGATGGGGACGGCCTGCTACTTCTGTGGCGCCACGCTGCTGTATCTGTTTTTCGGTAGAGATAGGACGCTGGCTCGAGTCGCCGTCGAGTCTGGGGTGGCGTAACCGTTTGGTATGGACTTCAGATCAACCCGCATCTGCCTACCTCGCGAACCTATCCGCGCAGCATGCCTGTCCGGTAGTCGCATGTTGATAGGGTAGTGGACGAACTCGTGGATGCCGGTGAATCGGTCTTCTTTTCTGGTGGACAGATCATGTCAAATGCCCCAGGGGGCCAGATGGAACCCCAGGAGCCTATTCAGTATCTCAGTTTGTCGATTTAACATAACACCGGCGCGTCAACTGAGCGGGCGTAAATGCGGTTGCACTTCAACCCGTAATCCAGGGAGTATGCATTGGCAATCCGCGGAGGTGGGGGATTGCCAAACGGGTGGTGTAGCCTGGGGAGGCGTGCACCGCCCGGTTTTTATTTCAGGTGTCCGTCGTTGCCGCGCGCTCGGTGCGGCTGATATACTCCAACGAGTTACGCTGTCATTGTGGCCGCGGGGATTGCTCCTGGTCCGAATCCTCACGGCAGAAGGAAAAGAGAAGTTTATGGCCAATTCCAGGTCGGCCCTGAAGCGCATTCGCACCGCGGAAAAGCGACATCAGCGCAATGTCGCCGTAAAGTCAGAAACCAGGACCTTTGTGAGAAAGGCCCGGACTGCCATTGATACCAATACTGACGAAGCCCGGATCGAGCTGGTCGCGGCCATCTCCGCGCTCGATCGCGCCGCGAAGAAGGGCGTGATTCATGCCAACAACGCGGCGCGCCGCAAATCTCGTCTGATGAAGCGATTTAACGTTGCGGCCGCAGTGCAGGCCGCGCCGGCAGCGGTTGAGGCGCCCACGGCCAAAAAGGCGGGCACGGCGCGGAAGACAGCCGGCACTCGCAAGCGCTCCGGGAAGAAATAGGGCCAATACGGTCGCACTCGCCGCTCTCCACGGCCTGGAGGGCGGCGTTTCTTTGTGCTTTACGTACAGAGATTGACGATCAGCAGGTCCAGGCCGGTGGTGGGATCGGCCCTGCCGCTCTTGAGGCCGTATTCCAGCGCGGCTAGCTGCTCGAAGGCCCCCTTCAAGCGCTCCTGCGGCAGCCTCCTGGCCTGCTGGAAGTATCGTCCCGCGTAATATCGCGGGAGTTTCAGTTCGCTTACGATTTGACTCTGGGATCGCTGTGCCTGCTGACCGAGGCGAATGCGCAGGAGGATGCGTACCTGGCGGGCAAGCATGCGAATCAGGTACAGCGCCAGGTCGGTGGGTGTGCCCGACGACTCCTCGATCTGGCGGTGCAGGAGGGAGAGCGCCTGAGCGCGGTCGCCGGACGCTACCGCATCGACCAGGGTGAAGATGGAGTCTTGGGTGACGGCGCCCACCAGCAACTCGATCATCGGAGGGGCGATGCGTGCGCCCTCTCCCGCATAGGTAGTCAGTTTCTGCACCTCCATGTTCAGCGCGACAGCGTTCGCGCCGACCAGGTGGCCCAACAACTCGGCGGCATCGCGGTCGATGGATCCACCATGTTTTTTCACGCGTTCCACGATCCAGCCGGTCAGGTCGCTCTTGCGCGGCAGCGAAAAGGTACGGACCCGGCCACCAGCCTCCCGCACGTACTGCACCAGAGGATGGTCGCCCGCCATGTCGGGCGACAGCAGCAGGAGAGTCGTGGTGGGCGCGAGAGAGCGCAAGATGAGGCGTATCTCTTCGGTGTCGCCTTCCTTTTTGGCGCCTTTGAGACGCTCGTACAGTCGGTGCACAATGACCAACCGCTCGGGATCGAACAATCCGGCGGTGCGGCACGCTTCTGAGAGCTGGCCCAGCGAGACGGTCGAGCCGTCATAGGTGAGGGTGTCCGCTTCCTGAAACGGTTCACGCGCGGTGCGGGCCGCCTCGTCGATCTCCAGTGCATTGTCGCCGTGCAAGAGGAGCAGGGGCATGAGCAGCAAATCCCATCTATCGAACTGGCGGACGAGCACTGTATACTACACCTAGCTCAGCTATGGGAGACGCCATGCCGCGGCTGGTGATTGCCGTCATTGGCGCCGGCGAATGCGACGACTCGGTGGCAGCCGATGCGTATCAAGTTGGACGATTAATTGCCGAACGCGGCGCGATTCTGGTGACCGGAGGACGAACAGGCGTGATGGAAGCTGCGTCGCGCGGTGCTCATGATGCCGGCGGTCTGGTCGTGGGTATTCTCCCCGGTCTGGATCCCACCGAGGCCAACGAGGCAGTCGAAATTGCTCTGCCAACCGGAATGGGCCAGCTTCGGAATGGGCTGGTCGTCGGCAGCGCCCAGGCGGTGATTGCGGTGGCCGGCGGTTGGGGCACGCTCTCTGAAATCGGTTTTGCCCGGAAGTTGGGCAAACCAGTGGTCGGGCTGAACACCTGGACCGTGACGCCTCCCGGCGCGGGTGATGAATCCGCTGATAAATCCATAGTACGAGCGGCAAATCCGACCGAAGCAGTCCATCATGCCTTCTTACTCTGTGAGGAATAAACGACGAATGCGACGAGCAATAAAGCAGCACACTCCGGCACCGACCACCCAATCCAGGCGATGGCGCGTGCGCCCTCTCTCTCTCCTCTTGCTCGCGGCCATGGCGCTCTTTGGCTACAAGTTCCTGCAGAAGACACAGGAGATCAAAGGGCTGGCGGCGCAGGAGGCAGCGTTGCAGGCCCAGAACCAGAGCCTGGCGCAACAGAACGCGCGGATTCGGCAGGCACAGCGGTATTATCAAACCGATCAGTATGTCGAGAACGCCGCGCGCTCGACGCTGGGGCTGATCAAACCGGGCGAGACGGTTATCGTGGCGCAGCCGGTGCGGCAGCGTATCGAGACCGTGCGGAGCGCTCCACCGGCGCCTCTGGCGCCCCCCGATCCAGCGTGGAAACAGTGGTGGAATGCCTTTTTCGGGTAGCGATCGGTTCTCGCCGGCAGGACTATGCGGCGCCACGGGGATTACTGCATGGGACGGATAGGTAAAGGACGGTAGATGGACTTTTCGATCCCAGAGGACGCCAAGCTGCTGCAGCAGACCGTGCGCGACTATGTGCGCGAGCGGCTGATGCCGATTGCCATGCAGGTCGATCGCGATGACGAGGTTCCCGCCGGCATTTTGCAGGAGATGAAGGATCTGGGCCTCTTTTCCATCACGTTTCCGGAGGAGTACGGCGGCGGCGGCTTCGGCGAGCTGGCCTATTGTCTGGTCATGGAAGAGCTGGGCGCGGCCAATGCGGCGTATTCCAACATTATCGGTGGGCACTGCAGCCTGAGCGGCACCGCGATTGCTCTGGCCGGATCAGAGGACCTGAAGCGGCGATATTTGCCCGCCATGGCTACCGGTCAGAAGCTGGGCGCGTTTGCCCTGACCGAGCCGAATGCCGGATCGGACGCGGCGCATATCCAGACCACGGCACGACGTGATGGGAACGAGTTCGTGTTAAACGGCTCGAAGCTGTGGGTCAGCAATGGCCCCGTGGCCGACGTGTACACCGTCTTTGCCACGATCGACCGCGAGCAGGGCGCCAGGGGCGTCACCGCCTTTGTGGTCGACCGCGACACGCCCGGTCTGACCATCGGCAAGGTGGACGAGAAGATGGGATTGCGTGGCTCCAAGACCAGCGAGGTATTTTTTGAGGATGCCTCTGTTCCCGCCGCCAATCTGCTGGGAGAGGAAGGCAAGGGCTTCCGCGTGGCACTCCAAACCCTGGATGGCGGACGCATTGCGCTGGGCGCAAGCTGCGTGGGACAGGCGCGGGCCGCGCTCAACCTGGCAGTACAGTGGAGCCGGCAACGGGTGCAGTTCGGCCGGCCCATCGCCGACAACCAGGCGATTCAGTGGATGCTGGCCGATTCGGAGGTAGAGATCCATGCCGCTCGCATGATGGTGTACCACGCTGCCTGGAAGATCGATACCGGCCAGCGTGCCTCGCACGAGGCGGCGGTGGTGAAGCTGTACTGCACGGAGATGGCTAACCGGGTGGTTGATCGCGCCGTACAGGTCCACGGAGGCATGGGATACATGAAAGAGTTCGACATCGAGCGTATGTACCGTGACGCCCGCATTTTGCGCATCTATGAGGGCACCAGTGAGGTGCAGCGCATGATTATTGCTAAAGACTTGCTGACCAGCGATTAATTGTGACGCACCGTCTCCGTACCGAGCTGCGATAGGAGGGACCCATGGATAGACGTGACCCCGAGCAAGCCATCGTGGACCATCTGTCTGCTCCCCGAAAGCGACTCACTGATGAGCCTGCGAGCGGTGGCTGGCACTCAGGGGTATGGCAGGGCGGCTGCGACGCGCGGCCGGAGAATATTCGTTTCGTGAAGGCGCGCAGCATCCCGGGCCGTCAGCTCCATGCCGTGGTGTTTGAGACGAAGCGAGGACTATGGATGCAGTACACCGTCCCGCTGACTCAGGATCAGGAGGGAACCTGGCGAGTCGAGGGAGGGGCCGGCGGTGGCGGCGTTGACCTGCCAGATCGCGACCCTCCCGTGGCAAACCTGGGCGGTGGTGGATGGCCCACTCGATTTTACGCGGGGGGCCGTGTCTTGGACGCGACCGGTCAGGTGGAACGAGTGCGGCTGATCGGTTCAAACGGCACCACGCTCGACGACACCGTCGATGACCGTTGTGTGCTGTTCCTCACGGACCAGCCAATGGAGCTACCGATTCAGGTCCAGCTCTACGATGGGACTAGAAGCATGCTCAATCAGCATCCATTCTTCTAGTCATCGAGCTAATCACTGTTACCGTGGCCGCTGTCGCCCTACCAGGATGCGGCAATCGCCTCGATGGCTGATACATTCTCCAGCGACGATAGGTCTCCCAGATCCTCCTGGCACAGATACCTGGCACGGATCACCCGGCGCAGGATTTTGGCGTTGCGCGTGCGCGGCAGATCGGTGGTGAAACGAACTTCCTCCGGGAGGAGTGCTTTACCAAGCTGGCTGCCCACCACCTGGCGAATCTCCTGACGGACTTGCTCGCTGGGCGGGTAGCCCTGGCGCAGAATAACGAAGACCGTAACGGTCTCGCCCTTTACTTCGTGGGGCACGCCGATCGCGGCAGCTTCCGCTACGGCGGGGTGACTCACGGCGGCCGACTCGACCTCGGCTGGGCCGACGCGCTTTCCGGCCACCTTGAGAGTGTCGTCGGAACGACCGAGGATATACCAGAATCCATCCGGGTTGACCAGAGCCCAGTCGCCGTGTACCCAGGTGTCCGGGAATCGAGACCAGTAGGTGTCGGTGTAGCGCTCTCGGTCGCGCCAGAAGCCGTGGGTCATGCCCACCCAGGGCTTGCGCACGACCAGCTCGCCGACCTGACCACGCACCGGCTGCCCGGTTTCGTCCACCACGTCGGCGGCCATGCCGGGGATTGCGGTGGAAAAGGAGGTGGGCCGGAGCGGTAGGATCGTGTTGCATCCCAGAATGCCGCCGGAGATTTCAGTGCCGCCCGAGTAGTTGATGATGGGACAGCGTTCGCCGCCGATGCGCTGGTAGAACCAGGTCCACGGACCAGGGTTCCATGGCTCGCCGGAGCTGCCCAGAATGCGGAGCGAGGAGAGATCATGCTTCGCCGGCCACTCGTCCCCCTGTGGCATGAGAGCGCGGATTACGGTGGGGGAGATGCCCAGCACCGAGACCTGGTGGCGCTGCACCATCTGCCAGATGCGATCTGGCGCGGGGTAGTCCGGCGTGCCGTCGTACAAAACCAGGGTGCCGCCCAGGATGAGGGTGCCCATGATGGCCCAGGGACCCATCATCCAGCCCAGGTCGGTGAGCCAAAAGAGCGTGTCGCTGCCCTGGACGTCGAAGCAGTGCGCCATGTCCTGCGCGGCCTTGATCGGGAAGCCGGTGTGGACGTGAAAGGTCCCCTTGGGGCGACCCGTGGTACCCGAGGTGTAGATGATCATAAACGGATCATCCGCGGCGGTGTGTTCGGTCGGGAGCGTGTCGGGCTGCCGCTCCACCAGCTCCCGCCAGCGGACATCACGCGCCTCGTTCCAGGGAATGTCACCACCCACCCGCTCGAAGACCAGTACCTTTTCCACGCTGGGCGCCAGGTCTGCCGCCGCATCCGCCGTGTCCTTCATGGGGATGCGCCGTCCCCGTCGGTAGAATCCGTCGGCCGTGATCAGCAGCTTCGCCTCGGCGTCGCGCAGTCGCACGGCCACCGCCTCCGGACCGTATCCCGAGAAGGTAGGGATGTAGATTGCCCCGAGCTTGGAGCAGGCCAGAGTGGCGATGGCGGTTTCGGGCACCAGGGGCATGAAGATGCCGACCCGGTCGCCCTTGGCGATACCCAGCTCGCGCAGACCTGCAGCCAGACGGTTGACCGCGCTCTCCAGCTCTCGGTAGGTCAGACTCCGTATGGCGCCTTCCTCGCCCTCCCAGGTAATGGCGGCCTGATCGGAACGTGTACCCCTGGCGTGCCGATCGACGGCATTTGCCACGTAATTGAACTCGCCGCCGGCAAACCAGCGGGGCCAGGCGGGACCATCCGGCAACTCCAGGACACGATCGTACGGACGGAACCACTCGAGTTCCAACTCGTCACGGACCACGGTCTCCCAAAACCACTCCGGATCGTCGATGGAGCGAGCATAGAACTCCTGGTACGACGGGATGTGGTGCAAGCGCATCAGGCGCATCAAGCGGCTCCGCCGGAGGTACTCTTCACTCGGCTCCCAGATAATATCCGGCGCGATCTCGGTAGTCACTGATGGCGCTCCTTCTCTGCTCTGTGTAGCCTGGTCTACCAGATAGTAGCGCCATCGGCGACCATGGTTGGCCTGAAAAATGCACTATCGGGAGGCGAAACCGACCCCGCTATAATTCGATTGACATGGGTGCGAGCGGCCAGGTCAGCCCCCGCTACGCGCCCTTCGATGGTCCCGAGTGTTAAGGAGTCATGATCATGCCTCAGCGAAACCTTCCCAAACTCAAGAGAACCCAGACGCACTACGAGGTTTACCTGAAGGAGGGCCACGAGCCTCTGCGGGTGCCACGCCAGGTGGTCGACGACGCGGTGAAGGCCGCGGCGGTAGCCGTGGCCGGGACCGTCTCGACTGTGATGCAGAACCGCAAAAAGAGCAAGCCCGCGCCCCGTACTGATGCCTTCGATACTCTGCCGGCTTCCGCGGATGCCACAGCCGAGACCAACCGTAGCCGCTGGAGACGACGCGGGCCTAGCGCGTAGCCTGTTCCTCGACGGTTGATAGGGTAAGCGTCAGTATCCCCGCCTGTTCGGCCTCTTCCGCGATGGCCGCCAGGCCGGGATACAGCGCGTACCAGGCGTCATACGCGGCTGCCGAATCACTGTCGAACACTAGAATTACGAGAATCGCCGGCGCCTCGTCGAACCCGTCGCTCCATACCGGCTCCTCGAGTTCGATCGCTACCTGGACCAGGTGAGTTTGCGATGTCCTCTCATCTGTCAGATACGTGACGAGTTGGTCGAGGAGAGTGGCGAGGTGCAAGCTCTGTAAAAACGGCTGCGCCGATTCAGCGATGCTGAGAACCGGCGCGGTGCTTGGGTGATCCATGCCCCACTGTATCTGCTGGTGGCCCCATGCCGGGCAGCGCGTGTGATAGCGTGTCCGGCGGGGCAAGTTTGGCTCATCTCCGTATAATCGGTCTGTTGCTATGAATATTGCTGTTGGAATCATCGGTCTGCCAGACGTCGGAAAGACAGCGCTCTTTCAAGGATTGACGCGACGCAATACCAGCTCGGGCGGAAGGTCGACCCTGGCGACGGTTCCCGTGCCTGACGATCGTCTGGACGCGCTGGCCTCAATGGTTCATCCCAAGCGGATCGTACCTACCGGCGTGCAGATGGTCGATGTGGCGGGTTTGGTAAAGGGCGGATCGCGAGATGGCGGACTGGGCGGTCAGTTCTTGGGGCAATTGCAGGGAGTCAACGCGCTGGCGATTGTGCTGCGCTGCTACGCTCGTCCGGACCTGGGGATGGGCGCGGAGCCGGCCCAACCGGTCGAGGATCTGGAAAGTATACTGCTGGAGTTGCAACTCTCCGATCTGTCCCGCGTGGACAAGCGTCTGGAACGAACCTCCAAGGCTGCACGTGGCCGAGATGCCACGGCGCAGCGCGAAGAGAAAGCCCTGCTTGCCTTACGCGAGGCGCTGGATCAGGGCAAGTCGGCGCGCAGCGTCGGCATCTCGGAAGCGGATGCCCTGCTACTGAAGGATCTGGCGCTAACCACTCTGAAGCCGATGGTATACGTGGCCAATGTGTCCGAAGATGACCTGTCGGTGCTGGCGAATCCCGAGGCGCCAGATCTGGGTGGAGCACGGCCCTTGCTGGCCGGGATTGAGGAAGCGGCGCGGGCGAACGGGGCCGAGGTGGCAGTGGTCTGCGCCCTGTTGGAGGCTGAACTTGCTGAGTTGGAACCGGCGGATGCGCAGGAGTATATGGCGAGTCTCGGCATCAGCGACACCGGCCTGTCCCGCTTCATCGCCGCCGCCTACCGTGAGCTAGGCGTGATGACCTTTCTGACCGCGGGCGAGCCGGAGGTACGCGCCTGGACGGTTCGTGAGGGCGCGAAAGCGCCAGAAGCCGCGGGAGTCATCCACTCCGATATCGAGCGGGGTTTTATCCGCGCCGAGATCACGCCATACGCCAAACTGGTGGAGGCCGGGAACCCGGCCAAAGCCAAAGAGCTGGGCTTCACGCGTCTGGAGGCCAAGGACTACGTGATGCAGGAAGGGGACGTGGTCCACTTCCGGTTCAGCGTGTAGCGGGTCCTGTTGCATCTGGAGGGAAGCACGTGACTATTCAACCCGACCACCTCACCCCCGACCTCGCCCGAGATGTGCCGCACCTCGCGCCCCAAGAGGTACGCTCGCTGCAGTCCATCATCGAGCGCTTGGTTCAAGCCTACCGCCCTCAGCAGATCTACCTCTTCGGTTCGAGAGCGCGCAACGATAGCGGGCCGAACAGCGACTTCGACCTGCTCGTGGTAGTTCCCGATACCGCATCCGGCGAATTGCGAAGCAGCCGGCTCGCATATGCGGTGCTGCGGGGAACGGGAACGGCAGCGGATATCCTGGTCTGGACGAGTAGCACCTTCCAGAGCCGCATGCCTCTCGCTGCCTCACTCCCAGCAACCGTCGTCCGCGAGGGCAGGCTGCTCTATGCCGCTTGATCCGCCGCTCACCGCGGACACGAAGGCTTGGCTCGCCAAGGCAACGAGCGATCTCCGAGCCGCGGGGCACGCCTTGACGGCGCGGCCTCCTTTGTTCTCCGACAGTGCCTTCCACTGTCAGCAGGTGGCCGAGAAGGCCATGAAGGGCTTTCTCGCTTGGCACAATGTTCCCTTCCGGCGCGTTCACAGCCTTGAGGAGATCGGCGAGCAATGCCTGCAGATCGAGCCGGAACTGAGGCAGATACTTGATCGAGCCGTGCCACCCACCGAGTATGCCTGGAAGTTTCGGTATCCGGGTGAGGCGGATGAGCCAACGGCGACTGAGGCGCAGGACGCGTTAGCCACAGCTCACGCTGTATACCAGGCAGTTCTGAGTTCCTTGCCGCGAGATGTCCACCCCCTGAGTTGATGCCGGCGTCAGTAAGCGAAAAATGGCGACCCTGGAGAAATTCGAACTGCCGACATCAGTAAGCAGTGATGTTGCCAGCCGCGTTACGATGGATCACTTGCTACAGTTGGGGCCAGATTGGGCCGCCGCGCTGGGGCCAGTGTCAGGCACCGTAAACACTAGATGCCCGGCCGCCCCTCCAGCTCCTCGTGGCTCTCTCGGGCGATCTGCACCGCGTCAACCGTGGGCAGGTCGGCCGTGCGCTCCATAAGTTGATCCAGCGCGTCTACACCGGCCCGGCATCGCCTCTCCATATGGGTCTCATCACCAGCCAGTCGGGCACGGACGTACAGGCGAACCAGAGTGGCCGGCGGCACCCCGAGGCGTGTCGCCTCAGTCTCTAGCCGTTCATAGTCTTCGTGATTCAATTGGAGGGTGATATCTCTCATGGCGCTCATATTCCAGTCTACAGCGACGCTCGCAACATCGTCCTGTGGCTCCGTGCGCGTTTCCATGCGGTCGCCGGAAGACGGTATGGGCCGCGATTGGCAGTTCAGGTGCGGTCGATCTCGCAACTCTGCTCAAGGATGGGTTCAAGCGCCGAGATCACGACCGGGAGATTGCTCTGAGCGATGTTCGCCACTACCGCCGCGTCGATGTCCCGGTAACCGTGTATGAGCCGATTGCGGGTGGCGATCATCTGCCGCCATGGAAGCGCGGGCTGCTCCTCTCGAAACTTCTCAGAGACGCCATTGGCCGCCTCACCGATGACCTCAAGGAGCCTAGAGCATTTCGCGGAGTCATTGGACCGAGTAGCCGTAGTGGCGGAAGCAGTTACGAGCGACCTGTGGGGGGACCGTGTCCAGTGCGGCGGGGAGCGCCGCTTCCAGGGCGTCACGGGTCGTGGCCTCCACGCG
>JAABUJ010006906.1_pt1 | contig 10776 bp, 14 predicted proteins | sample 5559131 | NCBI WGS metagenome assembly JAABUJ01 (sample SAMN10711875, study PRJNA513366) | rock metagenome | isolation source: Antarctica rocks | place: Antarctica: Victoria Land, Mt New Zealand nord | collected 2016-01-07 | reverse complement strand
GCGAAGGGTCCGGGGCGTCCCTAGAAAACGGTGCACCATGCGCAGCCAGCGCGTCGTACGCCGGTGCGAAGGACCCCCGGACCCTCTCCGCGTCACGAACAGATCGGGTTGACGGACGTCGTGGTGGTTGCTGCATCGGCCATGGCTGGTGCCGGCGCACGGGAGGCCAGTGCTTGACGCATGGATGCGCGCTCGTGACGGACACTGTGTTTGTGACTGTTGCTGCCCCCACGCTGACCGGTGCCGGCAGCGCCGGCCAGGTGCACGCCGGAGCGCGCGTTACCCCGTTTGCGCCCTCCCGGCTCTGGCCGCGGCTGGTGCTCTCGGTGGTGGCAGGGGTACTGCTCGACCTCGCCTTCCCCCCGGTGGGGCTGTGGTGGGCGGCCCCGGTCGGCGTCGCTCTCGGGGCCGTGGCGGTGCGCGGGACCGGCCTCCGACGGGCCTACGGGCTCGGGCTCGCCTTCGCGGCGGCGTTCCTGCTCCCGCTGCTGGCCTGGAGCCGGGTGGCCGGCATCGACGCCTGGCTCATCCTGACCCTGACTCAGACACTGCTCCTGGCCCTCGTCAGCCCGGTGACAGCGCTCAGCACGCGCCTCCCAGGCGCCCCGCTGTGGGTCGCCACCAGCTGGACCCTGGTCGAGGCCCTCCGCGGCCGCGCCCCCTTTGGCGGCTTCCCCTGGGGACGGCTCGCCTTCAGTCAGGGGCACGGCAGCTACACCGGGCTCGCGGCGCTCGGCGGCGCGCCGCTTGTCACCTTTGCCGTCGCCCTGACAGGAGGGCTGCTCGCAGCGTTGCTGCTGCGCCTGCCCGCCCTGGAACGGGCGCTCAGCGGGTCCGGCGCCATGAGCCGGCGGGGTCCGGCGGCTGTCGCCCTCGTCCTGGCTGCGCTCGTCGCCGTGGCCGGGCTGGCCGTGCCGCGTCCGGTGGCCCCCCAGGCTGGCAGCCCTGTCGTCGCCGCCATCCAGGGCAACGTGCCCCGACGCGGGCTCGACGCCCTCGGCCAGAAGCGCGCAGTGACCGCGAACCACGCCATCCGGACCGAGCAGCTGGCAGCCGACATCCGGGCGGGCCGGGTCGCCGCTCCCGACCTCGTCCTGTGGCCGGAGAACTCATCCGACGTCGACCCGTTCCTCGACCCCCTCGCGGCCGACCTGCTGGCGCAGGCGTCGACCTCGGTCGGCCGGCCGCTGCTCGTCGGCGCCGTGCTGCAGGGCCCTGGACCGGGCCACGTGCGCAACGCCGGCCTGCTGTGGGGGCCGTCCGGCTGGCTGGGGCAGATCTACGTCAAGCAGCATCCGGTGCCATTCGCCGAGTACCTGCCCGGCCGCAGCGTCCTGCAGCGGCTGGTCCTCCGCTTCAAGGACCTGATGCCCAACGACTTCGTCGCCGGTCACCGGGCGGGCGTCCTCGACATCCCGACCCGGCTGACCCCAAGGGCGCCAGCCGTTCGTGTCGGAGACGTCATCTGCTTCGAGGTCGCCTATGACTCGCTCGTACGCACCCCCGTCCGGCAGGGTGCCCAGCTGATCGTCGTCCAGACCAACAACGCCACCTTCGGGCGCTCGGGTGAGACCTACCAGCAGCTGGAGATGTCGCGGCTGCGGGCAGTCGAGCACGGTCGGGCCGTTGTCGTCGTTGCGACGAGCGGGGTGAGCGCGCTGATCAACCCGGATGGAAGCGTCCTCACCACCGCCTCGCCGTTCACCGCAGCCGCCCTGGTTCGCTCGCTGCCCCTGCGCACGTCGACCACTCTCGCCGACCGCGTGGGGGAGTGGCCCGAGGGCCTGCTCGCCGGGCTCGGCCTGGTCGGCCTCCTGGCGGCAGCGCTGCTCCGGCGTGGGCCGGGCGCCCGGCGCGTGCCCGCTACCGCGAGCAAGGGAGCGTGATGCGGGTCCTCGTCTGCATCCCCACCTACAACGAGCGCCTCAACCTGCCGCTGACGCTCGGCCGGCTGCGGGCCGCGGTGCCCGAGGCCGACGTCCTCGTGGTCGATGACCGCAGCCCGGACGGGACCGGCGAGCTGGCCGAGGAGCTGGCCGCTGCCGACCCGTGCGTCCACGTTCTGCACGGGCGCAGCAAGGCGGGCCTGGGGGTGGCCTACGTCAGCGCCTTCGGTTGGGGCCTCGAGCGCGGCTACGACGTCCTTGTCGAGATGGACGCGGACGGCTCCCACCAGCCCGAAGAGCTGCCCCGTCTGCTCGCGGCGCTGCAGTCCGCCGACGTCGTGCTCGGCTCGCGCTGGGTAGCCGGAGGGCAGGTTCGCAACTGGCCCCGCAGCCGCCTGCTGCTCTCCAGGGGAGGCAACGCCTACGTCCGCACGATGCTACGGATGCCGCTGGCCGACGCGACCGGAGGGTTTCGGGCCTACCGGGCCGAGGTGCTTCGCTCCCTGGAGCTGTCCACGGTCTCCTCCCAGGGCTACTGCTTCCAGGTCGATCTTGTGTGGCAGGCATGGCGATCGGGGGCACGCGTCGTCGAGGTGCCGATCACCTTCGTCGAGCGAACCCAGGGGGAGTCCAAGATGAGCCGGCAGATCGTGCTGGAGGCGTTGTGGCGGGTCACCTGGTGGGGCCTGGCCTCACGGCGGACGGCATCAGCGGCACAGCACCAGCCGTCGGGCGCCGCATGAGGGCCTCGGCTGCGCGCGGGGGGCGGATCTGATGGGCGCCGCGCTCGTCGTCGCTCTCATCGTCGTCCCCCTTGCTGAGATCTGGACGATCGTGCAGGTCTCCCACGTCATCGGCGGTTGGCCAACCCTCGCCCTGCTGCTGGTGGAGTCGCTGCTCGGCGCATGGCTCGTGCGGCGCGAGGGTCGACGCGCCTGGCACGCCTTCCGGGATGCGCTCGCGCAGCACCGGGCCCCCGCTCGCGAGGTCAGCGACGCGGCGCTTGTCCTGCTCGGTGGCGCGCTGCTGCTCACCCCGGGCTTCCTGACCGACATCGTCGGCTTCCTGCTCCTGATCGGCCCGACGCGAGCGATCGCCCGCCGGGTACTGACCCGCGTCGTGGCCCGGCGGCTGACGGCGGCGACCATCGCGAGCGTCGTTGGGACAGGACGGGCGGCGACCCGGCCACGTGGTGCAGGTGACCGGGTCGTGGACGGCGAGGTGGTGGCGCCAGGGCCGCTCCAGCCCGAAAGTGGCGGCCGCCGGTTCGGCGCCAGGCGCCGCTGACGCCGCTCTAGGTCAGGCGGACTTGCGCGGGGTACCGGCTCGGAGCACGGCCAGCCGCTCGGCGAGGACCTCCTCGAGGTCCTCGGTGGTGCGTCGCTCCATCAGCATGTCCCAGTGGGTGCGGGTGGGCTTGACCTTCTTGGGCTCGGGCCGCTCACCATCGACGAGCAGAGCCTCGGCACCGCAGACGCGGCATTCCCACACGGCCGGGACGTCGGCCTCGGCAGCGAAGGGCACTCCGATGTGGTGGCCGTTGGGGCACTCGTAGGTGACATTCTGCCGGGCCGCCATCTCGCTGCCGCGGTCGGTCTCGTAGGAGACGGAGCCGAGCCGGGAGCCTCGGAGAACACGCTCGCCCATGTACGGCGTCCTTTCGGGCGGTCAGGGAGTATCAGAGTCCGCAGGAGTATCAGGACCTGAAGGACACAACGTCCAGCACTGCGCTAGTCGTTCCCGACCATGACCGAAGATAACGAGGTTGCGAGATGCGCCATGCGCCACACGCGGATGAGCTCCCCAGAACTCTGCTGGCCCTGCTGTCCGTTACTCGAACCGGCGTCGGTCTCGTCGCCTACCTGGCTCCTGCTACGGGCGCGGCGCTACTCGGCACCGACAGCGCTACCGCTGCCCGGATGGTCTGGGCGACCAGAGCCTTCGCCGGGCGGGACTTCGCAGTGGCGCTGCTCGGCCTGGCCGCGGTCCGTGCGGGCACCACCCCGGAGCTGAAGGTGGCCGCCCTGACCGGCGCACTGTGCGACGGCGGTGACGCGCTCACCTTCCTCTTGGCCGTCCGCAGCGGTCAGGTGGGGCGGGTGCGCGGGAACCTGCTCGTGGTGTCGTCGACAGCCGCCGCGGCGACGGGAGTCCTAGCCGCCCGGGTGGCAGCGCGCTGACCCGCGCGGGAGGCAGCCGGTGGAAGCAGACTCGGGCTGCCAGGGAACGCTCGACCGGCTTCGGTACGGTGCGGGCGTGAGCGTCTCGACGGGAGAGCGGGCCGCCGGACGCGCTTCCGTCACCGCGGGCGGGGTGCTTGCTGTTCAGCAGGAAGCCGCGCGGGACCCAGCGGCGCCCACCCGGCCAGTGGTCTGGTGGCGCGAGCTGCTTCTGGCGCTCGTCGCCTACGCCGTGTACGCCGCCGGCCGCTCCCTGCACGGTCAGATGCTCGATGCCGACGACGTCCGCATTGCTGACGCGCACGGCCACCAGCTGCTGCACCTGGAGCAACGATGGGGCGTGGCGTGGGAACACGCCGTCCAGGTTCCCTTTCTGGCCCATCACTCGTTCCTCAAGCTCATGGGCGGGTTCTACGGCGGGGCCCACTTCGTCGTCACCCTGGGAGTCCTGCTGTGGCTGCTGTTCACCAGGCCAGCCCATTACCGCTTCTGGCGGACCGTGCTGTTCACCGTCACGCTGGCCTCGACCGCGATCTTCTCGCTGTGGCCGGCGCTCCCGCCCCGGCTCATGCCGGTCGGGGAACGCACTGTCGACACGCTCGACGTGATCGGTGGCCTGTGGTCCTACAACCACGGCGTGCTCGAGCACATCAGCGATCCGTACGCCCCGATGCCCAGCCTGCACCTGGCCTGGGCCAGCTGGGTGATGCTGACGCTCTGGACGGTCCTGCCGGCGCTGCGGCGCATCGTCCGAGTACTGCTGCTGGCCTATCCGGCACTTGTCTACTTCACTGTCGTCGTAACCGGCACGCACTACGTCATCGACGGTGTCGCCGGCATCGCGATGTTGGCCCTGTCAGCCGGTGTCGTGGCGTTGTACGGCCGGCTGCGCGCGGAGCGGGGCCGGCTGCGCTCGGAGCGGGGCGGGCGCGCGCTGCTGCGCCGATCGGGTGAGCCCCAGCCTGTGGACTGAACCCGGCGACCTCCTGCACCGACGACACGATCATGCAGATCTTCGCGAGACTGGCGGCAACGGCCGTGCTGGCCGGCGGCCTCGTCGTGGGCGGCTCGTCGCTGGGGGCCTCGGTGCTCGGTGGAGCTGAGTCAGCCGCCTCCGCGAGCCCGCTGGCGCCCGCGGCCGTGCACCGGCCGCCTGCCGTCCGACCGGTGGTGCAGCGCGCCGCCACGCGCCGGCGCGTAGTGCGCCACGTCGTGCGCCGCCCCGTACGCCGGGTCGTGCGGCGCCCTGTCGCCCACCGCCCGATACGGGTCGTGCGGCGCCCTGTCGCCCACCGCCCGGTACGGGTGGTTCGGCATCGTGTCCCCAGGCACGCACGGACGGTCGCTGAACGAGCAGTATCCGCGGCTGCCTCCCGCGCGGGCCGCCCGTACCGGTGGGGTGCGACAGGTCCGTCCTCGTTCGACTGCTCGGGCCTCGTGCAGTGGGCCTACGCGCAGGTCGGTGTCCGCATCCCCCGAACGACATACGCGCAATACGCCGCCCTGCGTCACGTCCCTCGTGCCAACCTGCGCCTGGGCGACCTCGTGTTCACCGGCAGCCTTAACCACGTCGGGATGTACGTCGGCTACGGGCGGATGTGGGACGCCCCGCACACCGGCGCTCGAGTGCGCCTGGACCGGGTCTGGGACCGGCACTGGGTAGCCGCACGCCCGCAGTAGCGGCCGGGGCGGCCCCAACTCGCGGTTGCTACCCACAACCGCGAGGGCACTTCCCTTCCATCGGGGTATCGCCGATAATGCACGTTATGTCAAGTTAAGCAGTCAGGAGTCCAGCTGAAGCACGCAGCGGACTTCGAGTCCTTCGATCCCCTCGAAGTCGCCAGGGCTGCTGGTATAGATCGGCCGGTTCTCGGCGAGAGCTGAGGCGGCGATCAATTGACGACCGAGTCCGTCAGCAGTACCGATGGGTCCGAGGGTCGAGCCAGCAGAATCACCGTCGAGGTGTCCAGCATGCCCCCGAGTACCTGCTCGGTCACAACTCTGCATCCGACACGGCGTCCAGATCCTTGCGGAGAGCATCGATCAACCCTCGGAAGATGACGACGCCGGGCGATGAGGTCGGCCGGCGCAGGGCTTCGGCGGGTGCGTGGCCGCAGCTCTGCGACCTCGAGGCCGTGGCGCGTGACGACGAGGGCTTCTCCGCGGGCAACACGGTCAAGGACCTCTCCCCCGTGGTTGCGCAGCTCTCGAACGGTGGCTGAATGCATACGTCTCACTGTGTCACCGGCGAGACTCTGCTCGACTCGGGCGGCACATGGTCGTCAACCCTGCATCCGGTGGTACGCGAAGCTGGCGTCAATGAGCACACCGGGCGCGGGCTAGGCTCTGAGCCCGATGAGATCTTGGCCCGGCACAAGGTGACGGCAGCGGCCAGGTGTTGAGACGTCGCCGGACGGCTGCTCGACCAGGCATGGGGCAGACCCGGAGTGTGGACGGATCTGCCGCTCCGGGGCCTTGGCCACCCGGCTTCTTCGACCGGCAGGACACGACCGACGACGCCGACTTCTATACGGCCCCACGCTTTGTCACCCACATCGACAACGGAGCGATTCAGGCCGTCACCGAGCTGTACGACGAGCTCGGCGTGCCGCAGGGGCGTGCGCTCGACCTGATGTCCTCGTGGGTGTCGCACCTGTCCCGCCGTCCGGACGGGGGCCTCGTCGTCGTCGGGATGAACGCCGCCGAGCTCGACGCAAATCCACTCGCCGATGAGCGACTATTGCAAGACCTCAACCGCGACCCACGTCTGCCCTTCGACGAGGCGAGCTTCGACGCGGTGACCTGCTGCGTGTCGATCGACTACCTCGTCGCGCCCATCGAGGTCCTGCGCGAAGCAAGCCGGGTGCTGCGCCCGGGCGGCCTCATCGTCGTCACGTTCAGTAACCGGTGCTTCCCGACCAAGGCCATCAGGGGGTGGCTCGCGACCGACGACGCCGGCCACGTCAGTGTCGTGCGCGCCTATCTTGAGCAGGCCGGCGGTTTCGCACCAGCAACGGCCCAGCGTCGAACTCCCTCCTCGCGCCGGGGCGACCCGCTGTACGGGGTGTGGGCCACTCGCCTGCCGCACGACGAGCGCTAGGTCCAGGGACGCGCAACAGGAGAAGCCTTGTGCTCGGCGAGTCCACGAGGGCGCCCCGCTTTTCCCGCGCAACTCAGCCGAGCGGCAGAAGCCGGTGCCGGACGGATGGGAAGCGTGCGAAGTCACGGTCGAGTGTGACAACTTCACAGTCATGCTCGAGCGCGACTGCACCGACCACAGCATCGGGTACCAGATCGCCAACGGCCCCAGCCTCGACGCAGACTCGCTCGATGAGCGCGAGGTGCCGCGATCCCGCGGTGAGCAAGACGTGATGCGGCTGGCTCGAGACGGTGTTGACGAACGCGAATGCCTCCGTCAGTGGCGTCGGAACGGAGAAGATGCGCCGGTTGGTCGCCAGCCGTAAGAAGGATCCCCAGATGAGCGTAGGAACGGCAAAGGCGTCGTCGCCCTTTAGAAGGTCGTCGAACCACCCTCGTACTGGCACGTGGTGTGGGTGATCCGTCCGGTGCGCCGCCAGCAGGATGTTGACGTCTAGCAGGAGCATCAGCGTCGAGCAACCAAGGGCACGCCCTCGTCCAGCGCTTCATAGAGGGCGGCGTTTGACGTTGTGTCGAGGCCCGGACGAGGACCGCATCCGCCCCCGAAGACGGGTACGCATGGACGCTCGACGTGCTCAGTGCGTGTGAGCTCGCGACGGAGCGCCGCCTCAACCACTTCCCCGAGGGACACGTTCAAGGTGCGGGCGCGCTGGCGGGCACTGGCCAGAAGTTCGTCAGAAATCGCAAGGGTGGTGCGCATGATGCGAGTTTACCGCATCATGCGCACCATGATCGGACTCACTCAAAGTAGTTGAAGCGGCGGCGACCCATGTCGATCATTCCCAAGACTGACAGCCGACCGCGCAGCACGCCCCGCCGCGCCTCTCTCAGCGCGGCGATGACCTCCTCGGGTCGCCTGGCACCAGATGCGATGGGAACGTGAGGAACGACCTCACGAGAAGGCCGGAAGTGGTCACAACCCCTCCCATCCCCCCGGGATGCTGCCGGCCTCAACCGCACCCACCACTGCCTCGTGCACTCCGCCTGCCAGCTCGAGGACGGCTGTCGCCGCCACCTGGGTGCCGGTGGACGGCCTGGGATGAGCCGGCGAGCCTGGGCTGCCGCTGTGCAGCGTCTCCAGCCGGGCCGTCGCCGCCGCGAGGGTGAGCGTCAGCGCCACGCTCCCCTGCTCCACCCCCAGCGTCACCTCACCTGCCCCTCCGGCGCCGGTCGAGAACGCACAGTCGGTGCGGACCAGCGCGGTGCCGACCCGGTCCTCCCGCCGCCAGCGCCGCCCGACTGCGACCCAGCCGCGGGGCTCGGCGAGCCGGGCCAGCACGTCGGGACGGGTCCCCGCCACCCGCGGCGCGTCGTGTTTGCGCGTCAGCTCGCGCCACCTGGACGCGACGTCGATGCGGTCGAGTACGTCGAGCAGCCAGCCGTCTGCATCCACCACCTCGGCCAGCTCCAGCCACCCGGCGACGGCAGCGTCAACCAGTGCGGCGAAGCCGGCCCAGTCCTCCCACGCCGGCCATGCCACGCCGTCATTAGGCGCATCCGGCAGGCGGGCGAACGACTCGTGCGTCCACAGGGGCGCACCGTGCCGGCGCTGCAGCACCCGCAGCCGCTCCCCCTTCTGGGCCAGCAGCCACCTGTCGTCGGGCTCACCTACGAGCCGCAGCTCGACGGGCGCAAGGACGTCGTCGGCGCGCCCGTGCAGCACGGTGGCCCGCCCGGTCGTCGCATCCGTCAGCACGGCCCGCCCGTTGCGCCGGTCGAGCACGAGCGCGTTCTGCGGGTCAGCGGGGTCGCCCATCAGTACCGCGAACCGCTCCCCCGCCTCGTAGCCGGCTGCGGCCTCGGCCGGCTCGAGCGCGGAAGGCGCCCAGCCCGGGAACGGCATCCCGTCGTCGTGGGCGTAGGAGACGGGCAGGTCCCGCATCGCCGGTGCTGGCATGGCGGCACGGTACCTACCCACACCCGATCGCCCCGATCGCCCCGATCGCCCCGACCGACGGGCCGCCCCACCGACTGCTCGGCCGCTGCCGGGGCAGGATCGGCGCATGCGCTACTTCGAGGACTTCTTCGCCGGCGAGACCTGCGACCTCGGCTCGGTCGTCGTCGACCACGACGAGATGGTTGCCTTCGCCAAGCGGTTCGACCCCCAGCCGTTCCACATCGACCCGGAGGCCGCGGAGCACTCCTCGTTCGGCGGTCTGATCGCGAGCGGGTGGTTCACGGGGTCGGCGTTCATGCGGCTCTACGTCGACAGCATCCTGAAGGACTCCGCGAGCCAGGGCTCCCCCGGGCTCGAGGAGATGCGCTGGCGCCGCCCGGTGCGGGCTGGCGACACGCTGCACGGCTGGACACACATCACCGACGTGCGGCCATCAGAGACCAACCCCGGCCGAGGAACGATCTTCACCGACTCCGAGCTGAGGAACCAGGACGGCGAGGTCGTGATGACCGTGCGGGCCCGCGGGATGTTCGGGCGCCGTCCCTAGATGGGCGAGTTGCTGGTCGGCACCGCATCGTGGACCGACAAGACGCTGTTGGCCTCCGGCTGGTACCCCGAGGGCGTGAAGACGCCCGAGCAGCGCCTCGCCTACTACGCCGAGAACTTCGGGCTCGTCGAGGTCGACGCCACCTACTACTCGTTGCCGAGCGAGCGCAACAGCGCCCTGTGGGCCGAGCGCACGCCGGCCGGCTTCACCTTCGACGTCAAGGCGTTTAGCCTGCTCACCCAGCACCCCACGCCGGTCGCGGCTCTTCCCAAGGCGCTGCGACCCGAGGGCAGCAAGGCGCGGGTGTACGTCGGCGACCTGCCCCCGGCGACTGTGGACGAGGTATGGGACCGTTTCCTGTCAGCGCTTGCCCCGCTGCACGAGGCCGGCCGGCTCGGCGCGGTGCTCCTGCAGTTCCCGCAGTGGTTCCCGATCGGCAAACGCAACCGCGCCTACCTGCTGGAGTGTGCCGAGCGCTGCCGGCCCTACCGGGTGAGCATCGAGTTCCGCAACAGGACATGGATGGACCCCGCGGCGAACGCCGACGAGACCCTGGGCTTCCTGCGCTCGTACGCCCTGCCGTACGTCTGCGTTGACATGCCGCAGGGGCACGCGTCCTCGATGCCGCCCGTGGTGGCGGCGACCTCCGACCTCGCCGTCATGCGCTTCCACGGCCACAACGACGCGGGCAGGACCAGCAAGGACATCTACGAGCGCTTCGGCTACCTCTACTCCGAGGACGAGCTGCGCGAGTGGGCGCCGCGGCTGCGTGAGCTGGCCGGCCAAGCGAGCGAGACGCACGTGCTGCTCAACAACTGCTACCGCAACTACGCCCAGGTCAATGCCCGGCAGCTGGCCGACCTAGTGGGCGACCTCGGGGCAGGTGACCGATGACGCTGACCCTGCTCGTCCTGCGCCACGCCCATGCCGCGGCCCCTCCCCCGGGCACCCGCGACGCCGACCGGCCGCTGGACGCACGCGGGCAGGACGAGGCGCGGACCGTGGGGAGTCGCGTCCGAGCCGCGGCGCCGCAGGTAGTGCTGTGCTCGCCCGCCCGGCGCGCGCGGGAAACGCTGGAGGCGCTGGCACTCCCCCGAAGCGTCCTGG
>JAABUJ010006904.1_pt1 | contig 10780 bp, 12 predicted proteins | sample 5559131 | NCBI WGS metagenome assembly JAABUJ01 (sample SAMN10711875, study PRJNA513366) | rock metagenome | isolation source: Antarctica rocks | place: Antarctica: Victoria Land, Mt New Zealand nord | collected 2016-01-07 | reverse complement strand
ACTATACGATCCACCCGGAACACCCACCGCAACAAACGCCCTGCCAATCAAAGCAGTTATCTTCGGATAAGCCCTTAGCTGCGGCGACCCTGGCTTGACGCTCAGCCCTGCTGCAGTCCGAAGCCGGCGCGGGTGAAGATGTCTCGCGCCTGCGGTCCGGACAGGACGTCCAGGAACGCGCGGGCGGCCGGGGTGTCGTAGGCGCGCACGACGGCGAACGGATAGGTGATCGGGGGATAGCTGCCGAGGGGAAATTTACCGGCGACAGCGACGCCCGCGCTGGCGGCGGCATCGGTCGCGTACACGATGCCCGCGGGCGCCTCGCCCCGCTCGACCAGCAGCAGCGCCGCGCGCACGCTGTCGGCCCGGGCAAGCCTGGGCTGGACCCGGTCCCACAGGCCGAGCGACTTGAGCGCCGCTTCCGCGTAGATGCCGGCGGGCACATTCGACGGATCGCCGGTGGCGACCCGTCCATCGGGTCCGAGTAGGGCGTCGAGGTCGAGGCCGGGTCCGACCTGAACCGTCCGGGCCTGGTCCTTCGGCACGACCAGCACGAGGCTGTTGGTCAGCAAGCTGTGCCGGGTCTCGGGGACCAGGAGGCCGCGCTGCTGCAGCCAGTCGGCCCACTGCTCGTCGGCGGAGGCGAACAGGTTGGCGGGCGCGCCGGCCTCGATCTGCCGCGCCAAGGTCGAGCTGCTCGCGAACGAGAACCGCGGCTCGGGGTGGTTGGCGGCGGCCCAGAGCTTGCCGATGGCTTGCAGCACCTCCGTCAGGCTGGCGGCGGCGAACACCGTCAGCGCTGGCTCCGCCCGTGCGGCACGGAACGGAGCGCCCCCGGTGACAGCCGCGGCGACGAGCATGGTGTTGAGACGCCGGCGACACATCGCAGCGTTCGAGCCCGGATGGGTCGGCGCGCCAGGATCACAGGAGCCGGCACGGACAGGGCTGGGCATCAGTTCAACACCCGACGAGCTGGACCGCACTCACGTGGAGCTTCCTGTCCCGCTTCGGCCATGGCAGTGAGCTGGGCCGATGCCAGCGCGAACGCCACGTTGAAGCCGTCCGGCGTTTCGAGCGTCAGGATCAACGCGTCCGCCGCCCGCTCCAGACGCCAACCTCCGAGCAGATGCACAATCCGCTCACTGCCATCCCCGCGGGCGTCGAGCGCGCATTGGAGGATGCGCGGGATGGTCAGAAGCAGGCCGCTGACCGCCTCCATCGGCAGGTCGATGCGGCACGGCTGCCCATCCCCGTCCAGAAATCCGAGCCGCACGCGGCCGCCGTCCTGGGACACGGACCATGTCGTCAGCCACTCGCCGACCAATTCGCGTACAGCTGCCGCGTCGAGAGAACCATCCATCGCTACGCCCCCGCCTTCGATGCAACGTCATATTCAACAGAATATAACGCCTGCGCCAGCGTGAAATGCAGGCGGCAGGATGGCGCCCCCGGGCTTTCGGCCTTAACCTGGGCTGCTTCAAGGGGACACACGCGAATGATGAAGCTGAGCGCGCGCAACCAGATCAAGGGCAAGGTCACGTCGGTCGCCAAGGGCCAGACCACCGGCCACGTGCACATCGACATCGGCAACGGGGTCACGATCCATTCCTCGATCACCAACGAGGCGATCGACGACCTGGGCTTGAAGGTGGGCGACGAGGCGACGGCCGTCATCAAGGCGTCCGACGTCATGGTCGCGACCTAGCGCATGGGGGGGACGCTGGCGGGGTGGCGTCACAGGGCCATGTTGGCCGCCATGCTGGGGTGGGTTGCCCCCGCCCTCGCGCAAACGGCGCCGGTCGAGCTCGCCTTGCAGGGCCGGGTCGAGCATCCCCGCACGCTCGCGCTGGACGAGCTGCGGGCGTTGCCGCCGGTCACGGTCGAGGCCGCCGCCCACGGCGAGGGTAAAGCCAGCTATACCGGCGCCCTGCTGTGGACCGTGCTCGCGGCGGCGATGCCCGTGGACGACGCCGGCAAGGGCCGCCGGTTCCAACATGTCGTGGTCGCCCGTGGGCAGGACGGCTATGCCGTGGCGCTGGCCATCGGCGAGCTGGACCCCCGGCTGGAAAACAAGCAAGTCGTGATCGCCTACGAGGAAGATGGGAAACCGCTGCCGGCGCTGCACTTGGCCGTGCCAGGCGATGCCCACGCGGCACGCGGCGTGCGGGACCTGGTTGCCATCGAGGTCCGCTAGCCGGTCCTCGGCCGTCAAGCCCATGCGCAAGCACACCGCCTCCGTCGCCTTCATCCTGGCGACCCTGGGCATCGACGCGCTGGGCTTCGGCCTCGTCGTGCCGATCGTGCCCGACCTGGTGCGCCACTTGTCGGGACTGGGGGCCAGTGGGGCGGCAACGTGGGTGGGGGCGCTGGTCGCGACCTTCGCCGCCGCCCAATTCATCGCCGCCCCCGTGCTGGGCGGCTTGTCCGACCGGTTCGGGCGGCGTCCGGTGATCATCCTCTCGCTGGTCGGGGTGTCGGCGAACTACGTGCTGCTGGCGTTCGCGCCGTCGCTGGCCTGGTTGTTCCTGGGGCGGCTGATCGCCGGGGCGACGTCGGCCAACGTGTCCGCCGCCAACGCCTATATCGCCGACGTGACGCCGCCGGAGCGCCGGGCGCAGCGATTCGGGCTGGTCGGCGCTGCGTTCGGCGCCGGCTTCGTGTTTGGCCCGGCGCTGGGCGGAGTGCTCGGCCGGATCGACCTGCAACTGCCCTTCCTGGTCGCGGCGGGGCTGGCGCTGGGCAACGCCATCTACGGCGCGCTGATCCTCCCCGAAAGCCTGCCCCGGGAACGGCGGCGCGCCTTCCGCTGGGCGCGGGCCAACCCGATCGGGTCCATCCACACCCTCGCGGCCGACCCGGTGGTCGCCAAGCTGGCCGCCGCCTGGTGCCTAATGTGGTTCGGGCTAGGCGCGCTGCAGAGCAGCTTCGTGCTGTCCATGGGACTGCGCTTCGGGTGGGGGCCGAGCGAGAACGGCTACGCGTTCGCGGTCATGGGCGTGAGCCAGGCGCTGGTGCAGGGCCTACTGGTGCGCGGGATCATTCGCCGCCTGGGGGAACGGCGCGCGGCGGCCTGCGGCTTTGCCCTGGCGGCGGCGGCCTACGTGCTGTTCGGCGTCGCGGACGCCGGTTGGGTCATCTACGTGGCGGTGCTGGTGCAGGCGTGCGGCGCGATCGCAACCCCGGCGATGCGGTCGCTGCTGTCGGCCCGCGCCGGGCCGGACCGGCAAGGCGAGCTGCAGGGCGGCCTCTCCTCGGTCGAAGGGCTCACCGCCATCGTGTCGCCGGTGCTGGCGGCGGTCCTGTTCAACCATTTCACCAGCGACGGCCTGATGTTCGCCGGCGCGCCGTTCCTGCTGGGGGCCGCGACCTACGCCCTGGCGATCGTGCTCCTGCTGCGGTCGAGGGCCGTCAACCCGGCCTGAACCGGTCGATCGGCGTCAGCGCGCCCTCCCGCTCGACGTGCCAGAACGTCCACCCGTTGCAGCTCGGCGCGTTCTGCACCGCGGCGCCGACCTGGTGGATGGAACCGCGACGGTCGCCGCACACCAGCGTGCCGTCCGCCGTCACCGTCGCGCGCACCCGGCGCAGGCGGTCCATAAGCTCGGTGCCGGGCGGGATCAGCCCGTTCTCGACCAGGCTGCCGAACGGCACACGCTTGGTGTCGCGCCTGGTGGGGCTGGCCGACGCGCCGTCGGCCGAGGGGCGCTTTTCCGCCCGCACCCGGCCGATGGCGGCTTCGGCGTAGGCCGGATGGCGCTCGATGCCGATGAAGTGGCGATGCAGCCGCTTGGCGACGGCGGCGGTGGTGCCGGTGCCGAGGAACGGATCCAGCACGATGTCGCCCGGCGCCGTGCTGGACAGCAGCACCCGGTGCAGCAGCGCCTCCGGCTTCTGCGTAGGGTGCAGCTTCAGGCCATGCTCGTTGCGCAGGCGCTCGGGCCCTGTGCACAGCGGCAGGTGCCAGTCGCTGCGCATCTGCAGGTCGTCGTTCAGCGCCTTCATGGCCTGGTAGTTGAACTTGTAGCGGCTGTCCCGCTCGCGCGCCGCCCAGATCAGCGTCTCGTGCGCGTTGGTGAAGCGGCGGCCGCGGAAGTTCGGCATGGGGTTGGTCTTGCGCCACACCACGTCGTTTAGGATCCAGAACCCGAGATCCTGCAGGATGGCGCCGATGCGGAAGATGTTGTGGTAGGCGCCGATCACCCAGATGGTGCCGTCCTTGCGCAGCAGCCGGCGGCATTCCAGCAGCCACGCCCGGGTGAACGCGTCGTAGGCGGCGAAATCGGTGAAGCGGTCCCAGTCGTCGTCGACCCCGTCCACCAGGCTGTCGTCGGGCCGCCGCAGCTCGCCGCGCAGTTGCAGGTTGTAGGGCGGGTCCGCGAACACGCAGTGCACCGACGCCGGCGGCAGCATGCTCATCATGCGTACGCAGTCACCCAGCAGAACCTGGTCCAGCGGCAGTTCGCAGACGACTTCCAAGCCAATCTCCTTTGCGGCGGGGCCAATCTGGCGAATGGACCGACGCCGGGTCAATCGGCGGCCGGGCGCAATGCCCGCTGCTCCAGATGGAGGCGCACGGCGCCGAAGGTGGGACGGTGGTGCGCGGTCGGTCCGTGGCGGGCGATGGCGCTGCGGTGGGCTTGGGTGCCGTAGCCCGCGTTCGCCTCCCACCCATACGCCGGAAAGCGTTGCGCGAGGCGCGCCATCGCCCGGTCCCGCACGACCTTGGCGACGATGGAGGCGGCAGCGATCGACAGGCACGCCGCATCGCCGCCGACCACGCAGCGGACGGGGCAGGGCAGGGCAGGCGGCCGGTTGCCGTCGACCAGCGCCAGGTCCGGCGTCGTGCGCAGGCGGACGACCGCGCGGCGCATCGCCAGCAGCGTCGCTTGCAGGATGTTGATGCGCGAAATTTCCCTGACGGACGCGGCCCCGACGCCGATTTCGGCCTCGGTGGACGCCAGCAGCGCCGTGTAGGCAGCCCTGCGCTCGGCCGGGGTCAACGCCTTGGAATCGTCCAGCATGGCAGCGAGGGCGGCGCTCACACCATCCCGGAACACCACCGCTGCTGCGACCACGGGACCGGCGAGCGGACCGCGGCCGGCCTCGTCGACCCCGGCGACTCGCCCGCCATGGGCAGCTTCCATCAGGAAATTAGGCATGGCGGCGATGGTGCACGCTGACGACGCCGAGTTCAATCGGCGCTACGACCCGGCCTAGCGCGCGTGAGCACGTGGCGTGCCGTTCGTGGCCATCCCGTTGGCTTGGATATCAAGCTTCTTGTGCGGCTTCAATCCATGTTCTACATTTGTTCTTGACTCTGGTGGAATGGCCGATCAGGGTACGGGTATTACACACGGCAACATTCGACCGAAAACCGATGGGAGACGACCATGGCTGTCGAGGCTCGATCCGTCACGTCGAATGGCAAGCTCCGGCGGCTGACACGGCCCATCGTGGCGATGAAAATCCCAGGCGAGGAACCGACGATCGCTCGACGGGGTCGTGGGGCGGTCAGCAACCCTCCAAATCGCTTCGAAGCCGCCTCGGCGACCGCGTTCGACGACGGCTGGGGAACCTTGCCCACGGCCCTGCTCGATTTGCCGCCGCTGCAGACGGAGTTCATCCGCGACGCGACCCGCAGCGTGATCAGCTACAACCGAAGCCCTGACCTCGGCTTCGATCGCTCGGTCAACGTCTACCGAGGATGCGAGCATGGCTGCGTGTACTGCTACGCCCGTCCCACGCACGCCTATCTCGGGTATTCCCCCGGTTTGGATTTCGAGACGAAGCTTTTGTACAAGCCCGAAGCGGCCCAGTTGCTCGAGCGAGAGTTGCGTAAGCGGGACTACGTCGCCAGGCCGATCGTCCTGGGAGCTATCACCGATCCCTACCAGCCCATCGAGCGCACCCTCAAGCTCACGCGCGCGGTGCTGGAGGTCCTCGATCGTTTCAACCACCCCACCATTATCGTCACGAAATCGGCTGGCCTCCTGCGTGACCTGGACGTGCTGCGTTCCATGGCTGGCCGGAACTTGTTGCGGGTGTACATCTCGGTCACGACGCTCGACCCGGGGCTGGCCCGGCGAATGGAGCCGCGAGCAGCGGCGCCGGGCCGACGTTTGGCCGCCATGGCGGAGCTGTCTGTTGCAGGGGTGCCCGCAGCCGTGCTTGCCGCCCCGATGATCCCGAGCCTGAACGACAGCGAGCTGGAGGGTATTCTGCAGGCCGCCGCGCGCGCGGGCGCCACCCATGCCGGCTACGGGCTGCTTCGGCTGCCCCAGGAACTCGGACAGATGTTCGAGGACTGGTTGAGGCTGCACTATCCCGACCGTGCCCGGCGTGTGCTCCAGCTCATCTGGGAGACTCGATCGGGTGCGTTGAACGACTCGACCTTCGGGCAGCGTTTCTCCGGTGTTGGCGCCTACGCGGAGCTACTGCGGCTTCGTTTCGACACGATGGCGCGCAAACTACGGCTGGCCGACCGCGCCGAGTTGGATTCGGAAAGCTTTAAAATACCGCGGGGATCGGCTGAGGTTGCCGGAGCCTTGCAGATGATGCTGCTTTGAAGTCGAACTTATAGTCGCGGCGACTGACGTGCGGCCGTCGCCAGGGCGTCAGCACGCTCGTTCATCGCGTCGCCGGCGTGGCCGCGGACCCATTTCCACTCGATCTCGTGCCGCTTGGCCACGTCCAGCAGCCGGCGCCAGAGATCCATGTTCGCCACCGGGTCGCCTGCCGCGTTGCGCCAGTTGCGGCGGACCCAGCCAGTGGACCAGCGGGTGATGCCGTTGCGGACGTACTCGCTATCGGTGTGCACCACGACGCGGCAGGGGCGCGACAGCGTCTCCAGCGCGGCCGCGGCGGCGGTCAATTCCATGCGGTTGTTGGTGGTGGCCGGGTCAGCGCCCGTCAGCTCCCGTTCCGTGTCGCGGAAGCGCAGGATGGCCGCCCAGCCGCCCGGCCCCGGGTTGGGCTTGCAGCCACCGTCCGTCCAGATTTCGACAGTCGTTCCAGGGTCCCCAGGTGTCTCAGAGGCCGTAGGCATGGGCGTCCCGGGCGGTGAGGTGGAAACGGAGGCGGCGCAGGTATTCCAGTGGGTCCTTGCGCGTCACCATCGCACCGGCCGGGGTGTTCACCCAATCGAACAGCCGGGTCAGGAGAAACCGGATCGCAGCGCCCTGGCACAGGATCGGCAGCGCATCCCGCTCCGCCGACGTCAACGTCCGTGCGGCGTCGTAGGCGTGCAGCAGGGCACGGGCCTTGGTGACGTTGAAGGCGTAATCGGGCTCGAAACACCAGGCGTTCAGGCACACCGCGATGTCGTAGGCCAGCAAATCGGTGGCAGCGAAGTAGAAATCGATCAGGCCCGAAAGCCGGCCGTCGAGGAAGAACACGTTGTCGGGAAACAGGTCGGCATGGATGTGGCCGTGGGGCAGGTCGGCGGGCCAGTTGGCCAGGATGCGGGCGAGGGCGGCCGACAACTCGTTCGCTAAACCCGGCAGGATCTCGTCGGTGCGGCCGAGGCAGCGGTCCAGCAGCGGCTGCCAGCCGTCCGGGCCAAGGGCGTTCGCGCGGGTCGGGGCGTAGTCCTGCCCGGCCAAGTGCAACGCGCCCAAGGCGCCACCCACGGGCGCGCAGTGCGCGGGCCTCACCCGGCGCGGCCACACGCCGGGCAGGAAGGTGGTGATGCAGGCCGGCCGTCCGGCCAGGCTTCGCAGCGCCTGCCGGTCGCGGCCGTGCACCGGTTGCGGGCAGGTGATGCCGTGTCCCGCCAGGTGCTCCATCAACCCGAGGAACCACGGCAGTTCCACCGGGTCCACCCGCTTCTCGTACAACGTCAAATGATAGTCGCCGCCGGTGGTGCGAAGCGAGAAGTTGCTGTTCTCCACGCCCTCCGCGATGCCGCGGAACGCCACGAGGGAGCCGATGTCGTAGCTGTCGAGAAAACTCGCGAGCGCCCCGTCGCTGACTTCGGTATAGACCGCCACCCTTAAGTCCCGGCTTCAGGACAGCGGGGCAGGCAGCTTGAAAATCACGTCTTCCTCGGTCACGCGTCGCTCCTCGATCCCGAGCGAGTAGCGCTCGGAAAGATGATTCAGCATCTCCTGCACGAGCGCTTCCGGCGCCGACGCCCCCGCACTCAAGCCGAGCGTGCACACCCCGTCCATCGTCGACCAGTCCAGGTCCCGCGCCCGGGGCACCAGGATCGCCCGGCCTGCGCCGGCCCGCTCCGCCACCTCCCGCAGCCGCTGCGAGTTGCTGGAGTTCGGGCTGCCGATCACGATCACCAGGTCGCAATCCGGCGCCACCGCCTTCACCGCTGCCTGCCGGTTGGTGGTGGCGTAGCAGATGTCCTCGCGCTTGGGTCCCTCGATCAGCGGAAAGCGTTCCCGCAGCACGGCGACGATCTCGGCGGTGTCGTCCACCGACAAGGTGGTTTGGGTGATGAACGCCAGGTTCACGGCGTCGGCCGGCTGCACGGCGCGCGCCTCGTTGGCGTCTTGCACGAGCGTCACGGCGCCGGGCGGCAACTGGCCCATGGTGCCGACGACCTCGGGATGCCCGGCGTGGCCGATCATCAGGATGTGGCGGGTGTCCGGGCCGCCCTCGGCATAGTGCCGCTCCGCCTCGCGGTGGACCTTGCTGACGAGCGGACAGGTCGCGTCGAGATACACCAGGTTGCGGCGCTGCGCCTCCAGCGGCACGGATTTTGGCACGCCGTGGGCCGAAAACACCACGGGCGCGTCGGCGGGCACTTCGTCCAGTTCCTCGACGAACACGGCGCCCTGGGCTTCCAGCGCCTCCACGACGGTGCGGTTGTGGACGATCTCGTGCCGCACATAGACCGGGGCGCCGAACCGGCGGATCGATTCCTCAACCACCCGGATGGCCCGGTCGACGCCGGCGCAGAAGCCGCGCGGTCCGGAAAGAAGAACGCGTAAGTGGGGTTTTTGGTCCATATTGTCCGCTTCGGCCGCGGCGCGCACTATGCCGCCAGCGCTCACTTGCCACAACTCGACCGGCATAGCATCCCCTTCGGAGTCCCTGATGTCCCCGCCCGCCTTCATGCTCCGCATCGCCACGGCCCTGCCGGTTGCGGCAGCGCTCGCGTCGTGCACCTCGCTCGACCTGTCTGAGAGGTTCCCTCCAGCTTGCCCGAAGACGGCGATCCTGGCCGACGCCGCTAATGTCACGCAGTTCCGCGGCGATGGGCACGACATCACCGATATGGTCATCGATGGGCGGATCACAGGGCTGTCCGGCAAGTGCGCGCTGGATGATCGCGAGCATTTGCGCACGACGATTTCGGTTGGCCTGGACCTGACGCGCGGGCCGGCTGCGCCGGGTTCGGTGGTCGATGTGCAGTATTTCGTGGCGGTATCGGACGGCGACACGATCCTGACCAAGGAGCCCTATACGCTGCATGTCCCGTTTGCCCGCAACACCGACCGGATGCGCCTGAAAGGCGACGAGGTGGAACTGGTGCTGCCAGTGACGAAGGAAAAGTCGGGCGCCGCGTATAACGTCCTGGTCGGCTTCCAGCTGACCCCCGACCAGCTCGCGTTCAACCGCCAGCGCGGCGCCCGCTGAGGCCATCCGATCCGAAATCGCCGGCCGCCAGACTCAACGAGGCGTCCCATGCCGTTTGGCGGGCGCACCGAATCAGGCGTTGCGTTCCGGCATCCGCCTCGTCCATAACGGGACGTCCGAACAACCCGATCGGGAGAGCGCAAGGCGCTACGCCTTGTCGCCGAAGGCGCAACCGGCCCCCGGAAACGCTCAGGCACCCAGGACCGGTCGGGAGCAGGACCTCTGGAAAGCCGGCCCTACGCTGGGGCCGCACCGACGGAGTAACGGCATCCCGTTCAAGCGGGTCCGGAATCTCTCAGGTTCCGTGACAGAGGGGGGTCGCTCCTGCCGGCATGACGCTGGCGGGCGACCTTGGTACGGAGCCTGCCCCTTTGCCCGAGTTCCTTCCTGAGTCCGATGCGCTGCTGCCCACGCCGCTCGACGCGCTGCATCGCCGGCTCGGCGCGCAGATGGTGCCGTTCGCCGGCTACGGCCTGCCGCTGCAGTATCCTACCGGCGTCATGGCCGAGCACCTGCACTGCCGCAGCCAGGCCGCGCTGTTCGATGTGTCGCACATGGGGCAGATCAGCCTTCGCGGCGACGCTCCGGCCGCAACGCTGGAGAAGCTCGTGCCCGGCGACATGCTCGGCATCCAGCCGCACCGGCAGCGCTACACCCTTCTGCTGGACGAGGCCGGGGGCATCCTGGACGATGTGATGGTGGCCAACTACGGCGACCGGCTGCTCGTCGTCGCCAACGCCAGCCGCAAGCTGGCCGACGCCGAAGCGCTGGGCGTGCGGTTCGCCGCCCTCGACATGGAGGAGCACGCCGACCGCGCCCTGCTGGCGTTGCAGGGCCCGGCGGCGGCCGCGGTCATGGCCCGCCTGTCGCCCGAGACGGCAGCCCTGCCGTTCATGGGGGTGGCCGCGCTGACGATCGACGGCGTGCCGGCCTGGGTCTCCCGCAGCGGCTACACCGGGGAGGACGGCTTCGAGATCTCGCTGCCGGGCGACCGGGCCGAGGCATTCGCCGAGCGGCTGCTGGCGGAACCGGAGGTCGCGCCCGCCGGGCTGGGCGCGCGCGACAGCCTGCGCCTGGAAGCCGGGCTGTGCCTATACGGCCAGGACATCGACGAGCTGACCAGCCCGGTCGAGGCGAACCTGTCCTGGACGGTCGCCAAGCGCCGCCGGCAGGACTGGGACTTTCCCGG
>JAABUJ010006901.1_pt1 | contig 10782 bp, 10 predicted proteins | sample 5559131 | NCBI WGS metagenome assembly JAABUJ01 (sample SAMN10711875, study PRJNA513366) | rock metagenome | isolation source: Antarctica rocks | place: Antarctica: Victoria Land, Mt New Zealand nord | collected 2016-01-07 | reverse complement strand
CAACTCCGGCCGCAACCACCTTGCGGTAGAAAACCTCGATTTCCGCCAACGCCGTTTGGAGCACGAACGGCTCCTCGATCCAAGCGTCGCCGAGGTCGCGCACGCGCAAGCCCTCGAAAGGCTGCGCTCCGGTGGAGCCGTTTATCTTGCGCATCAAGCTAGACTGGTTGCGCACCTCGCGGGGACCATGGCGCGCGCCGGACCGGTTGGTCACGCCACCATCGAACGGCACGCCGATGACGCCGATATCGACGGACGCCAAGTCTTGCGTCGCCTCGGTGCGAAAGAACGTCGGGATGCCCGTGAAGCGCGGCTGCTGCTGCGGGTCGGCCAACTCGTGATAGCGCTTCAGCGGCTTAATCGGCTCCATTGTAGCCTCCTGCAGAAACGTCCGTGAGCAAACCGATGATTTGAACTCGATCCAGCAGAGCCTTGCGCGCTGCCGCCGCTTCTTTTCCAAGCGCCACAAGGGCGCCGATTTGCCTTGGACTCCGCGCCACCGACCACATGATGCTCCCGATGCCAATTCTGCCATCGGTATCCAGGGCCGACAGGGCCGCCGCTGGGAGGCTGCGTTCGGCCGGGTCGCAGATCGCGCGCAAGACCGCGACCGGGCGTCCGGCGGCGACGTCCAGGACGGCTGCGGTCTCGATATCCACGGCGTCGGCCTGCGTGGTTCGCCAAGCTTCGGCTTTAGCTTGCCTGGTGCCGATGACGTGCCGGGCTGCCAGGAGAACGCCCGCCACCGGTCCAAATTGCCTGGCGAAGTCGACATCCACCGAGTAGCCATGACCGTCGCGATCGACGATCCGAGCCGGCGCGATGACGGTTCCAGCACTCAAATCCGGCCGTAATCCGCCAGCAAGGCCAAAACTCACGAGCGCCGTCGCCCCCCCGGCCAGCAGCCGCTTGGCCGCATCGAGCGCTCCCGCGAAGCCTCCTCCACCGATCGCCACCGGCCAGCCGAGGCGCCGGGCGATGACCGCCTCTGCCCGAAGCCCCACGACAATGCCGATCAAGGACTAAAAGCCGAACGTCACCTGCCGGCTGTTGCTGCGCCTGAGATTGCGGTAGCGCGCCAACGCCAGCAATGGGAAGAACAGCCGGTAGCCGTGGTAGCGGAGATAGAACACGCGCGGGAAACCGACCGCGGTGTAGGCCGCCTCGTCCCATTCCCCGTCTGTCCGCTGTGTTCGCGTCAGGTAAGCGATGCCGCTGGCCAATGCGGGATGCTCGACCTGGCCGGCTGCCATCAGGCCCAGCAACGCCCAAGCGGTCTGCGAAGGGGTGCTGTGCTTGTAGAAGCCCGCCGGCGCGTCGGCGTAGCTTTCCTCGTCCTCCCCCCAACCTCCATCGCTGCGCTGGCAGGACAGCAACCACTCGACCGCCTGGCGCATCGCTTCGTCGTGGTGGGGGACACCGGCCGCGTTGAGCGCGCATAGCACCGACCACGTTCCGTAGATATAATTGGTGCCCCAGCGGCCGAACCAGCTTCCGTCCGGTTCCTGCTCGCGGCAAAGGTAGGCGATAGCCTGCACCATGGCGCGATCATCCGCCGGATGTCCGATCTGGGCCAGGAAGGAGACGCACCGGGCCGTCACATCCGCCGTCGGCGGATCCAGCAAGGCGCCATGGTCGGCGAACGGGATGTGATTGAGGAAGTCGTGGTTGTTATCGGCGTCGAACGCGCCCCAACCGCCATTTCGGGACTGCATGCCCAAAACCCAATCGCGCGCCCGCTGGATCGGAGCCGCGTAAGCAGGGTCGCCATTGCGGTGGAGCAGCATCGCCACCAAGGCCGTGTCGTCCACGTCCGGATAATGCGCGTTCTCGTACTGGAACGCCCAGCCGCCCGGCGCCACGCCCGGCCGCGTCAGTGCCCAATCGCCCCGGAACTCCGTAACCTGCCGCCCGGCGAGCCACGCACATGCCCCGGCCACCGGCGACGTCGTGTTATGCTGAGCCTCGATCAGGGCATGCCCCGCGAGCCCAGTGTCCCAAATGGGCGAGAGGCAGGGCTGGCAGTATGCCCGGTCATCGGTCGCCACGAGCAGCTTGCGAACCGACGCCCAGGCAATTTGGGCGTCAGGATGGTCGGCGGAGTAGCCGAGCGCGTCGAACATCATCACGGCGTTCGCCATGGCCGGGTAGATCGCGCCGAGCCCATCGACGCCGTTCAGCCGCTCGGTCACGAAAGCCACAGCCTTGGCGATCGCGCTGCGGCGCGGCCTAGCTGGAAACAGCGGACTGGCTGCCCACAAGACGCCGTCGAGAGCCTTGAAGACATAGCCCCAGGTCGAGCGATAGGGACCGCGTATCCAGTCCCTCACTTTTCCAGGAGGCGTGCGGAACAGCTCATGGATGGTGATGTTCCGCGGGTTGCGCGCCCGCGGCCGCAGCGCCATCAGCACCAGCAAGGGCACCATCACGGTGCGGGACCAGTACGACACCTTGGACAGGTGAAAGAAGAACCAGCGGGGCAGGTGCATGATCTCGATCGGCATGACCGGCGCCGCTCGCCAGGGCACCGCACCGAACAAGGCGAGTTGTATGCGCGTGAACACGTTGGTTCGCTCGGCGCCACCGGCAGCCAGGATCGCTTGCCGGGCGCGAACCATGTGCGGGGCCTGCCCGGAGTCGCCGATCGCCTTCAACGCGAAGTAGGCCTTCACGCTGGTCGAAAGGTCCAGCGCCCCGTCGTGGAACAGGGCCCAGCCGCCATGCTCGCCTTGGATGTCGCGAAGGTAGACGCCGATCTTGGCCTGCAGCACCGGGTCGATACGGTCGAGGTAGTGCTCCAGCAGCACGTATTCGGCAGGAATCGTTGCGTCCGCCTCCAACTCGAACACCCAGTGCCCATCGGCAGCCTGGCGCGAATGCAGAGCGGCAGTTGCTTGTTCGATAGACGTGTCCAGCACGTCGGCGTCGGGGCGGATCAGAGTCTCACTCGGCATCGTGCATCCAAATTCGTTCAAGCGGCAGCAAGCAAGACAGCTACTGCGGCGCGCCCAGACCTGATCGCGCCTTCAATGGTGGCGGGCAAACCGGTAGCTGTCCAATCGCCTGCCAAGGCCAAGTTCCGAAACCCAGTCCGGGCAGCCGGCCGCAGACGGTCCTGTGCCGGAGTGGCAGCAAACGTCGCGCGCCTCTCCTTTAAGACACGAAACGGTGGCTGAGGTTCAGAAAGCGCGAGCGCACGGCACACTTCGGGCCACACTGTGGCAGCGATGTCACTCCCCGATCGTTCCGCAAGGCGATTGGCAGCGCTGATCGTGACGGAAACGACGCCCGATTTCGTGAACACCCACTCCGCAGTTCCACCGATCAGGCCGATGAACGCAGGTGCGTTGGGGGCGTCGATGCGATAGTGGATGTTCACGATGGCCTCGAACTCATTCGGCGCCGACGTGCCGGGCATCAACTGCGCTGTCACCGGACCGGGGGTCGCGACGACCACGCGGGAAGCAGCCACATCGATGCGTTCCTCCGCCGCCAGGATCGCCGCGATACGCCCCTCCGCGAACTCAAGCCCGGTCACCCTGCACCCGAACCGCAACGACGCCCCGGCGGCCTGGAGGGCTGCCACCGCTGGCGCGACGAACGTCTCGGACAACCCGTCCTGCGGGGTGGTGGGAACGCACGCCCTCCCCCCCTTGGCCAGGGTTTCGCGGACGACCGCCGCCATCAGCCGGGCGCTTCCAGCCGAAATGGAGGTGTTGAGAGCGGCGACAGCCAGCGGCTCCATCAGCCGTTTCACCAGCGGACCGGTCCCCAGCGCTTCGGCAACCGTGCTGTCCGGACCGGCGCGAAGCAGGCTCAGCATCCCGACGTACTCGGCCAAGCGGGCGCCTGGGACGGAGCGCCGGCGCGACAAAACCCACCATGGCACCAGGCTCTCGTTGGGGCGTACCGACCAGCGCTCGCCCGTGCCGAGGTCGACGAAGGGAAACGCCGCCTGCTCCAGCCTCACCGCTGTCGACTGCGCGCCGATACGCGAGAGGTAATCGGAGATGCCGCGGTTGCCCGATAGCCAGAGGTGGTTCCCGTTGTCGATGCGGCAGCCGAGTTCACGGTCGAAGTAGGAGCGGCACCGTCCTCCGGCGACCGGCCCGGCCTCATACACCGTCACGTCGCAGCCGCTGTCCACCGCGGCCAACGCGGCCGAAAGGCCCGCCAGCCCGGCGCCGATCACGTGGACATGGCTCATCCCGACAGATGCCGAAGTGCGATCCACAGCTTCTGAGGCGTCGACAGGCTGACCTGCTGCAGCGGCAGCGTCCAGCCACGGCGGCGCAGCCCGTCGAGCAAGGCGGCGTAGGTGGCGGCCATCAGGCGTGCGGGGCGCATGGCGCGCTGGTCGCAGTCGCGCATCGCGTCGCGGGCCGCGTCGAAATGCGCGTGGGCGTAGCGCGCTGCGCGATCGCAGACCTCCGGCAGATGGCGCGATGCCAGGGCGCCGGCCGGGTCGTGCGGCACGCTCGCCGCGTCCAGCCACTCGCGCGGAAGATACAGGCGGCCGCGGTCGGCATCCTCGGTCAGGTCGCGCAGGATGTTCGTCATCTGCAACGCCCGCCCGAGCGCGTAGGCCACCCGCTCGGCCGCCGGTGACGCATCGCCGAACGCGCGCACCGACAGGCGTCCGACAGCGGCCGCGACCTGATCGCAGTACAGGTCGAGTTCGGCGAGGCTGGGAGCCACGACGACGGTTTCCGCGTCGGTCTGCATCCCGTCGATGACGGCGCGGAAATCGGCGTGCCGCAGGTCGAAACGCTGCACCGCCAGCAGCAGGACGCGGGTGATCGCATCCTCGGACACGCCTTCGTATAGGGCTGCGACCCGGCGGCGCCATGCCGCCAAGCCGGCGCGCTTTTCCTCGATCGGCGCAGGTTCGTCGGCCACGTCGTCGACGAGCCGGCAGAATGCGTAGATGCCGTACATCGCCGCACGCCGGTCGGGCGGCAGGACGCGCATGCCGCGATAGAACGAGGTCCCGGCGCGCCGAACCACAGCCTCGACATCATCCAAATCGGCTTGCGCCGCGCCCAACGCCGTCATGCCAGCCACCGCAGTGCAGCCCCGGCGCTGGCGGCGACATCCGTTTTGGTCAGCTTGACCCGCGTGGCGACCGGGTCACCCACCCGCAGCCGGCGCGCAAGCCGGCGCGAGAGGCCGACGATCACGGCCGTCTCCAACCGCAGCCGGCGGTCGCGCACCCGGCGCGGCAACTCGGAGGCATCCCGGTTCAGCGCGTCGGTCTCGTCCAGCAACGCATCGAACGTGCGGCGCAGGCCAGGCGTCTGGGCTGGCCGATGCAGGTCGTCCACGCCCGATCCGTGCCGGGCCAGCAAGTCGGCAGGCAGGTAGCAGCGATCCAACGCCAGCAAGTCCTTGCGGCAATCCTGCAGGTGGTTGAGCACCTGCAACGCGGCGCAGAGCGCGTCGGAGGGCGCGTGGCTCGACGAATGCTCGCCGTGCAGGTCCAGCACGTGGCGGCCGACCGGCATGGCGGAGTACCGGCAGTAGTCCAGCAACTCGGGCCAACTGGCGTACCGGGTCTTGGCCGCGTCCTGGCGGAAGGCCCGCAACAGGTCGAGCGCGTGGCCGGGCGGAACCCCCGTCGCCTCCAGGCTCACGCGCAGGCCGGCGGCGCTCGGGGAGCCGGTGTCGCGCCGGCCTTCCAGCACATCGGACATGGTATCGAGCCTGCGGAGCTTGTCGTCGGGCGGCAGGTCCGGGCTGTCGGCGATGTCGTCGGCATTGCGGGCGAAGTCGTAGAAGGCGTGGACGTGCGCGCGCAAATCCGCCCGGATTAAGCGGGAGCCGACCGGGAAGTTCTCGTCGCCGACGCCCTTGCCGGACCATGCCTCCACCGAGTCCGCAGCGGCGCTCACGCCGTCGTGCTCCCATAGGCGCGGCGCTTCCAAACCACCCCGACGCCGCGATGGTGGTCGATCGCGGAACCGACGGTTGCCGCCATGTAGAAAGCGGCGATCGCGGGCAGCAGGACGGCCCACGCCGGCGACTGGCCGAAACGCCGCAAGGTGGGCAGGTAAGATGCGCCCGCCGCCACCCAAGCGAGCAGGCCCACCCAGCGCGCCAGGCCATGGCCGAAGATGGCCGCAACTGGCGGAACCAGCCAAACTAGCGCCAGCGCTGCCACCGTCGCCAGTAGAAGGGCGGGCGAGAAGCGAAGCTGCACGTAGGCCGTCCGAGCGACCATGCGCCAGACATCGATCGCCGCCGGGTAAGGGCGGACACTGCGCGCCAGCCGGCTATGGCCCAGCCATATCCGTCCGCCCTGCTTGACTGCTGCTGCCAGTGCCACGTCGTCGATCAGTGCGCCCCGGATCGCCGCAATGCCTCCAATCCGGTCAAGCGCGGCACGGCGGACCAAAATGGTCCCGCCCGCCGCTGCCGCTGCCGGGTCGGTAGGGTCGTTCACTCGGTTGAACGGGTACAGCAGCTGGAAAAAGAATACGAAAGCCGGCACCAGCGCGCGTTCCGCCCAGCTAGCGCAGTTCAGGGCAACCATCTCGGACACTAGGTCGAGATGGCGACGCTCGGCCTGCGCCACCAGGGCGGCGAGGTGCTGCGGGTCGTGGACGATATCGGCGTCGGTCAGCAGGATGAGGGGCGCCGTCGTGCGTGCGACGCCCTGGGACAGCGCCCACAACTTCCCACTCCAGCCTGGCGGCCGCGGTGCGCCGGACAGCACAGCCAAGCGTGGGTCGCCGATGGCGCGGGCAATCTCGCCGGTGCCGTCGCTGCTCTGGTCATCCACCAGGATCACGTGCAGCGGACCGGCATAGGCTTGGCCTAGCAACGACCGAAGGCTGCGCTCGACCCCCTCGGCTTCGTCCCGTGCAGGCATCACGACGTCCACCGGCAAGGCATCGGCTGGGACCGCGGCGGCCAGCGACGGACCAGCCTGCCAGAACCGGCCGTGACCCATCAGCAGATAGGCCCAGACGGCCAGAGCCACGACCGCGAGAACGGTCATGCCGCTGCGCGTGCATTCGCGTTGAACCAGATGACGGCATCCTGCACCGCTTGCCAGGCCGGGCGGAACGTGTAGCCGAGTTCGGCCTGCGCCTTGGCGGACGAGAAGAACATCTTCTTGCGCGCCATCGCGAGCATCTCGCGCGTGACGAGCGGTTCCACGCCGAAACGGGCGAGCGCCTCCGCCGCAAGCGCGACGGGGTAAAGCGAGCCGGTGGGAAGGCAGACCCGGGATCGCCGCCGGCCGACTGCCTTGTCCACCATGCCCAGCAGCTCGGCCATGCCGAGGTTCTCGCCCCCCAGTATGTAGCATTCCCCGACCCGGCCGCGTTCGAACGCGAGCACGTGCCCCTCGGCTACGTCGTCGACGTGCACCACGTTCAGCCCCGTGTCGACGTAGGCCGGCATACGTCCCGCGGCGGCATCGGCCACCATCTTGCCAGTCGGGGTCGGCTTCACGTCGCGCGGGCCGATCGGCGTGGAGGGATTGACGATCACGACCGGCATGCCGCGCTCGCGTACCAGGGACAGCACAGCTTGTTCGGCCATGAACTTGGACCGCTTGTAGGCGCCGACGACCTGCTCGATGCTGTTGGGCGTCGTCTCGTCGGCTGGCGTGCCGTCGCCCACAAGGCCCAGGGCCGCAACGCTGCTGCAGTAAACCATCCGCTGCACGCCCGCATCCTGGGCGGCGGTCAGCAACGCCGTGGTCCCGGCGACATTGGCGCGGTTCATCGCCGCCGGGTCAGGCACCCACAGGCGGTAGTCGGCGGCGACGTGGAACAGGAAGCGGCAGTTGGCGACGACGCGCCCAAGCGAGGCCGGGTCGGTCAGGTCGCCTTCCACCAGCTCGGCGTCCAGCCCGGCGACGTTGCGCCGGTCGCTGCCGCCGCGCACCAGCAATCGCAGCCGATGCCCTCGGGCAAGCAGCGCACGCGCGACGGCCGAGCCCACGAAGCCGGTGGCGCCAGTGACGAGGGTTAAGCCGGCATCGGACAAAAGAGAGCGCGCTCCGTCGACAACTCCGCACCTTATACCAGGAGTTGCTGGTTCGTGCAGCTAGGCTGGGTCGCTCTAGGCGGGGGGCTGCCCGGCGATGAACGCCCATACGTCGTCCAGGACCGGAACCCTGTCGCGAAACAGCGTCGAGAACGCGGCGATGATGTCGATGTGGCTGACGCCCGGATACAGCCTGGCGGAAACGGGTCCGCCAGCCCGGCGAATACGGGCGGCCAGGGCCGTCGTGTTGCGTGGCTTGACGACCGTGTCGGCGTCCCCGGCAAGCAGGAACATGGGTGGGTTGTGGCCATCGACGAAGTTGATCGGCTGGCTGGCTGGCCCGTCGTCGACGGGTGCGAAGATCGGCACGATATCGGGATCGGTGATGGGCAGGAAGTCGTACGGCCCCGCCAAGCCAACAACGCCGGCCAGGGATTTCCGGTCGATACCTTCAGCCGCCAGCCATCTCGGGTCGAGCGCCAGCATGGCGGCGTCATACGCCCCGGCGGAATGCGACACGATGAACACCCGGCGTGGGTCGCCTCCGAGCGCCGTAGCGTGGGCGATCGCCCACGCCACGGCCTTTGCATTGTCGTGGAGGAAGGCAGGAAAGCGGACTTGCGGATAAAGGCGGTAGTCCGGCACGAGGACGACGGCGCCCCGCCGGGCAATCGGTGCGGCGACGAACGGGTAGGTGCTTTTGTCGCCCTCCCGCCAGCTTCCGCCGTACAAGAATATGACGATCGGCAACGCCTTGCCCTCGTGAGGACGGTAGATGTCTAAGCTACGGCGGAAACCAGGTGCGTAAGGGACATCGTGCGTGATGTCCAAATCACTGGTTTTGGTGGTCGCGTTCACCAACGTCGCACATCCGGCCAGCATGCCAATCGAGAAAAAAGCCAGCAGGCGGACGATGAGCGGCACGGACACCAAATGCCATTCGCGCCGCCTGAGTTCCCGATCGCTTCAGCGGCCGTCGAACGGATGCGGTCACGCCAGGCATTTACGGCCTATCTTCCGAGCAGATATCCCGCGGCCACCGCTGCCAGGCACAGCGCGACCGACCCGGCCATGTAGGCGAAGGCCCATCCTGTCTCGCCCGCCTGGAGCAGTTCGAAGGTTTGCAGGCTGAACGAGGAGAAGGTCGTGAAGCCTCCACACAGGCCGACCATCACGAACACTTGCGCTTCCGGCGGCACGCTGAAGCGTCCCCCGCTGCCCGACACCGCCCCGAACCAGCCGATCACCAGGGAACCGACGACGTTGATGAGCAGCGTGCCGAACGGCAGGCGCGGGCCGGTCAGTTGCGCCATCCAGATTGCCACCCAGTAGCGGGCCACGCCGCCGACTGCGCTGCCGATCATGGCCCAGAGCGATGCTGTAACCGGGTTCAAGCTTTCTCCATCTTACAGAATATCGGGCCTACGGAATATCGGGACGAGCGCCCATCGACACCGTTCCGCGTTAGGGCAAGAGGAAATTTACGTTTGATATCAGGCTGATAGAACAATCCTGCCGTAGCTCGGCCTGCCTGCAACGCGCTCGGTTTGTTTCTTTAACCTGTTACTGCCTCATTGTTAACGTGCATTCAGTGGACAGCTCTGCCCAAACCGTCGCAAAATTATCGATTACGAAACGAAAAGGCGACGTGGTGGACCGGAACCGGGCAGACAGGATGCTGAGCACGCCCGATGTGGCCGAGTGCCGTGAGTTGGTCGTGCTGCAGTCGTCCGGCTTATTCGATGGCGCATGGTTCACCGTGCGGAATCAGGACTTCACCGCGGCGAACCATGACGCCCTGCTGCACTTCCACCGGTTCGGCTGGCGCGAAGGCCGGTGGCCCAATCCGTATTTCGATCCGGCCTACTACATCAGCCGCTACGGCGCCCGGTGCGGCGCCGACACGAACCCGCTGCTGCACTACATCGAGCGAGGCGAGGCGGAGGGGTGCCGCCCGGTTCCCTACTTCGACCCGTCCTGGTACCGCGAGCAGTACGACGTCGCGGAAGGCGATCTCTGCCTGCGGCATTTCCTGGCGGCGCGCTGCACCGGGAAGGTCAGCGCGATCCCGGAGTTTGATGGGGCGTACTACCTCCAGCACAATCCTGATGTCGCCGACGCCGGCATGGACCCACTGGAGCACTATCTCCTGCAAGGGTTCCGCGAGGGGCGGCGGGCCGGGCCAGCCTCGCTAGGGCGCAAGCGCAACCCGTCGCGCAAAGCAAATCGGCGCTTCGGGGCGCGATCGAAGCGGCGCGCGACCGTGGGATTTGCCACGCGATCGTCAACACCGCGGCAAGTGCTGCTGCGTGCTCGACACTGGCCGAACATGGCATCGCGACGACGCTGCTCATCCATGAGATGCCTCGCCTGCTGCGGGAGAAAGGCTTGCTTCCCGGCGCCAGGGCCGGGGTCGCAGTGGCCCAGCGAACCGTGTTCGCCGCGGCCTTTGTGCGGGATTGCTTCCAGGAGTTGATCGCGCTGGATCCGGCCCGGACGGTGATCCGGCCGCAAGGCGTCTACCAGCCTCCGGAGCCGGACCCGGAGCGTCGCGCCCGATCCCGCGCGGCGCTGAACACGCCGCTCGAGGTGATCCTGGCCATCGGCATCGGCTATGCCGACCTGCGAAAGGGGTTCGACCTTTTTCTGCAGGTCTGGCGCGCCGCCCGCGAGCGGGAGTTGGCGGTGCATTTCGTCTGGGTCGGGGGCATCGATCCGACGATCGAGACTTACCTCGGGAGCGAGATCGCCGCGGCCGAAGCGACGGGCACGTTCCGGTGCCTA
>JAABUJ010006899.1_pt1 | contig 10785 bp, 11 predicted proteins | sample 5559131 | NCBI WGS metagenome assembly JAABUJ01 (sample SAMN10711875, study PRJNA513366) | rock metagenome | isolation source: Antarctica rocks | place: Antarctica: Victoria Land, Mt New Zealand nord | collected 2016-01-07 | reverse complement strand
ACATCCTAGGGTATTCCATTGACCTACGCCAGAGGACCGACTAGCAAGTCGATGCAGCAATTTTACTAGGCACAGCAACAGCCGGCTTTGCTGTCATATAATATCTGCAAGGGATCAACCAGCTTTCGAGAGAGCATTTCATCATATCAAGTTTGATCGGCTATGTGGAGCCAACCACAAGCTTCCATGCCCCAACACTAGCAACCCTCTAGACTATTGCGACCTAAGGCCATGGGTACTTTAAGCTTCCGGCAAGCGAAGACCGACGATGTCCGTACTCGCGCCGCCAGGTTTGACTTATTCCGCCAATCAACGATCGCAGATCCATTGGATTGGGCAGATCAGTGCTTCCCACATCGTGAGGATAAGCTGAATCAGGAAGATGAACAAGGCATACGGCAGGAGTAAGGCTTTCAGATCATGCCTGCCGTTACGAAAGGGTACCACGCTGCGACTTCCTCAGACAGCAGCCAAGCCAAAGACTTGCGTACATTGCGAGGCGAAGGCCGAAGGCGCCCCCGGGGCATATAGAATAGGTCCGCCCCGAGCATATATGCTGCGAAGTCTCCCACGTATCTCGGAACTATCGAGGTCGACTGTTGATCGGCCGACCAGTATTTAGAAGCTATTGGCATACTTTCAACGCCTGCTGGACCGTGCTATCATCCCGGAGACACTTGTGAAGATGGTGCATTCATTCTCTTCTGGCTCCTTACCTTTGCGATTGCCCTCTCCAGCATCAAAGAAGTCCAAAGTACTGACAAGGAAGCCACCAGTACTGGGCCTTTGATACACGCTGCCCTGAGGTCTTACATGTCAAAGTCTCTGCATCACAGATTCACCTAGACTTTACAGCGCTTTTTGGTGGGTCTGTCCAAGAGCTCAGCAACCAAGGACTTATGGACTTCTGGATGAGATCAAGTGACCATACCACGGCAGCGCAACATACACTCTCGTATATCTCCCGTTTATCCCCGTCAAAGTTTCAGTCATGGCTAATGGAAATCCGAAAGGGCTATTCTTCCCTTCTTTTTCCCGGCAGAATCAGCGAAGGATGCTCCTCTGGGTTCTGTCCCCGTCTTTGCAAACGTGATGGTGTATTGATGCAGAAAGGTGGACGGCAAAGACGCCCAAAAGGCGAAGTGCGATGCTATGCATCACTTAGAGCTTGTAAGACATGGTGGCGGAAATATCGAAACCCCGTGGCGCGTGGCGAGCCTGATGGCGAATATTGTTCGTCAAAAAAGATATTAAGAGTTTTGGGTGGAATCAGATGGTGATACTTAAGTTCGAGGGTAAAGAGACAAAAGTTGAAAAAGGATACAATGTCAAAATTGCAGGTAGCAAGGAAGGATGGTATTCTACTTGCTAGGGAGAGTAATCAAATCCCTCGCATCAAGAGCTGAAGCGCCATTGTGACACTCGCAATCCAGCTCTGGCTTGATCGCGGGTAGCGCGCGTTTCGTCTAAATGTCGCAATGGCTCATCTAATGCAAGTTATCGATCTTGTTATAACGTATTCTCTCAGGAGCACAGACTCGATACCTATCGTCTTTGCATCATGGTTGCTTATCGATCGCGAAGATAGCATCATGATCTCTTCCGTACCGGTAAAAGGAGTCTACAGCCCAGGCGAAGCGCAAATGCCGCTATAAGCGGACCGGCGAAGAGGGTGATGCAATCCGATTGCCTAAAGTATTCTACGTTCACTGTCCAGCACCAAGTCCTCGAAGTACAACCAACGGGGAGACAGCTTTTCAATATGACTTCCTCGTCCGCTGCCGCAGTCGGCATTCTTTATTCTCTCAAACAATCCCTTATCAAGGACAAAGGATGAGAAGACGAGGTTGCTGTTCTGTGGGGTAATCAAATTAATACGTCAAATCATCATGGCTATTAGTGAAGAACGCTGTAAATTTAATATTCCCGCTCTGGGTCTGTTGGAGCTCTGGACATGGCCGCTTAATTGTGGGCAACCCATCAATGAACCCCTGAACGTTTGAGAATCCGCGGATATTATGCATGACATCCATGCGCTCGGAGAATGCACGCGATGATGGATACTCATATGATCAACAATTGGCGCAGGTCGCAAACATCTTCTCAGTACCGCCAGCGCCCGACTCTCCCTGCCCCAGTGGAATCTGTGGGGCTCGTAGGTTAAAAGTGGGTAGATCCCACCTTGCGTGGGTTTTTCATTAACCATGACTTCTCCCAGACTGTTGACCGCGCTGATTCCTGCTCTTCTTCTTCTGGTACCATTGCCTGCTCGAACTCTTACGGTCCCAGTCCTCTCAACATCGTTAAGGCCAAATGCCACTCTTGGTACCATTCGGCAGCGTTGCAATTCTTTTCCGCACTGGATCGGTGACGGTGTTTCCTTAGCCGACTGCAAGGGGGCGCTCGAAGAGCTACTGATGGACGACGTCCTACCGCGGAGGGGACAAGGATACGAATTTTACACTCGCGGCGCACCGAGACTAGATTTTCCTTTACCTCTTGTGGTTACTCCAAGGACGCATGAATATCGTGGGTCTCGTGAAAGAAAATCCAGTGGTGCCAAGGCGATTCTAAAGGTGGCTTAGGCACATGTATCGTCAGCATTGTTATGCTCGATAGAGTTGACCCTAGTGAATTACCGAACTATGCGCCGAGCTCTAGACCATCTAAGTCAGACGTTGCAAGCTTCAACGACATCTACGGGGTGGCGCTGAGTATTCTCAGCGAATGTGTGCGGAAGACAAAGATACCGAAAGTGGGCTGGTCATCTATAGGTACGTCGCTTGGCCTTTGGATAGTAGAACAATCGTTGCTATCGCGTGACACCAATCAGAGGTAAAGTGCTGACGTGCAATGTCTTAAAGGGAGGAAGAATAGCATCGGAGTCTTCATTCTGAGAAAAGGTTCCGATCTCGAGAAGTCTTTCGTGAGGACGACGATGCTGGCCGTCAATGAAAGCTCGCTTCTTTCTCCAGGAAGCTCAACCTATCCATCCTCCAACTCAAACACGGCTACCGCTTAGTCGTATAGCTAGGTGCATTTTCTGCAGCTCTTAATATTTGGCGGTTGTATGAATTGTAATCTTTCGAAGGATATGTTCAAGCATCAGGGGTTTCTCGGTGCCTGAGCTCAACAGATAAGACAACAACGCCGGCAAATTGATAAGGGACTAAGGAGAACAGCACTTGGGAAAGGAATCGGCTACAGAGCCGGATACATATTCAATGATTGGCTGCAGTCCTCTGGAGTTGTGGGTTCCCTCGTGCCTCGTTGCTGTGTTCAATAATCCCGGTTCACAAACCCAAATTTCTGCTAGACTCTTTACATTCCTCTTCAAGTCCACTCGAAAGGAGTTAATCTCTTCCATGTTGGGATGTTCATGAACGAATGGCTTGGTATGTTGTTCTTTCCTTATAGGCAACGTTACATTCTTCAAGATCGCCAGGCCTTCATCTTACCATTTTGCTTGAGGACATAGCTGGACTTAGAATGACTTGTGCCCAACACCGCGAACGTGAATGGGGTTTCTCTTCTCTAATTACTAAGATGTGAGATATAACATCCTTCATGGTTGCTAGGTACGCTAAACAATGCCGTTGGCTTCCTGCGTCTTTGTTGGCTTTCTGACAATACTCTGTCTATGTTGTTCAAGTCTTGAGAAGGTCCATGTAGCAGAATCACCCATTTGGTCTCTGCTATTAAATTTGTAAGGACCCACCGTTCGAATGTCTTCGCTGTCTGCCATAAGTAATCTCAAGTTTGTGGCCATTCGACTTCCAATTGGACTCCGCCCAAAGCAAAGCAGCACCACAACATCAGCCATATCAACACCGCCGTACGAAGGCAAGTTCGCAACAAGTTACTCATCGAGACAACAATGGCCACCGTCGCAGTAGACCGTCTGCCTCCTCTGCTGAGTCAGGTAGCTCGTTCAACCTCTGAAGATTTCTCAAGTCTAAAGACGAATTTTTTGACCCAGCCTCACATCAAAGATTATACTTCCAATCCCAGGAAGCATCTGGCCTTCACGCTGCCATGCAAGGTCTTTCTCATGAGCGACATCAAGCTCAAGCATTCGCCACTTTCTTCCTTTGCCGTCTCCGAACCCCTTCGTCTCTTCTTTTCTTAAGCTGTCGAGAGTATGCCAGAAGAGAGATCTTCCAGCCGCAGGTGAAGCAATATCAGGTCGGATCCAACTTGGCTGCAGCGCAGCTACGAGGCTACGCCAAGAAAGAAGAACCCTTCATATATCAGGCGCGGAAAAGTCCGGAGGTGCTATTTATCATCTCGGAGATAGCTGGTGTCGATCTGGTGCCGTGTCTGGATTGAGAGATTGGCCATATCAATTCATTGAGCACTACTCCCGCAAGAAACGAACATGGAACCGCCGAGAATCGGTGTCTTAGTCTGAAAGCAAGGAGAAGGGAAAGCCCATCGTCGACTGGCATACTGACTCGTACATTTGCGTGGTAGTCACGGTGCTTAGCGATTCTACTGACATGATAGGTGGGGGGACAATGCCTCGCAAAGGGACGGCAACACCATGAAAGTCCGAGATCCACAGATGGGGTATTCGGTGAGCCTTGAAGGCCCATATATTGAGCACAAAGCCCTTCGCGCGTTCGGATCCAACGAGCGGATCACTTCCCTGACTTCATTCCGCCCAAGGAATCTTTATCTGCCAGATAAGACTGTACCCATGACTGTCAGGTTGGTTTTGAATCTCGACCAGCTGTATGGTCAATATGCAGAGTATCGCTTTGAATTCCTGCAGAAGCGGTCGGAAGATCAAATCAAAACGATCCGAGACACTAGCAGTGTCGACTGTTACCAATGCCGGACGCTTGACTTCATTGACGATAGAATTTGCTCGTGGTTTGGAGTGATCTTACTCTGCGAGGTATAGGATGTCCCTGTATTGTTTTGCGGACTTGTGAAGTACAAACCCAATTAGTACGGAAGCACGTTATTCGGACACTGACTGATGCGTATTATCTGGTGTTGTATCCAGTGCTCTTTAGGTCTCAACAGAAAAGAAGAGAGAGCAGTCGAAAGCTGTTAGGATCTTTCGTGTGTGATTCTTACAGCGCTCACGTATGTCCATAGTCTCCGTGAGTTTCGTGAGATATAACAACGCCTGAACACAGCGCCTTCCTTCCCGTCCCGATCGCTCATTTGCTCATCTATGCTTTTAGTTGCGCCGTCTGCTCTGTAATTTAATCAACTCCAGAGACCCTGGCTTCACCCAGCGCAGTGGGGCTGTCATGGGAGACATCCCTGCTGATCTCATCTGCATTCTTCTCATCTCTCAATACCGCCGCAGGTAGCACGGCAGCGGCAGCTGTCTCGGGGTCCATTTTCTTTTCCTGCCAATCAAAGCCTTGCCCCGTACTCAGAACCTGATTCAAATCATGCTCTAATGCTGATGAAGATCGTAGATATGAGAGCCAGGCCGCCAATCCACACATAAGCGCCCAGATGGGGCGGATACTATGCGACAAAGCCGTATTGAGAATCGGCTTCGTGGGATCGCTATTAGGCATGGCGTCGATGGGGCGGATGAGAGAGACGACGTCAAGACTGTAGGGTGTTGCAGAACTTGCTAGGGCGGGATAGCTCCTTAGATTAGCGGCCATGCGGTTCTGGAACATGACGCAATCGATAGTAACGCCGATGGTTTGCCCGAAACAGCGGAAGAAAGTGAACATGGCAGTCCGCGATGGCGGATTTTGTTTGGTGAAGCAGAAGCCTGGATCGCGAGAGCCATTGCAGGAAAGAGAAGACCGATACCGATGCCGGAGACGAGCATTAGGAAGATTCAGGTCGGAATGGAGATTGTAGATGAGAGAAGGTAGCGCAGGCCGGAGCCCAAGGTCGTGAGAATATAATCGACACGAAGTGCTCAGCGGTAGTTGCCTGTTCTGGCGGAGATAACGCCGACGATAGCGGCACGAAGACGACGGTGAGGGAGTGTGGTAGGGTGGAGACACCGGCAAGAACTGGATTGAAGTCTTAAGCCCCTTCGAAGACGAGAGGCACGTAGTAGAGGATGGATTAGAGAATGATGCCGTGAATCCAGATAAGGAAGTAGGCAATGTTGTTGTCTTTGTTAATGAGTATGTGAAGAGAGAGAAAGATGTGTTTGGCAAATCTGGCTTCATAAAAAATAATGAGACAGAGACCGAAAATTCCAACGATTATGAAAACGAGAGTATGCCAGCTGTTTCAGACATACATAACACCGCTTCAAGTGATGGCGACAGGAACGGACGTCGGAGAAGCGAGGAAGATGACAGAGCCGACATAGTCGATTTCGAGAAATCTCTGTTTCAGAGACAGTTTCAGCTTTCGAGTTTCAGAAAGACAATAATGCCGGCGAAACCAATAGTCACAATAGATAAGTTGAGATAGAAGATTCAGCGTCAGGCATTTGATTCGGCAAGAGCATCTCCGACTAGCGGACCAGTTCCACTATCAATGGCTCAGACGATACTGATGAGCGCGAAGTAATTGTCTCGCTCGCGGAGAAGTATCGTATCAGTAATAAGAATTTCCGTCAGAGCGATAATGTCTCTATCTTCTGTATCTTGAATAGAACGACCGACGAGCATCTTGATGAAGTTGTTTGCTACCGCGCAGACGATGGAGCCGACAGTGAACAAGATAAGAACGAGAAGGAGCATTGGGCGACAACATTAGAGATAACAGAAAGCGACGAAGTTGGGCTGCCATATCATGAAGACGAGGAGAAATGAGGTTCCGGTTCAGAAGACTTCAATTGCGTTGCCGTGAAGAGCGATCGTAATAGTTAAGAGTATGTCAATAGTTGATTTTTGGGTTCGGGCTAAGGAAAGTGCCCTGATCGTTGAGTAAGTGCTTATCGGCAAAGCTACAGAAACGATGGTGGCATCAGTTTTGAGGAAGCCCGGGTTTAACGACTACGCGCAACTGTGGTCAGTCTTTCTTCATCTACAAGTGAGGAACATGCTGTGCATACCACGCTGATGACGCCGTCGTCTCGGTGGCGCTTTGCGAATTCGTTGCTGTAAAAAATGTTGCCGGCTTTGCTAGTCCCATACTTGGACCAAGCCGATGCGTCCTTCTTGTAATCGAGATTGTTCATCACGACTCCCCCCTTGGGTGCGGTAGTTTCTGCAGCCGATGATGATAGCCAGACCACTCTGACACTATCCTTCGGCGCAGTTCTGGCAGTTTGAATCAGGAGAGGCGTCAAGAGTTTCGTGAAAAGAAATGGACCTAGACAGTTGGTTCCAAGCTGAGCTTCATGATTCTGTACCGTTTCGAGCCTTGTGGTGGAACCATCACCCCAGCATTGTTTCACAGTACATCGAGCTTATTTTCTTTGGAAAGGAACGAACTGGCAGATCGTTTCACGGATGTCAGGTCGTTAAGGTCAAGGTGGTGGAAACCCAGCTCCCCTTTGCTTCTTGAAGAGCTGCTTTCAATGGACGATATGGCCTTCGTGGCCTTCTGCTCTGAGCGAGCGGCAATGTACACTTTGGCATTGTGCGCGTAAAGTATCTTCACAAGCTCGAAGCCGAGCCCTGAGGCACCGCCAGTGACAATATATACCTGCGGAGCTATAAGAGTGACTGTTTGGCTGGCAAAAAGATCACGTCAGTGGAATACGGGTCTTGATTCTCGTACCTTGCCTTCCAAGTCTGGGAGTTCTTTCTCTGTAAATTTGGCAGCGGGAGGGAACATTTGCCCCACTTGACCAGACATCTTAGAGGACCTTGAGCGGAGTACGGTTCTGTTGAAATTCCTTCTGTCAACAACAAAGGGCAATGTGAGAATTCATGAAGCAAGAACAGGAATTAGAGATTTCTACGTCATGCCGTGGCTTACCTTTGCAATATTAAGTTGCGTGGTCGGGCTTAGTCGGACTATCGAGCAAATGGTGTTTCACCAGTTTCAAGGAGGAGCGGTTCCAGCTCTGCAAAGATATACGATCATATATGGCGCGGATCTCATGCAGGAGCATTCGTCACGTGATATGAGACGGCGTGTCTCTTGCTTCCTTCCCGTCGGCATAATGCAATCCGTAGGAAGTCGCGGAGTAGTTCCGCATATGTAAATGTACAAAGACTTACTGTTACCCTTCTAGACATCTCCGCTTCTCTATGAATCTCAGCAAAGAGCGAAGAGGCTCGGGAGAGGTAATCAACGCGAGAATCACACACCCTGCTTAAATTGTAATGCATTTTGGCCGGTAGTCGTGTTGCGCTCTGGTGTGACGTGTACTGGTATCAAAGCGGGAAGCAAATTCATTATACATTTTTGAATTGCTGATAGAGTTCAATAACTAGAGATCACCTATAGTTGAAAGATCAGCTTGATTGAATGGTGTACCGGTAAAAACTAACTTCGGAAAGCCATACCTTGTGACATGACTGGATTTCACCATCAATTCTTACACTTGATAACGCCACCTTAGAAAGCCCAGCAACTGTCGACTTCGACATATCAGATATTTGTTTTCCGTGAACATGCACGAGCTTCAGACCACGTTCTGGGTCCACTGTATCGGCGGAAGATTTCCGGAAGCCGAAGACGGAAGACGACCTGGAGCGTACGGTACTCCAGTATGACTGTAAGACCTGGTCCCAGAAGCTCGGAAGTATTTGAGCGCAAATGCAGATGAGGCCGAGGTATATTTCGAGGGAATTGGCATTGATGGTTTAGCACGAATTATCTGAGATGGCGGATAAAGGGCTATCGAAACACTTACGCCCATACCGCAAGTGTATACCCTTTCCAGCTGACGTCCTTGTCAGCAGGGACTTGAAGAGTGATGGCTAAAGGTGCAATGCTGTAGGCATTAACATTAGAAATATATCAGCGATGATCACTCTGAGCTTTAATAATCATAGTCGTATCAATGATAGAGGAATAAGTTAAGGGGGAGGCCATCTCACAGTACACCAAGTCCGAACAAAACCATCAATCGCAGTTTCGGCCGCAGCTTAATATGCAAAGACCAAACAAGAGGAACAGGTAAGATGAGGATGTACAAATCGCTCATGACATTAAAGATAGCAGTGATGGAGCCACTGATGTGGTTAGGTAGGCAGTGACCTAGTCGTCTTGGATCCCAGTCCTTTTGCACCGGGTTGCAAATGAAGATTTGATGGAAAAATTCGGCAATATAAGTGGCGGTGCAGACAAAGACCCCTGCATAGCAAAGCCATCTCATAGTGTTGCTAGGGTGAAATACCCGTCTAGATGACCAGTGAAAGGCCAATTTGTTAGTCAGCCAAACGGATGTAGCTTCAATCTCGCTGATGAAGAGCTATTAAACGTCGAGATGTACGGTACTGTTCGTCGACGCTGTCGAGACGCTTTCAAGGTGGTGTAGATCAGATTTACCGTGGAAATCACAGACTCGGTATACCATTAAAGAAAGGTAACTATCCCGTGATGACCGTATGACAAGCGATCTGCTGCTTATATTTTATTGAAATTAGCAGCACGTGATAAAGTTCACGAATAAGGTAGCTTGCTATGTTGTGAGAAGACATTCCAAGTCTTGTCGTTTTTTGCCTAGAACGCTCCTGTGGTGTCTCCCAACAATGAAATATATAGAGCGTTCTCGTTGCTTGCCTCTTTCAGTATGGCCCTGAGGTGACGTTTAGTGGGACAGGATCTTGCCAGCTGTGGTGTTTCTCGCTGTGAACGCGTCCAGAAGAATGGTAGTCAGCATTCGACTACACCTCCGGTCATGGCGGAGGCTGGCTGAAGATAAGTGACGAATTTCCGTGGCCACAGAGCTATTTGCATGGGGTACGCAAGAGATCTCATCGTATTGCTGAAGAGATGATTTTGTGTCGGAATTGTTGTAATACTTGTCATGTATGAGTCTCGATTGCAGCATTGTGCGAAATGAATACACTCTGCATGACTCGGAATGGAAAGACCAAGGTATTTCTTGCTCGGGTGCCAGAGTTTACTGGTTTAACAGACGGCAAGGGTAAAAAGTCCATCCATCTCAACTAGCGGTGTTGCTTCATTGCATCAGGCTTTCTACCGCCAGTATCCTAATACATGCCAAGCATACTATTACTAGCATGCCAAGAATCTGGGCAGTCTAGCCCAATATAGCTAGTAAGGCAAATGTTCGTGACGGTAGAAAGCCTGATCGCTAAATGCAAAAAACAGGCATCTCGATCTCCAGGGGCACTTTTTGAACAATCCGTCCTTTTATATTTCTACGCAACACTACGCACTGAATGTATCTATGTAATAAATCTCGTCGCGAGCTCTATATAATATCTAGCGACGAACGTGGAGATATTATACATAGGTACTTTGTAATGTGGTTGCCTGGTGTACCAAAAAAAAGTTGCCAAAATCAAGACATGCAGTACTAGATGGGCCGATCCCGAACGAATGTTTTGACGCCTGTTTAAATTAGTAGTAACTCTCCATACTTACTAGTTTAAAGGAAACCAAGGCGGGCTCGCACGTAGACTGACCGTCAGTTCGGTTTTCGGTTCCAACTTCTGGAACCGACCCGAACCAACTATCCAACTTTAGGAATCGAACCGAAAACCAATTCGGTTCCAACTATTTTGGAACCGACCCGAATCGAATCGAGTCGATTTTCGGTTTCAAAAATTGAAATCGAATCGAATCGCCAAGAATGCCAAGAATACTAAAAATAGTATAAATTTAGTTAAATTTAGATTTTTTTAATTATTTTCTAGGTAATGCACAATAGTAATGCATAATATAAAAACAATCTAATATATTTATTAATTAATT
>JAABUJ010006898.1_pt1 | contig 10785 bp, 10 predicted proteins | sample 5559131 | NCBI WGS metagenome assembly JAABUJ01 (sample SAMN10711875, study PRJNA513366) | rock metagenome | isolation source: Antarctica rocks | place: Antarctica: Victoria Land, Mt New Zealand nord | collected 2016-01-07 | reverse complement strand
ACTCGGCCCAGCGACTCAGGTTGATCGGCAGGAAGCCGTCGGGATGGTGGCCGTTGAACAGCACGAAGTGGGCGTCGGCGCTCTTGGTGAAGTTGCCCAACATGGTGGCGAACCGGGGACCGGTCTGCTCGTCCTGCCACGCCCCGGTCAAGTACACGGGCACCTCGATGTCCTTGACCAGCCGCGACAGGTCGCGGGCGTTCATGGCGTCAGGGCGGAACTCGAGCGACTCGGAGAACTTCTGGAAGTCGATGTTCTGGCTGCGCAGCTGCTGGTTGGCCTGGCAGGTCTTGTCGCCCGCTTTGATCCGCTTACCGACCCAGTCCTGACCCCCGGAGCTGGCCTCCTTGTTCCGCTGCTGCAGCCACTGCTTGGTAAACCCGGCGTTGTAGATCCCGCCGGGCCACGACATCTTCCACGGGTCCTCGATCACCGACAGCGGCGTGATGGCGCTGAGGCTGGGCGGCCGGGTGGCGGCCACGTACAGCTGAGCGATACCGGAGTAAGAGAGCCCGACCATGCCCACCTTGTGGCCCTTGACCCACGGCTGGCGGGCGATGGTCTCGATCATGTCGTAACCGTCGGCCTGTTGGGCGGGGTTGAAGACGTCGAACACCCCGCCGGAGCAGGCCGTGCCGCGCATGTTGACGCCGACGGTCGCGTAACCCAACGCGTTGGCGATCAAGGAGCCGGGCTGGGGGCTGTCGGGGTTCGAAACGCCGTAACCCGAGTACTCAACCACCGTCGGGTACGGGCCCGGCCCGTAGATGCCGGGGTCGGGCAGGTGCACGACCGTGCTCAAGCTGACACCATCTCGCACGGTGATGTAGCCGAACCCGTCGGTCGGTTTGGCGGCGGGGTCCTTCGGCTTGCCGCCGACGATGGCGTAGGCCACCGACTTGAGCTGCTGGCCGTCGTACAGCGACGTGGGCGGGTGGTCGTCGCGGCCGAGCACGGCGAACGGCTTGGACAACGCCACCGGATCGGCACTCTCGTCACGGATCATGTACCCGCGACCCTTCTGGAGCGTGGTGCCGTTGCTGGTGGGCGGCGCGTCGCCGGTGCCGGTCACGATGGTCGTGTAGTCCTGCGGGATGTAGGCGAAGACGGCCTGGCCACGGGTATCGGCCACCTCGGTCAACAGCTTGTGGCCGCCGCCGTCGACCAGGGTGAGCTTGGCCTTGGCGGGGGCGCCGGTGACCGTGGCCGACTCGACGCCGCCCACCACCTTGAACGAGGCGGCCGTCGTCTTTGCACCGCTGTCGACCTTCGGGTGGCCCTTGGCGCGGTCGCCCGCCGGCGAAGCTTCCTTGCCGCTCGAACTGCACGCCGCCGCCAGCAGCGCCAACGCCAGCAAAGCAACCAAGACCGTCTGCCCTCGTACACCCTGCCCCCGTACACCCTCCCCTCGTACACCCTGCCCTCTTACAACACTGGTCACGGTTCCCCCCGGCTCACGCACGCGCTCAGGATAGGCGCCGGCCGCCAGGCCCGCCCGGGACACCGAGGCCCACGACTACCGTCACCCTGCTGATCGCCGGACCCTTCGGCCTGTGCTCGTAGGGCAGTGTTGCGTTGTCGGATGCTGCGGCGGGAGCGATCGACTGGTGCCGAAGTTGCTGGTTTCAGCACTGCTGGTGCGAGTTCGTCGAACGCAGCCGCGACGGTCAGCCCAGGGAGCGCGTCGATGCCGAGCTCGTAGTGGCCGTGGCGGAGGTTCTGCATGAACGCATGACCCCGGATCACCACCGACGCCGTACAGCGCTTCGAACATCGGCCCGTCGGGCCACATGGGGATGTTGGGGGCCAAGGCCCAGTCGAGGTACAGGTCCGAGGTCGCCGCCAACGCCTTCGCTACCGAGTTCGGGGCCAAGTGGCCCAAGGCGGTCGCCAAGATCACCGACGGCGCTGTTGCATCTAGGGCGTCGGTCGTTGCGAGGGCTGGTCGTGGTGGTGTCGGGGTGATGGGCGAGGCTGGCGGGATGAAGCGCCGCCGCCCTGATCGACCCATCCGTCAACCCGGCTCGACTTTCGCGGGGTTCCAGTTCCCGCCAGAGGTGATCCTCCTCGCAGTTCGCTGGTACCTGCGGTACGGGTTGTCCTATCGGGATCTCGAGGAACTGCTGGCCGAACGTGGGATCGAGGTCGACCATGTCACTTTGTACCGGTGGGTGCAACGTTTCACGCCCCTGATCGTGGATGCGGCCCGGCCGTGTCGTCACGCGGTCGGTGACCGTTGGTTCGTCGACGAGACCTACGTGAAGGTCGCCGGGACCTGGCGGTACGTGTACCGAGCGGTTGACCAGCACGGGCAGGTCATCGACATATACGTCTCAGCCAAGCGAGACGCGAAGGCCGCGACACGGTTCTTCTCCACGGCGATCAGGGCCCACGGCGAACCCGCCGAGGTCACGACGGATCGGTCCCCGGCGTTGGCTCGCACCATCGTTGAGCTGCTGCCTGGCGTGCACCACGACACCACCCAGTACGCCAACAACCTGGTCGAAGCCGACCACGGGCGACTCAAGGCCAGGCTCCGACCGATGCGGGGCTTGAAACGCGTTCGGACCGCGTCGGTGGTGATCGGGGGTCACGCGTTCATGCAGAATCTTCGCCGCGGCCACTACGAACTGGGCGTTGACGCTCGGGAGAGACTGACCGTGGCTGCCGCGTTCGACGAGCTTGCGGGTGCACTCTGAGACGGCAACTCGGACCCTGCATCGACCAACCGCGCACCCCACGATTCGCAGATGCAACAGCGCCGCTATGACAGCACTCCAGTTGAGGTCTCCATCACGAACAGATCTTTCCGGCGATGCGGGCTCCAATTGTCCGCAACGGCGCTTGCCGTCGCCGCCACGGACAAGGCCGCCGCAACGAACCCGTTTCGAAACGAGATCTTCGAGCTCAACTAGAGGACCTACACCACGTCTGACTGACACCTGCTGGCCCGACGACCTCGACAGCACCGGGCACCGACCTCGACTACTAGGAGCCCGCTGACGTCAGACGTCAAGAGCCAACTGGAGTGGTGCCGAACATCATCACGCGCCGCTTGATGTCGTAGAAGACATCGTTGGAAGCTCGAAGAAGGTCTTGAAGGCTGTCGGCGTCCTCAGCGGTGACGGTGAGGACTTCTTCCCATGCGCCCTGATCGAGTACTAGCTGCAGTGTGTAAACCCCGTTTACGCCGGGCTCTCCAGCCACCCAGCTGAACTGGTAATGGCTCACGTGACGGACCTTGATGCTGTCGTCAGTAACTGGTTGTTTGAGACGGGGCACGGCGAATCCGATCGTGTCAGGTAAGGAGTTCCTTGGGCTACTACCCGACTTCACGCCAGTCAACCGTCAAGACCAAGATGTGGACCGGTCGGAGGTGCCGACCGCCGCTAGACCGCCTGAACGTCAAGTCGACCGGACCCCGCACTTGTCCCCACCTCCGCGAGAGGCTCGACGGGCCTCACAGGGGCCGGCATTCCGACTCCATCATGAAACACACCAGTTGGGGCCGACGAGCACGGTGGGGGCTGGATCCGGGTTGATACGCCCTGCCTTCCGAGGACTGCGTGATCTCATCCGTTACCGCAAGCGGCCGATCCCAACCACACTGCCGAGCAGCAGTGCGTGCAGAAGACCTTGGAGGACGCCGGCATCAAGCTTGACTCAGTCGCGTTCGACGTTTCGGAGTGTCGGGTCGCCATATGCCGGCTGCGTTGATCGCCGGGGAACGTGACCCCGAGATCCTCGCCGAGCTGTCCAAGGGGACGCTGCGCAGGAAGGTCCCTAGCGAGGCGAAGTGTGCTTCCCCCGGCTTGGCGGACATCGAACCTGAGGCGACGTTGGTCGCCGCTGGAAGGATGTCCTGATGCCCCGACCTCATCCGCTCGAGTTCCGTCAGCGTGCTGTGGAGCTGGGCCCGTTTGCGCGAGAAGCCCGTTGCTCAGATCGCCGAGGACATCGGGATCTCGGACTCGTGTTTGCGCGGCTGGATTCGCCAGGCCGACATCGACGACGGCCGCCGCGACGGTTTGTCGAGACAGGATCGCGACGAGCTGGCTGAGCTGCGTCGCGAGTTACGCGTCGCCAAGATGGAGAACGAGATCCTCAAGCGGGCTGCCGGGCGCTGTTGCGTTGAGGACGGCCATACGGCCTTGAGGGCGGACCTCGGAGTTCCAGGCGCCCGAGATGAGGCGAATGTCCCAGTTTGGGCACGTCGAGGGCCCAGCGATGGCCGCCCGAATTGTGCTCGTTTGCGTCCAACGCAACAGTCCCTCCGTATCACTATGACGATTGCGCCGGGCAGGTCGCTCATGCGGCGCTGTTGCATTGAGGGTGCACGCCTGTCGGAAGCGAGGCTTCGTCGATGAAGCGCCGCCGGTCCTGCCCACCGATGGAGTCGCGATGGTCGTCGTTCGCGGGCTTCCGGTTCCCACCCGAGGTGATCTTGCTGGCGGTGCGGTGGTATCTGCGGTTCGGCCTGTCGTACCGGGACCTCGAGGAACTCCTGGCCGAGCGCGGCGTCGAGGTCGACCACGTGACCCTGTTCCGATGGGTGCAGCGGTTCACTCCGTTGCTGGTGGATGCGGCACGGCCGTGTCGCCACGCGGTTGGTGACCGCTGGTTCGTCGATGAGACCTATGTGAAGGTCACCGGTAATTGGCGCTACGTGTATCGCGCCGTCGACCAGTACGGCCAGGTCATCGACGTTTTCGTGTCCAAGAAGCGTGACAGCAAGGCTGCGACCCGGTTCTTCGCCACCGCGATCAGATCCCACGGCGAACCCGCCGAGGTCACCACCGATCGTGCACCAGCGTTGGCCAAAGCGATCGTCGAACTGATGCCCGGCGCCGTTCACGACACCGCCCAGTACGCCAACAACCGCGTCGAGGCCGACCACGGCCGCCTTAAGGCCAGGCTCCGGCCGATGCGCGGCCTCAAACGCGATCCCACCGCAGCGGTCATCATCGCCGGCCACGCCTTCATGCAGAACCTCAGACGCGGCCACTACGAACTCGGCGTCCACGCCCTCCCAGGCCTCACCGCAGCTGCCGCGTTCGACCAACTCGCCCGAGCAGTCTGACCTTCAACTCCGGAGCGACCCGGGGCGCCACGCGACCCTCTTGCGATCAATGCAACAGCGCCCGGCGCCTGTTCCGGGTCTGGAGAGAAGGGCGCGATCCTGCGTTGCGAAGGCTTGTACTCTTGGCCCTGACCACCCTTGGCAACGCTGCTCGGATGACACCTCGGCCCAGCGTTCGGGGACAAGTGGGACTACCGGCAGTTGATCTAGGTTCGAAGCTTTAGAGCCTGCGCTCGAACCACGTGTTCCGTCCGAACTCGCCACCAGCCGGAGCGAACCAGCGAGGGTTGAAGTCCTTGCCCTTCCTTTGGAGCCGTTCCACCGATCATGAACTCCGACATGTGTTCATGTTATGGTCAGGGCGTGATTGTGGGAGAAGCGGGAACGGCGGCCAGGCGATCGGCGCCGGTGGTTGGGGCGAGCCGTCTGCCGAAGCAGGCGCGTAGCCGTGCGCGGGTCACGCGCATTCTCGACGCCGCCGACCGTGTCTTGGTCGATGAGGGCTACGAGGCGTTCACGGTGCGGCGGATCACCGAGGTGGCGGGCCTTCCCGTGGGCACTGTGTACCAGTTCTTCGCGGACAAGAACGCCATCGTCGACGCACTCGTCTTCAGATACTTGGGGGCGATCAACCAGATCATGGACGTCCGCGCCTCGGACACCAGGCGAACGTCATGGATGGACGTGGTCGACGACGTGTTGGATGGATTCGTAGCGCTGTATCGCGCCAATCCTGGCTTGCTGTCCCTGTGGCAGGCGCGGCACCTGTCATCGTCGGCGCTCGACGCTGACATCGCCAACAATGAACGTCTGGCCGATGGCCTGCGAGCGATCCTCATCTCGCGGGAGAAGGCGAAGGACAACGCCGACCTGGCCAGAGCATGTCGGGTTGTGGTCGAGACCGCCGATGCGCTGCTCGACCTTGCGTTCCGCGAGAATCCAGACGGTGATCCCAAGCTCATCGCCGAAGCGAAGCGAATCCAAAAGCTCTACCTGAACGACACCATCCGGCGCCTCCAACGACCGGCTGGTTCGGCACGAGCCAAGTCGAGTCGAGAAGGCGGGCAGGCGTGAACACCCACATCTCTCGTCGAGCGTTCCTCCAGGCAGCCGGTGCCGCCAGCGTGTTTGCCCTCGTTTCTCGCGATGCGCTCGCCGACGCCCTGCTGACCGCGCCGACCGGAGGAAAGCCCGGTCGCTTTCTCAACGCCCATGAGTTGGACACGCTGCGGGCCGTGACCGGCCGCCTGCTGCCAGGTCCACCTGAAGACCCCGACCCAGGGGCCGTCCAAGCCCAGTGCGCTGAAGCGATCGACGCACTGCTCGGCGCGTTCACCTTCACACCCCCGCTGATCCACGCCGGCGGTCCTTACTCGGATCGCTCGGGATCGACCGTGGACGACTTTGCCAAGTTCGTCCCGCTGGACGCCCAGGCGGAGCTTGGCTGGCGCATCCGGCTCGAAGGAACACGGGGCAACCCTGAGCGCCTTTTCGCCGGACCCGTCGCCGGGCTGCAGGAGCAGTACCAGCAGGGACTGGCGGCCCTCGACGGGCTGGCCAAGCCACAGCATTCGGACTTCCTCTCGGCGCCCCCGACAGCGCAAGACGCGGTTCTGAAGGACGACAGCGTCGTCGACTTCGTGCAAACCGTGCTCGGTCACACCATCGACGCGATGTTCGGCGCCCCCGAGTACCACGGCAACGCCGGCAAGGTTGGTTGGAAGCTCTTGCACTGGCCCGGCGACGTCCAACCGCGCGGCTACACCGATGAACAGGTCAGCACCGTCGACCCCGGTCCCACCTCGAAGATCGACGTGGCGGAGATGCGCAAGCTGTTGCCGCAGTTGCTTCCCGGTGTCCACGAATCATGACCTCGCCCGGCGCGAGCAGCGGGACAATCCCTATGAGTAGGAGGGACACCCCATGACGGGACGTTCGGTGATCGTCGTCGGTTCCGGCGCGGGAGGAAGCGTCGCCGCCTGGTCGCTCGCGCATGCCGGGTTCGACGTGTTGGTGCTCGAGAAGGGCCGGAACCTGTTGCCCGGGATCGGGACGCCTGAAGGAATGCACACGATGTTCGGTAACGACGAGGTCAAGGCCGGTCGCTTCTTCGAGGGCCCTGATCCGCTGCTCGAGCCCCGTACCGCGCGCAGCCAGGACCAGGCTACCGCGGGAACCGACAACACCTTCGTAGGTGACGTCACGGGCTGCCCACCACCGTAGGTGGCGGCACCGTGCACTGGGACGCGAAGGTGCCCCGGTTCTGGCGTCAAGACTTCAAAGGACTTTCCGAGTTGGGTGCGGTTGACGGCGCCAACATCGCTGACTGGCCGCTCACCTACGACGACCTTGCTCCCATGTACGACGCGGTCGAGGATCGACTCGGAGTGCAGGGCGACGTCAAGAAGATGCCCGACTCCACCCTCGCCCAAGCGCCGCGCCGCAACCAGTTCGCGCTGGCCCCCAACCCGTCGATGGTCGGCGCCGAGCGACTCGCCGCAGGTGCCCGCAAGGCGGGGTACACCGTGTATCCGTTCCCGATGGCCGTGTACTCGCGTCCGTTCAACGGGGGCGGTCGCTGCAACTCGTGCGGCTTCTGCTCGGGTTTCGGGTGCCCCATCCTCGCCCGCGGTGACGCCGCTTCGTCGTTCCTGCACGACGCCATGCTGGCCGGCGCGCAATTGAAGACACGCTGTTTCGTGTACAAGGTCGACCTCGGCCCCGATGGCCGTCGAGCGGTGGGCGTCTCCTACATCGACGAGCACGGCCAGAAACAGCACGCCCGCGCCGACATCGTGGTTCTCGCTCCGTCCGCCATCGAAACGGCTCGGCTGCTGCTCCTGTCGGCCACTCCTGAACACCCCAACGGTTTGGGCAACAGCTCGGACCAGGTGGGCCGCAACGTCATGTTCCATCTGGTGACGGTTGCCGCCGGGATCTTCCAGGAGAATCTTCACACGTGGCGCGGGCCGAGTACCACGGGCACCATCGACGATTTCGTCGGTCCCGAGCAGGGCGCCCCCGCCAAGGATGCCGGCCTGCCCTATCTCAAGGGGGGTATCTGTGAGGTGGGAGGCGGTCAGCTGCTGCGCGCCGAAGCAGCGCTGTACACGACCCTTCCCAACCACTGGGGCCGGCAGTTCAAGGATCTACTGCGCGCATCACCGTTGCGGGTACATCTCGCCGGCATGTCGATGGTGGGAGAAGACCTTCCCCAGCTGGACAACCGCGTCGATCTCGATCCCAACATCAAAGACTTCCGCGGCTACCCCGTCGCCCGCATCACACACTCCAACCATCGGTTCGAGCTGGCGGCGGCCGACTTCTACGGAGCGAAAATGGCCGAGATCTGCAAGCAAGCGCCCGGGGTGCTGGCCTCAGGATGGCTGCCCGTGGGTGCCCTGGCTAACGCCACCGGCGGATTCGCCAGTCCGTACGCCGGCCCGTCTTCGACCGCGCACATCATGGGAACGGCGCGCATGGGCGATGACCCCAAGACGTCGGTCGTCGACGCGTGGGGCAAGGTGCACGACCTCGACAACCTCTACATCGCCGATGGGGCAGTGTTCACGTCATCAGGCGGTTTCAACCCGACGTTGACCATCATGGCGCTGTCGCTGCGCGCCGCCTCCCGACTTGGCGGGATCACCCGATCGCCGCTCGCGGCGGGCCGTCCCGTGGCCACACCACCGAAGACGGCGAGCACCGGCGGCCGTTCCGACCACACGTCCAGCGGGTCGTCAACGCCCACGACCGCCATCGCCGTCGGCGTAGGCGGAGTCGCTGTAGCCGCCGCGGGCGCCGCCATCGCCGTCAAGCGTTCCCGCCAGCATCAAGAACTCGACAGACCAGATACGACAGCCGAGTAGCGACGGCACGCGCATTCGCCCACCGCCGGTTGACCCGCCCAACTCCCACAACGCGGGCTCGACCCCGGGCACCGTCTGGCGCGAGGAGCCGCGCCGCTTCAAGTCCCCGTACGGACTAAACCGGCCAACCCGCCCGGCCTCTAGTGGTCCGTCTTTAAAATAGCGGCACAGGTTATCTTGGGGGATGCCGGTCGCGGTTGCTGCCCCGTTGAAGCTGAGGAAGAGGGAGCGGGTCGCGCTCGCGAGATGGCGAGGTCGTCGTCGTTACCGCATCGTCAGGTCGTTCAGGCCAAGGGTCTGCTGCTGGCTGCTGAGGGCGTGTCGAACTTGGGGATCGCCCGGCAGTGCGCCACGACACCGAATGCGGTGCGTCGGTGGCGGACCCGGTTCGCGCAGGCCGGGGTCGATGGTGTGTGGGTGATCGCCGCCGGTCGTGGCCGCAAGTCGTGGCTGCCCGACTGGACAGAGCCCCGTGGAGTGGTGGGATTCGAGACGTGATGCTCGATGTGTTCAGCCGGCGATTGCTGGCTGGTCTTGTTGAGTGTCGCGCGGTTCGTTGAGCTCGGCCATCGAGGTGTCGGAGAGGTAGCGGCGGGCGATGGCCCACTCGTCGTGTTGGTCGGCGAGCACGGCTCCGATGAGGCGGATGGCGGCGGCGTCGTTGGGGAAGATCCCGACCACGTTCGAGCGTCGTTTCACTTCCTTGTTGAGCCGCTCGAGCGGGTTGTTCGACCAGATCTTGCGCCAGTGCGCCCTCGGGAATGCGGTGAAGGCCAGCACGTCGGTCTTTGCGTCGCGCATCGACTGGGCGGCTTTGGGGAACCGCTCGGCCAACGTGTCGGTGACCTCGTCCCAGCGGGCTGTGACGTCTTGGGCGGTGGTCAACGCGAAGATCGACCTGAACGCGGCGGCGACCATCTCCTGGTGGGCCTTGGGGACCTTAGCGAGCAGGTTGCGGACGTAGTGGACCCGGCAGCGTTGCCACGAAGCTCCGTTGAAGCACTTGCGGATCGATGCCTTCAACCCGGCGTGTGCGTCGGAGATCACCAGCCGGACCCCAGCGAGGCCACGGTCGCGCAGGGAGCGCAGGAACCGGGTCCAGAACGTTTCGTCCTCGCTGTCGCCGATGTCGACGCCGAGCACTTCACGGTCACCGTTGGCGGTGATACCCGTGGCGATCACCACCGCCCTCGACACGACCTGGCCGAGGGCGTCGTCGCGGACGTTGATGTAGGTGGCGTCCAAATAGATGTACGGAAACGCGATGTGGCCGAGTGTCCGGTGCCGGAACGCGGCGACGCGTTCATCGAGCTGGGCGCAGATGCGTGACACCTCGGACTTGGAGATCCCGGTGTCAACGCCCATAGCGGCGACGAGGTCGTCGACCGAACGTGTCGAGACCCCGTTGACGTAGGCCTCCATCACCACCGCGTACAGGGCCTGGTCGATGCGGCGACGTGGTTCGAGAAGCTCCGGGAAGAACGACCCCTTACGCAGCTTTGGGATGCCCAGCTGCAGGTCCCCGGCCTTGGTCGACAACACCTTGGGCCGCGATCCGTTGCGATAGGTGGTTCGCTCCGGCGAGCGCTCCCACGGGTCAGCCCCGATCTTCTCGGTGGCCTCGGCTTCGATCAACTGTTGCAGGGCCCACTGGGCCAGCTCGCGGACAAGGTCGGTGCCCTCCCCGACGCGGAGCGCGTCGAGCAGAGCGGAAACGGCAGACTCAGACAGAGCCATCGGCGTGATCTCCTTCGGTGTGCACTTGTCGGTACACACCGAGCTTCACGCCGGTGGCTCACCCAACGGTGGACCCGATTCCCACCACGCCAGGGGACT
>JAABUJ010006892.1_pt1 | contig 10793 bp, 10 predicted proteins | sample 5559131 | NCBI WGS metagenome assembly JAABUJ01 (sample SAMN10711875, study PRJNA513366) | rock metagenome | isolation source: Antarctica rocks | place: Antarctica: Victoria Land, Mt New Zealand nord | collected 2016-01-07 | reverse complement strand
CGGCGGGCTGCTCGGCGCCCACATGATCGGCGCCGAGGTGACGGAGATGATCCAGGGCTATGCCATCGCCCGCACCCTGGAGAGCACCGAGGTCGAGCTGATGCACACCGTGTTCCCGCACCCGACCGTCAGCGAGACGATGCACGAGGCGGTGCTGGACGCGTACGGGCGCGCGATCCATTTTTAATCCGCCTCGGTGACGCCGGTCGCGGTGTCTCCGGTTGGGGCCCTGCTCGCCGTCGCCGTCGCCCGTTTCGGCAACCGCCCGGCATTGGAGTTCCTCGGCCGCCGCTGGACATACGCCGCACTCGGCGCCCTTGTCGCACGTGCCACGCGGGGCCTGCAGGATCTCGGGGTCGGCAAGGGAACGATGGTCGGCCTGTGCCTGCCGAACACGCCCTATTCCGTCATTTTCTACTACGCCGCCCTGAATGCCGGGGCGACCGTCGTCAACTACAACCCGTTATATGTCGAGCGGGAGTTGAGCTACCAAATCAAGGACTCGGGCACGATGGTCATGGTCGTGCTGGATTTGGAGGTGGTGTACCGCAAGGTCGCCAACGTGATGGAGACGGCCGGGTTGGAGACGTTGATCGTCTGCCCGATGACTGGGATTCTGCCCCCCGCCAAAGCCGCGCTGTTCCGCCTGTTCAAGCGGCGGGAACTCGCGCATGTCGCTCCCGATGCGCGTCACGTGAGCTTTGCCGCCATTATTGCGAACCGGGCCGCGCCGGCGTCGGTCGGCATCGACCCGGCGTCCGACATCGCCGTCCTGCAGTACACCGGGGGCACCACGGGCGTGCCGAAAGGGGCGATGCTGACCCACGCCAACCTGACCGCGAACTGCAACCAGGCAATCGCGCATTGGGACGGCGCGCGCATGGGCGAGGAGGTGATGCTGGCAGTCCTCCCGCTGTTCCACGTGTTCGCCATGACGTCGGTGATGAACTACGCCATTGCGATTGGGGCCGAGCTGGTCCTGCTGCCTCGCTTCAACCTGGCCCAGGTGATCGCCACCATCGCGCGGAAAAAGGTCACGATCTTCAACGCCGTCCCAACGATCTACGCCGCGATCGGCGCAGAGGCGGCGAAGCGCAAGCTGGATCTCCGCTCCATCCGGCTCAGCATATCGGGCGGGGCGCCGCTGCCGAACGATGTCCGGACCGCGTTCACCGCCTTGACCGGCTGCTTCCTGGTGGAAGGCTACGGCCTGACGGAGGCGTCGCCGACGGTCACGTGCAATCCGCCGGCTGGAGAGGTGAAAGGCGGCTCCGTCGGCACGCCGGTGCGGGGCACCACCGTGGAAATCCGTGACCCCCTCCATCCGGAGCGGCTGCTGCCACTGGGCGAGAAGGGCGAGGTGTGCGTGCACGGCCCGCAGATGATGGCTGGCTACTGGCAACGCCCCGCCGACACGAAAGCGGTGTTCGTCGATGGCGCGCTGCGGACAGGTGACATTGGCTACCTCGACACGGACGGTTACCTATTCCTCGTCGACCGCATCAAAGACGTGATCCTTTGCAGTGGCTTCAACGTCTATCCTCGCGTGCTGGAGGAAGCGCTGTACCATCATCCGGCGATTCACGAAGCCGTGGTGATCGGGGTGCCGGACGCTTATCGCGGGCAGGTTCCCAAGGCCTTCGTGACCCTGAAGCCGAATGCCGTCGCGACGGGCGAGGAGTTGCGGGCGTTCCTGACGGAATATGTGTCGAAAATCGAGATGCCGTGCTCGGTCGAAATCCGGGACAGCCTGCCGAAGACGATGATCGGAAAACTGTCCAAGAAAGAGCTGCTTGCAGAGGAGAGTGGAAACGCCGTCTGACCCTTTCGAATGCCAGCGGCCCTATGTGATGATCCTCCGATGCAAGTGGGTTTCCAAAGGCATCATGCCTTTGGCGGAGTTTGAGGCAGAGCCTCACCCTTGTTCCCGCCGAGGCCGTAGCAGTGGCCAACACCGTTAGCGACCGAGCGGATTTCGCCTTGGCCTGCTCGTCGCTCAAGTGCTGCAAAGGGCGCATACGGCGCCAGAGTCGGTTTGCTGTCAGCCTGATTATAGCAGCGTTGCCAGCAGCGGCACGAGCACCGCCGTCACTAAACCGTTCAATCCGATTGCGAGGCCGCCAAACGCCCCCGCCGTCTCGTTCAGCAGCAGCACCCGGGCGGTGGCCAATCCATGGCCTGCGGTGCCGGCGCCGAGGCCATGCGCGCGCCAGTCCACGATCCGCATGCCGCGCATCACGCCGGGTCCGAGCAGGATCGCGGTCAGGCCCGTCAGCAGCACGAACACCGCCGCGAGCGACGGAACGCCGCCGATCTGCTCGGCGATGCCCATCGCGATCGGCGTCGTGACCGATTTCGGAGCCAGCGACAGCACCACCGGCCGCGACGCTCCCATTGCGCGCGCAATCAGCATGACGCTGACGGCTGAGGTGATCGAGCCTGCCAGGATGGCCGGGATGATGGCGGTCGCTGTCCGGCGAATTTGCTTGAGGTTGGCATACATCGGAACGGCCAGCGCCACGGTCGCCGGGCCGAGCAGGAATTGGACGTACTGGCCACCCTGGAAATAAGCCGCGTAGGGCGTCCTGGTCGCAAGCAGCAGCCCGGCAAGCAACACGATGCTGATGAGCATCGGGTTGGCAAGCGCGTGGTCACTCAGCCGCCGACTGACCTCGATGGAGAGCTGCCAGGCTAGCAAGGTGCTCGCAAGCCCGAGCAGCGGGGTGGTTCCCAGATAAACCCACAGGGTTGAAATCACGGCGCACGGTCCCGAGCGAGGCGTTGCATCACGCCCGCGGTGACCGCCAAGCCGAGTGCGGTGGAGACGACGATCGCGACCAGGATGGCCGCCCAGTTCTGCGCCAACGCGTCGAGTTGGGTGATGATGCCGACCCCCGCGGGCACGAACAGCAGCGATAGATGGCGCAGCAACCCGCCTGCAGTATCACGCAAATCATTGTTGGGTCCGTTCCTCACGATCAGTCCCGTAAGCAAGATGACCAATCCGATCACGGGCCCTGGCAGCGGCAATCCGGCGGCGCGAGCGACCACCTCGCCGGCAACCTGGCAGAGCACAAGAACGGTGAGGGCGCGCAGCAAGCTTACTGCAACGGCACACGCAGATTGACGCCCGCCCCTGGCTGGGCTCGCCGGTCCTGCTGTATCTGCGAACTGGACCCGGCGGAGTATCCTTCACCCCGGTATTGATTCCGGCGCGTGAAAAATCCCGGGCCGATCTGTGCGTCGTTCCCCGCTCGCGGCCCACTGGGCGCCGCGGCGTCCTGGTCGGGCACCGGCGCGGGCCTGAAGCGGGGTGGCTCCGGGGTCCCACGCTGAAGGGGCGAGGGTTCGATTGAGAACGAAGGCACAGTCATGGGGTCCACGCTGCGGGACGGTGCGGCTGCGATGCCGACGGCGACAGCGGCCGCGACGATGCAGGCCCGAATCACAGGCCCTGCCCCTCGCCGGGTTGCCTCATGCCGCGACGGTCCTCAGGCGGGTTGGCGGCTGGCACGGCCAAGGGCTGGTGTCGGCCCCGGCGCCAGGCTTCGAGCGCCCAAACCACCGTCGGGAAAGCGATCTCCTGCCAAGGGATGTCGTCCCACGCGAACATTGCGACGTCCAAGCTCTCCACACCGGCTGCGATTTCCGGCGTGTCATTGGCAAAGCGCGCACGATACATGATCTGCACCTGACCGATTCGGCTTACATCGAACACAGCTAGGATACCGTCTAATTCGACGGTAGCGCCAGCCTCCTCCAGCACCTCGCGGCAGGCGCCTTCAGCGGTGGTCTCGTGCAGCTCCAGGTAGCCGGCCGGAAGCGTCCAAAAGCCTCGGCGAGGCTCGATGGCGCGGCGGCACATCAGCACGCGATCGTCGTGCACCACCACCGAACCGACAACGATTTTCGGATTCTCATAAGCGATGAAGCCGCATGTCGTGCAAATTTGCCGCTCATGCGTATCTCCGTCGGGTATGCGGCGGACAAAATCGCTCATGCCGCAAAATGGAGAACTCGCGAGGCGCCGACAAGGGCGAATGGCGCTCGGGTGCGGGTTATTACACCGACAGATCCAGAACCGAGCCACGCGGCGACGCCCTGGTTGGCAGCGTACCGGGCACTGGCGGGGTTTGCAGCTTCAATGGCGGACTGGCAGGGCCGCCCGTTGCGGCGGCCCTGCCAATCCGGCTGGAGGGAACCGGTGAGAAAGCGGGAAGGCTGGTGCTCGCGATCATGACGGCAACATGCTAGGTGCTGATGAACAAACCAAAAACGGGCGATGGCTCCCGGCCTTCGCCCGTATCCGCTTCAGGCGAACACGCCTGGCAATTGCTTGTCGATGATCGCTGCCATCGCTCTACCAGCCCCGCCGAAATGCCTCACGAATGCGATCACCTCGGGATGTCGGCAGCTTGCATCGGGCGCGGCGTTCGCCTCCGGTCGGTCACGGTGTCGGGACCGGGTCGATCAATAGGGCCGCAACCCCCGGCAGCGTTTTCCCCTCCATCCACTCCAGGAACGCGCCCCCTGCCGACGACACATAGCTCATGCGCTCCATCACGCCCGCGTGGCGCAACGCCGCGACCGTGTCTCCGCCGCCGGCGACGCTCAGCAACGCGCCCGCCTGCGTCGCGGCGGCGACGGCGCGGGCGAGCGCAATCGTCGAGACGTCGAACGGTGGCGTCTCGAACGCGCCGAGCGGGCCGTTCCATACCAGCGTGCGCCAGCCCGGCAACCGCGCGATCAGGCCGGCGACCGTCGCTGGCCCAACGTCCAGGATCATGGTGTCGGCCGGCACCAAACCGATCGCGACCGTCTCCGTCGGCGGGTTGGCGCGGAACTCGGTCGCGACCACGGCGTCGACCGGCAGCACGACCTCGCACCCCGCCGCCTCGGCGCGCGCCAGGATGCCGCACGCCGTGCCGTGCATGTCGGCCTCTTGCAGCGATCGGCCGACATCGACGCCCTGGGCCGCGAGGAAGGTGTTCGCCATCGCCCCGCCGATCACCAGCGCGTTCACCCGGCCGACCAGGTTGCCGAGCAGGTCGAGCTTGGTCGATACTTTCGCCCCGCCCACCACGGCCGCCACCGGGCGCTTCGGCGTGCCGAGCGCCGCCTCCAGCGCCTCCAGTTCCGCCTGCATCAGCCGGCCGGCGTAGCTCGGCAGCAGCCGGGCCACGCCCTCGGTGCTGGCGTGGGCGCGGTGGGCGGCGGAGAAGGCGTCGTGCACGAACAGCTCGGCGAGGGCGGCGAATTCCGCGGCGAGCGCCGGGTCGTTGGCTTCCTCGCCAGGATGGAATCGCGTGTTCTCCAGCAGCAGCACGTCGCCGTCCGCCATCCGCTCCACGGCCTGCTGCGCCGCGACGCCGATGCTGTCCTCGGCGAAGCGGACCCGGCGGCCCAGCACGTCGGCCAACGCCGCCGCCAGCGGGGCGAGCGACATGCCTGCGACCCGGCGGCCCTTCGGACGATCGAAGTGGCTGAACACGATCACCTTCGCGCCGCCGTCCGACAGCTCGCGGATGGTGGGCGACAGCCGCTCGATGCGAGTGCGGTCGGTGATCTGCCCGTCGCGCACCGGCACGTTCAGGTCGGCGCGCAGCAGCACCCGGCGGCCCCGGATGTCCAGCCCGTCCAGCGTGCGGTGCGCCATTACAGGCTGCCGAACAGCGCCGCGGTGTCGGCCATGCGGCTGGAGAAGCCCCACTCGTTGTCGTACCACCCAGCGACCCGCACCATCGCGCCGCCGTCGATGGACGCCGTCTGCGTCGCGTCGAAGCTGCACGAGGCGGCGACGTGGTTAAAGTCGCTGCTGACCAGCTTCTCGGTGCTGAATTCCAGGATGCCCTTCATCGGCCCGGCGGCGGCGGCGCGCATGGCGGCGTGGATTTCCTCCACGCTCACGTTGCGGGCCAGGTTGGCGTCCAGCGACACCAGGCTGACGTTGGGCGTCGGCACCCGGATCGAGGTGCCGTCCAGCTTGCCCTTCAGCTCCGGCAGCACCAGGCCCACGGCCTTCGCGGCGCCCGTGCTGGTCGGGATCATGGACACGGCGGCGGCGCGGGCGCGGTGCAGGTCGTGGTGCAGCGTGTCGACCGTCTTCTGGTCGCCGGTGTAGCTGTGGATGGTCACCATGTAGCCGCGCACGACGCCGAACGCCTCGTGCAGCACCTTCACCATCGGCACCAGGCAGTTGGTCGTGCACGATGCGTTGGAGATGACGGTCATGTCGCCGGTGATGATCGACTGGTTCACCCCGAACACGATGGTCGCGTCCACCCCGTCGGCCGGCGCGCTGATGAGCACCTTGCGGGCGCCCGCGGCGATCAGCTTGGCGGCGCCCTCCTTCTTGGTGAACAGCCCGGTGCATTCCATCGCCACGTCGACGCCCTGATAGGGCACTTTCGCCGGGTCGCGCTCGGCCGAGACCTTGATCGGGCCGATGGTACGGCCGTTGTGGTGGATGGTGATGGTGTCGCCATCGACCGTGACCTGGCCGGGAAAGCGCCCGTGCACGCTGTCGTAGCGGAACAGGTGCGCGTTGGCCTCGACGCTGCCGAGGTCGTTGATGGCGACGGGGGTCACGTCGGTGCGCCCGCTCTCGACGATGGCGCGCAGGACCAGGCGCCCAATGCGTCCGAACCCGTTGATGGCGACCTTCACGGCCATGATGCTTCGTTTCCTTGAGGTAGCCGTTTGCGCACGGCCGTTGCGACGGCGTTTGCCGTGATGTCGTGGTCCGCCGCGGAGGCAGCGAAGCCGGTGAACCCGATGAACACGCCGTCCTCGCCCAGCCAACGCTCCCAGCCAAAGCCGCACCCGGCCTCAATCCCGAAGCGTGGGGCGCTGCCGAGCACGCCGGCGCGGATGGAGGCGTCGGCTTGCGCGAACAGGTCCCACACCGGCAGCGAGACCACGGCGACGGCGATCCCTTCCGCCTCCAACAGGGCACGCGCCTCCATCGCGACCGCGACCTCGGCGCCGGTCGCGAGCAGCGTAGCCTGGCGCGGCCCATTCGCCTCCGCCAGCACGTAGCCGCCGCGCGCGCAGCGGTTTTCCGGCGCGGGCGTGCGCGTGGCGGCCGGAGCGTCGGGACCGAGCACGATGACGCTGGGTCCTTCGCAGTGGCGCAGCGCGATCTCCCAGCACTCGGCGACCTCGACGGCATCGGCGGGGCGCAGCACCAGCAGGTTCGGCGTGGCGCGCAGGGCGGCAAGCTGTTCGGCGGCCTGCCAGGATGGGCCGCCGGCGCTGTGGCTGCGAGCCAGCAGGATCGTCCGCAGCCCCATCATCGCCGCCTGTCGCAGCGCCGGGCGCAGCACGTCGGTGGCCGCGAGCGAAACCGCGCTGCAGGGCAGGATGCCGCCATGCGCGGCCATCCCGACCATCGCCGACATCATCGCCGCGGTTCGCGCGCCGTAGTCGAGCGTCCGCGCGCCATACTGGCCCGGACCGATATCCACGGCGCAGAAGGCGGCGGACGGCGGGTGGTCCTTGCAGATGCCGCCCAGCAGTTCCGGCAAATGCGGCGCCGAGTCGGCCATCACGTGCCGGCCCGCAGTGTCCGTGCCCATGTCGGCCTCAGCCAATTTGGCCCGCTGCCCGGCCAGGCCGTCGAGGCACGTATCCGGCAGGCGGCCGGCGACCGCACGCTCGAACTCCGCCCGCTGCGGGTGGCGGGCCAGACGCTTCAGCCAGCCCCGGCGCGACGTCGCATTGCGGGTTCCGACGACGTGCCAAGCAGCTGCTGCCTCGTCGCAGTGGCCGCCGGCCGCCGGATTGTCGCTCGTGAATGCGATCAGCGACGGCTTGCGGGAGCGTCGGGCGAGGGACAGGGCCGCGGTGATTTGCGCGTGGTCATGCGCCGGGACCCACTTCGTGGCCCAGCCAAGGGCCGCGAACCGCCGCAGCAAACCCTCATCCTGTGAAGCCGCGTGCAGCAGCACCGTCAGCCGGTCGAGCTGCAGGTGGCCCGCGAGGCAGGCAGCCTCCGACGGCGCGCCCGCCCGCATCTCGGCGGCCGACGCCAGCACCCAGGTGCGGTGGTCCACCAGGCTTTTTCCGAACCGGGCCGCCAGCACCCGCTCGGCCAGGGCCAAGCCGACGCCCGCTGCGACTCCGTAGCCAGGCAGCCCGGGCGCGACCTCGGTCACGTCGTCGCCGTGTCGCGTCAGCGTGCGCAAGGCGCCGAGCAGGGGTGCGCCGTCCGGGTCCGACACGACCAGGCGGTCGCGGTCGGGCCAACTGGGGTCGGCGGCGTCGAACGCGTGGAAACCCGACCAAAGCACGGTGGCGGCGTCCGCCATCGCGGAGGAGAAGCCATTCCGGTGGCCGCCAGCATGGCCGCGCACCAGCGCCGCCATGCGCACGGCGACCGACGCCGGGCCGGCACGCACGTCCGCCGCATCGTTCGTGAGCCACGTCTCCGTTTCAGCCAGCGAGGCCATGCAGTCTCCTACGACGAGGCGTCATACGGGGCGAACGAAGCGGGGACAACCCCTGGGCCACTTCTCAAAGCGTGCGGTTCGCCCGGGCCAGGACGGCTTCCAGCAGCACCTGGCACCCCGCTTCGGCCTCCTCCGGCAAGATGCTCTCCGCCTCGTTGTGCGACAGGCCGTCCTTGCACGGCGTGAAGATCATCGCCGCTGGAACGTGCCGCGCCACGTATACGGCGTCGTGCCCAGCGCCGCTGACGATCTCGCGGGCCGAGTAGCCGAGCTTGCCCGCCGCCTGCCGCACCAGCTCCACGCACCCGGCGTCGAACGGCTGGGCGGCGATGCGGAACAGCTCCGTCAGCTGCAGCGCCACACCGGCGTCGCGCGCGATGAACCCGGCCTCGCGCGGGAATTGCGCGGCGATCCGCTCGATCTCGGCCTCGTCGGGGTGGCGGAACTCCACCGAGAAGCGCACCTCGCCCGGGATGACGTTGCGGCTGTTGGGGCTGACGAACAGCTGGCCGACGGTGCCGCGGCCGTCCTCGCCGCGGGCGCGCATGACGCGGTCCACAAGGTCGATGATGCGGGCCGCGCCCACCAAGGCGTCGCGGCGGCTGCCGGGCGGGGTGGTGCCGGCGTGGCTGTCCTGCCCGGTGACGACGGCGTCGTACCAGACCTGCGCCTGCGCCCCCGTGACGACGCCGACCTGCTTGCCTTCCCGTTCCAGGATCGGCCCCTGCTCGATGTGCAGCTCGAAATAGGCGTCGGCGGGGAAGGGGCGGGCGGGCTCGGCGCCGCGGTAGCCGATCGCGTCGAGGGCCGTGCCGACCGCCACGCCGTCTGGGTCCTGCAGGGCCTCGACGTGTGCCTGGTCGTAGGCGCCGGCCCAGACGCCGGAGCCCATCAGGCTGTGGCCGAAGCGGGCGCCCTCCTCGTCCGTCCAGTTCACCAGCTCGATCGGCGCGTCGGTGGCGATGCCGAGGTCGTTCAGCGTGTGGATCACCTCCAGCCCGGCGAGCACGCCGAGCGCGCCGTCGAACTTGCCGCCGGAGGGCTGGCTGTCGAGGTGGCTGCCCATCAGCACGGGAAGCCGCGCCGGGTCGCGGCCGGCGCGGCGGGCGAACATGTTGCCCATGCCGTCGACCCGCACAACGAGCCCCGCCGCCTCGCAGACGGCGCGGAACCGGTCCCGGCCGGCGCGGTCCACCTCGCTGAGCGCGAGCCTCCGGACGCCGCCTTTCGCCGTGGCGCCGATGGTGGCGAACCCCATCAAACTGTCCCACAGGCGGCGGGGATCGATACGCTGGTTGGTCTGGGACATGGGGCTCTCCAAAAGGTCGGCGCATCTTGCCCGGCGCGGCGTTTCCTGCAACGTGGGCCGATGACGACACCGCATTTTCCACGAATTTCCGTCCGCTTCCTCGCGCCGCTGCTGATCTTGGCCGGGTGCAAGCTGGTCGATCAGACCACGTTCAACCCGAACGCGGGCAAGCTGCCGACGCCCCCCGTCATCGTCGGCCCCAGCGCGCCGCCCTTGCTGACCATCCAGGTGAACGACCCGACCCTATCGTATGAACCCATCCTGCGGCAGCAGGTGGCGGCCGCCCTGGCCCGCAAGCCCGACGTGGTGTTCGACGTCGTGACCGTCGTGCCCGCGACCGGCACCCCGGCGTCGCAGACCGCGGCCGCGACCGAGGTGATCTCCGACGCGAGGCAGGTCGCGCGCACGATCAACAGCGAGGGGGTGGACGATCCGCGCATCCACCTGGCGGCGAGGTCCGAGGCCGGGCTGGCGGCTCGCGAGATACGCGTGTTCGTGCGTTAGCGAGCGGTCCGAGGCTTAGAAGCCGAATCCCAGCACCGCGCCGTACTGGGCGGCGACGCCATTCGTCGTCCGCCCGCGCAGACCGCCCGCGAAGTCGAACACTCCCACTTCCGGCGTCAAGGATACGGTGTGGGTGAGACTGAACCGTGCGCCGAGATCGACTCCGGCGGCGTGAACGTAGTTGCCCTTCGCGCCGCCAGCGGCCGAGGGGATCGCGGTGTAGACGTAGCGCAGTTCGCTGATGAGCGTGGCTTTCGGCGTCAAAGTTCGGCTCACCACCAGGTCGATCCCGGGGCTGTAGGCGCTTTTCGACGCGCCGGTGATGTCGAGGTAGGAGTAGGCCGCCCCCAGCACGATGGCCGCTTGCCAGGTGGAACCGGGGACAGTCAGCCGGCGCTTGACGTCGATCTCGCCGCCCAGCGAGGGTCCGACGCCGGAGTAGGGCACGCTCCCATTGGCGTTAAATTAGGCCTGCACCGGATAGCGGACATACGGCTGTCGTTTGCGTCTGGAATGGGCAAGGCGTCGAT
>JAABUJ010006891.1_pt1 | contig 10796 bp, 13 predicted proteins | sample 5559131 | NCBI WGS metagenome assembly JAABUJ01 (sample SAMN10711875, study PRJNA513366) | rock metagenome | isolation source: Antarctica rocks | place: Antarctica: Victoria Land, Mt New Zealand nord | collected 2016-01-07 | reverse complement strand
AGGGCGAGACGATCTACGCCGACAAAGCGCCGAAGAAGTCGATGCCGGACCGTGAGTCCGACCTGAAGGGCGCGGAAGTGCGCGGCGAACCGATCACGAACCGCACCGCGCCGACGGCCAAGACCGAGCACGGCAAACAGCGTCTCGTCAACTACGCGACGGGCAAGCGCGAGGACCCCGCGCCGTCGCCGGACGCCCAGTACCTGATGACGGCCACCCCGACTGTCGCCGATCGCAAGGGTCGCCGCGCCCGCAGCGATCACGCGGAACCGCCGACAAAGCGCGCGGCAGTCGGTGTCGGCCTGCTCGGCCTAAGCGCCATCGGGATGGCGGTGAAGAAGATGCTTGGGAAGTGAATGAGAGAAGCATAGGACAGACTCAGCCAATGGTGCCAGGACCAGCTCGCCAATCCCGCGAAGCCTGCAGGACACGCGAATCCATGGTACGGGACAACCGCAACAGCGAGACTGCCCCAGCCACGACGGCCGTTCCAGATAAGGTTCCGAGAGCAGCCCTACAGCGACACTTCCTCCGCGTTGTTTTCCAACGCCGCCACGATCCGTTGCCACAGACCCTGATCGCACCAGAGCCGATACCGTTTGTAGGCGGCCTCCCATTTCCCACACTCCTTCGGCATCTCGCGCCAGGAGTAGTCCGAACGCACGACCCAGAGGATGCCACTGAGTACCCGGCGATGGTCGTGGCGCGGTCGCCCCGTCGTCGGCTTTTGCGGCGGCAATAATGGCCGCACGCGTTCCCAGTCGGCGTCGGTCAGTCCCGCTTCGACCGGTGCGAGCGGGATCGCTGCGCCGCTGATGGCCGGTCGGTCGCGTCCGCGCGCCCGTCGCGCGTCGTGGCAGCGCGCGGCGATTCCCTGGTGTGCCCGTCGCCATCGCGACCAGCCGAATCGGAAGGTCCGCCGCTCATTGGGTTCGGCCATCGCGCGCACCAGGCGGCGTACCTCCGGCACCGTGAGCGGGATCAGGCCGGAATCGGCTCCCCCTTTTCCGCGATTTCTTCGCGCCGGGCGTCCAGGCGCAGAACGACCAGATACGCATGTGCCAGCAGGCAGAGCGTTGCGAATCGGTGCCACGCCTCCCGCTTGCGCACCTCGTAGTGGTCCAGGCCGACCCCACCCTTCGCCTGCGCGAAGCCCTCTTCGATCTGCCAGCGGACATCGCACACGCGGATCAGCGCCGCTTCGCTTGTCTCTCCCGATCCATACGCGAGCCAGTATGCATCCTCACCCGGATCGTTCGCGTCATACCGCACGAGGAGCCAGCGGCCGATCCCCTCGGTAGACGATCCAGAAAGCGCGAGACACGCCCAAGCAGGTCGGCCGACTGCGGCTAGCCGCTCGCCCAGTTGCTCCGCGCGCAGCCGCTGTCCCTGATACTCGACAGCGTTGGTCCTCGGGATCATCACCGCATAGGAGACTCCTCGCTCTTCCAGCCAGCGCCGGAAGGCGTGCGACCGGCCGTACCCCGAGTCCGCCACGACCCAGCGCGCGGGCACGTTGGCATCGAAGGCTCGTGCCAGCATCCGCTCGGCCAATGTGATCTTGCTCGCGAACCGGACCTCCTCCGGGATTCCCGCCTCCGTCCGACGTTCCGCGTCCTGCGTCCACGCACGCGGCAGATACAAGGCGCGGTCGATAAACGCGGCCCCCTTCTCAGACGCATAGGCGAGGAACACGCCCGGGTACCCTTGACGGTATCCCCCGCCGTGCCGGTGTACTGGGCGGCGACGCCGCATGACTTCGTTCCCTTCTTCAAAAAGCCCGTCTCGTCGACGATCAACACACCATCTTCATCACCAAGGTGCTCCACGACATAATCGCGCAGATCGTCGCGCACCCCATCAGCATCCCAGAGAGCGGCATTCAGGAGGAGTTGTACGCCGTGAGGCCCGCTCTCGCCGATTGCTTCGGCGAGTTGCCAGCCATTCTTCCGTTCCACCCGGTCGAGGAGACCGACGAGGTACCGTCGGGCCCGTTCACGCACTTCCACCCGCCGGAACCGATGGGCGATGCGCCCCACCAGGTCGTCCAGGGTCTCTGACCATTGGCCAATCGCGCCGAATGCGCATGCTTGCGTCCCCTCTGTGGCCACGATTTCGCCCCCTTTCTCGGTATCAGGGGAAGCTTATCGCAGGGATGAGAAAGTGTCGCTGTAGGGGGGCAGTCTGCTTGTTGAAAAAGTCGGAGACGAGTCGTTTCCGGGTATCAAAACGCCCCAAAACAGTCCGAATTGGGCTATTTGCGGGCCCGATCTGATCTGCCCGCGAATCGGTGTGCTTTTACTCTCGGTGCCTTCATCGCGGGTTTCTCTTCCCGTTCCTCGCATACCCGCTCATAAAACCGCAAGCAATGTCCCGATCTGCGGGACAGCTGATCGGGACAAAGATCGGGACAGCGCGCCGCATATCTTGTAATCGTTATTGTCCGTAACTTAATGATGGCATTCATCTTGCTTGAGCGAAGCGTGTGCATCAGTTATGAACGAATTATTGTGATTCGCTCCTGAAGCATGCACCGCGAGGACACCCCTCGCAGAAAGAATAGGAACGGGATGCACACACCCTGGGTGCGCAGGGCCATTTTTGTCTGCGCAATGACAACCCTTCTTGCTCTCGGCGGTGTCGCGGTGGCGGCGCAAACGCCCACCGCCGCGCCGGTGACGGGTGGCGCGACCTTCACGGGCAAAATCACGAAGACCAGCCCGCTGACGGTTAACTCGAACGGCCAGGATCGGCAGGTCAATGCGACCGCGAACACGACCGTGATGCGCGATGGTAAGGCGGCAGCGATTGGCGACCTCAAGGTCGGCGATCAGGTCAATGTGACCTCGAATCCCGATAACACCGTCGCCAAGATCGAGACGACGAGCGCGGCGACGAGTAGCAGCGCCGGCTTCCTGAAATGGCTGATCCCGCTCTTAATCATCCTGCTCATTATCGGGTTGATTCTGTGGCTGCTCAGCCGCCGCAAGAAGGACGCCTTCGTCCTTGAGCGCGACCGGACGAACACCCCCCCACGGTAACGAATCATCGCCCCGGCACTGCGTGCGGGCCGATCAACGGAAGACAGGAGATGTGTCCATGGCTGAGATGGAAATTGATCGCAACGAGAAGGTCGTCGGACTGGATGGGAACGAGATTGGGCGCGTCAAGCATGTGATTGTGGACGGGCCAAGCCGCCAAGTCACCGATCTGGTTGTCGAACAGAACGGCGCGGAATTCCTCGTGCCGCTGATGAGCGTCGAGCGTCTGGAAAAGGGCACCCTTCAGATGCGGGAAGCGCCCGCCGCGATGGGCAGCGACCGGATGTTCATGCGCGACGCTTACCACGAGGTGGACGATGACGATGTCGCGATGATGCCGGCGACGAACACGCCCGGCGGCGCGACGCTCGAACAGACCGGCAAGGACTCCGTGGTGATCGAGGACACGCGTACTGCCATGCCCGCCGAGTCCCGGCAGCAGCCGATGCGCGAGCAGCCCAAGCGGGGACAGGCCACACAGCGGGAGCAGACGACGCGCGAGGGCGAGAACATCACCGTTCCCGTCGTCTCGGAGAAGCTGACGGCGGGCGTGCGCGAGACCGAGGCCGGGAAGTTCCGCCTCAGCAAGCGCGTGATCGAGGAGCAAAAGACGATTGACGTGCCGGTCGAGCACGAGGAAGCCCGGATCACGCAGACCGCCGTCAATCGCCGCCCGGCGACACAGGAAGAAATCGGCATGATGGATCGCGACATCGAAGTGCCATTGCGCGATCAGGAAGTCGTCACCGCGAAAGAAGCGCGCGTCACGGGCGAAGTGAATGTGCGCAAGGAAACGACCCAGGGCACGGAGCGGGTGACGGACACGGTGCGCCGCGAAGAGGTGCATGTGGAAGACCCCAGCAACCCGCACATCCACGTCGAGAACGAAGGCAAGCGGAAGCAGGGTTAAATGGACGAACGCACAGGGGGCGCGGCGACGCGCCAGTCATTGCCCCATGTGGGGATGTCGGTCGCCTCGAACACGCCGTGGACGGGACGGGTGGCGGAGGTGATCGCCGCCACCCCCGGCCAGGAAGGCGCGATCCGCGTCGCCTGGAACGGCGACGGCGAGACGATCGTGCCGCTCTCCGCGTGCTCCCCCGCCGGGGATCGAGTGATGGTGCAGTTCGCGACGGAGGCGGGGTCAGGGATGGCCGCCCGACCGGACGCGATGGTCCTGGACCGCGAGCGCGTCAGCGTGCCGATCCTCGAGGAGGAGCTCCGCGCCGGCGTGGTCTGGCGCGAGGCCGGCGCGGTCCGGCTGCGCGTGCAGACCGAGGAGGTCCCGCAGTCCCTCAGCCGGGTCGCCGCGCACGACGAGCTGGTGATCGAGGAGATGGTGATCGGGCTGCCGCTCAAAGACGGCGAGGCGGCCGAGCCCCGGCGGGAGGGCGATGTCTGGATCATCCCGATCGTCGAGGAGGTGCCGGTCGTGACGATGCGGCGGATGGTCGCCAAGGAGGTGCGGGTGACGAAACGCACGGTGGAGGCCGAGCGGACGGTGGAGGCGACCGTCCGGCGGCAGCGGGTGGAGGTGGACGCCGGGGCGCTGGCGGGGCGCGTCTTCGCGGCCGAGAGCGAACCCGCCAATCGAGAAATCGATGCGGAAGAAACGGCCCCGCCACCGACGTAACTTCATCGAGTGGTAAGGAAGCCGGACGGACACGAGCGGTAACGCAAGGAGCACACAATGAGTATGCGCGGCAACATGAACGAGATCACCAAGGGCGCCGAGGTCTACGACGCGAACAACGAGAAGGTCGGCAAGGTCGCCGAAGTCGGGCAGCGTTCCTTCAAAGTCGAGAAGGGGTTCATCTTCCACAAGGATATGCACCTGCCGATGGCTGCGGTCGCGCAGGCGGATAGCAAGAATGTGCGCCTGCGAGTGCCGAAGGATCAGGCAATGACGATGGGAGCGGAGCAACTGCCGCCGGAAGGACACGCTTGGTACGGCACGGACACAATGAGCGCCCGCACCACAACGGATCGTGGGATGACAGAGCGCGCCGGGCGCGCGGGCGAGACGCAGAGCGTCCCGGTGATTGAGGAGGAACTGAAGGCTGGCGTCCGCGAGAAGCAAGGCGGCATGGCCCGCGTTACCAAGAACGTGGTCGAGGAGCAGCAGTCCATTGACGTGCCGGTGCAGCACGAGGAAGTCTACGTCACCGAGCGGGCGGTCAATCGCGCCGCGACCAAGGAAGATCTCGCTGCCATGGACCGGGACATCGAGATCCCCCTCAAGCAGCAGGAAGTGGTGACGCAGAAGCAGGCCGTCGTCACCGGCGAAGTGAATATCCGCAAGGAAACGACACGGGAGAACGAGCGTGTCACGGACACAGTGCGCCGTGAGGAGGTCAACGTCGAGGACCCGAACAACAAGCGCGTCCATGTCGAGGGCGAGCGCGGCACGCGCGGGCAGGCGGAGACGGGCGGCGGGAAGACCGTCACCGAAAAGCGTCAGTACGACGCGCATGGCAACCTCGTTTCCGACACGGAGCGCGTAGACGACACGCCGAAGCGCTCACGATAACAGAGAACAGCCCGCGCTCTGGATGCACGGGTATCTTTCGAGAGCGGGACGCGGCATCGCGTCCCGTTCTCGTAAGCGGTGATGAAGCGAAGAACGAGCAAGACGACGGGAGGATGAGCACGATGGCAACAAAAAAAGGATCGTGGAAACAGGAACGCACGACCGGGCGCAAATACGCGGGAGCCGACAGCGACACGCAACCGGCGCCGGGCGAGCGGGACAAGTTCTGGGTGTCGGGCTATACCCGCGCCGATGGCAAGAAAATCGAAGGCTACTGGCGCACCAACCCGGACGCGAAGAATCCCGACGCGCACCGATAAGTCATATACCACCCGGGAATGCGTGGCACCGCAGGCCCGTGCTGCGTACATAAGGAAAATCCGATGGCGTGATCACCGCTGTGGCGCCCATGCTTCATCTCCAACGCATCCTCCAGGAAGGGAGCAACGCATGAACAAACGCTTCTCGCTCTTTCTCGCCCTCGTCGCTGGGCTGCTCACGACCGTCGCATTCGCGGCCGTTACAGTGGGCGCACAAGCAACGCCCGCACCGACCGCGACCACGGCGGCAACCGGGGCGAGCGGCACGGGCACAACGGGCACGACTGCCGCGACCTCGGCGGCGACCGCGACGCGCGCGGCAACGGTGAGCGGCACAGGCACGGCACTGGCAGGCACGGCGTCGGGAACCACGTCCGCGACGCAGGCCCCGACCGCGACAGTCGGCGGCACAACAAGCGCCACAGGCACCGTTTCCGCGACACAAGCAGCGACCGCAACCGTCGGGAGCGCACCAAGCGTCACCGCCACTGGCGCCAGCACGGTCGCGACCGGGACACCCGCAGTCACCGCGACGCGAGCGGCGACGGGTACGGTGACCGGTGCGACGAGCACGGCGGGAACGGCGGTCGCTACGGGGACAGGCGGCGGGACGGTCGGAACGGCGGGATCGCCCCCGACGACGCTGCCGGCCACAGGCCACACCGGCAACGGGTCGTCGCGCAACAGCGGTCTCCTGCTCGTCCTCGCGATCGCGGGTGTCGGCATCGGCGCGGGTTTCGCGCTGAAGCGGCGCACGGCGCGGGCATAACGAAAGCGCGGTTCCCGCCGGGGAGCAGTATCGTACGTTGCCCCGGCGGTTGACCCCACACCAGGGAGGCAATCATGGTCGTCGCACAAGTCGTCACCGGCGTTCGGAATACGGGGGATGCCCTCCGCAACGCCTTTACCAACGCCCTCAGCGTCTTCTTCACCTTTATCCCCCATCTGATCGGGGCGATCATCGTCCTGATTATCGGCCTGATCGTTGGTCGGATCGTCGGCTCGATCGTCACGAAGGCGCTCCGGGCAATGAAGTTCGATCAGGTCGCGGAGCGGGCGGAGATCGGCCCCTTCCTGCGCAACGCGGGGATTAAACTCGACGCCGCCGGGGTGATCGGTGACCTGATCAAGTGGTTCATCTACATCATCTTCATCCAGGCGGCGGCGAACATCCTCGGCTTCGCCCAGTTGACGGTGATTCTGAACGAGATCCTAGCCTTCATCCCGCGCATCGTCGTGGCGTTGATTATCCTGCTGATCGGCGCGCTCGTCGGCAAATTGCTTGCGGACGTGGTACGGGGTGGCCTGAAGACGGCAAAGTTCGGCAGCGCCGATACGCTGGCAAACATCGCGCGCTACGGCGTACTCGCCTTCGCGGTCGTTGCGGCCTTGAGCCAACTCGAGATCGCACCGGCGATTGTCAATACCTTGTGGACGGCGGTAATCGGCGGCATGGCGCTTGCCCTGGCAATCGCCTTCGGCCTTGGTGCGCGTGATGCGGCAGGGAGCATCGCTACCGGCCAGATGATCAAGAGCGATATCCAGCCGGGGATGCAGATCGGTGTGGATGGACAGGAAGGCGCGGTTGAGAAGGTGGGCGCCGTGTACACGACGGTGCGCACGGGCAGTGGGATGGCGCTCATCCCGAACGCCGAACTGGCGCGCAAGACCGTGACAACGACGGGTGGCAGTGCGCAGGTGCCGCCAGGACAGCGGATCATCCGGCCGCAATAACCGGACGCTGCTGACGCGATCGGCGGCAGCGGCAGGACAACCGCGCGCCCCGACCGCGCCGACCACCCGCGCGACGGTCGGCCTTGCCATCATGGCGGCGGGCGTACTCGGTGTGACGGCAACGCAACGTCTGCGCCCGTGACGATGCAATGGACAAAAAGCAGGATGCGGTCCCACCGTGCGACACGGACCAGACAGGATCGGCAGGAGAGACCATGCGCACACGCAACGGGAGACACAATGACGAACACGGCGATCCGCGCGTGCGCACGGTGCGCTTTGAGATCGCCCCGCGCTCGATCCTCCTGATCCTCGCCGTGATCGGCGGCATCCTGCTCGTCACGCGCCTCTGGCAGATCATCCTCATCCTCATTGTCGCCCTCATCCTCGCCGGTACCTTCAGCCCCGTCGTCAGCTGGCTCGAACGTCACCGCGTCCCGCGCGCACTCGCCCTCTCGCTCATCCTCGTCGCCCTGCTCGGCTTCATCGTTGGTCTCGGCGCGCTGATTATCCCGGCGTTTGTCCACCAGTTCGGCACCCTCTCCACTGACGCGCCCCGGATTCAGGCACGCCTGGCGGACCTCGCCGCGCGCGTGCCACCCCTCGCCGGTCAGGCGGACGCTATCCGCGCGGCCAAGCCCGACCGCCTCCTCGCCCCGATCGGCGCGTTCGCGCTCCAGTCGGCCGGTGCCGCCGCGCAGTTGGTCGTGTTGGGCGGTACAACGATCGTCATCGCCTTCTATCTGATTGCCGATCACGAGCGCGTGCAGGGCTTCCTCTTCGCCCTCCTGCCTCGCCACTACCACATCCGCACTGCCCGGGTCCTGCTTGACATGGAGACCGTCGTCGGTGGCTATATGCGCGGCCAGGCGATCACCTCGCTGTGCATCGGCGTCTTCGCCTTCCTCCTCCTCCAGGTCACGGGCGTGCCGGCCGCGCTGCCGCTCGCCATCCTGGCGGCCTTCGCCGACCTGATCCCCCTCGTTGGTGGGGTGCTGGCCGTCGCACCCTCCGTCTTATTTGCGCTCACTGTTGGCCCGCTCCAGGCGGCAATCGTGCTGGTCGCGCTAGTGATCTACCAGCAGTTCGAGAGCCACCTCCTGCTGCCGCGCGTCTATGGACAGAGCCTGCGCCTCTCGCCGCTGGCGGTGATCATCGCCCTCCTGGTCGGTGGGACGCTGCTGGGCATCGTCGGCGCGCTGCTCGCTCTGCCAATGGCGGCGGGCATCCGTGTGCTGGTCGAGAACTACCGCATCGAGCTGCCGGGTGAGCACCCGGGTGAACAAGAGGAGCACGCGGAGGAAGACCAGGCCGAAGCGATGTATGCCGCGCAAACACACGGCACGTCAGCGATGGAGTCGGCGATGAGGGCGACGGAAATCGCCGAACAATTGCATGACGCGGAGGAGGCGGAGACAGGGAAGACCGAAGTCCCCATCGAGGAGCGGAGCGATCCACCCCACACTCCACCTACGCTGCCGAACCCCGCGCGGTAACCGTGTGAACGCGGCATGTCGCTGATCGAGACTGGGAGACGATGATGTACTGGACGATTGAGATGACGGTCACGCCCGCCGCGACGAAAGGCCTCCTGGAGACGGAGGAATCGCGCCGGGCGGCATCGGCCCCCAGGAACATCCCAGACTGGGCAAAGGAACCGGTGGATCGGTCCGCAGACGCCCTTGATCCTCTCGACGGGGGAGTGAACGCGATGACGAATCCCACGAGAGGAAGGGTGACGCAGATCGATTGGCCGACGTTCATGGTGCGGCTGACCGAGCGTGGGGAGCTACTCCTCCGCGATGATTGCGGGAACGAGGGCGGGCGTGATTGCGATCGCAGCACGCGGATACAAACGCGGAGGAGAAAGAATTCATGTTCGACTATCTGATCGTCGGGGCGGGCTTCGCCGGCAGTGTGGTCGCGGAGCGCCTCGCCACGCAATTGGACAAGAAGGTCTTGATTGTGGATCGTCGCCCGCACATCGGCGGTAACGCCTACGACCACTACGACGATGCGGGTGTGCTCGTGCATCGATACGGCCCGCATATCTTCCACACGAACGCGGCGCGCATCGTGGACTACCTCGGTCAGTTCACCGCATGGCGCCCCTACGAGCATCATGTCCTCGCGCATGTGGACGACCAGTACGTGCCGATGCCGATCAACATTGACACGGTGAACGCGCTCTACGGCCTCAGCCTCGACGCGTCCACGATCGAGGACTACTACCGCTCCGTGGCGGAGGATGTGCCGGAGATTCGCACCTCCGAGGATGTCGTCGTCAGCACGGTCGGGCGCGACCTGTACGAGAAGTTCTTCCGCAACTACACCCGCAAGCAGTGGGGGCGTGACCCGTCCGAACTGGACGCGAGCGTCGCGGCACGCGTCCCTGCCCGCACGAATCACGACCGCCGCTACTTCACCGACACCTATCAGGTGATGCCGCTCCACGGCTACACGCGGCTGTTTGAGAAGATGCTCACCCACCCGAACATTAAGATTATGCTCAACACTGAGTACCGCGAGATCGCGCGTGCGATCCCGTTCCGCGAGCTGGTCTACACCGGGCCGATCGACGAGTACTTCGACTGCCGCTTCGGCAAACTCCCCTACCGCTCGCTCGCATTCCGCTTCGAGACGCACGACATGCCCGTTTTCCAGCCCGCATGTGTCGTCAACTACCCGAACGAGCATGAGTACACGCGCATCACGGAGTTCAAGTACATGACAGGCCAAGCGCATCCGCGGACGAGCCTCGTGTATGAATACCCGCGCGCTGAGGGCGACCCCTACTACCCCGTGCCGAACGCGGAGAACGCCGCGCGCTACCAGCGGTACAAGGCGCTGGCGGACGCGACGCCGGGTGTGCATTTCGTCGGCCGGCTTGCCACCTACCGCTACTACACGCCTCGTCACAGGTGGGGGTACACATTCCGGTCATAAATTTGACGGTTTTTTGGGCGTCGTTTCGTTGCCTGATTGCCGTTCTCACTGGGAAAATCGATCAGTCAGCCCATGAGAAGTGCCAGTATTTCCGTCACCGATGCGACCGGAATGTGTCCCCTATCCTCTGAGCCTCCCGTGTCAAGCAGCTGGGCGCAGCGATAATTCGAGCGCGGCAGGTTTGCCGGTCGGAAGCAGACGATAGACGACATCGACCAGTCGTCG
>JAABUJ010006889.1_pt1 | contig 10800 bp, 13 predicted proteins | sample 5559131 | NCBI WGS metagenome assembly JAABUJ01 (sample SAMN10711875, study PRJNA513366) | rock metagenome | isolation source: Antarctica rocks | place: Antarctica: Victoria Land, Mt New Zealand nord | collected 2016-01-07 | reverse complement strand
GGATAGAGGGGGGTGTTTGGGGGGGTGCGTGTTTGGGCGTTGTGGGATAGATGGATGAGTGTTGTCGTTGTGCTTGTGTCATTTTGGGGTGGGACCTAGTAGGTTAGGTGTACAACTCGCCTCGCCTACATTTTGGGAAGGGAACGGTGTCAGATGAAGAACGGTCTTGTATGTGCGTTCTAGAACCGACTCGCCACTTCTACGGGTTGGGAACGGCTTCTATGGAGTCCAGATCGATCATGATCAGTGTGTGTGTGCCTAACGGTAACTGAATGTCTTCAACCACCGCTTAGAAAACAACCCTTAAATACAGTAAAGAAAGATGTATGTCGAGAACATCGAGATGAAAGCAGTCCTTCCTTCTAGGTGGTGGATATCAATGAATCGATCCAGCGGTCAGGATCTACTGCTCGTCGTCGACTTTCCACGCACATCAGAGCGGAACAAGTCTACAAGATTCCGCAGATGTCCATCTCCTTCCCCTCTCCTGTCCTCCTTCGACAGTCTACAGTCTCTCTCCTCTTCCATCCGGCTGCCAACGAAACAAGGACGGGACGATCCAATTCTCGCATCTGCTCGTGCCATGTCAGGCACGTGACATGCGAAACGGTGAATGAAGAAGAGAGATGGCAAATCCGGACAGGAACGCGCTAGAACGCGCGCGTGAGGAGGCAAACGCGCCAGGTCGTTCGCGCGAATTCGGTTTCGTCAAATTCGTGTTGATTTGACCCGCGAGAAGCTTGCTTATATACACTTCCTCCGTGCAGGCTTCTACGACGACGGACTGGTTGATTGATTGATTGTTTTTCATCCGACCCCCAACAGTGAAGATCAAGACTGAGACTCAGCACAAACCAAACGACGCTCTCCAACCGCGCCAACCGTGACGTCGTCCCAACCCAACCGCCAACCATGGCATCGGCCGAACCTCAACCGCCATCGTCGGCCCAGCCCCCAAGCACCACCAAAGAACCCACCATCCTAACCACGATCCGCACCACGATAGACGCCAACATCCCCTCCTCGATCGACCGCGCCAGCGCCGAGTACCTCCATCCCGCGCTGCAGGCCTACCAGGACGCCATCGACGAGCTGGAAGTGTGGAGCGTGCAGACCCAGTCCAAGATTGAGGGGATCGAGATGCAATTGCCGACCGTCGTGCACGAATACAACGGGGAGAGGCGAGCGAAGCTCGAGGAGCGGCTGCGGGTGTTGACGCAGGAGCGAGAGGAGTTGCGGTTGGTGAGGGTGTCGTTGGTCGGGGATTACGAGGACGTGGAGCGGCGGTTGGGTGCCCTGCCGAATTGACGCGGCTCCGTGGGGGAGAGGAGGGACGCCTGTTCGACTAAGGGGCCTGAGTGGCTGGACGTTGATGAGAGATTCTGAGACACAAATGCTAGGGCTGGAGGTTGAAATGTGGGTTCGATGGGAGTTCTAGTCGATGGCCAGGGGCTTGTACTTGCCGCCATGCTTGTCGAGCGCGTCTTCGATGCGCTGCATGACGGCGATCACTTTTTCTTCCTCGAGGCGCTGGCCGACGACTTGGACGCCGACTGGGAGGCCGTGCATCTTGTCCGCGTCGTAGTGCTTGTATGCTCCTTTCGCAACGCCGTTCAGGTCCTGAAAGCGGAATGTGAGGGGGAGCTGGTCCTCAACGCGGTCGACATGGGTAACGGGGATGATGCCACAGGTGTAGTCGAGCTGGGTTGGTTAGTCATAGGTCTTGAGATATGGGTTTCTCGCAGACTTACGAGGTTGAAGAGGAACGTATACCCACAACTACTCACGGCGTCCTTCATCCCTCCGTGCGGAACTGCGGGCGTTGCGTTTGGCGGTGTTAACATAACGTCGATCTTGGCCTCCTGCTCCCACCATTCGTGCCATTTCGCCTTGTATGCCTCCCTTTTTGCAACCCACTTCCACTGCTCGTAAGCGCTTTTCTTGTGCCAGTTTCTTAGTAAGCCTGCCCAGATGTCATCTCGTTGTACGTACTTGACCCAGAGGTAATAGACATATTTAAAGGGCCGGGGGAGCTTCATATAGAGAGTCATCTGTGCGGCACCGGGATCGTTCCATTCTCCGGTGCGAAAGAACGACCGGAACGTCTTGCAGCCATCGGAGTTGAGGAGTTGCGAGGCGATGACGAGGCCTTCGTAGGGTGATGGTGGATCTACATCGAACACCTGGTGCCCTTCTGCGCGCAAAGTAGATGCGACTTGTTCGAGCGCTCGTGCGCAGGCTGGCGAAGGGTCAACAACACCTAGTCAAGTCAGTATTGTCCGCTGTGATAAGAGTTGAACTATATACCATCAGTTCTTAGAACCCCAACCCGAAGACTGCTCTTCTCCTTCGCACTCTTCGCTTGACTCTCCTTCCACTCGATCGGATGTACCGTGTGATCGTACTTCCAAGGTTTCATCGAGATCATACTTCGTGTAAAGTACGCCAAATCACCCATCGTCCGTGCCATCGGACTGAACACGCTGGGAATGCCCTCCTGACCAGGCATGCTGGTATTCATGCCCATCTTCGGCCATCTGCCCGTAGAGCATCGGAGCGAGTATATGCCGCTGAAGTGAGCCGGCACTCGGACGGATCCAGCGACGTCCGAGCCAATACCAATTCGGCTCCCTCCAAATGCTAGCAAAGCACTCTCCCCACCGGTCGAGCCCCCGGGAGAGTATTTCGGGTTGTGCGGGTTTGTACAGCGTCCCCAGACATCGTTTGTTGACTCGAATGAAAGGAGAGTTACCGGGAGATTGGTCTTGACGTAGGGTACGGCGCCTAGTAAAGATACGGTAAGCCATTGAAGCTATTATTGTCCGTGAGATGACTTGCCTGCATCCTTGAGCAACCGCGCAACCGGTCCATCCTTGGGGTATGGCTTGCCAGTATTGCAGGAGTACCCCACACTAACGTCGAATCCTCCCACGGCAATAGTGTCCTTCAAAGACACAGGGATCCCAGCAAGTGGGCCCTTGAAATTGATGTCATGCTCCGCCCAAGTCTCCGCTTCGGGTATCATCACCTCGGTGAGACAATTGGTCCTCTCGTGCGCCTTGACAGCAACCTTGCCATAGGTTCGAAGAATATCAATAGGCTGGAGAACTCCCTTGTGGACATCTTGAACGAGTTCTTCGATTGGCTTCTCGAGTATACCCCTATCCTGTTGCGAGATAGGACTGTGGTATTCGGGTGGGAGATTGACGATGCGCGCTGCTCGTTCTGCTTGCTTTCGTTGACTGTGATGTGTATGTTAGCCCTTGGCACTGGCTATCAGTAGTTTATAGAGTTACCAGGCTTGTTTGTGTTCGAAGTAGTCGAATGGAGGTAACATGGTGATATCTTACAGCACTCAGAGCACTGTGTTGGTCGGCGAGTGATGCATTTCCTCAATGGTACCACTGAGGGGTTGCCCCGGAGTGGTTAACGTGCACTTCGGCATTGAGGCCGCCCCTCGGCAATAATTCCGCCGAGACTTGCTCCGTAAGACAGCTTCTTGCAACTCTTCAGAACTCACCACCAACACCTACTATAGACCACATGGAATACGGTCCAGGAATATCTCCGGGTAGAAACCACGGCACCATCGCTTGTTGCTACGGGAGACTAGCGAACCCTGACTCTCTTCCATTTCCGGCGCCAGCCTCACAATAAACGACTCGATGGGACGAAAGCTGCACCACAAACGGTACCTTGTAAGATATATATCTAGCACCTTCGGAGGCTCTGATGAAGCAGGAGCTCAACCTGATTACTTTTACCTACATGGCATGGTCGCTGCCGGTGTCTTTGCGGTCGGTAGCGGAAGGTGATGAAACAACCCGGGAATCCTAAAGGAATTTCAAAGAGGTCACCAAGCATCAATACATATCCCAAATAAGAAAACAGCTTGTCTATGGAACGCATCACGTTTCTTGTCCGCTGTCTCAACGTCCTTTCCAGCAATGCACTGGCCAGCACTAACCGCCATGTCTTGACCGGTCAAGCGTTGCGTCTATTCCTGTAACCCATACCCTGTAACCGCCGGGCTCGGGAAGAGCCGCAACGGCCACTTTCTGCAATCATTGGTCAATGCAGCGCATCTTGAAGTTCAGATGAGACGGGAAACCTTGCAGTGTTTTCTCGGATGGCGGGTTGCTTGTGTTGATCTTCGGATAGTCTTGGTACTTTCTTCAGTACTTAAGGAAGCAGAGGTACCGTCTCTGCTTCTCTCTCATCAGCATATCAAACCATCACATCGAGACGAATTTCCTCAAAGTCTTTTCCTTTGCAGTTTTCTCTTTTCCTTATTTCCTTAGGACACTCCTTCAAAGCCTTCGGTATCTCCATTACTTTTCTATCATTACGAAAACTTGTTTGCTCCCGGCGGTACCTTTGAGCTTCACCGTCAATCTTTCCAACGCTATTAGACTCTTCACTCATTTTATATCCACCTAATCAACCCCCTCGACCACATGGCCGGACCGATGTACGGTGCCCTTGGGGCGACCTTCAGGATAGTCCGCATGCTCCAAGCCGTGTCCCTCCTCGCTATCATCGGCATGACGGCGAACTTCATTGCTCAGATGGTGTCGAGCAATACCTCTCCGCCAAACGTCCTCGTCGGTACACTCAGCGTTGTGAGTCTTTCCGTACAGCCACCTGTCACCGTCTTGAGCACTGACATTTGACTATTAGACCTGCATCGCCGTCCTCTATTGTGCAATCACATACATCCTCTTCCTCGACGGTGCTCTGCCCTTCCTCATCAACACCGGCATGGACAGTATGCTTCTGATCGCCGTTGTTGTCGTGGCCGTCGCCGTCGGCAAGCCACTTTCGTACCTCAACTGCCAAGTCATCGGGGAAGCCAACGGCAACGCCTACGCCTTCACCGCCGCGCTTGGCAGCAGTCTAGACAAGGCCGGGGGAATGCTAAACTACAACAACTGGATCGGTGCGACCAAAACCACTTGCTTTGAGATGAAGGCGATTTGGGGACTGAGTATCGCACTTTGGTGAGCTTTCACCACGATCTTCCAACGTGCGGACTGCCAGCTGACATATCACAGCATCCTCTTCGCTTTCTCTGTTATTTGCAGCATCTGTCTCTGGCGGCGAAGCAAAACCATGGCGCCCAAGGACATTGAAGGATAAATGCCGGCCAAGTGGCGTCTGCCTCAAAGTCACCGTATCGAGCCATCCACTAGGGAACATCTCGGTTGATTAATGGCAGCTGCCTTATCAGCCTTGCTTTGCATTTAGCTATAGACATCCACACGGCGTTCTGGCTGGCCTTCTTCTGTTTATCAACGCCCGGTGTGCGTTTAATTCCAGAGGGAATTGTACCTCTACATATCACTCATTAGGTCGTCAATAACAGATTGTCCAACCTGAAGCGCAAGATGATCGCATATGTAGATTACAGTCTGAGTGCATAAGCACGTTTCCGTTACCGTATGCGATCCCGTTGAAGATGCATGAGTCGTACGATCCTGAGCGGGTGTGACAATGTACAACAGTGTGATCAGATCTGATTGGTGTCTTTCGAAGGCCCATGTGTGCTGAGATACAAGGAAGAGACGCCACGCCGACAACCCTGTAACGGTGCAGCATAGATGCCCAACGGCTACGGCGCATACTCTTTGTAGAAGATCGCGAAGTACTGTATTGATGTTGGTCCAGATCGAGGGTATTTGTACTCTCGTCCGTGATTCGATGAATGTTGGAAACATAACGCATCCCGCCATGGTGGTTTTGTTCAAGAGAAAATGTCCAGTTTCCACGGGCTTGGGTTCTTCTGCACACCCTCCAACACCCAGGCTGTTGGGTTTCTCGTCACGGATTGCTGCGAATTGAAGCTTAAGCCCTTGTTCTGGCGGGGATCTCTGTTCTTTAGCGTCGTCGCGAGAAGCCCCAAAACGTCATTGTGCGCAACTTTCGTCATGGGGTGAGGTTCTGCTATATCATCTCAAGAATTGCGCATATGAATGAAGGAACAACAATTTATAGCGTCATTCGGCGCTCTTGTCTTTTTTCCTTTAGGTTGAGAATCTGCTGCTGTTGTTAGGTAGACAGACGTTAGACCTGCTGCTGCTGCAAGGCCCATTGCCGAAGAAGTTTATAATGGCCATCACAACAAATCAAATTCCAATTGTAAGTGTGTCGCAATCCAGGCATATTCCACCGTTACTGATGCATCAGTAGGATGAATTGTACGCCGGCGAAGATGATACTGTCTCGCTGACGGAATCGTGAGCTGCTAGACCGCCTTTCCCAAGCTCTGCTTCAGCTGACGCAGCCAGAGAGAGCGGACACTGGCCTCCAACATTACTCAATACCGATATGAGAATGGGAGGAGATATCATGCCTACCGTACGTTGTCACTGATCAAATCCTGTACATTAAAAGCAAAGCGGAACAATACTGACTACAGTAGGTGAGGGCCACTACTGGGCTCCCAATGACGAGCGACAGAACAATCACGAAGGCATAACGTGAGCCGGCCCTCCGAAGTCTTTGTTGTTGGACAACCTTGGTTGCCTGACTTGATGGATAGTCATCACCTGTTCCTTCTAACCTTGAACGACAAGCTGTTCTTAGCTCCTATCCAGAACCCGTCGAATGTACTCGATATCGGAACAGGCACCGGAATATGGGCACTGTAAGAAAGTTCTGCTCGACTGGGCAGACCTGTGTACTGCTGAAAGATAAAGCTTCGGTCTCACTGACGGTACCATAGGGACTTTGCGGATCAATTCGGGGATGCAACCGTCATAGGTGCGTTCTGGTTACTAAGTGTTCTGACGAAGGCGGTTGCGCTGACTACCGTGGTAGGGACCGATCTTTCACCTATACAACCGGATTTTGCGCCGCCGAATCTTCGGTTCGAGATCGATGATTCTTGTAGCCGGTGGACGTATGAGGAGAACAGCTTCGATTTCATCCATGTCCGCTGCATGTACGGCAGCGTAGCCGACTGGCCAGCTTTCTATCAAGAGTGCTTCGAGTACGAGTGAGCCCTCCTCGGCGGGGAAATCTGTACTTATTCCAACACAGGCATGTCCAACCGGGCGGTTACATAGAGCAAGCCGAAATGTCCGTCGTCGCCAAATCCGACGATGGATCCATAGTGCCCGGCGACATGTGGTCGCAACTTGCCACGCTTGCGGTCGAGTCGAGCGAGAGGTTTGGGAAGCCTCTGCAGATTGCAGACAAGATGGCCAGCTGGATCGCCGACGCTGGCTTTGAAGAGGTCACCGAGACGAAGTTCAATTGGCCGCTTGGACCGTGGAGCAGTGATCCCAAGTTGAAGGAGATTGGGAAGTGGAACCAGTATCACTGGGAGGAGGGGATGGAGGGCTGGCCATTGGCGCTGTTCACGAGAGTGATGGGGGTAAGCTCGGAATAGATAGATCTTCACGAGAGAAGTCCAGCTGACAAAGATACGAGTGGTCGTATGAGCAGGTGCAAACGTTCATTTGCGAGATGAAGAAGGTTCTCCGAGATCGCAGGTTCCATGTTTATCAGCCAGTGTATGTTGACCGCTTCAAAACCATTCGCAAGATATCCCCTATTGACGATTTTAGTACCGTTGTATATGCTCGAAAACCACTATAGCATATGTGCTGTCGAGAGCGAAAAGGCGTCTTGCAAAGAGTTGGGTAACATCATCCCATCATGAGTTCCGATCTTGGCCAAGCCGGCAGACTTTCGATTCGTTACCATCGTCCTCCATTTGGCGATCCTTGTGGAGATGGCCGCTTCCTTTACGTGTCCATAACGAAGCACGAGCTTCCATCGGCAAGCCCTTGTTCATTCTGTCTGCCATCGTTTGTCAACGTCCATTTTACTAGATTTTCAAATCCTGGAATTGGATGTGTGCGGCTTGGTTGACAGCCCTGGAGGACTGTTTGCCGGAGCATCCCCATGCTGGGTTCTTGATATCGAACAACAGCCAAGGGTAGGCAATAATAATAAGCGACATCCAGGGCCGGCAAGACACCTATCATACCGCACATAGTACTTGGCTAGGTGGTTCTCAACTCTTAAACCGGATATATCCTCCAAGCGATTATCAAAGGAAAGGGACTCTGCACAGTTGCATTCCAAACGGTTGGATAACTATCGTATCCCTGCAGGTAAAAAGGCCAAGAAGCACTCCATATGTCCAGTTATAGGAATTGGTGTCTTGATGCAGTGTGAATCAACACATACTGCATATTTATGATAACAAGATCTCAGACTCCGTAGAAAGCTTGCCTCATGCACGACCTATCTCATCTCAAAAGGTAAGGAACCAATGTCGGGCCCTAATAGCAGCAATACTGTAACCTCCACCATTCCCAGGTTTCAAGTGAAACCTGACGCTGCAAATGCAGACTAAAGTACTTGAGTCGTGTCTTACCTCGAAGAAACCAACATATTTGGAATATCGCAAAGGGGATGGGTACCTACCTACCTGGTAACATTTATGGTACAAAGTAGGTATTTGGAAGCATTTCCAGATCCACGCTCAGCGCTAAGAGAAGAGGTAAGAGGTTAGTAAGAGGTAAGAGCTACGAGCTAACCCTCTCACTCTCACTCGGCCGAACGCTCCTCAACACCATCAATCCTACCCGCTGGTTACCACCCTTAGGTACTGCCCCGGAAGCCCTACAGTAATATTCAGGTATTACCTGGTACTGACTCGTTATCCGGGGTAAAGGACCTCTGGCAGCCATGTTAGCGTCGATCCTGATGGCTTCTTCTTACGTATCCTGCCCCACCATCCCGTCATGGATGGTCCTTGAGACCCATGGAGGGGTAACGGATATTTCAAATCTTTCCACCGACAGCGAACTCACTCTCAAATTACAAGCATTGAAATTCGCAAGCCTTCCTCACTATTTGAAGAATCATCCTATCCCACTCCCCACAACACAGCAGACTCAAACATCCAAACCGACCTCGCTATCTTATTCAACATGTCGACCTACAACGGACGCTGCCACTGTGGCCAGACGGAATGGTCGGCTAAGCTTGAGGACGCCTCTCACATCCTTTGGTAGGTCTCCGCTCTCCACACTCCGCTCACTCGTCGATAGATCTTTCAGATTAGAGGAAACAAGAGAGAGGGGATCAGACCATACGCTGACAACATCCCATTACAGCCACTGCGACACCTGCAAACAGCTCGGCGGCGGCGCCTACTCCCTCAACCAGATCATCCCCCAGAACGACCTGCACATCACGAAGGGCAACACCAAACAGTACACCTACCACGGCGACTCCGGTACGTCCATTCTCCTCCTTTTTTTGCCTTTCCGCTCTTCCGTCTCTCTCTCGTCATTCTCCCATTCCCCCCGCTCTCAAAAGATCAACCACTGACGAAAATCATGTCCCTGGAACAGGCAAGGCCGTCAATTGCTACTACTGCCCCAACTGCACCACGCACGTCTACCACCACCAGGCCGTCATGGGCGACAAGATCGTCGTCCGCACCGTGCTGTTGAACGGCGGGAAGGAGTTCAAGCCGTCGGCGGAGATCTTCGGCAAGGCCAAGATGAGCTGGGAGCCAGAGATTGCCAAGACTTTCGAGACGTTGCCGCCTTCGTAGATCCACGTAGAAAGGGGGAATCAGGGGTGGAGGGAGGGAGAGAGGGGGGAGGGGTTGTATGTAGGACTGGCTATGTAGCTTGACGGGATGGATACGGGGAAAAGAGAAAAGATGACTTCGACGTCGTCTTGCATACCTCCCAAAGTGAAAATCTGAGTGAGGCAAGATGGCCAAGAATGGCTTTCCCACCGATGGCGCTTACCTCCACCCAATCCCTCATACCATCCTACTTGCTCACACATGTTTTCCAATACACCACGCTTAAGCCAAGCCAGACACAGTAACCGATCCTCTCCCTCCTCTCGCATCCACTCACTTCTCCCGCTGCCAATCCCACCCACCTGCATCCAGTCCGACACCGCTCTCCTCGAAAACCCACTCCTATCTCTCCCCCGCCCCGCCGACATCCACCCGCCCACCAGCTCCAGCTCGTCCACAACACGCGCCTTGCATGACACTACCACCAGAGAACCCCCCCCCCACACCCCCCCCTTCTCACCCCCATCCCCCGCTCCCACCGCATGCATCCCCACCCTCCCAACCTCCCAACAGACACACAGACAGACAGACCGCCGCGGACACCATCCAAAACAGCGCCGAAGACCAATCGGGATTGGATAGATGGCGCTGCTGCGCGTCACTCGATGGCACATTGGGTGCGATGGTAGGGCTCCTGCCCTGGATGGCGTTCGTACCGGATTTTAGGTCAGATCTTGTCTTTGGTCTCGGCATGATGGAGTCTAAGGATAGCCTGCATAGCCAACAAGTAGACGCAAATTCGAGTTTACAATCGTAAAATTTATCATGTGGATCGCATCGAATTGGATAAGTGTTCAGACACCGTTCCAAATCCGTAGCTTAACTCAACGGATCATTCCCATCCGGCCAAAACGGTGACCTCTAATTTCCAACCACGCCAGCACCACGACCCCAACCCCAGAGATACCCCCCAAAAAACACCGCCCGCCATGCAACGCAACGCGACGCAACACATCTCACCCCCACCTCGCCTCCCTAGCAGAACCTTAACACCCAACCCTCTCACCACCCGCATCCCCCTCCCCCTCCACCACCACCGGCATCCGCACCTCCCTCACCCTCACCCCGTCCGCCTTGACCTCAACCTCCACCTCCACCCTCGCGCCCACCCCCTCCCTCCCACTCCCCTTCCACCCCACAAACCCCACCAACACCGCCCCGACCACCGCCGCCGCCAGCAA
>JAABUJ010006886.1_pt1 | contig 10802 bp, 10 predicted proteins | sample 5559131 | NCBI WGS metagenome assembly JAABUJ01 (sample SAMN10711875, study PRJNA513366) | rock metagenome | isolation source: Antarctica rocks | place: Antarctica: Victoria Land, Mt New Zealand nord | collected 2016-01-07 | reverse complement strand
CTAGGACGCAGTGGAGGCTGCGCGCACAACTAGCGCCGTCCGATAGCGCCGGTGGTAGAGCGATGCATGAGCTATCAGGTTTGAGCGTCCAATACGTTCAATGCATCGCCGCCGAGCGCGCTGGTGTGTCCCGTCTCGCCGCGAGTCAGCAGCAGGTATGTAGCCAACGCCGCGCTCCCAAGGACGGCGATCACAACGGCCATCGGTACGGCGGTCGCTGTCCCGCCGATGCCGACAAGGGGTGCGGCGGCCGCTCCGATGACGTACTGCAACACGCCCAAGAGCGCCGACGCACTCCCGGCGGTGCTCGGGTGGCCGGAGAGCGCCAGCGTCGTGGCGTTGGGGAGGACAATGCCCTGACTGGAGACGACGACGAAGAGCGCTGGCAAGACGCCGATCAGGCCAACGTGGCTCGCGACGGCCGCGAGCAAGGCGATCCCGCCTGTTGGCCGTTACCGCCAAGCCAACGGCCAACAGGCGGGGAAGCGGCACGCGGCCGACGAGTCTCCCATTGACCTGGCTGGCCGCCATGATCCCGAGCGCATTGCATCCGAACACGACGCTGAATAGCTGCGGCGAGACGCCGTAGATACCTTGCAGCACGAAGGGGGAGCCGGATATGTACGCAAACATGGCGGCGAAGGATAACCCCGAGGAGAGCGCGTAGCCGACGAAGTGACGGTCCGCGAGGAGTCGCCGGAACGTCGTCAAGGTGGCCGGGAGGCCGCCGGTATGACGGTCGGTGGGGGCAAGCGTTTCGCCGAGTCCGGTTGCCGTGGCCAGAAGGAGGAGGGCTCCAATAGTGGCCAGGACAACGAACACGCCGCGCCAGGAGGTGACGCGAAGGAGTTGTGCGCCGATGATCGGGGCGAGGATGGGCGCGAGGCCATTGACGAGCATGAGCAACGAGAAATAGCGGGCGGCGGCGACGCCAGCGTACCGGTCACGCACGACGGCCCGTGCAATGACGATACCCGCCGCGCCCGCGAGACCCTGGACGAACCGCAACACAACAAGGGCGCCGCCGGATGGTGCGAGGACGCACAGGAGCGACGCAACCGTATAGGCTGCCACACCAACCAGGAGGGGGCGACGGCGGCCTAGGGCATCGCTGAGCGGGCCGGCGACTAACTGGCCCAGAGCGAGGCCGAGCAGGCAACCGCTCAGGGTGAGCTGCACCTGCGCGGCGCTGGCGCCGAAGCCCCGGCCGAGCGCGGGCAGGGCCGGCAAGTACATATCGATAGAGAGCGGCGCGAACGCGCTCAGGGCACCCAGGATGAGTAGTAGACGGATGCGGCGTGTCATCCCCGCCGGGTCGGTCCTACTGGTGGCCATGCTCACGTAGCCACTCCGTGAACTCCGTCGCTACAATGCGCGCGCCGGTGACGCCATCGGACGCGCCGGAGCAGAGATAGAGGATCGGCTCCGCTATGACGTCCGGGGACAGCAGACGGTCGCGCATGTCCGACGGCACATCGTCTGGGATCATCCCGGTGGCGGTCGCCCTGCCGGGCAAGAGCATGTTGACGTCGACCCCATGCGGCCGCAGGTCCTCGGCCATGATCAACGAGAGGGACTCGGCCCCGGCGCGCGACGGTCCGTAGGGGATGAAGCCGCGCCGTCGCATCGTCTCGTGGTTCATGCTGATGTTGACGATCTTGCCGCCGCCGTCACGCAAGAAGAGCGGAACGACGACGACGGCGACGAGGAAGTAGCCGGTCAGGTTGGTGTCGATGACGGCCGTGAACCCGTCCTCGGGGGACCCGCCAGAAGGGCTGTGGGTCGCTCAGGAAGGCGGGGTTGACCGTCCGCATACCGAGGCCCGCGTTGTTGACCAGGACGTCCAAGCCGCCCCAGACGTCGTCAAGCGTCGTGATCGCCCGCGTGATCGACGCGGCGTCGCGCACGTCGACTTGAACGGGCCGCACATCCCCAGCTGGGTCGTCTATGGTCGCGAGCGCGTGCGCCAGCCGGTCGTCGTCCCGGCCGCCCAGTGCGACACGCGCGCCTGCATGCGCCAGCGCCTGGGCCATCGCCAGCCCCAGGCCGCTGGACGCCCCCGTCACCAGGACGCGGCGGCCGCTGACATCCCATGTGGCTATCATCGCGGTTCACCGGCGCCCGTTCTCACGCCGACGGTGCCCATAGACGCGGCGTGGACTACCATGGAACCTCCGAGCCGTCGTAGCGCAGGAACCGGCCGGCGTCCTTGGGTGTGAGCCCGTCGATGACGCTGAGCAGCCCCCGCACCGACTCCTCCGGTTCGAGGGCGGCACCCGCGCCGCCCATATCCGTCTTGACCCAGCCGGGGTCGATCATGACCGCCGTGATGCCCTGATCGCGCACGGTCCAGGCGTACGTCCGCGTCATCATGTTCAGGGCGGCCTTGCTCGCGGCGTAGCTGTAGCCGTCGCCGCCGTCGGTTGCATAGGTGAGCGAGCCGGAGCCCGACGAGATGTTGACGACGCGGGGCGTCGTGCCGCGCGTGAGCAGCGCGGTGAACGCCTGGGCCACACGCACGGGCGCGACGACGTTGATGTTGAATACCTCCAGGGTGCTCGTGTCGTCGAGCAGGCGCTGGCCGTCCGGTCCCGCGACCGTGGCGTCGCCGGGGTTGATAGCCGCGTTGTTGATGAGGATGTCCAGCCCCTCGACCTCGCGGTGCGCCTGCTGGATGGCCGACGTGAGTGAGGCGCTGGCGGTGACCTCCAGGGGGAGGACGCTCACCTGATCGCGATGCTGGTCGACAAGGGCGCGCAGCCCCGGCGCGCGCTCGATGTCACGGCAGCCCGCCAGGACATAATCGCCGCGCGCGGCGTACTGCCGCGCCAGTTCCAGTCCGATTCCTCGTCCCGCTCCCGTGATCAAGACGCGCTGCATGATGTCTCCTTGTGCTCTCAATTTTTATTGATGTGTACGCTCTGTACTGCAACGATCATGCCGCCACTAGATCCGCTGTTCAGGCGCTATCCGCGCGCGCACAACGCGGGCAATGTGCAACTGCGTCACGAGCCAGACAAGGGGTGTCGGATACGCGGCGGCATTCGCCGTAAGCCCCGACCCTCATCTATCCTAAAGAGGAGGGAACGTAATGATCGAGTTCGCGGCGGGACCCGTTTTGATCGTGGGCGCGACCGGTGGGACCGGACGCTGCCTTATCCGCGCGACGCAGGACGCCGGCCTGGCCATCCGCTGTCTGACCAGCGTGCCGGCGAAGCGCGCCGATCTGCAGGCTATGGGTGTCGATGATATCGTGGTCGGGGATTTGTGCGCGGATGGGATCGTTGACCGTGCTGTATCCGGCGTCGGCGCCGTCCTCTCGGCCGTGGGCGGCGCGGAGGTCTTTCGCCACGGCGTGACGCGTCTCATTGCGGCAGCCAGGACGGTTGGGGTCCGGCCCTTTGTCCTGGAGACCGCGCTTGGCGTTGGGACGGCGCGCGCCGCGATCCCACCGGAGCGCTACGCGATCTTGCGCCCAGCGCTCGAGGCCATGGATGTCGCCGAGGTGGTCCTACGCGCCTCTGGCCTCGTCTACACTATTGTCCGGCCGGGACGCTTGCTCGATGAGCCGCCGAGCGGGGATGTCCTCGTGGGCGAAGGTGGGACGCGGCTGGGCGGCGGGAGCATTCCCCGTGCCGATGTCGCGCGGCTGATGGTCGCGGCGCTCGTCACGCCGGAGGCCCATAACCGCACCTTCGAGATCGTCAGCCGGGCGGGCTTCCGTGGTGGCCTGGGCGAGACCGTTGACGTGCCGTGGCGCCTCCCGGTGTCAAGCGGGCAGTCGGACGTAGCGCTGTCCTAGGTGACTGGCATGTCTACCTACGACCCGCACGTTTCATGTAGGGTTGTCGCCAGTCGAGCCACGCCTGGTGGTTCGGTACGGGCAGGGTGTGCATGATAAACTTTCGGTAGCTGTCGTCTCGTGTTGCCCCTCTGAAATGTATCTCACGACCAGGAGCGCTATGCCGGATGCTGATACGACGCTGCAAGACCTGCGTGAGCGGGTAGCCGCCTTCGTCCACGAACGTGACTGGGAACAGTTCCATACGCCGAAGGATCTCGCCAGCGCCATCGAAGCGGCCGAATTGATGGAGCTCTTTCTGTGGCGGAACGCTGCCGAGGTTGAGGCCGTCGCTGCTGGGCCTGAGTCCCGGCAAAAGGTGCAAGACGAGCTGGCCGACGTGCTCATTCTGTGCTTGAGCCTGGCCAATAGGCTCGAGATCGATATAGCACACGCGGTGCTGCGGAAGGTCGAATTGAACCGGGCGAAATACCCGGCGGACGTGGTGCGCGGTAGCGCGGAGAAGTACACGTACTACCGCGCCAAGCGTGCGAGCACGTAACTCTATTGAGTGATGACGAGGAGAACGATGCAGCTGTTCGTCGGCGTCACGGACTATGAGTGGTTCCACCTCCACGCCACGAAGCCGCATGTGGATGAGGTGAACTTCTGGCGGCCCTCGACGACGACCGGCTTCAGGGCGCTGCAGCCCGGTGGCCTCTTCCTGTTCAAGCTCCATGCACCGCGCAACGTCATTGCCGGGGGCGGGTTCTTCGCCCGCTTCGTGCAGCTGCCCGTCAGCCTGGCTTGGCATGCCTTCGGTGACGGCAATGGGGCGCACTCCCTCGCCGAGGTCCGTGCGCGTATCAGCAAGTATCGTCGGCAACCCATTGCGGTGCATGAAGACCCCGTGATCGGGTGCATCCTGCTCGAAGAGCCCTTCTTCTTTGATGAGCCCGACTGGATCCCGATCCCCGCTGACTTTAGCCTGAACATCGTCTCCGGTAAAGGTTATGATCTTGCCATGCAGACAGGACGAGATCTCTGGCAACAGGTTGGCGAGCGTCTGGATGCGCAACGCGTGCGTCAGCGTGAACTCGGGCCGGCCGCTGCAGCGGCCGTTGACGGGGTGCGCTATGGCACACCATCCCTCGTCGCGCCCCGTCTGGGGCAGGGCAGCTTCCGCGTCCTCGTGGCCGAAGCATATCGACGGCGCTGCGCTATGACCGGTGAGAAGACGTTGCCGGTTCTCCAGGCGGCGCATATCAAGCCCTACGCCGCCGGTGGCGCGCATTCCCTTGACAACGGCCTCTTGCTTCGCAGCGATCTTCACACGCTCTTCGATCTCGGCTACGTCACGGTTGACCCCGACGATCGTAGAATCGTGGTTAGTGGCCGTATTCGAGAAGAATACGAAAACGGTCGCCATTACTATGCGTTACACGGTGCGATAGTTGCTCGGCCCAACGATCACGATAGCCTGCCCGCGCGGGAGAATTTGCTGTACCATGCCCAGACTGTCTTCCGCAGTTGACGTACAGTAAGAAAGACGTACAGTAAGAAAGATGCGCAGTCATGCCCTCTGTAGTGAGGCATCATAGCTCCTATCTTGACCCGGCTACCAAAAGACGCCGCTACCCGTATGCGCGGAGATTGTACACCGCTGCTACGCCGTTAACGCCTCTATCGATGACCCGTCGAGGTCTTCATCCTGTTCCATCTCTATCTCAACAAGCGACGACCCAGCCTCCGAACGTTGGATTATCGTGCCCGTTGCGCGCTCGAGGAGAGCAAGCAGGTTCTCCTTGCGCGCGGCAAAAAATGCGTCAAATTGGTCGGCGCGCAGTGCTGCGGGGAGAATTAAGTGCGATTGCGAAATTTCATCCAGACGTGTCGATGCCATATTGTATTTGTCTTCGATACGTTTCAGGTACGCGCTCGGCGCTACGCCCCCTATGAAACGATTGGTCTCGGCCGCGAGCGGCGTTTTGTTTACGATGCAATCCCACCTCGCTTGCTCAATACCGAGCGTTTCGCAGTACTTACGAGGAAAGATGTGGTGAATATCGACTGCCTTATCGAAGTAAACCTGCACGTCGTAGCGTTCACCAGTACATAGGTCAAGTGCACCGTGTTGCATCAGTAATGCATGTAGCCCTTTATAAGCAGCACTGTTGCGTCGTCGGAGACTATAGAGGCGCTGGTCACTGAAGTTGCAGTCAGTTACCGTGATGGGTTTAGGGCCGCCAGCTATCCATGCCAGCACTTCGGGTAAGTCGCGTGCGAAGCGAGTCTCAGTTGCTGAACCATAAAGTTCGCCAAAGACGCCGCACCAGTACCACTGCGAAATCTTGTGGCGTGCTGGATCCGAGAGCGTTTGGTCGGCAAAGGCGGCGAATATAGCGGCAAGGGGTATGAGTTGTGTCCGATACGGAACATCACGAGCCGCGAAGATGTTCTGGTTGAACAGAAACTGCGCCGCCTTTTCATAGCCGTCGACGATGAGCGGTGCTACCCGCGTGTACTCATCCAGTGGCAAGCGCAGCATATCTTTTCGCTTGCCGCTCACCGCCACTGGTTCACCAGATTGCTGCCGTTGCCACGTAGAGAGTAGTGTCGTGGACGCCAAGAAATCTTCGGCCGGCACATCGCGTAGAACGTGCCGTTGGTAGAGGCGCAACCGGCGGTCCTCCCAATCATCACGCAGGGAGTAGTCGTCCACAGCATAAGTTGCCGTCACTAACTCGAAGACTGTTAGTGAGACGCCGCCGGTGTTCACTTTCTCGAAGACTTGACAGACAGCCTCCTTGGGCGTTTCCTTCTTAAGCGCGATGATTGGCACTTGATACTGCTGGAACTTTTGCACAATCTGTTGAAAAATGTGGTTCCACTTGTTCACTCGCACCTGCATGTCGTCGACAGACAAACCGCTAAAGTACTCCATCTGCCACGCAGTCAGGCGCGACATGTCGAAGACGATGTTCAGAGGCAACACCTCGGCGCGGCACTCCAGGGCCGTCGTGCTATAATCTGCTCGCACCTCGTTGCGGAAATTTTTAATACGGCGGTCCTCGGACACGGAAAGAATTGCCTCTTCTGCGTCGACGGCCGAATCTAAGGCTTTATTGATGTCGATGTAATACCATCGTCTCATCGGCTTGCCACGCGGGTCACGGGTAGCCACAGGCTCCCGCATGAAAAGTGACTGATATAGAGATGTTAGTCGCTGCTGACCATCAAGGATGAGGCGGTCGGGCTCGCGGTGCGGTGAGAGAGATACCCCTTCCACCGGCCGAGGCTTGAAGCGCACGTCGGCATTCCCCGTTTCCAACGTCATGACTGCTCCGATTGGGTACGACTGACACACGCTAGCGAGGAGGCTTACGATATGGGCATCATCCCATACCCATCCACGTTGGAAGTCGGGGAGCTGGTACTTGCCAGCGCCAATGTCCCGTAGCATCTCGTGAAGCGACTCTCGTTGGCTTTCGAAGGTTGTCATCGGACTACTATTGTTCATGCCATTGTCCTTTACTGTTTACTCCTTGTCCGAGCTTGGTCATCCCAGTTCAAGGATGCGTTGATGGCGTGTCACGAAGGTGCGATACCGATGACTCGCTAGTTACCACGCTTCAAGCATCGGCCCAAGTTGAGCGCGACTATGTAGTACTCTGCTGCAAGATTCCCAATCTACCGGTTCAACACGGTCATAGCGAACTTCAAATGGATGGGCAGGAGGTACCTCGTCGATGACTTGGCGGGCTTTATGCTCGTCGTGCAACGCCACAGCAACCCAGACATCTTCTAGCGTGTCGGGCAGCTGACTGAACATGTCACGTATCGCACGCAAGCGGCTGGATAACAGCTGATGAACCCGATCCTCGACCGACCCCCGGTACCGCATGTTATAGATATATACGTCATCCCGATGCTGGCCGATGCGTTGTATACGCCCTTTACGCTGCTCGAGTCGGGTCGGATTCCACGGTAGGTCGAGGTTAATGAGGGATCCAATTGCCTGCAAGTTAAGGCCCTCCGAGGCGGCATCGGTTCCCACAAGCAGCCGGATCGTCCCTTGCCGGACTGCGCTTTTGAGCGATTCACGTGTCGTTGGCGTGAATAAGCCCCCTCGGTACAAACCTGATCCGGCGACACTCGCGTATAGCCCCACGGGTTCCTCGGATAGCCGTGTCGAGAGGTTATGCGCCACCCAACGCGCTGAGTCGTAGTATTGCGAGAAGACGATGCAACCCCGGTCGAGCCACCGCTCGGTTCCCTCGACGCCGCGAAGCAGGATGCGCTCAACAGCCAAATACTTTGGGTCCTCCATCGTTGCGGCGTCTAGAAGGCCTAGCACCCGTTGAAGCGTCTCTTGCTCGGTAGGAGTGAGCGGGTAGAGTGAGCTACGAGGAGCCTCGTCCTGATCGTCCTCGTCGTCGGGATCCGGGTCAGAACCAAGCATTTTAAGCGTTGTGGCGCGACCTGCGGCGACGGTGCTACCGAGGCGACGCAGTAATATCGTCTTCAAGAAACCCGACTGCAAGCCTTGCCGGCGTCCTACCTCTTCACAAAACTCCGTCGCGGCCTCATAGGCATCGCTCAGGAAGCCGCCTAAGATAACCGCCTCATTCTGGCCTTCACCGAAGAGTCGTACGCGAACCGGCTGCAAGTACGGTTCATTGGTTTGAGGATCGATGGTATTCTCCAAAAACTCCCGAGTGCGGCGGATAATATGACGTATATACGGGTTGTGATCCTCGAAGAAGTCGCGCGCCAGCCGCTCCACCCGCTGACGATCTGGCGCCGAGAGGCGACTTAGTGCTTCTGACGGCGCCCATGACGCATCGGTTTGTAGAAGTAGGCGTTTATGTAACTGGTCAAATGCACGGCCTTCACTTGCTGGAGGGAACGGGTCGCGCATCCATTCCCACACTGCACTCACGTCCTCCGGCGGACGCTCACGACCGAGTACGTAGTCAAGTCCCACCCGTGCCTGACGCTCCCATTCGCTGAACGGGCTGCCCAAGACCGTTTCGTCCCCCTGGTTGAGCGCATCCAGGAGATCCCATGCTTCGATTGGATCGAGTTGAACAGGCGTTGCGGTGGCAAGCAATAAGCTCTTTGTCATAGGCCCGATCCTACGTACAAAACGCAGCAGGTTATTCGGATCAGCCCTCTCGTTACGGTGCGTCGGGCCAAGATTCCGACGGCGTGCACGGTGTGCCTCATCGACGATCACGCATTCATAGCGTAGGTCGCTCAAAATCTCGGCAGCAGGGCCACCCTGCGTGATCAACCCAGCCGACACCAGGCCAACCCGGCGCGGGCAACGGCGCAGGCCCTCGATCCCCGGAGCCGGGTACAAGGCACCTTGTTCGTCTTCCCATCCGCGTCCGGTCCAGACGGCGGACGGCATTTCCAGTAGCGTCCACAACTCATCTTGCCACTGTCGGAGGAGAGTCTTAGGAGCCACCACCAGTACGCGGCCTCCGCCCCACAGTGCCATTAGCTTGGCGGTCAGGGCCAACTGCACCGTCTTGCCCAGGCCCACCTGGTCGGCCAGCACCAACCGGGCGCCACCTTGCTGATGCTCCGTAAAGGCGCGATGCACGAAGTATTTTTGGTGCGCCCACAGGCCATTCTCTCGCCGGTAAATTGGGAGCTCAACTGCCACAGCCGCCGGCTCTGCGCGCGGCGCGGACCGCCAAGCGCTCGCGTCGGGGATGTAAGTGCGCCGGGCCAGGCGGCCGACATCCTGCACTATAGCATCGGCGAGATCGACCGCAGCAGGGTCACTCCACAGAGCGTCGAACTCGTCCTGCGCCCACGTGACACCCTCAGGGCTGTCGTCGGCCCAGAGTAACTCGTAATTGAGAGTCCAGGCGGTCTTCGACTCGTTGGTGCTGCCGATGAACGCGACGCGGGTCCCATCTGCGCGCGTCACCACGCCTGCCTTGCCATGCACGAAACCGAATCGTTCATCGGGCAGCACGCGAACGTGCAGACGGCCGCTCGCCAGGAATTGGTATAGCCTCTCGAGACGCGCTTGCAGTGCAGGACCAATGTCCTCCGGCAGTCCGCGTCGCCACTCCTGATTCATCGCGTCCCTGGCGGCCCGTGCCGTGGCCACGTCGAGTGGATGCAGCTCTGAGTTGCAGATTACTCGTGCGCGTACGCCCTCGGCCATCCGGTCCAACTCGTCGCCGGCGACCTCAAGGATGGAGGAGCGGAAGTAGCCCGCGATGCGATCGTACCGTTGCGCGCCAGGCAAGAGACCGACGAGAAAACGATCCAAGCGATCGCGGCGCGAGGAGTAGCGCGTGATCATCGACGCCCCCGATCGACGTCGCTCATAGCGAGTCGTTCTCCACCGCGCCCAACAGCAACTGCGCCGCCTTCACATCGGCCCCCCAGCGCGGCAGCCCAGTGGGCGTTGCATGCAGGTAGCGCAGCAGCCCAATGATGGTGGTGCGGCTGTTCCAGTAGTCCGGCCACTCCTGCCGTAGGTAGGTCCGCGCGGCCTGCGTCCCTTGTTCAGGGTCTTTAGCCGCAGTGTAGATGGCGAAGAGCACGTAGCGCAGCAGCGATCCGGCAAACCCGCCGTCCAGTGGCGGACGCAGGTCGCGCGACGCGAACTCCGATGGCGTCTTGAGTCGCACCTTATTGGCGACCGCGCTGGCCAGCAGCGGGCGGTACTCGTTCGCGCCGTAGCCGCGCGCCAACTCCTGGTAGACACCCTCGCGGCTATCGCCGCGCGCCTCCACGGCAATGCCCTTGACGTAGAGCCGCTCCTCGGGGCCGAGCTTGCGCCAGATCGCGGCGTCGAGGCCGACCGGCACCAGCTCGTCGGAGGCGATGCGCACTGCGCGCTCGATCAGCTTCGTCACCTCGGATGTCTCGCCTTTCTTGCGTGTGCGGTGCAACTCGCGCTCCACGTCGATGTCGCCGATCGCGCCATAGGACGTGAGCACGCGCAACGCGGCGGCGTAGGCGGCGAGCTGATAGTCGGCGTCGCCGAAAT
>JAABUJ010006883.1_pt1 | contig 10805 bp, 12 predicted proteins | sample 5559131 | NCBI WGS metagenome assembly JAABUJ01 (sample SAMN10711875, study PRJNA513366) | rock metagenome | isolation source: Antarctica rocks | place: Antarctica: Victoria Land, Mt New Zealand nord | collected 2016-01-07 | reverse complement strand
AGCCGGTCGCCTCGCTCAACATCCTGCTCTCTTCGACATGCTGGCGCAACGACCACAACGGCTTCAGCCACCAGGGGCCGGGCCTGATCGACGTGATGCTCTCCAAGCGCGGCCAGGTCTCGCGCATGTATTTCCCGCCCGACGCCAATTGCTTGCTCGCCGTGGCCGACCACTGCCTGCGCAGCCGCAACTACGTCAACCTGATCGTGCAGGACAAGCAGCCGCAGCTGCAGTATCTGTCGCTGGACGACGCCATCGCCCACGTCGCGCGCGGCGCCTCGATCTGGCATTGGGCCAGCAACGACACTGATCGCGAGCCGGACGTGGTGCTGGCCTGCTGCGGGGACATCCCGACCCTGGAGACGGTGGCGGCGGCCGATTGGCTGCGCCACAACATCCCCGAGCTCAAGGTGCGCGTGGTCAATGTCGTCGACATCATGAGCCTGTTCCCGCCGGAGCAGCACCCCCACGGCATGGACGAGTCCGCGTTCGTCAACCTGTTCACGGCCGACAAGCCGGTCATCTTCGCCTGGCACGGCTACCAGCGAGCGCTGCACGAGGTCGTGCATGGGCGCGCCAACGCCGAGCGCTTCCATGTGCGCGGTTTCAACGAGCAGGGTACCACGACCACGCCGTTCGACATGGTCGTGCTCAACGAGATGAGCCGCTACCACCTGGCCATTGAGGCGGTCAAGCGCGCCACACGGCCGGGCATGCCGATCCCGCAGGCCGAACTGCACTCGCTCATCGCCAAAGCCGTTGAGTATTCCCAAGAGCACTTGGAGGATGAGCCCGCGGTCCGCGACTGGACCTGGAGCGCGTAGCCTGCGGGCGCCCCCAAATTATGAAACGCCGCCTGACCTTGAAAGGTTATGGCAGAGACCGGACCTTGAAAGGTCTGTCTGGGCGTGTGGCGGCGCCGGGATGGTGAGTGTGACGTCGCGCGATCAGGGACTGTTTGGTCGATCGTTTTCCGTCGTGAGCAGCCTGTCGCGCCGTGCGCGGGCGACGGCCTCAATGCGGTTGCGCGCCCCCAGTTTCTTGAAGATGCGCGCTAAATACGTGTCGATGGTGCGGTGACTGACATGGACCCGTTGGGCGATCTCTTTCGACGGCATCCCCTCGGCGACGTAGCCGAGTACGATCACCTCCTGCGGGCTCAACACAGCCGGCCCCGCGCTCGCCGCCCCGTCGACGCCGAGCAGGATCTGTTCCCCCTGCAAAACGCGTCCGATGGCCGCGAGCAAAGCGGCCCCGCCGACGCTCTTGAACACGTAGCCTGTCGCCCCCGCGTCGAGCGCGGTGCGCACCGAGGCGGCGTCGCCGTAGGCGCTCAACATGAGGATACGCGGGGGCGACGCCATCATTTGCAGGGCGCGCGCCACCGTTGGACCGTCCATCTTGGGCAGGCGTGTATCGAGCAGCACGAGGTCGGGATGCAGCTCAAGGCCGAGGGCCAGGGCGCGCGCGCCGTCCTCGGCTTCGCCCACGATCTCGTACCGCGGCTCCCGCTGCAGAATGGCGATGGTCCCGGTCCGTGTCACGAAATGATCATCGACGACAACAACGCGGATAGTCATGCGCGGACTCCCTCACTAGCCCGCTCTTGGGGCGTCGCCAGGGGCACGGTGACGGTGACGGTCGTCCCAGAGCCTGGCGCTGTCGCGATCTCCAGCGTCCCGTTCATCTCGTGGACGCGCTGCTCAAGAAGGGCGAGGCCCAGGTGATTCTGAGCCAGGAGTAGTCCCACCGATTGTGGAACGAACCCCACGCCGTTGTCGCACACCCGTACGATCAACCCCGCGCTGGCTTTGGTCAGCGCCACGCGGATCGTCGTCGCCTTGGCGTGACGCAGGGCGTTGCCGACGGCCTCGCGCACAATGCGATAGAGGGTGATCTCGTGGTCTGGCGGCACATCCTCACGCGCGATGTCCGGGTCGACGTCGAGGAGGCAACAGGGCCCGGAGGCACGCCCCGCGTCGCGGAGGAGCGCCCGCAGGGCCGGAGCCAGCCCCGACGTCTGCAACGGCGGCGGGTATAGCTCACCGGCGACCTGGCGCAGGTGGGCCACGAGATCGCTCCCCAGGCCGGCCACGGTTGCGGCGCCGATGTGCGCCTCCAGGGGCAGGTTAGGCAGCGCCAGGAGATCGTCGATCTGGCGCACGATCTCGCCGCCCATCTGGATCGCCTCGTCGTGCAGGAGGGCGGCCAGGTGCCGTTGTTCGTTCTCCTCCGCGGAAACGACCCGGTCGAGCAGGACCTGGCGCTCCGCGGCCAGCGCGGCCAGCGTCGCGATGTGGGCGTCGAGACGGGCGCGCAGGCGCTGGTTGCCGAACAGGACGGCGAGATGGCGTGCGAGGGCGCCAAGGAGGGCGCGATCGACCGTATAGCGGTCACCGCTCCGTTTCGGCCCCAGACACAACAGCGCGAGGACATACGGGCCATCGCACACCGGGGCGCACAACATCGGAAGACGTCCAAGGCGCCGAACGAACGCCGCCGGCGCGGGAGGGTCGTCGAGGATGGCGCGCGCTCCGCTCGTTAATGCCTCCAGCGTTTCCGCGGGAATGGCGCTGCGTGCATGGACATGCCACCACGCCTCCTGCGGCGTGGTCAGCGTCGCGACGCTCAGATCCAGGATCGCGGCGAGACGCCCGACGAGCAACGGGCCAACCTCGTTGGGTGCGGCGGCCGCGAGGTCGGCGCTGAGATCGAGCAGTGTCCCCGCCGTATCGTAGGCGTCGCGCAGGAAGAAGCGCTCCGCTTGCCGTGCGAGCAGCCGATACAGGGGTGCGAAAAGGACCGCGGCAAGGACACACGCCCCTCCCCCAACGAGGGCGGGAGACAAGCCCGCGGGGCGATGCGCGATGGCGGCGCCCGCCGCGGCCGCCACGCCAGCCAGGAGGGCGACGCCGAGCGCGACGCGCAGGGTACGGCGATGCGCCAGGCTGGTGATGCCGAGGAACTCTCCACGCACGATAGCCGTGGCGATGCTGACGGGCAGGAGGACAAGCGCCAGGATGGTCAGTGGCGCGGGCAGCAGCGCCCGACCAGTGAGGACGAGGGGCAGCAGCGTGAACAATAGGAACGGGGTCAGGCCGCCAACCAGTCCCAGGCCGAGCAGGCGCATCTGGGCGCGTTCGCGCGCGTCGCGTGGTCGCACCAGGAGCGCCGCGACGCGCACGACGGTGGCGAGGATATAGACGGCGAGCAGCGCGTTGGCGAGGCCCTGTATCGGGGGAAAGAAGGGCGCTGGACGCCACCAGCAGAGCGGGTAGAGCAGCACGAGGGTGATTGCGGGCGCCCACAGGAGAGACCGTAAGGGCCACGAGGGCAGCGCTGCCGGCCGGGGGAACGTGAGCATTAAGGCCAGCAGGGCCGGACCTTCCAGGCGCAGGATGACGAACGTCAAGGCGATCGCCCACGGCGCGCCGTTAAACCCGGCCGGGAGCAGGCCCAGCGCGGCTCCCATCACCATGCTTGCGCCCCAGAACGCCCGGCTCTGCCGCGCCTGGGGGCTCTTGAACAGGACGAGTAGGCCCAATAGCTGTATGCATAGCCCCACCCCTGCCGCGAGCAGGACGTCGCGCGATGGCGGCGCGGCGCCAAAACGCGCGACGCGCGTGACCCCGTGTCGCCGCATGACCACCGTCCGCGCGTCGCGCAGGGTGTCTCCCAACCGGACGCCTGCGCCCCAGGCCGGCCCGTCCGGCGCGATCCAGGTGACGACGGCGCGCCCCGGCGTCCCGCGCGCCGCTAGATCAAGGGTCTGCGGCTGAACAACGGCGACATACATGGACGCGACCGTGATGAACACGATGAGGCCGGTCATCGCGAGCGCTAGCGGGTGCGTAGATCGGCGGGCAGCAGCGTCCATAAAACCTCGCTATGCGCATACTGGGAGGATAGCCGCTCGATAGCGTCCGCTGCTTGCGCCAGGAAGCGGCGGTGCAGGACCCAGACCGCGGCATCGACCAGGGCAAGGGGCATCGGCGTGGCGCCGCGCCAGCAGCAAGGGGAGGGTTGTTCTCCCGGCGCGGGCATCCTCGGCACAGTCGGCACGGTCGTCCTCGAGTTGAGCCGCGCAGCCCAGAGCGCGGCCAAAGTGTCCGGCGAGCGCGACAGTGCGCCAGGGCGCCCCGACGAGCAGCGCGGCGCCCTGACACGGCGCCGCGACGAGCGGTCCCGACCGGCGGCGCAGCACATCCAGCACGGCGGCGTGATCGGCGTCGGGCCGCGCGCGCAAGGCGTCATCGGCGACCTGACCCGCGAAAGCGCGCCTCCCCGCGCGGGCGAAGGCGCGACCGGCGGCGATCCGGTGGATGGCGGCCACGTCGACGCTCGCGAGCAACTCTTGCGCCAGCAGGAGCAGGCTCACGCCGGTCGGGAGCGTTGCCACCGGCGCCATCTCCGGTCCGTGGCGTCCGTGTGCCAGATCATGGGTCTGGTCGAGCAGGTCGTAGCCGGCGGCCATGAATTCGCAGGCCACGGCGGCAGGGACGAAGACATCGACCGAGGCCGGCGCTAACACCTCGACCCAGGTCAGGAACAGGCGCGCCCAACGCGGCGTGTCCCCGAAGAGATGGCCGCGCCGCGCCAGGGCCGCGCGCGCGGCCGCCTCAACCGGACCGGATAGGCGCGCCGCACGCAGGATATGGTCGCCGGCCACGACGACGGCGGGCAAGGTTTGTAGGGCGCCGCCGCTCATCCCCAGTAGTCGAGTGGGAAATCGGTCGTCTTGTCGGCGCGCCGCGCCCGCGCGGCGAAGGCGGCGAGGGCCTGATCCGACGCGTGATCGCCGGTTGTGGGAACCGCTTGCGCCCCCGCCAGGATCGCGGCGACCTGTGCGACGAGTGCCTCCATATCAGTTGCTTTCATCGTATAACTCCTTGCTAACTCTTACAACGACAATGGCTTCGGATACAACCACTTCAACGAAAAACACAACCTTGAACTTGGACCCGTAAGGGTCCGTGAAAAGTCCTGGGACCGCCGGCTGCCAGCCGGCAAGCCAGTGCAGGTGAGCGCGTTGGTGATGGCATCGGCCTCGGTCGCGGCCGTTTGCCGGCTGGCAGCCGGCGGTCCCAGGGGCGGCAGGCGCCGACTTTTCACAGACCCTCGACCCGTTGAGGATGTTATTGCTCGTAGCGCCTATGGGATCCAGCAGGATGTCAATGGTCGTTACCTCTACGGGGAATATTACCAGGACCCTGAGGGAGGGATCGATCAATACGTGAATGTGATCGAAGACCGAACTACGGCGCCTGTCTCAGACGGCCAGGAAGTAGGCGTGGTCACAGCATACTGTGAAGACGCGGATGGAAACGAAGAGGATACATGCCCCGATTGGGTTAATCAGACAGTCTAACTGAACAAACCCTGTCGCCAGTCGCATAGCGAGGCTGGAGTTGTATATTCTCGACGGCTTCAGCCTCCAAAACTCTTCAGCCTCCAAGACCCTTAACTAGGGGTGAGCATGGTACGGGTACGAATGAGTCACGTTTTCCCGCCGCGTCTCGCCAGCTTGAGGCGGAGCCTCGCTAGCAATTAAGAAGATAAACCAGGTAACATGGCTACATGACAGACGATAATCACGAGCAGTTTTATGATGAAGTTATTTCCACACTTCGTACTACGCTCGTTCAATCCAGCGGCGACACAGGAACGCGCCCATCCACTATACGGGGCGATGCACCGTCGTTCCACAGCCCCAACAAGCAGCCGTTGGGACCTCCATGGGACGGCTTCCACTTCGTTGAACTCACTCGATTGGGAGATCACGTTTTCATCGCCTTCCGGTGGCGAGAAACGGGCGGCGAAGTATTTGTCTATTTAACTGATTTGCGAGACCATATCGATAGAGCACACCCGGTGGAATTCACCAGCACCGTTATCTCTGTAAATCTGCTTGAGCGATTGGGAACAGGATGGTACCTGCGCGCCCCCTTAAATCGCATTAGGGGGCTGACATTCATTGAGTAGATCCCATTGAGCGATGCGCTCCAGTCCAGTAACTTATCGTTCGCGCAAATCTTGAGCGAGTTCGGCTGCTGGTGCCAACAATCGCCGACGGCTTGTGAACAAACGGCTCGGTGCCGTGGTTATTGTCAACAAAAGGCCGTGATGGCTGCGGAGTCTACGGTCGTGACAGGTCAGTATGTTACTGGGCATTCTGCTCTCCCTTCAACTCAACCAGCGGCACTTCCTATATGTAGTAGCGTATCCGCTACGAATGCTACATGTAGTGGTCGCGGCGCTCTCGAACTGACTTCCAATTTGCGCGAACGATAAGCAGTAAGTCATACTAATGCCGCCTAACGCCAACAACTTAAAACGAAGCAGACAACAATCTACCTTACTTGCCATGATATGCTTCGTGGTGATCGTAGTGGCGCTCACGACTGGGATCGTCGTTCTTGCTGAGACCAACAAAGCGGCGCCGGTCTATAGCGTGGCTGAGGTTAGGGACGGCCTGTCAGTCCATCCTTCCGCATGGATAGGGCGTACCGTGTTGGTGCGAGGTCGCGTGGTATGGCTGGGCGGATTGTCGGCATCGGCATGGCTCACTGACGTTAAACCTCAAACACCGCGATCGCGACACCTCTCAGGAGGCGCTCACCCAGGCCAATGGATTCCATTCACCCAACTCCAGCAACAAAGTCTCTCGCTCGTCCCAGGTTCATGGCAGACTCCATCGTTCCCTTATAATCTCATGTGGTGTTTGAGCAGCAACCTATCAGGACTATTGAGGGGAGACGGGGGACGCGTCGCGGTCTACCGCATTGTGTTGACCAAAAAAGCGCAAGCCCTGTGTCCAGCATGTCCCGTTGACCACGGGTGAGATGTTACTAGACAGCCATTGTTACGCTCGGTGATAGTCGGATGGAAAATAGACATGCCGCTACACACAATGCGGGTGGCCATACTGGCGAGCGTGGTGTTGGCATGGTCGTTTGTTGCGGTCGGGCCGGCGGCGGGTAGCCTGGAGGCGATGTCCGCTCACGCCTGGACCATCTCATCCGATAGGGGTCCCGCCACGACGCCTCTCGTGGCGGTGGCGCTCCGCGGCGATATTTACGTCATTCCCGCAGGCGGCGGCGCGCCACGCCGCCTGACCACTTATGGTCTCAATAGTAGCCCTGTGCTATCGTCGGATGGGCGCCATGTCGCCTATCTGTCCCCGTCGCAGCGGTACCTCGTCAATGGGACAGGGACAACACATGGCGTGTGGATCGTTCCGACGGATGGCCCACCCGATGGGTCGGCGGCGAGAAAAATAACGCAGTCCAATCCCGCGATAGATCGTGGCGACCTTGCCTGGTCGCCCAACGGCCGCCTTCTCGCCTATTATGATGGCGCATCCATCACAACAAGCACGGCGGATGGCACTCATCGGTCTGTTGTTCTGCACATGCGGACGCCATTCCACAGCGCGACGGGCGCGTCCACCATCGCCTGGTCGCCCAATAGCCGCCGCGTGGCGATCCTGGCGTCGGCCCCAGGTTCGCACACGCCGTCGATTATGGTGGCCGATACAGCGGGTAAGGAGACAACGGTCACGATCACCTTCCCGTCCAGAAGTCCGGGGGCCGCGGTGATCGGGCCAGAGCTAGCATGGTCCGTGGACGGGCGCTCCCTCACGTTCGACACCGTCACAATCGGTGAGGCAGGGGGGCAGATCACGGGCATCTGGCGCGTCCCAGCCAGTGGGGGTGTGGCGCATCTGTTGATCGGCCAATCCGTCTACAGCCGGCCGCTCGCCAAAGAAAGCGGCGGCGTTGGCGTTACCGTCATCCCGTCTCTTGAGGGCGCGACGACGTTCGCCGTGGCGCCGGATGGCCGTTATATCGTGACCAACCCGGCGCATGTCCCAGCGGGGAATCAGCCGGTGGCGTATCGCCTCTGGCTACTGGACGAGAACGGGACGCATGGCCGTGCGCTTGCCGGCGCACCCTCGTGCGCCCTCACGCAATTCGCGTGGCTCCCTCTGACTGCCGCGCTCGCCTATGTCACCGAATGTCCATCGACCACGACGGGGACAATGGTGGCGCGACTCAACAGCGTCACGGTGCATGGGGCGCCGCCGCGGGAGCTGTATGCCCTGGCGTACACGGCGGGGAAACGCGGCACACCTTTCAATTCGATCGACCTCGCTCCCGAAGCGCGGCCCCTGGGAGCCTGACACTTGCTGAACATAGAGGACCATAATGCCGCGACCCGGCCGCCCAAGGCGCCATCCCCATGGGGTCACAAATGGCGGCGTACACGCTATGTGCTGATACGAGTAGTGGGGATTGCGCTTGTCCTTATCGCGCTCGCCGGCGGCGGTTCACGACTGCTCACCGGAACGAACGAGCCTATACGCATCGTTGCCGTCGGCCCAGAGCCGGAAGCTGTGTCCACAGATGCGTTGACGCACCGCGCATTCGTCATCAACCAAGGCGACAAATCACTGGATGTGATCGATACCGATTTGCCCACAAGCGGCGGCGACGTTGGCCGTCAGCGAGGGTACGGGACACACATTCATCGGCATAGGTTTTCCCACAAACAGGGTATTAATGTTCGATACGCGTAGCGGTAAACTCCTGCATACCACTACATATCAGCGGCGCTCCGATGAGCCGCGCGGCATTGCCGTCGACGAGGATACGGCTCGCATATTTCTACTCACCGGCATATTTGGCGGCGACAGCGTGCAAGTACTCGACGCACACAGCGGGACCAACCTGCGCACGATAGCCAGGGGACAGGAGTACGACGCCATCGCCGTCGACACGCGCAAACACCTGGCCCTTCTCTCGCGCGTGGACACGACTCGTCGAGCCATCAGTGACCACTGGGGATGGATACCAGGATCGATTCGGCGGCGCCTGCCATTCCTCCCGCCACAACCAGCTTCACAGCAGAATGCGGGAAGAATTGATGAGATCGACACGCGGACCGGGCGATTAGTGCGCGTGGTGCTGCTCCCTACCGCCCCGCGAATGCTGATAATCGACGAGTCCGCGGGACGCGCGTTCGCACTGAGCTCCGGACCTATAGGCCACAGCGGACTAATCACAGGTAGAGGCATGATGGCGATCCTCAATCTATCATCTATCGCGTCGTGCGCCTGAGCATCGCCTCCTGGGGTACGACCTCCGACCGCGATGACGCCCGCGTCGCCGCGGCCGGGATGGACGCGCTCATCGGATCGACCAACAGCGCGCCGTCCTTCACGCGCGTCCCCGTCCACTTCCTGGGCGCGGCGGGCGTCCTCGTGAGTGGGCTGCCCAGTAGCCCCGGCCCCGTGACCGCCATCATCCTGGCCCGCGCCGGCGTCGCCTACAAGATCCTCGCGCCCGGCGCGACGCTGGCCCCGGATCAACGCCAGGCGTTGGACAGCCTGCGTTTCATTCCGCGCGTGGGACCATTCCCGCCCGCCAACGGGGTTGGCGTCCCCCCTACAGCGCCGGCGCCCGCCACGTCGGCGGCATCGCTCACCGTGACGACCGTCCCTCTGACCACGGAACTCGCAGTCCGTACGCGTGGGACCGGCTTCCAGGCGTACGCGATCGTGGCGCTTCGCGTCGCGTGGACCGGCGTCCCGCGCCCCGGCCAGCACCCGCGCTATACCCATTACACGACGACGCGGTCCGTGCGCGCCGACCAAGCGGGTGTCCTCGACGCCACGCTCGACATCCCGGCGCCGCCGCGCGCCTATGTCTCGTACACGGTGCGGGTCGACGCGACAAGCGGTCGTACTGCCCGGTCGGCGACACTGTCCACGCACATGGACGCGAGTCGGTAGCGAAAACACGGGTGTCCTGATGTGGCGCGTTTTAGGGTGTCATTTACCGAGGTCGAGCACGCGCTGCGATTCGTACATCACCTCATGGTGTGAGCGGCGTACCTCGGTTGTCGTGATGAGCACCCCGACCAGTAGCGCGCCCGTCCCGATCAGGAACACGACGAGGGCGGCGAATGCGACGTATCCGGACTGCGTGATGACCGCGGCGGCGATGACCAACATGCTCGCGACCAGGATGAGGATGGCGTCGTACACGTACAGCACGGCGTTGCGCACGAGCTTGTGCCGGTGCAGCAGCTGGGGCAACTGCGTGTCGATCTCGCGCAGCCGTTCCCTGGTAAAGTCGTCCGCGTCGGCGGCGGCCACGGAGGCGGAGAGACTCTGACCCGTATCGCGCAGCAGGTCGAAGCGCTCCTTGTTCATGGCGCGCATGCGGGCGCTGATCGACTCGTAGCGGGAGAGTAGGCCGCCCAGGAGGATAGCGCAGCTTGAAATCATTACCACCGGGGCCAAAACGAAGCTGATGGTGCGTGTGACTGTGTCGATGTTCATTGGCGATTAGTAGTCAGTAGTTAGTGCTTATCATTCGCGTAAATGAGAGCGGTTGAGGGGCAGGGGATGCGAGACGAGCGTAGAGATTGGGGGGCAGGATCGCTTGCTGCATTGTACTAGATCCGTGTGCGGCGCATAAACTGGTTGTCGCCAAGCTACACCCCACTGCCCCCGTTACCTTCCGATTTGACGCGACGACTCCGGCGGTGTACAACAGGGGCGCGACCAGGTCCGCTTAACAGGAGGCCAGAAGACGTATGACCGCCCACGTCGTGGACGACACACAGCCCCGTCGCGCGCAGGGCGCCGCGGGGGACCTGCTGATCGAGACGCGCAACCTGACCAAGCGTTACGGCACGAGGATCGTGGCCGTCGATAACCTGGACTTGAACGTGCGCCGTGGCGAGGTGTACGGGTTCCTTGGACCCAACGGCGCCGGCAAGACGACGACGCTGCGTAT
>JAABUJ010006882.1_pt1 | contig 10807 bp, 6 predicted proteins | sample 5559131 | NCBI WGS metagenome assembly JAABUJ01 (sample SAMN10711875, study PRJNA513366) | rock metagenome | isolation source: Antarctica rocks | place: Antarctica: Victoria Land, Mt New Zealand nord | collected 2016-01-07 | reverse complement strand
CGCCATGCGTCCCGTACGTTGACCACCGATCACGCGGAGAGGGTAGTGGGCATAGCGAAGCGGACCACGATGGTAGCGGAAGCGCCGTTTATATTCTGCACTCCGGCATGAAAGCCTTTCGCCGAAGTACTTCATTATGGATAAATCAAGGAGCTAACGACTGCAATAATGGCATGCGAGGTATCGGCACATCGTTCCTGTCGATCGTATGTCAACACGCGGGCTGAGAGGACTATCTTACCATTTGCGCGCTATCGTCGGACAACTCGCACGACCAGCCACTAACACCCGTGCCCCTCTTATAGCCCGCATAGGCCACCGCCCCCGGTCGGGTCGCGCCAGATTGGGGCGAGCGGCCCAGAAATCGCCAGCGCCCGCGCGGTTGTGCTGCGCACATCAAGCGCCCCCGGTTCCCATGCGCACCCGCGCGCGATGCGATACTCCGAGATGATGTCCGCCGCGCGCTTCATGCCCCGCAGCACGAGCAGCACGGCGAACGGGGGCGCGTCCACGCGCAGACGATAGCGCTCATACAGCGCCAACTTGCGCCCGAGGCGCCAGGCCTGCGTCGTGCCGCAGTCGACCTCCAAATAGAAGGAGAGCCGGCCGCCCGGCCAGGCGAGCTCGCCGTACGCGTCGGGGCGCAGCGTCTCGAGATCCCCCCCGCTCTCGAAGGTCCGTGCGCAGGCCCACTCCCCCCACCACGCGAGGGTCCCGCCCGCCGCCCGCACCGTCCGGAGGAAGGAGAGGTAGGCCGCATTAATCCCGCGCGTGTGCTCCGGCGTCCCACGCAGGAACCGTAGCCGCCGCGCGCGCCCCGCCTTCGCGCGCCCCCCTTCGGCCAGCGCACCCGTGGCACGGGCGTACGTCGTCGGGTCGAGCCCGGCGGCCAGCGCGTGCAGGCGCACGCCGCGCGCCGTGGCGACGTACGCGCGGGCCCGCGCGCCGGCGACGGCCTCGGCCGTGACCAGGCCGTACCGCCCCAGGGCGGACAGCGCCGCACGCGCTCCTGCGGGGCGCTGACCCACCGCCGTCGTGACCTCGCGGGCCGTCAGGAGCGGGTGGCGGCAGACGAGATCGAGGACCGCCGCCGCGTCGGTCGGGAGGGCGAGCGCCGCAAGGCCGAGCGGGGCATCCGGGTCGGGCCGTGCGCGGACAGCCTCGACCCGCACCGCGATCCGCCGCCCAGTCCGGGGAGGCGCGCCGCGTTCGACCGCCGTCCGCAGGGCGCTCGGCATCGCGTAGACCCGCGTCGTGGCCTGCGCGCCGAGCGCCTCGGTGAAGGGGCGCGCCTCCCCCGACCCACGCCCGCCACGCCAAGAGGCCGCGAGCGGGCCGAATGCCCGGAGATCGCCCGTCGTCGCCCATAGGATGCCGGGATGGTAACCCTCCGGCATACGCGCGGCCGCCGCGGTCACCACCAGGACCGGCGGCACGCGGACGCGCGGGTCGCCCCTGTAGCGATCGCCCAGATCGGCCAGGCGCGCCAGGCGCGCGGCCAGGACGGGCGGCGGGACGGGCGGATCGCCATCCCAGAGCAACGCCACGCGCCAGACGCCCGTCGGCAACCACACCACGCCCTCGCCATCGAGGATGGCCGGACGCGCGCGACCGTCGGGCGCCGGCCAGCGCACCGGCCCGGCGCGCCAGTCGCGCAGCGCGCCGCCTATCCCCGGCAAGGCCCGGGACAGGGCGATGAGGACGCCGCGCGCCGGGACCAATCGGTCGAGCTGGCCCAGGCGTGCCACGAGGGCCTGCTCGCCGAGCGCATAGCGCTTGACGAGCAGGTCCGGTGTCGCGCCCGTCGCCTCGGCCAGCGCATCCACCCCGCGTCGGGTGAGATAGGAGAGGCGCGCGGGACGCCCCGGCCCCGCGCCCGACAGGCCCACCTCCCCCACGAGCCCGTCCGCGACGAGCCGCGCGAGGACGGCCCGCGCCCGGCGCTCCGACACGCCGGCCAGGGCCGCGTATTCGGTCGCCAAGAGCAGCGGGCAACGCGCCAGCGGGAACAACCGCCGCGCCGCGCTCATGATTCCTCCTCGCCGGGCCCGTCCCCGACCATGTCAGGGTCAACGCCCGCCACGTAGGCCGCGTGGGCCGTGCCGGCGCCGTCCCGGTTGGCCCGCTTCAGGCGCGCCTTGGCGCGGCGCGAGGGGCGCGCCCCCTCGGTCGGACCGGACCCACGGACGACCGAGAGGCCCGGCTGCGACCCGCCCGCGACCGGGGGCCGCCCCTCGGCCACCGCCTCCGCCGCCCGTTGGGCGGCCCGCTCGCGCTCTTCCCGCTTCTCCCGTTCCTCGCGCTCCCGGCGCTCCTCCTGCTCTTTCTGCCGCTGCGCCGCCGTCTGCCCGTCCCCACCGTTCTCACCGCGACGGTTGGCGCGTGGGCGACGCGCGCGCTCGGCGCTCACCGTCGCGAACATCCCCTCCATCCAGCGCTGGCGCCGTGCCATGACCTCCGCCACAGGCCGGCCGTAGCGCCGCGCCGAGGCCTCGGCGATCTGGTGAGACGCGGCGCGGGACGTGTGCGGCGGCGGGTAGAGCGTGGTGAAGATTGGCTCGAGTGGACGCGCGCCGTCGGTGCTCTGCACGTAGCACTCGCGCAGCCCCAGCCGTTGCACGTCCTCCGGCGTCACGCGGTTTTTGAGCATCCCGGCGGCGTCGCGGGCCTCGGTCGGCTCCGGCGCGCGGAAGAAGACGTGCGTGTCGGTGTTCTGCAGCACGATCGCGGAGAGCCCGCGTTGCGCCCGCTCCACCGTGCCGCGTCCCTGCGCCGTGAGCACGTAGCAGCCGTGCTCCTTGCGGATGCGCGGCAAATACTGGTCCCACAGCGCCGCCGCGTCCGCGAACTCCTCGACCACGACCATGACCTGACGCGTCGGGTCGGCGCGCTCGCAGATGAGGTCGTTGAGGGTGTTGACGAGCACGGTCTCCAGCAGTGCCGCCGTCTCCTTGCCCACGACGCTGGCGGCGGCGTCGACGAAGACCGGCACCCCCGCGCGGACGAGGGCGGCCAGGTCGACCGTGGTCCGGCTCTGACCGACGATGGCGTGCGCCGCCTCGTTCATGATGAAGCGGTCGAGACGGGAGAGGACCGGCTTGATCGCGTTGAGGCGCTCCGTCGGCGGCATCTCCGCGTAGTCGACGGCCCAGTAGTGCCGCAGGGAGATGTCGTCCGCCTCCTCGACGATGCAGGCCCGGAAGGCGCGGCTCTGCAACAGGTACTTCAGGTCGAGCAGGGTGAGCTGGTCGTCCGGCCGGCGCGTCTGGTTGGCCTTGATGATGGTGGCGCAGCCGGCGCGGATGATGTTCTCCAGCCGGCTGCCCCACGCCTCCTCGTAGTAGCGCTTCCAGGCCTCGACCAGCGAGCTGATGAGCTGGTCGGGGTGGCGCGTTGTGTGGCCGTCGAGCACGTTGAAACCGACCTTGAGCGTGGGATGGCCGAAGTCGATCACGACGGCGCGGCGTTGCTCCTCCTCCGGCAGCGCGCCGACGAGGTCGGCGACGAGGTCGCTGTCGGGGTCGACGACGATCAACTGCACGTCCCCGTCCCGGTAGACGCCCTGCGCGAGGTGCTGCAGGATGGTGCTCTTGCCCGTCCCGGTCGCGCCGATGATCGCGATGTTGGAGCGCTTGGCTGGGCAGGGCAGGCACACCGGCTCTGTGTGGTCGCCCAGGGTCGTGGTCCCGATGGGGATGCCGTCGCGCCAGGCTGGCCCGTCGGGCAGGAGCACCAGCGGGCCGGCGCGCCGGAGGCCGGGCACGTCGACGAGCGCGGCCGGGACGTGGTAGAGGCAGGCCGCCTCGGCCGCCGAGAGGACGGGGTACGCGCGGCCCCACAGGCGCGGCCCGCCCGCGGTCGTCACCGCCGCCACCCGCTGAGGGTCGCAGGGGCGCGCCACAAAGCCGTTGCCGTGCGGATCCCCGTAGGCGCTGTACGCCGCGACGAGATGGTCGAGATGGTCTGCCCGAACGGCTGCGGACGCCTCACCCCCGCCGGCGACGAGGAGCCGCAGCCGCGCCAGGAGCGGCGGGGAGAGCAGCTTGGCCGCGACGAGGTCGGGGTCCGGCGCGGGGGCGGGCCGCAGCACGGTGAGGCGGGCCGCCCCGAGTGCCACGCCCAGCCCCGCGGCGCCGCCGACCTGCGCCAGGGTCCGCACGTCGTGCGCCTGCAGGGCCTGGGCGCCGGCCCATCCCGCCACGGCGGCGAGACCCAGGGCGGCGAGGGGCGCGGCCGACGGGCCGCTCGGCAGGGGGCGTTCCCGTAGGCGGGCGCGCTCGCGCTCCAACCAGCGGTCGGCGCGCCGCGCCCAACCGCGTGGGGACGGCCACAGGATGAGTTGGCACACACCACGCACACCGGGCGGAAGACCGCGCAACGCCCCGACGACGCGCAGGAGTTGGGCGCTGGTCTCGTCGTCGAGCAGGGTCTTGAGCGGGAGCAGTCCCTCCCGCGCCAGCCGCAGCTCACGGGCCACGGCCCCCTCGCCCGATGAGAGCCGCGCCGGGTCGTCCGCGGGGTCGGCCAGCAAGGTCACGCTCCCCTGTGGATAGTGGCCGGCCAGGAACGCGCGCAGGGCGTCGGCGGTAGCGGGGGTCGCCGCACGGGCCAGGAAGCGGACATGGCCGTCACCCCCCACGATCTCGAAGGCGACGCCGGCGCGCGCCACGCGCCGCGCGCCGGCGAGGACGGCGAGCATCTCGGCCTGCCCCGCGATCGTGATAGGGCTCTCGCGCGGCGGGGTCAGGGCCACCAGGACGGAGGGTGAGGGCGACGAAGGCATCGTAGACATCGAGCATCTCCTTGTCAGTTCATGACCGGCTGACCGCGACCGGCGCGGAGACCGGGAGGGGCGCGTGGGCGCCGGGGCGGGATGACGCATCGGGGTCGGGGTCGGTGAAGACAAGCGGGGCCAGTTCGGGGCTCACCATGATCTCGATCTCGATGGCGCGCCGCTGGCCCGGCGCCTGCGGATCCTGCACCAGGAGCAGCCCCTGTCCGGGGGCGCAGCCGGTCAGGTACTCCCGCTGCGCCCCCGAGAGCGTCACAGCCGTGGCGAGAGACGGCATGGCCAGCGGCTCGTTGCGCAGCAGCAGGGTGCGCGCGCTGTTGAGCACGAGCGCCCGCCCCGCCTCCGTCGCCACCAGGTCCTCGGGGTCCTGGCTCGCGCCGACCGCCGAGAGCCAGTGCTTGCGCGCCAGCTTGGTCAGGCCGGCGAGGAAGGGCGCGGCGTGGGCCTTACGCGAGAGGAGGTGGTACTCGTCGAGGTAGAAGGCGCGCCGCTTGCGCTCCCCGCGCACGACGCCCCACACATGCTGGGACACCAGATACATCATGGCCGCGCGTAGGTCGTCGCCCTCGACACCGTGCAACTCGAAGAGGGTCAGCCGCGCCGGGCGTACCGTCGTGCGGCCCGCGAACAGCCCGCTGCGCGACCCCGCCGCGTACGAGTAGAGGCGCTCGGCCAGACCGTCCGTGTCCTCGCCCCCCGCGCCGCCGGCGAGGGCCGCATGCAGGTCGCGCAGCGTGGGGACGGGGCGGCGATGGGTCCCCGGCTCCGCGGTGATGCCGGCCGTGGCGTAGGCCGCGAAGAGGGCGCGTTCCAGGCGCGCCAGCGCACGGGTATCGAGCCGCCCGTCCGTCCCGGCGAGCAGGATATCGAGCAAGCCCTTGACCGACTCGACGTGCTCGGCCAGGAGGTCGTGCGGGTCGCCCTCCGCGTCGTCGGCGAGGCCCAACGGCAGGTCGAGGGGGTTGATGTGGTCGCGCGAGCCGGGGGACAGGCGCACCACCTGGCCGCCCAGGGCGCCCGCCAGGGCGCGGTACTCGCCCGAGCCGGCCGGGTCCAGCGCGAACACGTCGATCCCCGCCCCGATCCCCCGCGCGATCTCGACCTTGAGCGCGGTGGACTTCCCGCCGCCGCTGCCCGCGACGATGCAGGCGTTGTAGTTGGTGAAGCCTGGCGCGAAAGGGTCGACGACGACGAAGGTGTTGTTGACCGTGTCGCGCCCGTACCAGATGCCGCGGTCCATGCGCAGGCCCGGCGCCCCGAAGGGGTAGGTCGCGGCGACGGCCTGCCCGCGCAGCGTCGCGGCCCGACCCAGCCCGTCGCGGCCCGCGGGCAGCGTGCTCTCCAGCCCCGCCTCGGCCTCGAAGGGGACGCGGCGCGTCTGCAGGCGCGCGGCGCCGAACGCCGCCTCGACGTCCCGCGTGCGTCCCTCCAGCGTCGTCAAGTCGGGGGCGCGCACCCCGGCGTAGATGCCGCAGCGGTACACGGCCTCCTCCTTGCGCTCGATCGCGCGGTTGAGCTCCTCGCGGTCGGCGATGGCCTGGGTGCGGTCGTCGCGCTGCAGGCGCCCCGTGTCCTGCGCGTGGGCGTGCGAGGTCTTGAGCAGGGTGAGTTGGTCCCGGAACTGGCGCTGGACCTGCGCCCCGTCCAGGGGCTCGATGTGTACCGCGAGGTTCAGGGGCACGCCGCAGGTGGCGACGCGGCCGAGCCAGCCCCACGCGAGCTCACGCGGGTGGCCAGTGACGGCCACCGTGCGGTGCAGCGTCCCGTCGAGCGCGACGTGGTGGGGATGGCGGCCGTCGATCGCGTCGGGCGCGAGGTAGTCCGCCGTGGCGGCGGCGGCCGGCGGCGCCCCCTCGCGCCGCCGGCCGCGCGTCGCGGGCCGTACAGGTCGTCGTAGAGGTAAGGGTAGAGCGATACGCATGGCGAGACTCCTTCACGCGTGGAAGACGATAGAGGTATCAGGGCCGAGGTCGGCGTGTCCGGCGTCGAGGGGCTGGAGACGGGCGCTGCGTGGGCAGAGGAGGCGATACCAAACATCCGCCAGGGCGTCGTCGGCCAGCCGCCACGTCCGCACGCGCGCGCCGGCAAGGCCGCGCGCGACGCGCGCGCAGCGGTCGGCTAGAGCGCGCTCCCCCTCCTCCGGGCTCGCCGCGCCCAGCAGCGGCGCGGCGCCGAGGCCGCGTCGCAGCAGGGTCTGGGCGATCCCTTCCGCGCCCGCACGAACAGGGGGGCCAGTCACGACGACGAACGCGCGCAGGTCCAGGGCCTCCAGGCGGCGCGCCTCGCGCACCATGAACGAGATGTCGCTGCTGAAGAGCGGGCGCAGCGCGGGGGGGAGCGCGGCCAGGTCGGCCTCGCGCCGGGCCGTGTACGCGCGCAGGTCGACCGGGTCGGCCCAGATCCAGAGTTGCAGAGGGAACGGCCAGCCCAGGAGAGCCCGGTGCGTGGCGACGTGCAGCGCCCGCTCCCCATCCTCGTCGAGGCGAGCCGTGGCCGGCCCGCTGCACTCCAGCACGGCGAGCCGACGCCCGTCGCCGAAGGTCACGACGCCGCCTCCGATGGCGACCGGCACGTAGGGGCGATCCTGGGTGCGCGACCGTCGCGGGGACGGACGCCGGGCGCTCGCATCCTCGCCCGGTCGCACGTCCGCCGTCGACGCGGAACCCGCTGCCACCGGGCCGCCCTCCGGCGCGGCGCCGTCACCCGGCCTCTGACGGGGCGACAGCGAACCGACGAGGTGCGGGGGCGGTTCGCCCCATGCGGCCGCGGCGTCCGCCCTGCCCCCCCGGACGGCCAGGGCTGCCGCGGGAGCCCAGATGTGATGGTGGCCCGCGACGAGATGCGCGGCGATGGTCCGCGCCCACACGGCGAGCGAGCGCCCGTGCGGCCGGTAGAGGACGACGATGGCGGCCGCCAGGAGGATGGCCGCGCACGCGGCCAGGCGTAGCGGGAGCGCCACCCCCCGCTGGTGGAGCGCCGCCCCGGCACAGAGCGCCGCCGCGAAGAGGACGGCCAGTTCCGGCGTGGTGCGCCCCAACGCGGGACGGTCCGCGGTATCGAGATGCGTGCTGTTCTCGAGTGTGTAGCCCATCGTGGTTCCCCTAAAACTTCGACTGCAGGATGGCGACGAAGGGGCTGGACAGGAGCACGCCCACGAACCCGGTGCCGGCCTGCCACCAGATGGAGCGCGCCTTGCGCTGCATGTCGGGCGCGCCGCCCGAGGTGATGTGGACGAGCCCGCCCCAGCCGCCGTAGATGGCGGCCAGGAGCGCGCCGATAGGGACATACTGCCGCAAGAGTTCGCGGAAGAAGTCCTTGATGACGTTGCCGATGTCGTCGACTGAGGTGATCGAGCCGCCCGCTCCACCTGCGGTGGGTGTGGGCGTAGGGCCAGCGTGGGGCAACGCCTGCACAATGGCGGCGACCGGATGGGCGGACAGGAGGTGAGCGTGAGAGAGGGCGAGTGCGAGGATCATGGTGCCGTATCTCCTTTGATCATGGATAGGCATGGACAAACAGCGGCGATAGTGGGCTGGGCGAACAGCGCCCGCGGCGTCCTCGGGCGGGAGGGAGGTTTGTCCGGCGGCGACCGCGCGCTGGGATAACCCGGCATCAGAGCACCCCCGCGGTCTTGGCCGCTTTGACGGCGAGGATAACCCCGCCGAGTCCGGGGCCGTGGCCCTGCCCACGCAGCATTTTGGGCACGCGCAGCACGACGACGAAAACGGCGATGGCCACGAAGTCCTGCACCGTGATCTTGACCATGGACAGGGGGAACGTGGTGGGGTTAAGCGAGGTGATGAAGGTGGCCGGGGCGTCGGTGACGAGGTCCTCGCCCATGTGCAGGGCCGCGACTTGGACGAATTGCGTGATGAGCGTGGCGACGAACAGGCGGCCCCACAGTTCGGCCCAGAAGTGCAGGCGGCCCCAGGCATAGCACATCAGGCCGAGCGGCGACAGGACGATGAGCACGTCGAGCAACCCGATGCGCATCAGCATCTGGACGAACAGGAGGATGCCCATGATCCCGTTGACGATGAAAAGCACGACCAGCATCCAGGTCGCCTCGCTCGCGCCGACCGGCGACCGCATGGCGATCGAGATCAGGTGCGTCTGCTGCGCGACATCCATGGCCTGCGTCGCCAGGTTGGCGAGGTAGAGCGCGTCGCCGATGACGGGCAACGCCCCGTTGGCGACCATCGCGACGAGGGCGACGCGCCAAAACCGCTCGATCGCGACGTCGAAGAGGCGGCCGGCCTTGAAGGACATGTAGATCTCGACGATGATACCGAAGGCGATCCCGCCCAGGCAGGCGTCGGCGATGACGCGGGAGGCGGTGTAGTAGCGGACGACGGTGGGGTTCGCGTTGGTGAGGCGACTGTCGGTGTTCGACCAAACGTTGGCGATGCTGACGGTGTCGACGGCGTCACCGACCCACGTCGACACGATGTTGAGCAGGCCGGCCGTGAAGCAGGGCATCCAGGTCCCGGGATCGGTCCAGGCGCAGGTGGGGCCGATGTGCGGGGCCGGCGGGAAGGCGCCGAGCGGGCCGCCCGTGCCGGTGATTGCGCCCGTAATGGTGGCGCTCCCCGCGACGCCGCCCGCGAGGGCCGGGGCTGGGTCGACCCAAAAGCCGTTGACCGTGACGCCGAAGTGCAGGTGCGGTCCCGAGCTGTTCCCCGAGGTGCCGGACAGCCCGATGCGTTGTCCCGCCCCCACCGCGTCGCCGACCGTCACGTCGACGCGGTCGAGGTGCCCGTAGAGGGTTTGCACCCCGTGGCCGTGGTCAAGCACGACGCGGTTGCCGAACCCGGTCGTATCCCACCCAGCCTGGACCACCTGGCCGGCCGCCGCGGCGACGATCTCCGTGCCCATGGGCAGGGCAAAGTCGATGCCGGTATGGAAGTGGGGATACCCGGCGTAAGGGGGCTCCACCCGGTACGGCGTTGGCCCAAAGGGCTGCGTCACGTCGACGTGACCGGAGAAGGGCAGCTGGAAGCGGACGATGGGCGCCGCGGCCGGGGTCGCGCCGGGCGTCGGTGGCGTAGGCGTCGCGGCGTGCGCCACGGGCAGGGGCGACAGGAACCACGCCCCCACGGCCATCATTAGGATCGGGATAACCCGCCACGCTCTCTTCACGACACCCCTCCCATCGATCGTCGCGGCCCGCGAGAGCGAACTCTCTCGCGGGCTGGGCCGCACACCGCGGCGATGTGGTGGCAGCGTACGAGGTGGCGTTCCCGCTATCTTCCGATGGGTTCCTATTGGGCTCCCCACTCGTTGGGGACGCCGTGCGGACGTGCGTCGGACATGAACAACTGGAATGAACGAGAGGTGCGTTGGGTCGTGATGGTACATCGGCCCGCGCATCCCCGGGGAGGGGTCGGCCGTCACGCGACGCAACCTCATGGCGAGGAACGGCTAAACATTCCTGGTCGTTCCCGCTGCTGCCCGCGCGGGGCAGGGACGGCGCGCGACACGGCGGATGGCAAGGGATCCGGCAATGGGGGCCGGCACGGGAGCGGATGCGGCGCGTGGAGGATTCGCCACGCTCACCAAGATCAACGGGCATGCGGGAGAGGGAGTTATGACCTTCCGGGCGACTACGGACGTCACATCGCCGAGGTTGCTCTTGGCGACATCTAGTGACATGCGCAGCGTGCCGGCGTCACGCTCAACGACGGCGTGACGCCACGAAAGCGCGAGTGACTAATAATCTGGATGAGCCGCCAACCGATGCCCGCCCTCGCTATGCCGCCCGACAATCATCTACGCGCTCAAATCGCCACACACCGTGCAACACGGTTGGCAGGGGATTGGCATGACACGCGGGCACACGATGCCGCGCCTCGAATCGTCGCCTATCGAGAACACGAGGCCTGGGCACTGTCAGAGATAACAATGACGTTCATGTGCGCGCTTTGGCACGCCCGCTTCACCTAGTACCTTTGGACGGAAATGGTTCCGCAAGGAGGGGTAGACTGAGTAGGTGAGGAACGGAGGGGGCCACAGGTG
>JAABUJ010006881.1_pt1 | contig 10807 bp, 13 predicted proteins | sample 5559131 | NCBI WGS metagenome assembly JAABUJ01 (sample SAMN10711875, study PRJNA513366) | rock metagenome | isolation source: Antarctica rocks | place: Antarctica: Victoria Land, Mt New Zealand nord | collected 2016-01-07 | reverse complement strand
GGCAGGCAAGTGCCGCGCGGGGTCAAACGCAAGATGAGCGGCTACCCGCTGCGCCCTCGCGCGCCACAACCGATCACGCGCATCGACTTCAGGGCCGCCATCCAAATCGCAAAGTGAACGGTATTGCGCCTAGCGAGCGAGATACGCCGCGCTATCGGGGCCGGGAGCGTCATCGGGTATTGGCGCAACGCGGTCGGCAACGAGGACCTCGAGGCCCTGGCGAAGGACGCGGCGCAGGTCGGCCGGGATTGCACGCTGCGGGACGAGGTCGCCCTCCCAGAGGACGGCGATCTCGAAGAAGGGCAGCACCTACGGCTGGTCGGCTACTTCGAGGACCGGATCAGGATCCTACTCGCGGTGCCGCTGCTCCTCGAGCCCCACCCGCACCACCAAGGCCGGTTCCGCATCACTGTGCCCGGCGACACGCTCCCGCGCCTCAACTCAGACTACCTGGAGCAACCTGGCGCGGAGCCTGGTGAGCAAGATATCGGGCTCCTGGAAATTGCGGAGGCCTGGACGGCCCAGGCTGCCGAACTGCCTGAACCGAAGGAGCTCTCGGAAGGGATCGCGCGTGGTTTTGACCTGCTCCGGGTTGTGACATAACCCGGCTTTGAACCACGCCCTTGCATGAGCCTCAATCCGGGCTGGGTCGCTCCAGCGCGCTGCCGGTCGCCAAGATAAGCGCCAGAAACAGGCTGATCGCGATTGTGCTGATCGGGACGTGGAGATCGGGGAAGGACATGATTATCGGAATCACCAGCACCATGACCAGCACCACGGTTTCGGGCAACACCAGCGACCCGGTCGACCGCAGTCGGTGGGCGGCGAACAGGAACACAGCGCTCGACAGCATCGGCAGGTCGTAGACGAAGGCGTACGGCGTTGCGAGGCATGTCGCCGCAAGCAGCGCCGGGACGGCGAGGGAATGCGGCAGCCGCCGCCATACGCGCCAGACCACGGTGCCGGCCGCCAGTGCCGCCGCGACCTGGGCAGCGCGCGCCAAACCCTGCGACGCCCCGAGCCGCTGCAGGTTGGTCAGCACCGTCGGCATCAGCGGGTTCGCCACCATCACCTTGTAGAACCAAGCCGCGTAGACGGGCAGTGCCCGCCACCACGTCTCCCACATCGACGCGCCGAAGGCCGCCACAGTGACGACGACCAAGCTCGCCGTGGTGGCGCAGGCGGTGGCGATGCAGCGCCACTGCCCGGCCGCGACCAGGGCGACCGGCAGGAGGATGCCGAACTGCGGCTTGTAGGTCAGGAGCCCGAACAGGACGCCAGCCAGGACCGGGCGGCGTGGGAGTAGCCGCAGCCCGCCGACCAGGAGCGCCGCCAACAGGAACCCGCTCTGGCCACAGACGAGACAGACCGCGGTCGCCGGAGCGAGCAACGTCGCGACCGCCATGGGCGCCTTGCCGCGAGCGCCCGCGCAGCTCGCGAGCAGGCAGAGCGGCAAGGTGGCGCCGACCCAGGCGGCATAGGCGGCACCGTACGACAGGAAGCCGAGCGGCCAGAGCATGAGCAGGAGGGTCGGCGGGTAAGGAAACGGGGCCTGCTCCAATGGGAGCATTCCCAGCGCTAACTGGGCATCATGCAGCTTTCCGGCGTCATAGAGTTCCGCTACCGGATGATTGGAAGCGATCTTGGCCCAGGACCAGAGCGCGAAGAAGTCGCCAGACAAATATGGCTTGCCGACTTCGACATCGACCTGAATGTGAATGGCGGCGACCAGGAACCACAGGAAAGCGGCGATCAGGATGGTGCAGAGCCATGCGGTCTTGCGGTCGCGCGGCGTCCAGGCCCAGCCCGGCAGCCGAACCGATGCGCCGGCTATGGACGCCTCGCTCACGAGATTGACCCGCCTGCGTCGTTCAGGTGCCGTCGTTGGGGTGTTGAGCGTAGCGGAAGCTTGCCTACCCTTACTTGGCGGCGGCGTTGGCAGTGCTTAACTGATGCGCTAGGCTTATGAATTTCGTGCTGAGAGTGGTGCTGAGCGTGCTGAATGCTGTGAGGATCACGCTGGCGATCAAGGCGACGATCAAGCCGTATTCGACCGCCGTCACACCCTTCTCGTCGCGCTTGAACCGGACCAGCATGGCCAGGGACCAAGGCATTTCTGTGTCCTCTTTTCAAGGAACGGTTGCATTTATTCATGGCAATGTGAAAACACAGTAAAATCATGCTGATAAAACATCAGTTAATGTTTGTTGTTCAAGCGTAAATCCCGAGTCGTCGACAGGTTCATGCGGCACGATCGTCAGGCGGCAACTTCATTGACCGACGCCGCCTAATCCATACGCCCAGCGCGGCCGCGCCGAAACGGCGCCGCGAGCTGTCCCAGGAAACCTCGCGGGTCGTCCGGCTCGTTTACGCCGTAGGCGTCCGGGCGCTGGCCCTCGGGCATGTAGAAGGTGCCGAAGGCGAAGTCGAACAGCGGGAACGCGCCGGCGAAGTTGCTGCTGCCGCCGCGGTCGCTGCTAGTGTGGTGCCAGCGGTGGAACACCGGGCTTGCAACCACGTAGCGGAACCACCCGAAATCCCAGTCGAGGTTGGCATGGGCCAGGGAGGCGCTGCCGACGCTCCAAGGCGCCAGCCAGACCAGCACCTCCACCGGGATGCCCAGCAGCAGCATGGTGACGTCGGCCAGCACGCCGTGGAACAGGAAGTCCACTGGATGAGAGCGGCTGGCCGAGGTCCAATCCAGGTGCTCGGAGGAATGATGCACCGCGTGGAAGCGCCACAGGCGCATGGTGTGGAGGCCGCGGTGGGTCCAGTACAGCACCAAGTCGTTTCCGACGAGGTAGAGGATGACCTGCTGCCAGAACGCCAGCCCTGCCAGTGGCCCGCGCCCGTGCGCGAGGAAGGCGTCGACGCCTTTCGGGTCGCCGATCCCGTATAGGGCGGTGGCTCCGAGCGCCAGCATCGCCGTCTGCCCGTAGATGATCGGCAGCCGGGGAATTATCGCAAAGCAGAGGTCGGTCACAAGGTCCGGCTTGCGCCACCAGGGCGCGCCGGGATTGCAGGTCTTGAACAGACGGGCCAGCACGGCGAACACCACACCGAGCACCAGCCAATTGCGCAACAAGGGCAGCGTGGCGGCCAAGAACTGCCGCAAGACGACGAGTGCATCGTGCATGACGTGACCGCTCAGCTCGCGTTGCGCTTGGAAGCTGCCGCGGCCGCAATCTGGGCGACCGCGGCCTCGACCTTCAGCGCCATGAGCGCGTCGCCGCGCGCGATGGTGGACCGGGCTGGGTCGCCGACCACGCCGGACCCTGGCCTTGGCCAATCGCGCCCGAGCCGCGACAGATCGACTCCCTCTGGATGCACCGCCATCAGCTCCGACGTGTCGGCGATGGTCGCGTGCTCGCCGATCGCGGCGTCGGTCTCGCCCTGGGCGCGAAGGTAGGCCGTCTCGGCCGCGTCCGCGTAATAGGCGTCCACGGCCAGCACGCGCGGGCCGGCGCGCCATTCTCGGCTGAGCTTTGCCGCGACCTCGGCCTGCGTGGCCACCGAAGGCCCGTGGTCGGCGATCAGGCAGATCGTCGTGAACCCCGCGGCCTTCAGGCTGCGGGCGATGCCCTCCAGCACCGCGGCGAACACAACGGACGGCACGCCGAGCGTCCCTGGCCACTGCATGTTGCCGGTGGGCGGGTCGTAGTCGCCTTGCGGCACGTAGGATACTACGGGGGCCACCAGCGCGTCGCCGAGCTCGGCGGCGATGCGGCGTGCGGCCCAGCGGACGATGTAGTCGTGCTTGCCGATGACCATGTGCGGACCGTTCTGCTCCAGGCCGCCGCTGGGGACGATCACCGTATGCAGGCCGCCCGCAATGGCGTCCCGCACCTCAATCCAGGTCATGTCGGCGATCTCACGGGTCGTGGGCGTGGCCCGCGCCGGTCCCCGCCACGTGGTGAGGCTGGCGCCGACGGCGCCAACGCTCGCGAAGGCGAGGTTGCGGCGGCCAATCCCGAACCGGCCGGGCTGCGATGTGTGCGCCGCATTCTTGTCCATATGTGACTCCATGGTGGGGCTATGCCGGTCCCTCGCCGCGCGACGCCAGCCGCCGGACTGAGCTGTTGCCGTGTAGAGCATGCAAGTTAATCAACCGTTGACGCCAGAGGGACTTGGGGCTGTTCGACTCTCTGGGCCGTTCCGTCGCGCAGGACTTGGTAGAGGCGGGCGAAACCACGGTCTGTCAGCAGCCTAAGGCCGGGCACCGCAGCCTCGCTGTCATTGTCAGGCGTCTGCGCGTTGATGACCAGGACGTAGTCAAAGCGTTCGCGCCAGTGCTCCATATAGCCGATCGCGTACGACTCCCGCGAAGATGCCACAGGCGCGCAGGAACAGGTTAGACTTGTCGTAATGGCGCAGCGCCTTGACGACACGGCGCGTCAACAGGCGGAAGTCGGCGTGGTCGAACACGACCTCCACACTCTCAGCCACTGTAGCAGGCGATAGTACAGGTGCTCCATGACGCACTTGCTGGCGCTGTCGCTCGCGCCGGCGCCGTGAACGCCATAGACGATGCCCCCCTCGCTCGCTCGCGTGCAGCATGGCATCCATGGTATCCAAGTTGTCTTGCAGGTTGGCGCCCCCCGACACGACCACGTCGCCGCGTGCCGACAACAGCCCAGCCATGAGCGCTGTCTGGCGTCCGCGATTGCGCGACAGTTTCAGGCCGCCGAACCGGCCGGACACGATCCGAAGCTCCGTAATGATCGCCCAGGTCCGATCGGTCGAGCCGTCCTCCACGACGCAGGCATGGGCTGCCTGGCGCCACGCGCCGCTGTCGCACCAGGCCATCCAGCAGCAGGCCCAGCCGCCATGCCGTCTCCGGCAGGACTTCGGTCTCGTTGAGGCAGGGAACGACGATCGTCAGCAGGGGAAGGTGCCCGGTCATATCACCTGCGCGCCTGCGGCCCGCATCGCGGTCAGTGAATACTGGGTGCCGAATTGCACCCAGGACAGCCCGCGCTCCCACCCGCGAAGTGCCTTCAATACGCGAGGAAAGAACAGGTAAAAGCGAATGCGCGGTCGCGTCCAACCGGCTGCCAAGCATTGCCGCATGAGCCACCCGGCCCGGATCAGCCTGGCATTGGCATCAAACGGGCAAGTGTTATTTTGGTACCGCGTCAAGGGATTGAGCGGGTTGTGCTCGAAAACGCACAACAATCCGCCTGGTCGTGTCACGCTATGCAGTTCGCGCAGCCTATTCCGGTGCTTGTTGTGCGCAATGTGGTGGAACATGCAAGCGGAGAAGGCGACATCGAAACCACTGTCCGCGACCGGCAGCCGGTCGCCTTCGATCCGTAAATTGTCCGCCAAGCCTGGAAAATGTCGCGTGGCAAGGTCCAAGCTGCGCTGCAACACATCAGCGCACGTCAGTCTGGCCTCGGGAAAGCTGCGGCTGAGTTCAGGTACGGAATTGCCGATACCGGAGCCAAAATCCAGGACATGGCGAGCCTGCACGCCATGGCTGGCGACGATGGTACAGAGCGCCGTTACTTTATATTCGGCGAAATATTTCAGTGCTTCTCCGAAATTGGCCACATTGGCTTGATGCAGGCTGCGGTACTCATCGGCGAAGCCATCGAATTCGGCATTATCCATAGTACAACTCCAAAGATGCCACATCGTGTTGGGTTTATGCCGTGTTCATATGGTAGCAATGAATTCACGTCGAAAATAATTCAAGATATTATTTGTCAGTAATTAAATAAGCTGACACACTCAACCTGTTTCAAAATCATTGCGCTTAACCGCAGGTTAACCACGGCTACCTAATCGTCGTGGCACCAAACCGACGTAAGTTACTCGACCAAGCAAGCGGAGCCTGAATGACGATCCTGCCGATCCTATGGCGCCAGGCGCGCTTGACGCTGCAAGACCGCCGCGGCGCCAGCGCGATCGAATTCGCGATCGTGTGCCCGGTGTTTCTGCTGATGCTGTTCGCGATCCTTGGCTACGGCATTACCGGGCTGATCCAGCTTGCCCTCGACGACGCGGTGCGCGACGCCGCCCGGCAGCTCCAGATGAACACGCCGGCATCGGCCAGCGCGTCGGGCTTCCTGGCTGCGGTCTGCGGTCTGCGGTCTGCGGTCTGCGGCGAGTTCAGCGCCGTCGCGACCAACTGCAACACCACGCTGAGCTATAATGTGCAGGCCGCGACACAGGCCGTGGCGCAGGGCGACCTGCTCAGCCAGCCCGTGCCTGCGGCCGAGGTGGGCGGCGTGATCGGACGCTTGAGCGGCAACAGGGACGGCGCATTGCTCGCCCAGCCGGCGCTTACCTAGCAGCAACAGGTGGCAGCATGAGCAACGAAGCAGGCTTGTACCGGCTGATTTACGTGAGCCGCAACGCGATGGCAGGGCAGGCGCGCCAATTGGATGAGGAGATCGGCCGCATCCTGGCGTCGTCGCGCCGAAACAATGCGCGCGTCGGCGTCACCGGCGCGCTGCTGTTCAGCGCAGACTGCTTTGCGCAAGCGCTAGAGGGAGGCTCCATCATGGTCCAGGACCTGTTTGAGCAAATCCAGTGGGACACGCGCCACGCCGACTCCGTGGTGCTGGACGCCGGCCCGGTCGCCCGACGAGAGTTCGCCAACTGGTCCATGGCTTACGCTGGCTGTCTGGAGGATGACCGCTTCCGCTTCGACGGCTTGGCCGGCAACCGCAGCATGGCCGATGGGGCGGCGGGCGCCGGCCAGGTCGTGGAGCTGCTTCGCAACGTCGTGCTGCGTGCCCCGCCTGCTCTTGTCTGACGAAGGCCGTGATGCACCTGGCCAGATTGCGGAGAAGCCGGCAGGACCGTGCTCACCCGCACGCTCCCGGAAACGGGGGTGGACGCGGCGGTCGCTCGCGGGGCCATGCCTGGTTACGGCTTCGGAGCGAGGTCGAGCGCGTGAGGTCGTTGCGTGCGGCGGAGCTGCGGTGTTAATCGCCTAAGCAGGCAGCGACCGCCTGAATCGTCCAGGCTAGGCCTTGCCGTCAGGTTATGACCGCAAGTGGCTGGATTTCTTGCTGGACGGCAATCTCGGCAGAGGAGCGACGATGAACACGTCCGAAGAGCGCCAGCCAGTTGCGGGTGACCGATGCGGCGCTTGCATCGACGGCATCTCGCCGCCTTTCGAGTTCACGATGGCCTTCCAGCCGATTGTCGATCTCGCCGCCGGCCGGGTCTACGCCTATGAGGCCCTGGTCCGCGGCCCAGCCGGAGAATCCGCCAAGACGGTCCTGGGCAAGGTCACCATGGCCAATCGCTACGCCTTCGACCAGTCCTGTCGGGTAAAGGCGATCGAATTGGCGAGCCGGCTCGGCCTGCAGGACATCGGAGCCAGCCTCTCAATCAACTTCATCCCCGGCGCGATGTATGAGCCTGAGAATTGCGTGCGCGCAACCTTGGCGGCGGCACGCCGGCACCGCTTCCCGGCCGATCGGCTCATCTTCGAGCTGACCGAGAACGAAGAGGTGGTCGATTACGCCAAGCTGGAGAGAATCTTCCACGTCTACCGCGCCCAGACCTTCCGCACGGCTCTTGACGATTTCGGTGCCGGCTTCTCCGGGCTCAGCCTGCTCGCACGTTTCCAGCCTGATGTCGTGAAGATCGACCTGTCGCTGCTCCGCGACCTCGACACGGACGCCCGTCGCCACGCCATTGTCAGGGGCATCGTCCGCATCTGCCGGGACTTGTCGACCGCGGTGGTGGCGGAAGGCGTGGAGACGGTTGCCGAGCTTGCAGCGTTGCGGGCGCTCGGCGTCACGCTGTTCCAGGGCTACCTTTTTGCCAAGCCGGGTTTCGAGGCGTTGCCGCAGGTCGCGTTCTGATCTTACTGTGTCATGAGTTTCAGTGCGATGGTCTGACGTTGGCAACACGGGCATTTTGGTATGTTTCTGGCGAGTGCTCGGGCGCGTGTTGTTCGGAGTGTCGTGATCGAGGCGGCGACATGCTGCTCAGGCCGGATTGGGAGCGCCGCGGGGTCTGTAACCGTCGGGTAGGGCAGGTGCTTTGAGGGATGGCGGCCAGAACCCGTCGGAGGGGGGAAAAGCGCCGCGTTCGGCGATGAGGAATCCGTAGGCCGCGATGCACAGCGTCGCGTGGTGGTGAAAGCCGCGCCATCCTCGGCCTTCGTAGTGGCCAAGTCCAAGCTCCTGCTTGAGGTCCTGGTAGTCTCGCTCGATACGCCAGCGCAGTTTGGCCTGATCGACCATGACCCGGCGCGTGATGGTGGGCGGCAAGGTAGAGAGCCAGTATTTGGTGGGTTCCGGCTCGTCGCGGGGCCATTCGACCAGCAGCCACTCCTCGGGCCGCGGCATCGGGCGGTTGTAGTCGCGATGGGCGGGGCGGACGCGCACGGCGGCAAAGCGCCCGGACAACGGCGCGTTGCTTCCCTCGCGCCACGTGACCCGACGCCATGCGCGCCTCGGCAAGCTGACCGCGAGTGCCTTGGCCGGCATGGGGGCATGCTCAGCGTCGCGCCGGATCGCGGACGGCTTGCGTCCACGCCCACTCCAGGGCTTAGGCGGCAGCGGCCCCGTGCCCGGCGGCCACAGGCTGGTGTGGGACTGGATGCTGACGACGTAGGCCAGGCCGAGTGCTGTGATGCCGTCCCGGAATGCGGTGTCGATGCCGTATCCGGCATCGGCCAGCACCGGAGCGGCCGGGACGCCGGCGGCAACCGCGGCGCTTATCTGGGCCAGTGCGATCTGCGGCTTGGTTTGGAACGTGATGTTGTCCGGCACGCCAGCCGTGGCACGCCGGGCCGGGTCACAGGCCCAGGGCTGGGGAAGGTAGAGGCGATGGGCGATCGGCAAACTGGCATGGTCTGCGGCCAGCGAGAGGGTGACGGCCACCTGGCAGTTGTCCTGCTTGCCGAGCTGTCCGCAATATTGCCGGGCGACAGCGACCGAATGGGTGCCCTTCTTGGGAATGCCGGTGTCGTCGATCATCCAGCCACGGATCGGGCCTCGCTGCTCGATGATCGGCACAACGTGGGCGCGAACAGCGGCCAACAGCGCCTCGTCCGACCAACGAGCGAGCGGGTCAGCGCCTCGACGTAGGCGTCGAAGCGTGATTCGCTTCCGAGCGTGCCTGATGAAGAACCCACGATTCACCCCAAGGACCATGAGTCCGGTCCTGTAGACAACGCAGAAACATCGTACAAGCAGTTTATGACACAGTAAGACTAAGCTGGACTTTGGCCATTTTGGCCAGGGCTGGTGATGAATCGAACGTGATGAGGTCAAGGATTCACCATTGAATCTGCGGCTGCAAGTCTAACCCCGGATATTGGATCGGGGCTGAGATGGCGGATGACTGGTTGTTCGAAGCGGCGCACGTGAAGCTGGCCGATTGGATGGCGCCGTTCGGTGACATGTTCACCGCCCCGACCTGGCAGCGCGTGCTGGTGCTGCTGATCGGTGCCGTGCTCAGCCCAGGACGGCGGACCGTGGCCGCGGCCCTTCGGGTCACTGGCCTGGATCAAGATCCGCATTTCACCAATTATCACCGCGTGCTCAATCGCTGCCGTTGGTCGAGCCGCCGGGTGGCACGGTGCCTGTTCGGCTTGTTGGTCAACACCTTTGTCCCGAGCGGGCCCGTCATCATTGGCCTGGACGACACGCTGGAACGACGTTGGGGTGCCAAGATCGCGGCACGTGGGATCTACCGCGACCCGACCCGGTCCTCGCACGGCCACTTCGTCAAGGCGAGCGGCCTGCGTTGGCTCTCGGTCATGATCCTACCCGAGATCGCCTTTGCGGGGCGGGTCTGGGGGCTGCCGTTCTTGACCGCATTGGCGCCCTCCGAGCGATACGCGATGCACCGCCAGCGGCGGCACAAGAAGCTCACGGATTGGGGACGTCAGGTGCTGCTACAGACGGCGAGATGGCTTCCCGGCCGCCAGATCATTGGCGTGGCCGACAGCAGCTACGCCTCGATTGATCTGCTCAATGCGGTGCGTAGCCGGGTCTGCATGATTACCCGCCTACGCTTGGACGCGCGCCTGTTCGATCCCCCGGCGCGGCGTCAACCAGGCACGGTCGGGCGGCCTCGTGTCATCGGAGCGCGCCAGGCAAGTCTGGCCGAACGCCTGACCAATTCGAAAACGCGCTGGCGACGCGTCAAGGTCACCGGCTGGTATGGACGGGGCGAACGAACCGTTGAGATTATGTCTGGCACTGCCCTATGGCATCATCCCGGACGCCTCGTGCCCATCCGTTATGTATTGGTCCGCGATGTCGCCGGCGAACTGCGGCCGCAGGCATTCCTGTGCACCGATCTCAAGGCCGATCCAGTCGACATACTCCGCTGGTTTGTCCGTCGCTGGTCCATCGAGGTGACCTTTGCCGAGGTCCGTCGTCACCTTGGTGTCGAGACCCAACGCCAATGGTCCTATCCCGCCATCGCGCGGACAACGCCCGCCTTACTCGGCCTCTTCTCCCTCGTCACACTATGGGCACACAAGCTACACGCCAGCCAGCCAACAACGTCCCGGGCAGCGGCTTGGTATCCGAAGCCACTGCCGACCTTCAGTGATGCTCTTGCCATTGTCCGCCGTGAACTCTGGACCTGGCCGGGTTTTGACATCTCCGCAAACGGGCCGAAACTCATCGAATTCCCTCGAGCGACAATCAACGCCTTGATGGGGGCAGCCTGCTATGCCGCCTAAATGGCCAAAGTCGTAAGAGGGGCAAAACTCCGGGCGCGCGCGAGATTTTGCTGGCGCGCCGCGGCGGGTTCTGAATCCATATGGGGATGTCACCTCCGCCCGACCTGGACGCGCTATCGTCTGCCGAACTGAAGGCGC
>JAABUJ010006880.1_pt1 | contig 10807 bp, 17 predicted proteins | sample 5559131 | NCBI WGS metagenome assembly JAABUJ01 (sample SAMN10711875, study PRJNA513366) | rock metagenome | isolation source: Antarctica rocks | place: Antarctica: Victoria Land, Mt New Zealand nord | collected 2016-01-07 | reverse complement strand
CTGCACCGCTATGACCGGATGCTCTCGCGGGCGGAACGCGCCTTCCTCGAATTACTCGGGCGCGTATCGCCGATGGCAATGCCATGACTTGATCTCTGTAATGACGAAGAAGGAATAATGGCCGACGTGCAAAGGTCGGTATACTGTTTCAGAACGGACGCTTCTTAGACCGGTCAGATCATGGCGTGACCCGAAGATAGGAATGAGAAATGTTCGATGTGAACATGGCAGCCAGCAGAGCCGAGATATGCTCGGGAGAGGGCATGCTGAGGAGGGACAGCGCGAAAATAGGGGTACAGTACGAAGCCCATCAATTTGAAGACGGCACAATCCTTTTCCGATGTGCATTCGCGAGTGCATTGCATGGAAATCTGATCGTTTACCGTCTCACCCGCTTCTCTATTCTAGACAATGATATGTTGATCGAAGTCGATAATCCCACCGCTCGTTGGTCAGAGGAAGGAGAGAAAGGGGAGGAGGCGAGAATCGCGTACTGTGCGCCTCGTGCTGTTCGTATCAGCTTTCCAGAGCGCATGGCTGTGCAACCTGCGCGTATGGAAGCGAACCTGAGCAATTTTTCCTTCGGGCTATTACACGAGCCGCCGACGCCCACAACATGTACGTTTGTAGGGCGCGAGGTCGATCTCGTACCGGTGCCGAACTTCATCGATACGCTGAAATACCTCATGGCGGTGAGCGGTGTCCGGCAAACAAGCACCCTCATCATTCGCGATACGGCTAATTTCACCGAAAATCTGTTTAGCGAACTGATTAGCGATATTCTCTACCCGCTGACCCTGTGCTCAAGCAATCGAGTAAGTTGCAAGTCATATCGCGCGTTCGATGGAGATGGCGGCTTGATCTTTGCATGCTATGAAGATGCGAGAACAGCGCTTTTCACGTCCAACGCGTCGAGTCTCGGTAATACCGTCCATTACCGCGAATTCCTCGACGCTTGGGGCCAAAGGCAATTCAACCCCCATGTTCCTTATCCCGATCTCCGTGCCCGCATCGCCCAATACACGGACTGCTTTGCCCGCGGTGCCCATATCGAGACACGTACACTGCTGTGTTGCACCCTGCTCGATGCAGTCACGAAGATTTACTGCCGAAACGACCCAGCTGCTGACCCGAAATTGAAGGGTGACGGCTATTTCGGGGCGCGGATCGATCATGTGCTCGACGCGCTGAATCTCGACCAGTCCTATACGGCGCATATCGTCAAAACGCGTAACAGCTTGGCTCACAGCGGCAAGTTTGATGGGGCGTCAAACACTACGGGCCATTACGTCAAGGATTATGCAATCGCGAACTGGGCAGCCTTCGCCATTCTCGTGCGGCTCGTTGCACCGTCTATCCGTGTCCGTTCTCCGTCTGACCCTTTCAACCCTGCTGACTTACTCGCAGATGACGCCTGATACGTGGGGCGGGTAATAGGTCACACCACTTGTTTACCGCATCCTTGATGCCCTTGGTCACATCCGCCCACCCCTTATCCTGCGGTCGCCAAGCGGTAATTGGCTTCCCATTCGTCGGTAGCGCTTGCAACGTACTGAACGGTGCGGCCTTCCAGACAACGTCGCGCAGGATAATCGGGATCACGCGCGCCCTGCCGGCCTTATGTCGCCGCAACGCCCGCGTCATCTCCACGTCGTAGCAGTACCTGGAAGCGAGGAATGACGCACTGATGAGCAGCAGGACGATATCCGCAGCAGCGAGGTTTTTGTCGATCGCGCCCTCCCAATCCTCGCCTGCACCGATCTTCCGAAAGTGCCACGGGATGATCAGCCCTCGGTGCTCGAGCAGCTTGAGATGTGCCTCCAGCCGCATGTGCATTCGCTCGTCTTCGTGCGAGTAGGAATAAAAGAGACGCAGTGGTTGTGCAGCGGTTGAAGACCGTACCATTGCGCTTGCCACTCCCTCATAGTATCCGCTGATTGACCCGGCTCAATATAAGCAAGGCGCCGCATCCAATCATAGCCATCATCACAACTATACACGTCGCGGATGCCTTATCCCTGATACAGTGTCAGACCGGGGATACGATCGAAGTGTCGCCGATTGCGTGTCACGAGCGTGAGGCGGTGATGCAATGCCGTCGCGCCAATCAACATGTCCATGTCGCCGATCAGGAGCCCACGCGACCGCAAATCGCGCCGCACCGACGCGAACCGGCGCATGACCGACTGGTTCAGGGGTAATACATCCGCCAGGCGGAGGAACTGACGGAAGACATGCTCGGCCGTTTTCGGGTCGCGGCTGCCGTCGATCCCGTCGTAGATTTCCCCGTACGTGATGATGCTGACGGCGATGCCGCCCGGGATGAGTGCATTGATCCAATGGACTTGCTCGGGGATGCCTTTGAGGTAATCGGCGACAACATCGCTATCGATCAGGTGGCTCATAACTCGACTGGCGGACGACTCGACCGTGCACGACTCTCGGCGATATCGCGCTTCAACTGATCGGTGTCCACGAGATCTTTCCAGCCGCCCGCAGAGGCGCGGAATGCGTCGATATCCGCCTGCGTTTTCTGCTTACCCGCGCGCCTCGCTCTCGGCTTCGTGCCATCGGCAAGCGGCATCACGACGGCCACATCCTCATCGTCCCGCCTGAGCACCGTCGGGGTGTTGTTCTTTCGCACTGCCTCGGCGATCCGAAGCAGATCCGGGTTATGAGAGATATCGATCGTTTCGTGTTCGTGCGCCATCGTGTTTTCCTCCGTCATGTAAAGGGATTATAGCATACGAAGACAATCCGAAGTTATTTCGCTTTCGCGTTATTCTTCGGCCTTCCCTGTAACGACTGCCGTCGCTGTGCTCGCACTTCTTCCAGCAGTTGCCGACGCGCATCACGTTTCTCCTTCCACGCTGCAGGCGACGCAAATGGGAGCCGACGGGTTTCCTCCGCAACGCATCGCCGTGCGTCCTTCGTCATACGCCTCGAATCGGTCGGTGAAGCGCCTCTCGCCGGTCCCGGCCGTGCGGACTGCACCCGCTCGTCGACGCCTGATCCCGCGACCTACCGGAACGGAAATTTCACGACGAGATGGTAGATATCCGCCGCGGCGAGCACGACCTCTTCCAACTCCTCGAGCATATGCGCCTCGTCCGGCGGGCTGGTCAGTTGCTCGCCGCAACGATCGAGGAAGAGCGCGACATTCGTCACCGTCGCCCCCGCCTTCCGCGCCCGGTAACGAATCCCCGCGATCTCGGGCGCTCCCTGCCACAGCGTCAGCGCCCATTCTTGGCACGCCGCGTAGTCGTCGCCCACCGAGATGCGCTCGTCGAGGCCGAGCGACGCCAACAGCCGCACATCGGTGAGATCAACCAGCGGCAGCGGTGCGCGTGGCACGAGACGGACGAGAGAGCGCTCGCCCTCATGCTCGCCAAGCCGCCGCGCCCGATCGCCATAGACCTCCGCGAACGTTCCCACTTTCGAGGCGCACGCGTAGAGCACCGGATACTCCCCGTGCGGCGCGTCGAAGCGATAGCGCGGCGCAGTGTATGTGCGCCCGACGCTTACCATCCCATTCTGGATGCGCCAGAGGTCCGTCGTCCATAGGATGGGGGTAATCGGAGGGAGCGTCGCCGGGGGTAGCGGCAAACGGGGAGGCCCGGACACCACCTAGAACGGCCCGAGACCCAAAGAACGGAGGAGATCCACCACCCGACCGGCATCGCCCGCCGCCAGGAGATCCGCCGGCGTACGGCTATCCAGCCGTTCGTCCGGCTCGACCATGAAAAAGTGCAGCGTCTCCGGGTCCATCTCCGCCGCCTGCGCCGCCGCGATCACCGCCATCAGGCCGGGCAGCGGCGTCCCGTCGCCGACGAATTGCCACGCGGGGTAGAGGCTCGATCGCCGGTCCTTGGTGAGCACCACGACCAGTCGCCCCGCCTTGACGAGCTGATGGAGCCGCTGACGGGAGACGCCGAGCCCCTTCTGGACGAGCGCGGCGGGCAAGCACTCCGCCATCAGCCGGGCGCGATCCTCCAGCACGCGGGCGAGGTTGCGCGCGCGCACTTGGACGAGCGCATGGCGAGACCGCTCCCCTTCGTCCCCCCCGTCGCTGGATGCCGCAGGGTCCGCAGGCAGGTGCGCGAGCTCATCACGGGCGCGCTGCAGGTCGGCGAGCGGCTTCTCCGCCACCAGCTGCGCGAAGGCATCGAGCAATTCCCGGCGCCGGGCGCGTTCCTCCGCCGGGAATGCGGACAGATTGGCTTCGACAGCGGCTGACATCACGCAAAATCCTCCTCACGAGGAGTGTACCGACCAGCGTCAAGTCTGTCAAGAGGCGGCCAGCCACATTCACAACAAGGGCGGGAAGGAGCGATAGCCCGAGCGATCGGTTCGGTCACCCTGCGGGCGGGGCGTCCTCTTCGAACAATGCGCCGATGCGCTCGTCCAACGCCACGGCGATTTTGGCGAGCTGCTTCACCGACGGGTTGCGCTCACCCCGCTCGATCCCCGCGTAATACGTCCGGTCCAGCCCCGCCCGCGCCGCGAACTTCTCCTGCGATAGTCCCGTCCGCAGCCGCAATGCCCGGATCCGTTTCCCCAATGTCACGATCACGTCTTCCATGCCACAACGGTGCGGGCTTGCGGTCACATCGTCTACGGTTTATAAGGACACGGTTGATAAGCATCATAGCGAAAAGGGCATGGCAATGCATAGCAGATCTGACGACGCTCCCCCCGAACATGATCCGACCGACGCGGAGCGCGCCGCCCTGCTCGTGCGGGAATCGTGGTGGTTCCTCTTGGCACTGCTCGTTTTCCTGCTGCTCCTTCACACCGTCTGATCGGCGTCATGGCGCGGCATGGTGCTCGCCGACTTGCACCTCGATAATGTCGCGCACTGTTGCGTCGGGACGATCAGCGATCCGCTCCCCGCGCCATTGCCGCACGATTCCCACCGCCCGCCGCAGCGCCACTTCCATATCCGCCGCCTGATAGGTCGCCAGTCTCGTATAGGTCGTGCCGTCGGAGAGCAGCAGTTCCCCGACGATCGCGTAGGATCGCATCGCCGTTTCCTCTCCGTCTCGGCTCAGTCGAGCAGGCAGCAGAAGCCGCGCGGCGCGCGTTCCTCCGCTTCCAAGTAGCGGACATGCACCGCCAGCACCCCCGCCAGAGTCGCCTTCGGTCGCTGCCCGTGCTGCCACAGCGCCGGTGGCTGCTTGTCTTGAGGAGTGAACAGGACGGCGAGCAAGTCGCGTGCCGTCTCCATCGCCGCGACGCTCCCCTCCGCCCCAAACTCACACGTCACCTGTCCGAGCAGCAGGCGCCCATCGCTCCCACCCCACTCACCCGTCACCGTCATTGCATACATCGCCATCGGAATCGTCTCCTAGCATACAGGCACGGTGTGGGGTGGTAATCCCGCACCATACCGTGCGTCCCGCTCGCTGATTACCTCTCCCCTTCCCCGCGCGCGTCGCCCCCTTCGATGGCGACGATCAGCCGGTGCGCTGTCTGCTGGATCGCCGCGAGGTTGCGCCGCACCACCGCCAGATCGCGTGCCCAATGCGCTACGTAGCCGAACGAATAGCCGCTTGTGTCGAGGCCGAAATGGGAGAGCACCGTGTATGCCGCCCCCTCCGCCACCGTCTCCGAGTCCTCCCACCGCACGCCCCCACAGTGGTCGGCGGCGAAGTGTGCCGCCTCATGCACGAGCGTCTTCACCTCGCGTAGGCCGGTGAGGTCGCGATGAATGGCGATCTCGTGGGCAACGGGCAGGTAATAGCCGTTCGCTCGCCCCGTCTCCGTCCACACGAGCGTCACGCCTTGTGTCCGTAACCACTGCGTCAGTTCCTCGCGCACCATGTCCGCCACCGTCGCGTCGCCGGTGAGTGCGCCATGGATCGGTGGGGCGGCGAGCGGTTCCCCCACGGTTTGGTCAACGTCCCAGACGTATCCGATACCCCAGCCCGTGACGATCTCTTGTTCCTGCCTATCATCCTCCGCTGGCACGATACGGGCGCGGTGGGGTACGACGATGCGGATACCCTGCTCCCCCTTCTTCACCTGCCGCCCCAGTGCCTGCCATGCGCGATACCCCGCCACGCGGGTCGCCGCCGAGCGTTGGGCTTGGATCAAGGCGACATTGTGCGGGGAGTACATGTGAAAGCGGGCGAGCAGGGCGAGATAGCGAGCGAAATCATCCCCGTCGAGGATGGCGGCGATCCCCCGTTCCAGTATTGCTAGCGCGTCTCGCATCTTCCCGTCCCGCCTGCCTGCATCATCACGACCAGAGGATGCGGTCATATGGCGGGGCGTCGGTGTCCGGTGCGGTGATCCAGTCGTCATCGTCGTTCTCCTCTCGGCCATCAATCCAGTTGCGCAGATCGCGGAATTCGGTGAGGCTCACTACCGACAGGCGCAAGCGGTCGCGCGTTGCACACTCAAAGCGATATTCATCCCAGAGATCACCGGGAAGTCGCCCGCTCGAAGGGGTGAGCGTATGCCGCAGCGTTGCAGGCCACCCGTCCCGACCGGTCAGGTGCATGGTCAAAGACCTTTGTTCTCTTTTAGATGCTGCCGCATCGTCCAGCGCAAGCGCCGTCTGCGTGTAAGGCATGGCATCGCCCCCCTGTTTCTTTGTGGCGTTGATCGGGTGAGGCGAGGACGGCTACGCACCGTCCCCAATCGGCACTACGCCGCCGCGACCTCACCGGGGAAGGTGACGGGATGCACGCAGCGCATCCGGTCGAGGCGGAAGGTCTGCGTTCGCTGCCGGAAAGTGCAGTATGCCTTGCACGCGACGTACTGCTCCTCGGTCAGCATCACGGCACTGGGGTAGAGGGTGCGCGCCGTCTGCTCATGTTTCGCATCCTCGTAGAGCACTGTTACTGCCCCGCTCTCCATCAACGCCGTCACGAACGCCTGGATGGTGTCGCGGGTCGCGAGCACACCGTCGCCGTCCTGATGGTTGTGCCATGAGTAGGTGACGCCGGAGAAGGCGCGCGCCGCATAGTCGGCGGTCTGGGGGTCGGTTTGGGGGGTGATGATGCGGGGAATCTGGACGGTTGTCGGGACAGTGAAGGTGACGTACGCTGTGCTCGCCATGGGGGTTTGCTCCCTCTGGTCGCGCCTCGGACGGTTGCCGCCGTGCCGGGGCGTTCGTGTCAGGGAACCGGTCGCCCCTGATATTGGCACTATACCACTAGAATTGTATTCTGTCAATACGTCCTGTACCGCTTGTTGTATCATGTCATCCATGGAGATCGGCGAGATTGAATTGCTCACCCTCAAACAAGCGGGCGCGCGCATCGGCGTCAGCCCGAACACGCTCGCCATCCAGGCGAAGAAGGGCGCGCTGAAAGCGGTGAAGATGGGGCGTTCCTATCTCATCACCGCCGACGAGTTGGCGCGCTACGACGCCCAGCGCAAGGCACCGCGCGGGTTCGCCAGCCCTGACCACCCGCTGCACGGCAAGCGCGGCGGCGGGGGACGGCGCAAGAAGGACGACCCCGCCCCGCGCTAACCTCATGCATTTCCACGAATCGTTACTCGTTCCCCCGGATTACCCCTGCGTGACGCAGGAGTCGCTGCAAACCCGTCAGTCCGCCCGCGACCATCGTCCAGAACTCGCCGTCCATCGCGACCGGCGTCCAATCATCGGGATCTTCGAGGAACCAGTGCGGTGTCTTGCCCGTCGCCCGCTCCCGCTTCCAGTGCTGAATCATTTCGGCGCGGGTGCGATAGTAGGCATGGCGTAAATCCTCATACTCGCACCACTCCAAGTCACGGTTACTCGTCGTCCGGTCGCGCTCGTCCATCGCGTGCCCCTTTCTGTCCACTGCATTTCCCGGCGTCCCCCGCCGCTACGGTTTCGGGTGCAGGGCGGTCAAGGCCGTAGAGCGACGCGCAGCGGCGCCGGGTGCCCTCAGGGCAGATTGAGGGCCCTGCGACCCTCTCCTTCTGCGGCGGGGATCGTCGGCGGGAATGCGGGCATCAGCAATCGGTTGCCGTTCCTGGGTCGTGGCCACATCCGTGCCGTTCATCGGGGGGGCGCGTCGCCGGAGTTCCGCGTAATCGCGGTCGGAAAGCCAGGGTCGGAGAGCGGGGATTGCGGCTGCGGGCACCGCGAAGTAGAGCCGGACGTCGCCGATCGCCATCAAGACGTGCCCGCCGTCGTATGGGCCGCCCGTGATCCGCGACAGCGGCATCACCGCGAGGCGCATCTCCCACTCGATCAGCTTGCCGCACCACTCGGTCAGGGTCGCCGGTCGCCCGACGATGGTGATCTCACCGCGCTCCCACGCCTCCCCGTCGAGCTGCTGTACGACGATGTCCTTTGTGTCCATCATCGTCTTCTCCCTCATCTGCGGCCCCCGGTCGGCCCAACGATCGTTGCGCGCATCCGCGCCCGTGTCTCCTCGCGCCCTTCCCGCAGGTCGCGGTCGGTGACCACCTGCACCGCCCATCCCTCGCGGGTGTAGGTCTCGGTGCGCCGACTCTCCCGCTCCTCCATCCCCCTGGCGAGGAAGAACGCCGCCTGATGCGCCCCACCATGGACCTCGATGGCGAGCTTGCGGTCGGGGATCGCGAAATCGGCGTACATGCCGGGCGAGACTTTGTACTCGCGCTGGTAGTCGCGCCCCTCCTCTGCCCCCAGTTCCTTCAAGAGGCCGACCATCTCGCGTTCGGGGCGTGTGGGCTGGTCGCGGCGATGATTCGCCAGCAGGTCACTCGCATACTCGCGCCCGTACCGCTCGGCCGTCGCTTGGTAGCCGTGTCGGCCCGCTTCCTGTAGGCTCTCCGCAGTGCGGTGGCTCTGCGCGAAGCGCTGATGCGCGGGGTCCTTGAACTTCTCCCGGCCCATCGCCTGCCACGTCGCCTGCTGTGCCGCCGTGGGCTGGACGGGCTGGCGCGGTGGAGTGATAGGACGCTCGCTTCGGTCATCCCCCCAGTCCGGCATCACCACTCCTCCTCGACTCCCGATCCCCCGGGGGTTGCCGGGGGGAGCACGCCGCGCGCGCGGGCAACCGCGACGATGTCTTCATCCTGGCCGATACCAAACGCCCGCCGGATGCGCATCAGCCCGTCGCGCACCGTGCTCCGCTGAATTCCCAGCGCCCCCGCGAGTTGGCTGCTCCTTGCCCCCGGCATGGTCACAAGCACCGCCAGGAGCCGTCCCTGGCTCGGCGTGAGGGCGATGTGCCCTTCCTCCGGTGCCGACGCCCCCGGTGCGTCCGGAGGTGTCGGCGGGGCGGGGGCGGCGAGCGGTGCGTCCGGCGCGCGCGGGACAGCCGACGGGGCGTCCGCTACAGAGCGGGTAGGCAACGGATCGGCGCCGGACGCGGCCCCGGTGGTCGTGCTCGGCGGGGAGGCGAGGGTCGGCACCGGCAGGGGCACACGCCGCAGCAGGGCGACCAGCGGGTCACCGCGCGCGAGGTCCGGCACCAGGTGGGCGAGCGCGGGATCGTCGTAGTATCGCCGCTGCCGTGCTCGGATCGGATGCCGGTCTCCCGCGACCATGAACACCTCGTCGCGCATCGTGCGCAGTTCGTCGGGGGTGACGAGGGGGCGCGCGATCTCGCCCAGCCCGCGATGCCCCCGGTCCGCCCACGGCACCAAGAGGGCGCGCGACGCGCTGCGACTGGCGCCGTAGACGGTCGCCGTGCCCGCGAGCTTGCTGAAATACTCCGCATCGTCGTGCGTCACCCGCCCCAAGCACATCTTCGTGGTGGCATTGCTGAGGATCGTGTCCGCATCCTCCTCCCCATACGCTTTCGTCAGTTGCGCCAGGTCCTGCACGACGAGCAGGCAGCCGATGCCCGCCGAGCGAACCGTCGCCATCCGGGAGGCGAACTCGGGAATGTGTCCCACCGTGCCGAACTCATCGAGGTAGGCCAACACCGGCACGGGGAGTGTGCCGCTCGGTACACGCTTCGCGATGCTCGTCAGGGTCGTGAAGAAGTGGAGGAAGAAACAGGCGGTCAACGGGGCGAGGGTGCGGGCGTATTGCGGGTCGAGGGCGAGGTAGAGGGCGGTGGGTTCCTCCGCAAGCTGGGCGAAGGCAATCTCATTGGTGCCCGTGACGGCGCGTACTTCGGGGAGATTGAGACAGGTGAAGCGCGGCGGTAGTTCGGTGAAGACGCTGCCCAAGAGCCGCTCATTCTTCGCCATGTTGGCGAGGAAGCCCCGTGCGAGTCGCCGCACCTCCGGTACCGGGCTGTCGGCGAGAGTCGCGCTGACCACTTCCGCCGGATTACTACAGAGGAGGTCCACGAGCGCGATGAGCGGCGGGGTGATCTCCTCGGTGGCGACGAGATGTAAGGCCGCCGCGCCGATCAGCGTCCGCGCCGCGTTCGACCAAAAGGCGTCCTTGGACTCGCCGGTGTTGCGCACCCATGTCTGGGCGAACAGGTCGGCGGTGGCGGCGTCGGTGACGTAGGCGAGCGGGTTGTAGCCGCGCGAGAGCGTCGGGTCGAGGAAGTCAAGGACCCAGACGTTCTCCGCACCATACCGCGCCCGCACCGCCGGGGTGCTCTTCCTCAGCAGCTCGCGTTTCGGGTCGGTGATGACGAGCGAGCGGGTGCCGGGTTCTTGGAGCAGGTTCGGGAGGATCACGCCCGAAGTCTTGCCCGCGCCGGTCGGCGCGACGAGCAGCAGGTGCTCGTACTGCTCGCGCTCGGGGACCGCGACGAGGTGGCGGCCCACGCGGCCAACCACGCCCCCGGCGTGTCCCCGCCGGGGGCGCAGGGCAGCAAGTTCGCGCCCGTCGGCCCAGCGGGCGCTGCCGTGACTCGTGCCGACCCGGGCGCGCCGCCCCATGACCAGGAGCATCAGGAGGAACCACAGC
>JAABUJ010006878.1_pt1 | contig 10809 bp, 8 predicted proteins | sample 5559131 | NCBI WGS metagenome assembly JAABUJ01 (sample SAMN10711875, study PRJNA513366) | rock metagenome | isolation source: Antarctica rocks | place: Antarctica: Victoria Land, Mt New Zealand nord | collected 2016-01-07 | reverse complement strand
GATCACAAACATGATAATATTCTTTCATTTCTCGAGAAATTGCTATTCGATGTTGGAGAAGTTCCAAAGTCGCAACGAACAAAATCGAGTATTGAACACGAAGTTGAAAAGTTTGACGACGTCTTTAAACATCTTATTCTAGAAGATTGCGACAACGCTTTCACTTCTAAATTAAGACAAGATAATAACTAGAATAAGAATATTAACGACATCAATAACGTTCATCTTAGAAGCGACGATTTAATCTCTAAGGAGCAAGTTGAGAAGCAATGCTTCCTTAGCACTTCATCGACTTCTTTGGCAAGCTTAGAAGCTAGATATGACTCTTGAAACCTCGTTCGCTAATTCTTCTATTAATAGACGACGCCTATCTAGATGTTTTATCCTTTACGAGAAAACAAAAAACTCTATCTCTAATTCTTCTTCACTCTCTAATATCCTTCTCTCTTTGACACACGATACACAAATTTGTTTCAATACTATCGAGTCTTATCACTTCAATAAGAGGAAAAAGAAAGGAGACAAAGGAACAAGCTACAATACAAACAAAATTATTCTTCACATCCTTCGATCGCCTATTGCAACAATGAGTTCAACATACTTTAAGAACGTCGCGCCTAAGACAATCACAAACGTCATCAATACTTGACATTCCTTCAAGCGCAAAGCAGATAGTGCAGGTTTGGACAAGAATGGGAAAAGTAAACATAGATTGAAGAAGTTTTGACGTGCAGATTAGTGCGCAGGTTCTAGTCCCTGTGGGCGCGTCTACTAACTTTGGAAAGATTTCATCATAATTGACGACGCAAATAATATCGATAATGACTTAAATGAGATCGAGTTTGTACGAATTCAATCGCAATCTAAGTTTATCTTTAAACGATTTACATCTTTGCGAAACTTTCAACGACGCGAAAATACAACAAGCTCAAATCGATCTAGTAAAGTTGATGGCAATCAAGGTATGCTTTCTAGCGCATTTATGACTAGCATTTAGGATTTCTTTTGACATACTTTAGATGACCCTCTCGTGATGAAGAATGACGAAGAAAAGATTGGCGAAATTGGCGATTCTAGCAAGGCTACGAGCATGGAGTCTAAGATTGGCAACGTACATCTCAAAAGCTTCCATTTAAGAGAACAATCAAAGACACACGATTGCATAAGTTCTGCTACTATCATCGAATCTATTATTTTCCCAATTGATCATTTTATCTCTCTTAGTGTCGCAATATCTTAAAATCAAGAAACGCTAATTGCTCATAAAGATAATTACGAAGCAATAGCGATTGTCGATCTTTTGAGCGTTGTCGTCATCTCACTTTCCCACGAGCAACCTTAGAATCAAAAAGATTTAGCATTGAATGAAAAGAAGTAAGAGATCGTAAAAATCGTTGGCAAGAGACGAAGAAAAAAGAACTATGAATACAAGGTGTGCTAAAAGAAAACATGACTACTCGAACGCGAGTTAGGAAACGCACAAGAATTGCTGCGAGAGTTTAAGGTCAAACGCCAAACGCAGCGAGAAGACAAACGAAAAAGATTAGCATGTGCAAACAAGAGTCAATGATGGTTGATTATTTTGTTTGCAAAAGAATTACACGTTTTTCATTCTATTCAAAAATAGAAAGAGAAAGCACTCGCTATGGGACGAAGCATTTTCTAGACGATAGATCGAATTAATACTTAGTTAGTTTTTGTGCCATCAATTGTATAACAACTCTCTTTTCTATTGCTTGATTTCTTTGCGACTATTCTTATTCCAACTTTAATCATAAGTGTTTGAGAAGCTTAACGATCGTTTTCCTCTTTTTAGGCACTCAATTAAGCATTGATTTGATGAAGTCAAGAAGAACTTCTATATTTCTTCTCTCTTCTAATCTATCTTCTAGAGAAATAGATCGAATGTTTGATTTTTTCCATACATCTATTAAGAGTTATCGAATTCATTTTTTGGCAATGATCAAGAATTACTTATCATGATCGTCAAAATAGTGTTTACGAATTTGACTTCGCTCCAATAGTTCTAACGATAATGAGCCAAGATATGTAATTATTATCGCGAGACTATCTTGTTCGTTGTCGCTATCAAACAAATGCTTAGCGAAGAGAAGCTCCCACATTTGTGGAAAGTCAATGGGCGAAGTTGTAGAACTCAATAGTGAGATTGACAAGAAAAGAATGTTCACTAATTAAAACATCTAGATTCCACATATTTACGCTACAATTTCATTTCGTTCTCAAAATTATCTTCGATGCACGATAAGAAATCGCTTGTATAATTTCTTTATATCTTTCTTGATCAAACATGCACATGCCTAAATCACTAAGTATTGAGAAAGTCATAATGTTTCCATACTTTAATAGTCGAGAAATGTAAATGATCCAAGTCTTGTCGATAAATTTTCAAGGACTCGACTTTGTGTATTTAGCAATGACGAAGCTTTTAAGAATTGCAATCTTCTCGTTCAAAAGAGTGTTCTAAATATTGTCAAGTTTGATGTCTATAAACGAGTCGTTAATGAAGACTAAAATCTTATGACTTTGCAAACGTATACTTGTATGCATCACGTCAAAAGTATAAAGATAATCGATAGTCTTTAAAAGATACGTCATGATTCATTTTGCAATCTCGATATTAAGTGTATGATCTTGTTGACAAGTCACAAAATCTAGTAAACTTATTCTTAAAGACTTATAGACAATGTAGTGATAACAATTATTGAGAACTTGAATCTTAAATGAGTTGCAAGCTCTTCTCACGCAATATTGATCTTCGTAAGATAACTTAGTTTTCTTCAAATAGTTTAGAATCTTGATCTTCTAGCTTTTAGACTTTTGGCAAATGCCAATTTTGAGAGCTTTGTAAATCATATCATTGCCAATGTTTAGATATCGATCGTTAGAAATTGTTTTTAAGGACATACGTCAAATCTTCACAAAGTTAAACAATGAAAAATGCTTCGAAGTCAAGTTTTCTCGCAATTTGATATTTATTGCAGAAGGTCTAATTTACATGGACGAGATAATATTGTGATACGTTGTAGTAAGATAACGTCTTCTTCTTGACTAAGTCTCAATTAGCGCCAATCGTATAATACATAGCAAGATATCTCTTTATGAGATGTTGACTACGTACGACACATAAGACTTTCATTGAAGCAAGCTCATGCTAGAAGCAACGAGAGCCTTAGGCAACTTCGTGTCAAAGATCGCGTTTGTTATTTGATATTTATAGTGAAAAGAAACGTTAAAGATACAAGATTTTCGATCAAAGAATGAGCAAGAAATTCCACGTATAATGTCGTTGCGATTGGAGAAGATTTAATATGAGCAATAAAGTAAGTGATGAAGGCAAGAATCTTCGAGAAAAAGTTTAGATGCTAGTCTTAATTAGAACTAGTTTTATATGGCTAACAATATGGCGTTGTCGTCGCAAAGTTATCGATTGTTAGGATTCTAATGCCAAACTTGCTAATTCATCTTCGAGACTAAAAGGGTTGATTATACTTTTAGTCAATTGCAAAACATCTATCTTCGTCTAATTGCCATAGTAATCTTAATTCGACGCTATCATAAATAAATCTATAAACTTATAAGTCTTTACGCGTTTCTCATCTCCCAAAGTTCGAACGAAGGAAATCACTCTAGCCACGTAGTCTTTTACATCTATGACGATCGAAGAATGCTATTTTCGAAACATGTCAAATGTATATAAGTAGCTAAATTTAGACAAAAGCAAACGATTAATTGATGAAGAACTAATCAAATCAACTTATAAAATTCAATTCATTAGCGCTTCTCGCGATAGATAGTTCATGAATAAGTGCTTTTGACAATTGTCGATCCAAGTTCTATACGTGTTTGAAATATAATGCTCTTTGTTATGAGCGTCGAGATACGTAAGAACATGCTCAATTAATAACAATTTCGCATCGAGAATCTTGTGAATGACTTTCACATTAAAGATTGCTAGTCTAGCAATCTCTAAGAAATCTCGCTTCTTTTGTCTTATTCGATGCATTGTCCACTCTAAGTTTGAGCTAATAAATAAGAAGATGAACTCGTATAAATCTTGAATTTTATTAACATAATTTCTTACTTCTTTCGCAAATCGATTCAAACTAAATAAGAGCTAATAGTTGATATTTTATTGCAACTCTTCTTTTGTCTTCTTAACTCGAATTATATTGGCACGAAAAGTCGAAAAATCTTGTGAGTCGATAAAGTTGCTCGTTAAAGTGACGTGAGCGCGATATATGTAAAGGTGTTTTTCATTCTTGACTCGATTCTTATTCATCGAAGAAAGAATTGCTCGTGTTAACGCCTTATAGTCAACATAAATTAACGAGTTTCAAGTAAAAGTAACTTTCTATTTTCTCTAACATTACTAAAAACACATATATACAATGTTGAAAGTCATATGCAATTTGCATTTCTTCACATGACTATCTTGAAATCTTCTTGACATTTACGTTTTCATTTTTATTCACGTGAATTGTCTTAATTCTCGTCTTCTTCTTATTGAGCATTTGAATTAATATGAATTTCTTGTTTAATTCGTCGTAACTAGAGTGAAGTAGAGTTTCTTTAAAAAATTTCAATGTTATTGAGACTAGAGAGTCGTCGAATTGTAATATACTTTAGATTCACATCTTTAATAATTGTATTCTTTTGCGTATTTTTAGTCGTTCTTTCTATACTTATGAGTGAGAAATGAAGCTTTTGTTTACGACTTTTATTCAATTAGCACACGCAATCTTCGCATACGTTTTCATTAATGAGGCAAACTTAATTAGCTTGATCTTTCAAGAGAACATGTTAAGCGAGATTATCAAAAGCAAGACGAATGAGAGAATTTTCAAATAAGAGAAAGTGGAATTGCTAGTGTGATCGTTGGGTTGAGTCGAACACTTTTTTCTTAACCCGACCCACCCTCTTGGGCCTCGTAGGGTTGGGCCAGGGTCAAGGCGCGAACTCGACCCCAAGGTTGGGTTTCGTCGAGCCAATGCCAAGAACTCAAGCTAACTTCGTCGCGTTAGCATTCGCTTATCTTATCTTATCTTATCTATGCGCTAGCTCGATTTGGGCTAGCGCAGGGTCCACGCTAATCGCATATAGTTAGCGCGTCACGTGACGTCACGTGATCGAATGGGTCGGGTTGGACACTCGACGCGCATTCTTCGCTCGCCTCATCCTATTGGGCTAGGAAATTTGCCTGATCTTAGGGTCAGGGTTGGGCGAGTTAACCCGATCGAGTTGAAACTCGACCTAACGATCACACTAGGAATTGCTTGTCAAGGCTTCGTCATCGTAAAGAGCAAAGAGCCCACGATTGTCTTTATGTCGCTCAAGAATTTGTCGATCTAGTTTTGTTGTCTAGAAGCAATCCAACATGCAATAAATCTAATTCGCATAGCGTTAGACTTTGCAACTTCATTTTTCTTGATTAAAGCAAATTGCTTATTAACTTCGCATGTCGATGATATACTCTTATGCACTTAGAAGATCTTTTCTTTTCTCAATGAAAGTTTACTCAAATTGATGAATCAAATCTACTATATAGCACAAAGCGTATCGTGCAAGAGAATAATTTTCAACAAACAATGCAAGTTTGAACGAGAGTGACGAAAGTGCGCATAGATTGAACAAAGTTCGACGTGCAAATGAGAACGTAGATTTTTATTGTCGTAAATGCGTTTAACGCTTCTAGAAAGACTTGATCGTAATCGACGAAGCAAATGATATCGACGATGACGTGAACGACCTTGTCGAACATCGTCGATTTCTCTCGATGATTAAGTTGTTTTCTCGATCTATTTTTAGAAATCTCTTTGTGCGATTTTATCAACAACGCAAGAATACAAGTTCAAGTCAATCTAGTGAGATTGACGACAATTAAGATGAGCGTTAATAGCGCGTTTTCAATAAACATTCGGGATTTCCTAACATATTTTAGACAATTCTCTCGTGATTAAGAATGACGACGTAACAATTAATAAAATTGGCACTTCCATTAAGGCCACGAGCGTTAAGTATGAATTTGCTATCGCACATCTCTTAAATTTCTATCCAAGAAAACAATCAAAGATGCACGATTGTTTGAATGTTCGTATTATCATCTTTTCTACTATTTTATTCGTTGATCGTTCGATCTCTTCTAGTGCACAAACGATTCGCGAAAGAGATTACGAAGCAGTAGTGATCATCTATCTCTATAACGTTATCGCAATTATCTCACGTTTCTTTGAGCGCCTTTAGGGTCAACGAAATTTAGCATTAAATGAAGAGAAATGAAAGATCGTAAAAATTGTTGATAAAAGACGAACAAAAAGTGACTATAAATACAACGTTCGCTAGAAGAACACATGATTGCCAAGAAGCGAATTAGAAAACGCACAAAAATTGTTGCAAGATTTTGACGTACAAGATCGTGCGCAACGTGAACGCAAACGAGGTCAACGAACTCACGCGAAGAAGAATCGCTAATTGATAATTGCTTCAAAGTGCAACGAACGCAATGCTATATAATCATTATATGTTTCATGACAATTATCACAAATACTTGCTTAGATGAAGATAACTTTTGTTGACTTGCACAACATTTTCAAAGTAATGAATTTGTAGCGCTAGATAATTTGACAATTCATTTGCTATTGTTTTTCTTATTTGCGATATTGTTTTAACTTGCAATAAGATCATGAAATTGCATTAGCAATCTTCGTAATAAGCACGCTATTTAATCTTGCTTGTTTATTTGATTCGTCTTATATTAAGTTTTTGTCGATTGTGATCTTCTTAGAAATGTCATTTGTAAATGTCAATGAAACAAGTAGAGAGAAAAGAAAAAAGATGATAAAAAGAGTGAAAGAATAAAAAGAAAAAAAGATATAATTGTACGCACAATCACAATCTCTTGTTGCACAATCGTTGCTAACTCGAACTATGTTCACTCTTAAAACTCTTTTTCTAGCTTAAAAATCTTCCTTGACAAACAATTTCTTACGCAAGATTCTATCTTAGTGAGCCCAAAAACGATGAAAAAATAAAAGAACGTTTCTAAGATAATTAATTATTGGCTTTCGCACTTCGTTGCAAAGTGAGAAAAAGCTAACGAGAAATTTCTAGATTCTCTTTGAGCGCTTTCTTAAAATAGCGAAAATTTATCTTTTCTTAATAGAGCTAAGAGCAACGTCTAGAGAAAACAAAACTCTTCAATAGTCTTAAGATAAATTGCAAAATTTCTATGATAAAATTGTTGCTACGTGGACGATAGAACTTTATCGCACAATCGCTAAATTATATTCTAGATTTCTCGAATGCTCTTAGATTCTCTTGGAATTTCTAACTTGCAAACTTATTAGATCGCGAAGACTTAACGTTTCCAAATCTTTAATTAGTAATCGAATGACTTCGCATTTATTTTACTTCGAAGCATAAAACTTTGATTAATCTTAACATCTAAATAGAATAAGTTGTCTAGTAAAGAACCTTTAGATTGTGACGAGAAATGACATTTGCACAACTTACTTATCGAATTTAAGTAAATAAGATTAGGAATTACGATGCAAACACTAAACAATTAGAAAACTTTACAATCTTCGATCTACAAAATTGTTTTAAGATAAAAATCAAAATACGAACACAATGAGCGCATAAGATAATGAAGTATTTTGAGATCATTTACGATTTCATTTGGCCCTAGAATTTCCTTGACAAATTAGACGAATTTGTCAAGTTTCTTTCAATGTCAATACTAGAAGATGAAGTTTATCTCGTTCGATTCTAGATATTGCCAAACATCATACGTGAACTTGATCATCACGAAAAGATTAAAAGAGTTGAACGATTCGCAATGGCTAATCTTCTTTACGAAATTCTATTTGGCACAAAGTCTTTCGAGAAGTTGGTTAACGACAAGATGCAACATCGCTTTAGCAATGCGATTTTTTTAATGACGTCATTTCTTTGCTTAACTTCTTACTTATTTACTTGGATTAAAGTGAGAAGTTCTCGCAAAAATTGAATAAACGAAGTATAATATAATATTTATGTTAACTAAGAGTTACTAATTGCTTATAGTTTAAACGCAAGATGTTAACATTCTATAAGCGATCCAAAATTACGCTAAAGCTCATCCAATTCGCATTGGCATTCAAGTAGTAGATCTTGTTCTACAAACGTCGATTAAAGCTATCGAGACTAGTAACTTCTTCGTTTAATGTTAAAGTGCGATCATAGACGAAGCGATTGTGAGTAATATTCAAGTTGCGAGTATTGCTAATGCGACAATGACAAGAATGATAAATGTTCTAAGCTTAATTAGAACATTTAAGAGCGTTTGTTGTACAACAAAAAAGTGATTCGAATATAGTTGATGCATTGTTAGCAATGCATTTCGACGAATTGCAACTTCACGCCCAGTTATGCAAATAATTGAAGTGCAAATAAGAAAGTTGTAGAGACGTACACAATAAAAATATATGTAATTTACGATAAACAAGATTGTGAATACATAACTAGAGAAGAAATTGCATCATAACTAGTTTTTCTTTGATATTGATTTCACAACATGTGATGTAAGAAGTGCAATAGTCTTTGTCGACCCTAGATTATTCGTGGGAGAACTATTTAACATGGGGTCATCGATTAAGGAAGTTAAGATTGTACATATTTCAAGAAGCATAATACAAAGTGTTGATTATCAATGTCGCTAAAAGAAATTCTTCAAATGCTATTTCATCTAAAAGATTAAAAGAAGCTCAAATTAAGTGTATAATAGTGCATTCGATCGAAAGATTAGTGATCGCAATCGACTTGTAAATAGTTACTTACACTAAGATTGTTTGTTGACTCGTTTGTTAACTCACATTGCTATTTTACATGAATCGCTTTTGCTCTTTTCCAAAAGTAGATTAACAACTTAAAATGAAGACGTTTAAGTTTGCAAGTTGACTTGTTAGAAGCCAATAAATACAAATCTAGCACAAGAGCAATAATAAGGCCAATTACGACGAAATGAATCGCGTAAGCTATCTAGATCTAGTGTGACCAATCATAAGTTGTTTCTTCTAGATTCGTTATCTTTAGTAACTAGTCACCACTCGATCACAAATCATTCTCGCTTCGATAAGATCCTTATCACCCAAAATATTCTTCTATTTTCCTTTTCTTACTCGCTTCACACTATGGTTAGCGAGTTAGAAGTAAGGCACAAGTAAATGCGATCCTAAATAGGCTCACACAGCAGTCTAACTTAGGCTCTATCGACGCTATCGTTATCAACGCGAATGATATCGAGAGAGATGATACTGCGACAATCTTGTTGGATGATAACATGTCTAACATTAATGTCAAATCGAAATGCTTGGAATTCGACGCGCCACTTCGATGTTAATTTCCACTCCAATGCTAGCCTTTCTAGTGTCTGCACTATCTTGGCGACACCACGCTGCCCTTGCATGAACGACAATACGTCTTCGACAATAAGTTTTCGTTGCAACGTCACTTCGATCGACATCATCAATTTTAGCTCGATTAGAGCTGTCCATTTCCCAACGTCACTTGTGGGCAGCTCGCGCTCAATAGTCTTATGCACTTTAATTCGAATTGCAGTTTGCGTAAAGATGCCTTACATTTCTAGACTATTTTTAGCGCAAGCTTTCTAGAGTTTTTGCTCCTTAGTTTGATTTACTAATGAACTCTCATCAACTCCAAAGATCATCGAAAATGAAGATCTAATCTTGCTAGAAGTTTCATACTTTGTTTTGTCGTTGTTCTCGCGACATTGATCTCTTCGACGACGAGATAAAAGCTACCATAGATTCGATCTCTACTTCTTAAGATAATAGAGAGATTGCGCAATCTTAATTGAATCAATGATACAATTGGTTTTGCGAGGGCTAGTGAGGCCTAGAATCGCTAGCTCGATGACGTTATACTCGATCGAGTAATATTCTTCGCAACCTAATGATTATTGCATTTAATCGATTTTCCTTTTCTCTCATTATAATATTAATCACATTCATCTTATCATGTCTTAATTGATTCAATTGATCGACGACGATCAAAGCATATCTACGACTATCGTCCTTGTCGTTGTTATCGTTATTATCTTGAGTTAATATCTCGTTAATGATCCTCGACATTTATACATTAAAGCAATGGAGTACAAAGCGTTCAAATTCGATTTGAATCAAATTCTTTCTAAACGACTTCGTCGTATAATGCGATTTATCAAGGAGGAAATTTGATTACTTGTTGACTACTTCGCAATCGATATCATTGAGTGAAGCAATCGTGCGAAATCGTTCTTCGAACTCGCTCTTTGTCTTCTTCTATACAAATTATTCTATTCTCGTCAATTGTTTGAATTGATAGAACGATTTGATCGCTTTCCCTCCTATCTCTCTCGCGTTCTCAACGACCTCCTTAAACGCCTAGAAATTCGTTATGGCGATATTCTACGATGGCATTCAACGCTTACCTATACACGCCTCAAAAGATACGTCAAAGCGATGAAAAAAGTAGAAAAGATTAGGGGCAAAAGCACTATATAAGGATTTATCGATAAAATCTTTTAGAGATTTTGAAAATCAAATGTGAGACAAAAATTCTATTACTTTAACTATAAAAAAGCACACGAAATAATATAGCTAGCTATCACTTGTTCGAACGATTTAATAGAATTGATCTACGATTTTTGCGAAGACAAGATGAACGACGTTACGATACTACAAAAGTCGAGATTGCAAAATCGATTAAAGAATTTACTTAAAGATCGAAGAAAGCTTCAATTGTACGACGACA
>JAABUJ010006877.1_pt1 | contig 10809 bp, 8 predicted proteins | sample 5559131 | NCBI WGS metagenome assembly JAABUJ01 (sample SAMN10711875, study PRJNA513366) | rock metagenome | isolation source: Antarctica rocks | place: Antarctica: Victoria Land, Mt New Zealand nord | collected 2016-01-07 | reverse complement strand
CAGGAAGAAACGTCTGTGCCTCGGTGTCGCCGGCGGCGATGCCTTGAACGGACTTCCCAGAGATAAAGGGCATCACGTCGAACGACGCGTCGCTGCCCAGTGGTGGCACACCGATCGCTGCGCACCGGCCACGGATCGCGAGCGACGCAATCAGGCTGTTCAGGGTGGGCACGTGACCCGTCGTGTCGATGGCGATGTCGACGCCTTCTCCGCCAGTCAGCTCTGCCAACCGCTCGCCGAGCTCTTCGCGTGAGGTATCGATGACGACGTCAGCCCCGACCTCGAGCGCCAACTCCAGCCGAGAAGCGACCCGATCCACGACAAAGACGGACTTGGGTCGGCACAACTGAGTGGCCATGACCGCTGACAGCCCGACGCCCCCGGCACCCGCGACAACGAGGGTCTCGCTGGGATGCGGACGCAGCACGTTGAGAATTGCACCGGCGCCAGTCTGAACTCCACATACCAAGGGCGCCAGGCTGGGCAGTTCGCTCTCGGAGACATCCACAGGCAGGACTACCAGGGTGGTCTCGTGCACGAGTGCCTGCTCGGCGAAGGATGACTGGCCGAAGAAGTGCGCTCCGAGCTCGCGCCCGCCGCTGCGGATCGTTGCCGAACCGTCCGGGCGTCGCCCGTCCAGGAGATTTCGCGTGACGTGTTCGACGCAGTAGGCCGGGTGCCCGGAGCGGCACCAGCGGCAGTGTCCGCAGAGCGAGAAGCTGAGCAGAACGCGATCCCCCACCTGTGCTCGGGTGACGGCCGCGCCGACGGCCTCAACGACGCCGGCACCCTCATGGCCGAGCACTGCTGGAAGCGGGAAGGGAAAGTGGCTGTGGGCAGCTCCGAGATCCGATTGGCAGATCCCGGTGGCGACCATGCGAACTCGAACTTCGTCTGGCCGTATCTCATCGAGTTCGACGTCTTCGATGGAGAACGGAGCACCCGTCTCCCAGACCACGGCCGCGCGCGTCATGCGGCACCGCCGGACACGACGGGAGCCTGTTCGCTGTCCATGGCTGGCAGGTATTCAGGCGCATCCCGCTCCCCTGCGGCTGATCCTGGCGGAATTGCCTCTTCAATCCTGGCCAGGTCCTCGTTGCTGAGGGTGAGGTCGGCCGCACCGAGAGCCTCTGTGAGCCGGTCGGGGCGACGAGCCCCAATTAACGGCACGATGTCGTCCCCGCGCCCCATAACCCACGCGATTGCGATCTGCGCTGGCGTCACGTCGAATTCGCGGGCGACGACCTGAAGAGCTTTCACGAGCGCAAGGTTGCGGACAATGTTGTCGGGCAGGAATCGCGGGTTGGTGGAGCGATAGTCGTCTTCGGTGAGCTGACGCGCTGCCGTCCAGTGGCCGCTTATAAGGCCGCGAGCTAGGACGCCGTAGGCCGTGACTCCGATCCCCAGTTCCCGCGTCACGGGGAGGATGTGCTGCTCAATACCGCGCGACAGCAGCGAATACTCCAACTGCACATCCGCGACGGGGTGCACCGCGTGGGCACGGCAGATGGTGTCTGCGCCTACTTCCGACAGTCCGAGGTAGCGGACGTAGCCGGCATCGATCATCTCGGCAATCGCACCGACGGTCTCCTCGATGGGGACGTTCGGATCTACCCGTGCGGGCCGATAGACGTCGACGTAGTCGACCTCAAGTCGCTTGAGCGAGTACGCCAGAGAGCTCTTGACTGCCTCTGGCCTCCCGTCGTGTCCGAGCCACGAGCCGTCGGGAGCCCGCAACGCGCCGAATTTGACGCTGAGCACTGCCTGCTCTCGTCGCCGGCCGCGGAGGGCACGGGCGATAAGCATCTCGTTGTGCCCGTTGCCGTAGAAGTCACCGGTGTCAATCAGGTTGATTCCGGTGTCGAGGGCCGCGTGAATCGTCGCGACGCCTTCTTCGGGATCGCACGGGCCGTAGAGATCTGACATCCCCATCGCCCCAAGGCCTAGGGCCGACACCACAAGGTCGCTACCGAGGGTTCGTGTCTGCATTCTTTTCTCCAGAGTTGAGTGGGATCGAGGGCGTCCGTGCTGGATCTGTTGGTACTAGGCGAACTTGATGACGCCGCGGATGGACTGGCCGGATTCCAGATCTGCGAATGCATCGCCGAGTTGGTTCAGCGAATACCGGTGGGTGATCAACGATCCGGCGTCGAACCGTCCGGTCGCGATGAGGTCGGCGAAGCGCTGGAAGTCGGCTCGGACCTGCGTCGAGCCGTAGTAGGAGCCGACGATGTGCTTCTCTGCCCTGAAGAAGTCGGTCGCGGGAAAGTCGAGACGGGCCTGGGGCGCGGGGATGCCGACGGTAATGACGGTTCCGCCGCGGCGGGCGCATTCGTAGGCAGTCGTGACCGTGCTTGGCGTGCCGACCACTTCGAATGCGTAATCGACGCCGCGACCCCGAGTCGCTGCCCGGACCGCCTCCGCAACGTCATCGGCTGTCGGGTCGACGAAATGCGTTGCGCCATTTGCTGCGCCGATGTCGCGCTTGAGTTGCACGGGGTCGATCGCGATGATCACCGACGCGCCTGCGATTCGAGCACCCTGAATGACTGACTGGCCCACTCCGCCGCACCCGATGACGGCGACAGAAGAACCAGGACGGACCCGTGCAGTGAACATCGCGGCCCCAGCTCCGGTCGCGATGCCGCATCCGATCAGCGCGAGCTGCTCGGGCGGCAGATCCGATTCGATTCGTACGGCTAGGCGTTCGTCGATCGTCATGTGATCAGCGAAGGCACCGAGGCCCAGCATCGCGGTGACCGACTCACCGCTGGCCAACGTCCCGCGCGTGGTCCCGCGCACGGCGAACGTCTCTCCACAGAGGTGCGTCTGACCGTTGACACACCAGTAGCACTTGCCACAGACCGGCACGAGGCTCGCGACGACGCGATCACCGACGCGAAGCCCAGTCACCTCACGGCCGACGACCACGACATTCCCGGCTGCTTCGTGTCCGAGAATGGCCGGGCAGTCCAAGCCGAGGAAGCCGCGTACTGCCGAAAGGTCGCTATGGCAGACGCCGGTGGCCTCTAAGGCAACGGTGATATCGGTTGGTCCCGGGTCGGCGGGCTGGACGGTTTCGATCGTGAATGGCTGGTCTACCTGGTGCATGACGGCTGCGCGCATGGCTGTCTCCAAGATCAAAAGAGCAGAAACGGGACGGGCATGGCGTCGGCCTAGCTGGTCGCCATGAACACCGCTTGTGGTTCGGTGAAGAATTCGCGACTGAAGTTCCCGCCCTCGCGGCCAATTCCGGAGTTCCCCGGCCCGCCGATCGGGGCGCGAAGATCGCGGATCTGGTAGCAGTTGACCCAGACCGTCCCGCACCGCATCCGGGCCGCGACTGTGTAGGCAGTCTTAAGCGATTCGGTAAACACCACTCCCGTGAGGCCGTACTCGGTGTTGTTGGCCTGCTCGACTGCTTCGTCGAGATCGGTGAACCCGGCGACGGTTGCGATCGGTCCGAATACTTCTTCCTTCGCCCGTTCGGGTCGGTCCCGGCAACGATCGATGGAGCGAACGACCATCCGTCGAGTGGCCCACCGGTGAGCACTTCCCCGCCTTCGTCGGCAACCAGGTCGAAGTAGCCGGACACTCGCTCGAACTGCTTCTGCGACGCCAGTGGCCCGAGATCGGTCTCCGCGGAAAACGGGTCACCGACTCGCAACGCCTTCGCGTGCGCGACGAGCCGATCAAGGAACGCCTCGCGGATCGACTCATGGACGATGACTCGACTACCGGCCAGGCAGACCTGCCCCGAGTTGTTGAACACGGCGCGTGCAGTAGTGGCAGCCGCCAACTCCAAGTCTGCGTCATCGAGGACGAGCGTCGCTCCCTTGCCACCGAGTTCGAGCGTCGCGGGGACGAGGTTCGTTGCAGCCGCCTCTCCGACTGCACGACCGGTCGCGGTTGACCCGGTGAAGGTGACCCGGTCGATTAGTTTCGACGTGGTGAGCGCCGGCCCCACTTCAGAACCGATTCCATGGACCACGTTGAAGACCCCATCAGGCATGCCGGCTTCCCGGGCCAACGCCGCTAGCAAGTACGCGGACGTGGGACTGTCCTCGGCTGGCTTCATGACCACGCTGTTTCCCCACGCGAGCGGCGCGGCGATCTTCCAGGTACCGAGCATCAGCGGGTGGTTCCAGGGGGTGATGGCTGCGACCACGCCCGCGGGCCGGTACGCGGTGAAGGCGTGGAACTCGCGACCCATCGGATAGGTTTCCGACGTCGAGAGCATCAGGTGATCAGCGAAGAACCGGAACATCGCGGCGGCCCGCGGAACGTCAACCGCGATTGCGGCCCTCAGCGGACGGCCCATGTCGCGCGCGTCTGCCTCGGCGAGCTGCTTTGTGTCTCGCTCCATCAGATCCGCAAGGCGGCGCAGGATGGCACCGCGCTCACGCTCGTTCATGCGCGGCCACGGGCCATCGTCGAACGCGGCGCGAGCGGCCAGGATGGCGGCCTCGACATCCGCTGCGGTCCCACGAGCGACGGTGCCGTGAGGTTTACGGGTCCACGGGTCCACGTTGTCGAGGACGTCGCCCTGGACCGAGAACCGGTCTTGGCCAGCAATGAGGTGCGGAATGGTCTGGGTGCTTGTCACGAGAGTTCCTGTCGGAGGGCGGAAGCTACTGGTGGGATCGGTTCCGAAACAACGGCAAGCGAAGGATCGACCTTGGGCGTGCGTCGCAGGGTGCGCCGCACCGCCTCGCTGCGCGTCGTCTTGCGTTGGAAGCGGGCGAGGCCAACCGCGAGGAGGAGTGCAAGACCATTGAAGAGGTCAGGGATCCAGACGGGGGCGCCGCCGAGCTGCAGCCCCTTTACCCCGATCGCGAGGACGTAGACGGCGAGAATAGTACCCCACACGTTGTAGCGGCCGCCGCGGAATTGGGTCGAGCCGAGAAAGACAGAGGCGTATGCTGGCAGTAGGTAGGCCGGACCTATCGTCGGGTCACCTGTCGCGAGTTGGGAGCTGACCAACGCTCCGGAGAGTCCAGCTATCGCCCCGCACGCGGCAAGCGTGGCAACGACGATCACCGCAGTCCGCACCCCGGCTAGACGTGCCGAGGCCGCGTTGCCACCCGTAGCGTAAATTCGTCGCCCTACGGCGGTGCGATCCAGTACGTACCAGACCCCAAGCCCGACGATGATCAGAATCCACACCGGGTAGGTCAGACCAAGAAGCTGGTCCGTCGCCACACGCTGGAACGAGCCACCGAGGTTGACGAGCTGCTGGCCGCCGGAGAGCCAGGCGATGACGGCGAGAAGGACCGAGCTCATCCCCAGGGTGGCGATGAACGGGTCGATCCGCGCCACAGTTACGAGTAAGCCGCTCACGACGCCGATGAAGGCGCCGACCACGATCGTTATCACGAACGAAGCGAGGATCGGCGTGTGATGCTCGGACAAGAGCCAGGCGACAACGATGGCTCCCATACCCACCTCGGCGCCGATTGCGAGATCGAATGCACCGGCCGCCAGCGGGAGGACCAGACCGACTGCAGCAAGCGCAGTGAGCGCGCTGCTATCGATCAGCGCCCGCCAGACTGGCACCGTCAGGAAGGTGTCCGGAACCCAGAGCGAATAGATAACGAAGAGCGCAGCGAGGATGTAGACCGCGCTGATGTTGCGAAAAGATAGCGCAGCCGCGAGCCGGCGAAGGAGCGACGGTCGCTCCGTGTGCTGCGCCCTCGTCCCACTCACGGTGTCGTTAGCAGACATCACGGGCTCCCCTCTCGATCGACGTCGGCGCGAGTCCCCGTGCGAGGGCGGGTTCCGACGGTTGTGCGGACAGGCTTTCGGCCACTAGACGGGCCTCGGTAATCTCGCTGCGGTCCAGGCGGGTGGCGATCGCACCATCTCGAAATACCAGGACCTTGTCGCAGATCGCGGCGAGTTCCGCGGTGTCCGACGAGGAGACGAGCACGCCGGCGCCGTCGGCGGCGGCGTCGGAGATGAGCTGGTAGATCGCCGCTTTGGCCCCGACGTCGACGCCTTGGGTGGGCTCGTCTAATAGCAAGACCCTGGGCTTGTTTCGCAGCCACTTGGCGAGCACTACCTTTTGTTGGTTGCCACCGCTGAAGAGCGCTAACTCGCGTTCTGGCAGCGGAGGATCCAGCTCGACCCGCGCTGCCCACTGCGCCGCGACGCGTCGCTCGGCGCGGGCGCTGAGATTGCCGAGCTTCCCGCGCAACGGCCGCAGACCGGGCAACGTGAGGTTCTCTCGCGCGCTCAAGGTCATCACGGCGCCATCGACGTGACGGTCGGAGGAGACGAAGCCAATCCCCCGGGCGATCGAGTGATGGGGGGAGCCGGATCGCAGCGGATCCGCGCCCACGCGCACCTCGCCTGCACAGCGCCGGTGCGCACCGAAGATAACGCCGGAGAGATGCTCACGCCCCGAACCGAGAATTCCGCAGACGCCAAGCACCTCGCCGGCGTGCAGGTCCAGGCTCACATCGTTAATCCCAGCCGCAGAGACGTCACGTAACGACAAAACAGTCGCGCCGCTACGCCGGCCCGACAGGTCAGTCCCTTCGGTGACAGCGCGTCCGGCAATCAACTCGATCAACCTCGCTCGGTCCAGTCCGGCGGCTGGGATATCGGCCACGATTCGACCGCCGCGCAACGCGATCACTCGATCAGCGAGCCCCAGCACCTCATCAAGGCGGTGCGAGATGAAGACGACGCCCGCGCCCTCGTTGGCTACCCGGCGCACTGCTTCGAAGAGCCGCTTCACTTCGCTTCCATGAAGGGCGGCCGTGGGCTCGTCGAGCAACAGCAGCTGCTGCGGATGCTGCCAGCTGTCCAGCGCGCGAGCGATGGCGACGATCGTGCGTTCTGCTGGCCTCAACGTCTCAATCGGCGCCCGTACGTTGAAATCGCCTCCGAATCGAGCGATCAGCTGCTTCGCGTGCTGCCGCTCAACGCGTGTGCGGTTGGGCATGAATGCCCCCCGTTGAGAACTTCGACCGAGACCGAGGTTCTCAACGGTGCTGAGCATGGGAATCAATCCGAGATCCTGGTGAATGACGTGGATCTCGGCGTGGGCGGCATTGCCCGTGATCTGCTGGCCGTCCGCGGTCCTGACCGCGATGTGGCACCCGGGATCAGGTTCGTAGATACCGGTGAGCACCTTCACCAACGTCGACTTGCCTGACCCGTTCTGACCAACGACGGCGACGATCTCGCCTGCGCCGATCTCGAGGCTCACGTCGCTCAGCGCGCGCTGCCCGGGAAAGGATTTGCTCAGTCCACGCACGGTGAGGAGCGGTTGATCGGCCAGCTGGGTCATCAGACGTTCCAGAGCTTCTTGAACCGGGTCGCGTAGTCGGGGTAACCGGTCCAGCCGTTGGAGATGTCGAAGTTGATGTTCGACTTGCTCAGCCACTGCAGCGGGACGAACGACTGCTGCTCGGCCGGAGTGAGCGGCGTCTTGAGGATGAGTCGAGCAGCTTCGTCGACCATGCTCCAGGCGATGGCGGGGTAGTCCAGGCCGAGGCCGGCGACCGCCGGCGTGTTCCCCTTCAGATCGACCAGGTTGGACGGCGTCGGGCCGAAGCCGATGTACGGTGTCGTCAGGCTGGTGGATTTCATCGCCGCGACGAGACCAGTGGTCGGATCACTGGCGCCGAAAACCGCGATGGTGGTGCTCGGGTGGGACTGCAAGTCGCTCACGACCAACGACGGCGCGGTGCTGCCGTAGGTCGAGATCGGAATGGCGACGGTGCGCACCGGGCAATTGCACCCGATCTTCGTGAGCTCGGCTCGGAACGCCGTCTCTTCTGGACCGAAGAAGTCGAGCTCCTTCGTCGTGTAGAACACGATGTTCGACTTCATGCCCTTGTTGGCGACGACCCAGTCGGCTTGCAATTTGCCGACGAGCTGAGACAGCTGCTCTCCGAACGCGGAGCCGCCGATGCCATATTTGGCGATGTCCATGATCCCGGTCGACGTCATCGGGATGCCAGCTGCCTTGGCCTGCGCCAGCTGCGGCGCGATCGAATCCGGCTCGATTCCCGGGATCAGCAACGCGTCCGGCTTGCCGGCAAGCAGCGAGGACGCTGCGCTCTGAAGTTGCTGCGTCGACGCACCGCCCTTGACGATCGTGAGTTGACCGTGAATGGCGGTTACTGCCGCCTGGAAGAGCGTCGCCAGCTGCGCACAAACCGGTGCCGCGCACTGGAGATAACCGAACTTCGTCCCAGCCGGCAACGCCGAGGGCAGCGGTGTCGTCACCGGGAACGCGCTCGGGTTGTCGGTGTAGGTCTTAGTGATCTGGATGGCAGCAGCTTCTGAAGCTGAGACGCTCCCGCTGCTGGCCGACGTACCGCTGGCTTGCGTGCTCGGCGCCTTGGAGCCGACGGAGCTACTGCACGCCGTGACGACGACGACGATCGTTGCGGTAACCAGTGCTATCCATGACGCTTGTCGCTTTGAATTGGCTTCCATGTACTCACTTCCTCGTTTGTCGGCGAATCGCCGGAGTGGGGTGAAGGCCGGCGGGATAGGCGTCGGACGGATCGAGCCTGCGGCTTGCGTCGGGTGGAGCGAGCGCGTCAGGTTTGAGGCGGCAGTGGATTGAGCTGTGGACTTCCGGTTATTGCAGCGGTGTGATCCGCTTAGTCCGGACGTGTTGGTCGCTGTCGGTAGTGGTCTCGGTGAGCAGTGCGGTCAGGCAGCCTGGGCAACAGGCTTGGCGGAAGACGATCGTCGAATCGACGTACAACGAAGGGGCGGCGCGCATCAACGAGCCGCCCCGTTCCTGTGCTGGCCGCTGCGTCGTGAGCGCGTACTCCAACCACGAGTCGGCCGTGCCAACCAGTGCGTCGCAGCGCGTGCAGTGGACTTTCTCACCGATGACGTGAAGGTTGTCATCGAGGCGCTGGGACTTGCTCGTCATGAGTTCGCCACCGGTCCGGTTGCGCGCTGAGTTCGGATCTCGGCTCGACGCTGTTCGGTCAAATCGGCGTCTACAGAGAACCCCTCGTCGACGACGACGCCGTAGATCTCGCGGGCCGCTCCAGCGGTCACCTTGTCGTTCACGACGTCGGTGCGCACGAGTTCCGGATCACGCAGCAATGGATCACCGTAACCTCCCCCGCCCTGCCACTCGGTGAAGTAGACGTCGTCCCAGCCGAGGTCTGTCTCCAACGCCGGTGGCACGACCGTGATGTCACCGCGGATGGCCGCCAGATCTGCTGGAATCCCGTCCCTCGCGATCACCTCGCGAACGTCACTGCCCCGGATGATCACCTCGTAGGCGGTGTTGCTCGGGTACCCACCGCTGATCCCGCTGGCCTGCGGGAGCGCCTTGCCTGCAGCAGAGCTCACTAGGTGCATCCCTTTGAGGGCGGTGTCGTGCGGAATCAGGCACGCCGACCCACCGACACCTCCACGAAACCGACCCGGGCCGCCCGTGTCGGCCTCTTCACGTCGCCACAGGTAGAGGATCGGATAGGCGAACTCGTTCATCTCGACGTCGGCGATGCGTCCGCCGAGGTTCGGGGACTCCCCCGCGGTGTCGACGCCGTCGCGGTCCGGACGGGCACCGAAGCCGCCCGCCATGGAGTCCGAGAGCATCGTCACGAAGGGGTGAGCGTGTTGGTCGACCCCGGCCAGCAGCGACAATCCGAACGAGCCCTTGCAGACGCTCATGAAGCTCGGAGTCTCGGTCTCCTCGGCGTCGAGCATCGACGCGATGCATTCGTGCACCGCGTTGCCGGTGGCCCAGGCACTCGCCACGGACGCTTTGCTAATACCTGCCGGGAAGGTGCAGTTGTTGACAGTCCCGGGCTCCGAGACGATCTCGACGCAGCGCATCAGGCCCCCGGGCGCCCACGGGATGGATCCACAGAGCTGCGTCAGCACGCCGGTGATGACCCCGCCGCGGAGCCCGGCGAAGGTGCAGTTGATCATGCCGTCGGCCTGTGGATCGGTGCCGGTGAAGTCGAACTTGATCGCGTCGCCGGACTTCGTCATCTCGACGGCGATCTTGTACAAGCCGCGATCACCCTCGCGTGCTTGATCCTGGTAGGCCACGGCACTCCACGTGCCGTCAGGCAACTCAGTCAGCCGGGTCCTCAAGCGCGTCTCCGCGTCGGCCATGACGGCCTTCATGACGGTCTTCACCGGGTCGGCGCCGTACTTCTCGACCAGTCGATGGAGTTGCTGCTGAGCGACGTTGTTCGCCCCGATCTTGGCTCGCAGATCGAGCGCGACCAGCGCCGGGATACGCGAACGGCGAAGGTAGGAGTCCTCGACGTCCGCGAGGATTGCTCCCCCAGCCACGATCTTCAGCGGCGGGATGGGCAGTGACTCGGCGAAGACGTCCGTCGAGTGGACAGACCAACTGCCCGGCGACACTCCGCCGAGGTCCAGCTGGTGGGCGACCGCACACGTCCAAGCAAACAACTCGTCACCGACGAACACCGGTGCAAAGAGCGAGACATCGTTCTGATGGATGCCGCCGCCCACCCACGGGTCGTTGCAGAGGAACATGTCGCCGGGGTGGATGCCCGGATTGCTCGAGCGATGCCGCAGCGTCCACTTGACGGCCATATCCATCGAGGCGGTGAGCTGGGCGTTGTACATCCCGACCTGGACGGCGTCGCCTACCTCGTCCATGACAGAAACGCCGAAGTCGACAGCGTCGGTGACAACGACTGAGCCGGACATCCGCTTGATCGCCTCCCCCATCTCCTCGGTGATCGCGGCGAGCCGGTGACGCACGATCTCGTAGGTCAGCGGATCCAAATGCGCGCTGGCGTCTGGCGAAAGTTCATGCAGACCCAGGGCCGGATCGAT
>JAABUJ010006876.1_pt1 | contig 10810 bp, 13 predicted proteins | sample 5559131 | NCBI WGS metagenome assembly JAABUJ01 (sample SAMN10711875, study PRJNA513366) | rock metagenome | isolation source: Antarctica rocks | place: Antarctica: Victoria Land, Mt New Zealand nord | collected 2016-01-07 | reverse complement strand
CATCCCAAGGGGGCATCGTGATCACGAGCAAAACTCATGTGTCCACGGGTGGTGTCCAGGGCTCTGTCCCTAGCTTTCGCGGGCGGATGCGCCAAACGGCCAGCACAGGGGAGCAGACCAGCGACGCGCTGGCCGCCCTGCGCACGTTGCAACTCAACGCGGGCTGGGACCCCTATTGGCAGGAGCGCCGCCTTCTGCGCATGGCTGTGGCCTAGCCTCATCCCAGCACTTCTGCGCGCTTATGTTGGGTCTCGAGTTCTTGCTGCGCTTGATGCGCGGTCGGGATCGTTAAATCATTGGGTGTTGGCTGGTGGAACGGCACCACGATCTGGTACAATAACATAGAATTAAGACCGACGCGAGAATGGGGCATCGCGGACGGTCTCTCTTTGTCTTCATCAATAGCTATCGGTAACGACCCTTATTATAGGGACCTATAACGCGTCAAGTAAATACAGGCGTTGTAAGGAATAGTATGCCGCGACGGACCAATACATTCCAGCAGGTCATCCATGCCATCGAATACAGCGTCGCGGGCAATGCAAAGGTATCAGAGTCTAAGGAGCTTCCCAGCACCATACCGCGGGTGAAGAAAGACCGTGAAGTGGACATCGTTATCGAGTCCGAGGTGGCAGGCCATCCCATCGTCGTCGGCGTAGAATGTACGCGCACGAAGCGACCCGCCAATGTGGAGTGGGTTGAACGCATGGCCAAGAAACATGAGCACTTGCCGACGAACATGCTTGTGCTCGTTTCGGGCGGCGGTTACTCGCATGACGCCCTTGCAGCGGCCAAACACTACAAGGTCGAGGTGCTCACAGTCGACGAAGCCATGGTGGTCGATTGGACGACGATTGCCGGCGGAAAGTTCCAGCGCGTGTATGTCGCGTTGCCGCAAGTGTGGCCGGTCGGCGGTGAGATCGTCTATGCGGACTACTACCCAGCGGACGAGTTGCCAGAAGTCACGCCCGCTGACGTACTCAGCGATGATAAGGGGCACGCCGAGACCATCGGACAGCTAGCGGAGAGGCTGAGCCGTGACCCGTCAGTGACCGAGCATGTGCTGACGAAGCTGGATAGCACGAGGGATCGAACCCTGACGATTACATGGACCTTGGAGCCGGGCAGCCGCATCAGAGATCGGCTGGTCAAGCAGTTGCAGTTTCGCTATACGGTCCACGTCGAGGAGCGTAGCCCCCTGGACTTGCAGCATTTCTCCTTCCGTGATGCCCAGGTGGCCTACGGCACGTTCGACCACTCGGCTCTCGGAGCGGGCGCGTTGCTCGTCCGCGTCGAGCGCGAGGGTAAACCGCCGACAACCGCTATCCGCGTTCCTTCGACGACACCGGGCGAACAACCTCTGCTGCTGGGAGGTTCAGGAGTCCCCACGCCCGCTAAGGGGGGTAATGTAGCCGATGGACAGCCATAGCTGTGCTGGCCGTTTGGCTCATCCGTGCTTCCAGAGCAGCTCTGAGGACCCATGGTGGGCTGGCCTTCCCTGATCATCGGGAGGCCAGTATCACGGCTTTCGTGGGCGGATGAGCCAAGCGGCCAGCACAGCATCGCACGAGTCGCGAGACGCCGCGTGGCGTGGACATCGGGTTCAAACTTCTGCCCCTCCAACTTCCGGGACCACGCGGCTTGATCCAGACAGCCGCCCTCGCGGGCAACACCCAGTGCCCCCTCTTCAGAGTGGAGTAGCGAACGGCAGGCCCCGGAAAGCGGCCGGGCGCGTAGCCGATGGACGCCAGCTCCGGTGAGACCCAGCAAGTCAACACGAAGGAGAGCAACGACCACCCGCGTGACGACCTGCCTGGTTTCCGCTGGGTCGCCCTTCGGGTGTCATTGCCAGTCCTACGCGGGCCAGCCTGACATGCAGGCTTCGTGTGTCAATCAAAGCATGGCCGGCGACTCGCTTCCCTTGCACACACGGACACGCGTGCTCTCGAATCGCGTGGCGGCTAAACTCACAGCCTACTTGACCATGGACACGCACATAAGTAAGATATGTATGTTATATGTGATATTTCCCACATGGGTGAACTGTGAAGATGTGGGTGCGGCAAAGGGATGGTCATGACGACCACCCCTGAAAGGGAAAGCGCGCCAAGGGGTGGTTATAATGACCACCCCTTCAGGACAGTCGGGGGGAGCAGTATGCCAGAACGACGAGGCAAGCGCGACGACGAGGCAGCCGACCAGGGGACGGAGCCGACCGAGGACTCCTTGCCTATCCTGCCGGCGCAGCGCCAGCAACAGGTCGCTATCGTCGAAGGCGAGGAGGTCCTCGCCACCCAAGTCGAAGGAGAGGGTATCTTCCTGCCGGTGCGCCCGATGTGCCTGGCACTCGGCATCGACTTCTCGTCACAGATGCACCGCATCCGGCGCCACGACGTGATGAGCGCTGCGCTGCGCCGCGTGCGCATCGAAACCGTCGGCGGCTCGCAGGTGTTCCAGTGCCTGGAGCTGGAGAGCGTCCTGATGTGGCTCGCGACGATAGAAGCCAGGCGGGTCAAAGAGGAGCTGCGTGAGCGCCTGCTCGTGTACCAACGTTGGGTGTTCAAACGCGTGTCAGCTGCCTTCACCACCGAAACAGGCATCGCCACCTCTGCGCACGATCGGTCGTCGCTGGCTGTGACGACGTCCACCACAACCGCGATGACGCTCCAGCAGGTCGAGCAATTCGGCCTGGCCATCGCCACTCTGGCCCGCCAGCAGCTGGCCTTCGAGCACGGGTTGACGGGCGTACAGGGTGATGTCGCGGACATCAAGAGCCAAGTCGCGCACCACGATGAGCGTCTGAACAACGCGGCCACGGTCGTCGGCCAATGGATGCGTCGGCTGGTCACGCTGGAGGGGCGGCTCTACCCGGGCAACCCGATTACAGCGGAACAGAGCGAGGAGCTCAAGGCAAAGGTCCACGGCGTCGCGCAAGCTCTGCTCGAACATGGCTGGGCCTCCCCCAAGTACGCCAATCCGTACCAGGCCCTCTTTGCAGAACTGAACCGTCGCTTCTCCGTGCCTTCCTACCACGCCATCCCGGTCGATCAGTACGGCCGTGCTATGACGTGGCTGACGGCCATCCAGAGCGCCCTCGCAGCGGGGACGCCGCCTGCCCTTGAGTCATAACCAGCGCTCACGAAAGCAGAAGCGTACATAATGACCTGAACCCCGAGCGTGCGACTATGTATAGTAGGAACATCATGTATGACACACTATGAGAGCGATCAGGGCCTGGCGACGTTCGTGCCTGCACACCTGGCTGTCCAGGCCGTGGAAGGAGTGGCATGAGCAGTGACGACCGCGATCAGCGTAGCGCACTACTGAGAACGCACGTGATACATGCCGCCGAGACCGAGGACGTTCCTGCTCAGGCCGCCACGCCCATTCCTTCACCTGCAGCCCGAACGCGTGGCCGTCACACCTTCTACCTGGACAGCGCCCTCGTTGTCGCGCTTAACCGCGCCTATCGCGCACTGGCTCACGAGCTGTATCCCGCCGAGGTGAGCAAGTCCGACTTTCTTGAAGCCCTGCTCACCTACGGACTGGAACGGGGCCAGGATATCAAAGCCGCCCTGACCACGAGAACAGACAAGCCCTAACTGCCAGGATGAGCAGCACGGCATGTGTGATAGAGCGGATAACCCAGTCACCCCCTCGTCACGAATAGGAGCACGTGATGGCGGCCCCTCAAGCCCCGACGCAGCACCACATCGCTATCTTTCATCGCTACCCCATGCTGCTCACGACCCTGGCATACGCGCTCCAGGCCAAGCCTGACCTGGGTGTCGTGGCGGCGAGTGCCACGGAAGACGACGATATGCAGCTTGCTCGTGTCCTGTACCCCGAGTTGGGGCTGCGGTATCTATGGAAAGATCTCCCTGCGGGGTTAGCGTGCATCCGTGCGCTCAGGCCGCCTTCGCTGCCGGGGCTCACGGATATCTGTCGTAATATGATGGCTTCTCCGACGTTATCGATGCAGTACGGGCTACCCCTGGAGGGTGTGCAGGTGCTACGGCCTGATCCGCGGCCCATCTAGATGACGAGAAGCCGGCCCCCTCATCAAACAGGGGCGGGCGCCGATCACCGCCGCCCCCCGCGGGGTGGGAAAGGACGACTAGCATGAGCAAGATTGTGGCAATCTCCAATCAGAAAGGCGGCACAGCCAAGACCAGTACCACGCTGGCGCTGGGGGCATCCTTCGCTGACCGTGGCCAGCGTGTCTTGCTGGTGGACCTCGACCCGCAGGCCTCGCTGACGGCGGCGACGGGCACGCCCCTGAGCGGCCGGCCCACTGTCTACACGGCCATGATGCACTACCTGGCCCACGATGAGGCACCCGATCTCACCGACACTCTGCACCCGATTGCGCCCGGGCTGATCCTGCTGCCGTCGAGCATCGACTTGGCCGCGGCGGAGATGGAATTGGTGACGGCGGTGCGGCGCGAATATATCCTGTCCGAGGTGCTGGCGCCGACGCTAGATAGTTACGACGTTGTGCTGATCGACTGTCCGCCGAGCCTGGGCCTCCTCGTGGTTAATGCCCTAACCGCCGCGCACGAGGTGCTCATCCCAGTGGTGCCCGAATACCTCGCCGCGCACGGCCTGCACCTGCTCCTAGGCAGCATCGGCCGCATCCGCAAGGCCAAACTCAACCCCCGCCTCGCTGTCACCGGCATCATCCTCACCATGGTCGACAACCGCACTACACACGGCCGCACCGTTGGCGAGGAGATCCGGGCGAGCATTGGCCGGCAGGTGCCGGTGCTGGGTGAGGTCAAGCGCAGCATCAAGGTCGCCGAGGCCGCCGCCGCTGGTGTCCCGATCACCACCTATGCCGCACGCAGTGACACGGCCCTGGCCTACGGCGAGATCGCCACAGAGCTGCTTCGGACTTGGGGGCTAGCCCCAGTGGGCGTGGGAGAGGCGGTGACGCATGGCTAACCGGCCCCCGCAGCGTAGCGTCAGCGCGCTCTTCCGCGGGCTGCAGCCCGCTGGCGTCGAGGACCTGGAGAACGCCCAGCTGATTGATGGGACACTGCTCTCGCCCAACCCCTTCCAGCCACGAGCCGCGTTCGACCCGCGCACGCTCCAGGAACTGGCCCGCTCCCTCCAGCGTATCGGCGTGCTACAACCTCTACTCGTGCGCCCGATGCCTGGCGATGGGGAACGCTATCAGATCGCCGCCGGCGAACGCCGCTGGCAGGCCGCGCAGCTCGCCGGCCTAGCCGCCGTCCCCTGCGTCGTGCGGGATCTCGATGACGACGCGATGGAGGAGATCGCCCTGGTTGAGAACATCCAGCGCGACGACCTCACGCCCGTGGAGGAGGCCCGCGTCCTGCGCCGCCTGATGGAGCGCCGCAGCCTGTCCATGCGCGCCCTCTCCGAGCACCTGGGGAAGAACCACAGCTACGTGGAGGACAAGCTCAAGCTAATCGGTGACCCCCGCATCGCCAGCGCAGTGGAGACCGGTGCCCTTGGACCTACTGCGGCGGCCGAGATCGCCCAACTGGACGATGAGGAGGCGCGCACGGATCTGCTCGCGCGTGCCAGCCAGGGCGAGCGTATCCGGGTCAAAGACGTGCAGGCGCGCACGCAGCGCCCCACGCCAGCCGATGCGTCGCCGACTCCGGCACCGGCCCAGCAACATGGGAAGGGGACTCTGCCGGATAATCCGGCAGCCGCCTCGCTCAACAGGGCTGCTGAGGCCGGCCAGGGGCGCGGGGAGGAGGGTAGTCTTACACCACAGAGGAGTGTGGTCCTGCCGGATAATCCGGCAGGCGTGGCCGCCCAGATCCCGCCAGGGATACCAGAGGCCGTACGCGGCTACCATGGCGGCCGCACGGATGGGCACGACCACGACGACCATCCTGTCAGTGACGCGCAGGCGGGGCGGAGCACAGACTCCACCCCGCCGCGCGAGGCGATAGACAGCAACCGTCAGATGAATCGTGCACTCTTGACTGTGGGCACGCCGGCTCCCCGTGCGGCACTGGTGCGCCTCCGTGAACTGGGTATCATTCAACTGCGCGAAGGCCAAAACGGTGTGCCCCATCTGCTCGACGAGGCCGAGCGCGCTGTGGTGCTGCGCATCTTGCGCGCCGATCTGGCCCAGCTGGAGGAAGATGAGTGGGCAATAACTGATGACTGAAAACTCTCACGCTGACCTCCAGAGGAAGGTTCCTACACGTTATGCGGGGGCCGCTGAGTTCCGTCTTATGTTGACACCCAGGGTACTGCCTGCAACACACGAGGGCATGTCTTGCAGCGCTTCGATCCCGTTAGGGGGATAGCTTCTCCAAGAGGTCGGCCGTTGGCTTCTTCTTCCCCTCTCTTTGGGGATAGCCATAGGATGATATGTCTGATGCGGCTGAAGCCTTACACTACCCTCAGAGTCACTGCAAAGATAGGAACAAGGCCATGCGACTGCAGCAAAGAGAGGTGAGGTGATGGCGGAGGATGCGCAACATGGCATGGCGGGACGCCAAGAGCGGCACTATCCGACCAGCGACAACTTCGACGCTTTCTTCGGGGCCAGCGGGTCTAGCGTGATGCTGCGACGCATCTGGCGTGAGGCGTATGGGGATGAGTCCCCGGAGGTGGCCTCTCCCTCCAGTTTTGTGACCAGGAGCGAGTTGCGTTACATTGCCCAGGCACTGGGGGTCGGCCCTGGCCAGACCATCGTCGATCTCGCCTGTGGCCTCGGTGGTCCAGGATTATGGGTCGCGCGGGAGACGGGTACCGCTCTGATCGGCGTCGATTTCTCGCCCGTGGCGATCGAGATAGCCCGCCGCACGGCACGTGATCAGGGGCTGGACGAGTGGGCCACGTTCATCGTGGCCGATGCTGCCGCGACTGGCTTGCCTGACGCCGCAGCCGCTGGCATGCTGAGCATCGACGCCTTCCAACTGTTCCCCGACCCCGCACCTGTGCTATGGGAGGCGGCACGCCTCCTCCCCTCGGCCGGTCGCTTCGTGTTCACGACACTCGAACCGCGCGGGAGTTCCCGGCTCGCCGCCTATCGCACCTTGCTTGATGAGGCGGGTTTGGCGTTAGACGCCGCCGAGGAGATACACGACCTCGAGTATCGTGTGCGGACGTTCCAGGGCATCCTGGCTGCCCAAGACGCGCTGATCACCGAACTAGGCGAGCGGGCGGAGCAGACAGTCTTGGCGGAGGCACGGGAGGCGCAGCACTGGTTGGCGCACATGCGGCACATGCGCTTGGTCGCGCACAGGCGGTGAGAGCCAGCACACCAACCCCATAGGTGAGGAATCCGCATCCCGTGCCGCCCGCGGGCAGAAGGTCATGCATACGCGGAGGGGAGCACCTCACGCACCAATGGCGCCAGATGGTCCGTCAAGCGTACCGAGAGCTACGCGATCTTCGCGGGTTTCAGGGGGCATACAGGGACAGCAGGCAGGCCCGTGCTTTCTTGACACGTCTCGCTGCATGCGAGGCGCTCTACCCTCACGACTGCTCTGCCGCACCTGGGGTGCCGACCATCTTCGGCCGTGCTGTGGTCAACCTCAACGGGCACCTCGACCAGGGCATGAACGATATCGGGGGTGATCGATCAGAGGGCATGTCGTGCATCGGGTAGACCCCCAGCTTCTATTGAAAGGCGGTTATACTGGCCGTTGTCAACGGAAACCCGTAGGTGGCGAGCAAGAGGTGTACGTGTGACCGAAGAGGACAGCATCCTACCTGACGGCGCGGCGGCAGCGGACGTGCAGGCGTACCTCGGGGTGATCGCTGATACCCATATGCCCGAGCGCTGCCCGGCCCTCCCGCGCTCGCTCGCCACTATCTTCCACGGTGTGGATCTGATTGTGCACGTGGGCGATGTGGGCGAGTTGTGGGTGCTGGATCAGCTACGTGAGATCGCACCCGTCGTGGCCGTGGCAGGCAACGACGAGCCCGCCGCAACAGCAGGCGCGCTTCCCCACGACCAGATCATTGACTGCGCCAATCAGCGGATCGTCCTCCGCCACGGCCACTTCGTTGATCCCGCGCAGGAGAGAGCGTGGAGGAGTCGAACACCTGTCCGCGGAGACTGGGTTGGCCTGTGCGCGGAGTTCGGGCATGCGGCCGACGCCGGGATCGTCATCTATGGCCACACGCACGTGCCCATGGTCTGGCGGCACGAGGGCGTTCTGCTCATCAATCCCGGTGCCATTGCCGCGCCAAACCCCGTATCACGGCAGCGCTTGCGGACCGTCGCGTTGCTGTCTCTCTCGGGACAGGGAGCTGCGCTTGTCCGGCACGTGGATGTGGACGATCCAGCACGCACCTTTGCCCCAGACTGGTGGACAACACACGACTGGCGCGATGGCGCGCGCCCGCTGATGACCCGCTTTGTGGACTCGATTGTCGAGGGCGCCTTTCGCGAAGAGAGCGTCCAGATCTGGGCACGCCTACAGGGGGCTGACTCGGCTCTGCGCACCACGTACCAGATGGCGCTCCTCCATGAAGCGCAGCGGTGCTGGGCGGGAGAGATCCCCTGCGTCACCCGGTCAGGGCTCATCCAGCAGCTGCGCCCTGCTGACGCGAGGACGACCCCGGCACGTGATCAGCTGATCGCATGGCTGCACGCGCACAATGGGGTGCCAGGCGATGGCGTGGGAGCGCCTTCTGGTGTCTGACAGGGCTGGAGGTAAGGCGCGAGTGAGCACGGCGGCACCCTGGCCGGCGGGCACCACGATCGTCGTGCAAGAAGTCTGGCGTGGGCGACTCTGGTCGGTGCGTCCTGTCATGGTCGTCGTGGACTGCGGGGGGTTCCTCGCGTTGTGGTGTCCCCGGGGCACGCGGTGGAAGACGGCCACAACGCCCCCCACACGGCTGCGGGCGGCAACGCGGGCGGAACGGTTCGTCGCCTCCCTGACGCTGAGCGACTGGATTCTTGGCGACTTCGGCTGGGATGTGGCGACGCTGGCGCTCCTGCATGCGGGCGACTGGCATGCCGTTTGGGTCTCCTGGCGTGAGACAGGCGAGAGTTGGGGCTGGTACGTCAACCTCCAGCGGCCCTTTCACCGGACGGAGCGAACCCTGCAAACGATGGATCTGATGCTTGACATCCTTGTCGCACCCGACCGGCAGTGGCATTGGAAGGATGAGGACGAGTTCGCCGCTCTTGTGGCCGCAGGCCTCATCACCACCGCCGAGGCCGCATGGGTCCGCGAGGAGGCCCAACGTGTGATCGAGCGCGTTGCAGCGGACGCGCCGCCGTTCAACGAGCCATGGCACGACTGGCGACCGAATCCGCGCTGGTCCGTTCCAGAGCTGCCCGAGGGCTGGGACCAGCTCTAGACGGCAGGCTGGGCGGCGCTCATCAAGGCAGTGTAGCCACGCACGTGGTGCACGGACAGCACGTGTATCCTGCTGCTCGTCGTGACGGGTCTGTTCGTGATGCAGCTGCCGTACCACAACCCGGGCGGCCTCCTCGGCACACGAGCGCTCCGCCGTGAGAAAGGTTCAGCCCCGCACGGTCTCCTCGGCACGACACGGGATCAGCCAGACGTGGAAGTGGGTGACACCCTCTAACGTGACCAGCGCGTAGATCCGGTCAGCGCCGGTGACCGCTTTCAGGGTGGCAGAGCGCGTGTTCAGGACGGGACCGTAGCTGCCGGCTTCAGCGGCGGTCATCTCGGCAAAGTCGAGGATATGGCGTTTGGCCACGAGGAAGAGCTGACCCACCGTCGCCGTCTGAACAGGTACATGATAGGCGATCCAGTGCTCATCCTCGTACACGTGACCACCGATAGACCCGGCGTGGGACCGGTTGTGCGCGACCCTGTCACCGATGATACAGTCTATGACCGCTCCTTGTTCCCCTTTGCTCATGCCACGTCCTCCCCTCCCGCGCGAGTAGGCCGTGACCGTGAGGATCTGTCGACCGGACAACCAGCCGGGGTATGGCCCCGGCTCCTGCTCCCTTCTCACCAATCAGACGAGTCCTTCCTCTCTAGCGCGAGCAAGTTGGTCGGCAACAAAATCGAGATGGCGATGCACAAGCTCGGCGAGCGCGCGGAGTTGGAGGAAGGGCTCGAGCAGGAGCCCAGGAGGGAGGGGGGCGCGCAACAGGGCTTGGCCCCCCATGGCCAGGTAGGTCTCCAGCGTGACGCCACCCTCCCCTATCCATGTGACATCGTCTGGCCGTACAAGAAGAAGCCCCTGGGTCTCTGCCGATGGGATGGGGTGCTGCGCCGTGCGCGCCAGATACATCAGAGAGAGCCCCGCCGTGGCCAGGTGGTCGGTCGCGACGACCAGCAGAGGAGCAACGTCCTCCTGGCCCGTCATAGGCCAGGGACCTGCCTGCATGTGGGCCGGCGGATCGGTGGCGCGCAGCCAATAGGTGGCCGGCGGGCGCAGGGGTATGAGCGAGGCTTCTTCCTGCACCTCACGGGCACTACTACCGTCATTCGTGTGTCGTTGCCGTCGACCAACGGCCCGAAGGAGGATGAAAGATAATGGGGGTTCTCCTTCATGCCCGTCTCCCCGCCGGCGTGCAGAACTGCGGCGGCATCCATTCCCACGGGCACTGCATCATCTTTGATCGCGCGCTGCTGGGGGACCTGGTTCGCGTCATCATTGTTGCCAGCTTCCCCGACGCGATCCGCCTGGACGCCGCAGTGGCCGCCAGCGATCCGGCCATCCGAGAGCGCCGGAGCCAGCTCCTCCGGCAGGTCGTGGAGCACCTGGATCAGGGCATCTAGGGGGTGACGAGCAGACGAGCAGTGGAACGGAAACGTACACCGAGCGGTGTTGCCGGAAACATCCGTCCTCTTCAGTCCCTCTGCGTCGTGGGTGG
>JAABUJ010006875.1_pt1 | contig 10811 bp, 9 predicted proteins | sample 5559131 | NCBI WGS metagenome assembly JAABUJ01 (sample SAMN10711875, study PRJNA513366) | rock metagenome | isolation source: Antarctica rocks | place: Antarctica: Victoria Land, Mt New Zealand nord | collected 2016-01-07 | reverse complement strand
ATGGTCACCGCCGGATTTCTCGATGTCCCGGACGATGACCGACACCGTCGTAATGCCGTTACGCTTGCTCAAACGATTCGTGGAGACTCTCTCGCTTGCAGCTTGAGATGCGGAAAGTCGAGCTAAGACGTTCACTCGATTGCCCTGGGTCTGGCCCCAGGTGTGCAGCACCGCGACGAAACCGATCTCGACGCCGAGGTGACGCGGGTCGGCCGCGATGGTGCGCAGCGTCGCGGCCGTGCTGCGGAACAGAATGTCGTAGACGACGCGTTTGTTCTGTAGGGCGAGGGCGGCGATCGGTTCGGGCATGGTGAAGACGACATGGAAGTAGGGCACGGGCAGCAGGTCGACCTTGCGGGCTTCCAGCCAGAGCGCACGGGCCAGCGCCTGGCACTTGGGGCGGAGTTGCCGAAGGTTCCGCCTGCGAAGCAGGTAGAATGGCAACGGAGGGAGTGGCGGTTGCGGCAGCTGTTGTAAGCGATGCGACGGTGGCTGCAGGCGTCGCACTGCTCGACATGGCCGCCCAACGCCGCGGTCCGGCAGAGCTCGATGGCGCGCATGACCCGCAGCCGGGCACGGCTGAGCGTGCCGGCATGCTTCTGGCGGTATGTCGCGCTGTGGCGGCGGAACACGTCCGCCACCTCGAGTTCCACCCGGCCCATCGGCCGCAGTCAGGGAACCGGCAGGGCTAGGCCGAGGCGGTCGAGCGGACTGGGGACGGCGCAGACCGTGCTGGTGGCGACGTGCAGGTAGCGCGCGGTGGTGGACAAGCTGCGATGGCCGAGCAGCAGCTTGATGGTGCACAGGTCGGTGCCGGCTTCGAGCAGGTGGGCGGAGCAGCAAAGGTTCCGCGTGCGAAGCACGTGGAATGCTGCGGAGGGGGCAAAGCTGTGCCGCAGCGTGTGCATGGTGACGTGCTTGCCGATGCGGGCCGCCTCACGGGCGATCTGGTAGGCGAACTGGACGCTGCGGATACTGACGTGCTGGGCCGGGTTGCGGCTTGGGAACAGCCACTCGGCGCGGGGACCTCTTCTGCAAGGGCAGCTTGGGCAGCACCCAGTCCCGCTCCAGGACGACCGTGTAGAGGAAGCGCAGGGCGGCGACGTTGACGTTGAAATACGACGGCGAGATCTTCCGCTCGACCAGATGGTTCAGGTAGTCCCGGAGCTGCTCCGGCCCAACATCCGCCGGAGACGTCCGGACATGGCAGACGAAACGGCTCACGGCGAACAGATAGTTGCGCTGGGTGTAGGGTGAGAGGTTGCGAACGGTCATGTCCTCGATCATGCGACGACGAAGCGGGCTCATGAGGCATCTCTTTTGATGGTGTGCTGACAACAGCAGCGCCATCCTGCCTCCGAACCCGGTCACGCACCGCTGTGGCGCTCTCCCAACTATCACCCAAGCAATGCCGACGATGGAGCAAGTACTCTTCCAACAAAGTCGCAGGCCGTCATCATGCAGTGAAATACTGCCGCGTTAGCGGCTTAGTTCAATACATACAGGCCATCGTTCCATCTTCCTTATCAGAACTGGGCTTTCCGTCGGTTTGCTGGTCGCTTCAGCTTTGCCTATGACATTGCGTGCAAGCCGCTACCGTGCGTTTTCGCGCGCTTGGGTCTTCCGCCCCCATCTCCGGGATAAGGATGGCGGGCCGCCACCGCGCAGCTGGCTCAGTGCGCCAGGCCGCTCGTCTCCCGTTCCAGGAACTTCCGGACGATGGTCTGAAGGACCTGGACGCAGGCCATCGACGTCTCGCCATCCAGCCCGTCCACCGCGAAGTCCGCGCTGGCGAACATGGCTTCCACCCCGCCTGCCTGGAGGCAGGCTCGGACGATTCGCTCCTCCTGCGCCGGGCTGTGCAGGAGTGAAGGGTCGCGCCGGAGGCAAGCGAGGGCCGCCTCAATGCCGTAGCACGCCCAGTTCGACATCATGGCCGGAAAGACGAGGTCGGCCCGGCTCGCGGCGCAAAGCGTGTCGCCCCGGGGCATGGCAGCCACGACAGCCTCCCGGATGCTGCCGAAGCCGAGCTCGTTGCCGTGGTCGCCGATCCCGATTGTCAGCAGGCCGCGCCGCGTCGCTTCCTCCATGACCGGCCCCAGGTCCACCGGCTGGTAATCGACGGCGCTGGCGCACCCGGAAAACGGGATTGCCGTCGCCCCGTAGATCACGCCATCGGGGGCCGCGCCCAGCCGCTCGGCGCTGATCACCGCCTTGGGCCGGGCCGCCGCGAAAAGCTCGTCCGTCCACGCCTCCATGGCAGCCTGGGTGCGCGGTGCGGTGGCCAGCGCCGCGCCGAGCCGGAGCCGGGCGTGGCGCATCTCCTTGATCACGAGCCCGGCGGCATGGCTCGACGCGGCGACCGGACCAGCGTGGCACTGCTCGGTCACGAAGAGCGGGACGGCGCCAAGACCCTTGTAGAGGCACCGGGCCAGCGAGGCGGCGCCGGGCGGGCCGTCGCTCTCACCGTTCGACAGGACGGGGGCGTATCCCGCTCCCGTCAGGACGAGCACGACGTCGCCGGGCTGCACGGCAGCCGTGAGGCGCTCCGCGCAGACGGCCGAGATCGGACGTTTGCCGGCCAGCTCCCGGGCTGCCTCGTACATCGGGCGGAGCACGCCATGCGGCATTCCCGTGTTCTTGATCTCGATCGTGACCATCTGGTCGATGGCTTCTGCGAAGACGTCAAGCCGGGCCGCGTCCGACAAGGGCATCGCTCAAGCCTTCCGGACGTTCCAGGCGACCGCCGCGGGCGCCTGCAAGATGCCACTAACTCCGGAGCGCCAGGCGGACACGTTGTTAATAATGCCGAGCGGGACGTAGGGCACCGTCTGGAAGCAGTGCCGCTCTTCCTCCGCCGCGATTTGCCGCCTGGCGTCGTCGCTGTCCGCCTCGATCCACCGTCGCCGCAGCGTCTCCAGCTCAGAGTCCTCCGTCCAGCCAGGCCATCCGGCAGCGCCGTTGCCGCGGAGCCCGATGTTGAAGGCGGGGTTGAGGGTGTCGGCCGCCACTGGGCCGGAGTGGAAGATGCTCCAGCCGCCCTGCGCGACCGGCGCCGGGGAGTTGCGCCTGGCGAAGAAGGTGCCCGAATCCATCGCGGCGAACTCCACGGTCATGCCCAGCCGCTGCAGCAGGTCCTGAGTCACGAGCGCCGCGGCATGCAGGTAGCCGAGGTCAGTCGGCGATATGATCCGCACCGCCTCGCCCTGGTAGCCGCTCCCGGCCAGCAGCGTCCTTCCGGCCTTCAGGCTACCCGCCATCGCGTCCGACCCGGCGCCCGTGGACATGGGCGTGTCGCAGAAGAAGAAGGACTTGCAGAGGCGGAACAGGCTCTCGTCCCCCGCCATCACCATCAGGTAGTCGGGTTGCGCAACCGCGGCGAGGACAGCCCGCCGTACCGCGGCGTTGTTGAAGGGAGGCTGGACCTGGTTGAAGCGGATGAACGGGGCAGTCCCCCGGTCGAACGAGCCCGTCACAACGTCCCGGGTTCCGCGCAGCAGCTGGACGAGGTTCAGGTCCACCTGCTCGTACCAGTCCACCTCGCCGGCCTGCAACGCGGCAGCGGCAGTGGCGGAATCGGGCATGACGTGCCACTCGACTCGGTCAACGTGGGCGACCTTGCCGCCGGCGAGACCGTCCGGTTCTTCCTGCCGTGCGACGTAGCCGTCGAAGCGGGCGAACGCGGCCCGGCTTCCGGAGACCCACTCGTCCTTGAGGAAGCGGAATGGGCCGGAGCCGATCCCGTCCTTGACGGGCATGGTCAGCACGGTCAGAGCGAGCCGCTCGGGCATGATGAACGGAACGGGCGTTGACGCCTTGCCTAGCGCGTCCGGCAGGAAAGGGAACGGCGCCTTCAACCGAAAGCGCCACGTCCGGTCGTCGACCACCGGCATATCGTCCGTTAAGGACAGCAGCATCTGGCCGAGCCCGTCGCGGGCGCCCCAGCGGCGGATGCTCGCCACGCAATCCGCGGCCCGCACAGGTGAGCCGTCGTGGAAGCGTAGGCCTTCCCGAAGGTGGATCGTCCAAGTCAGCCCGTCGGCGGAGACGTCATGTCCCTTCGCCATCTGCGGATGGACCCGGAAGGCGGCGTCCACGGCGTAGAGCGTGTCATACACGAGGTAGCCGTAGTTGCGGACGGCGTAGCTGGTGGTGACGATGGGATCCAGGGAGGACAGGTCGGCCTGGGGAACGAACCGCAGCGTCGTGCTGCGTCCCTGCGCCCGGCCTCGGTGGCCCACCGATGTCGCCACCGTAGCGCCGGCGAACGCTGCCTTCAACAAAGAACGCCTCGTCGAGCCCATAGCTACCACCTTTCCGCTACTTGGATAGGTCGCGGACCGCGCGGCAGGAAGCGCCGATGCGAGAACGGCACGATGCGGAAATGGCATCACCGCAACGGCTTGGACGATCGTGCACCGCCGTTGCTAGACTTGCCAGGCATGATCCGAACCTCACTCCGCCATTTCATGGCCGTCGCCCGGCTCGGCTCCATTCGCGCCGCTTCCGGTTTCCTGAACGTGGCACAGTCGGCGGTCAGCCGACGCATCCAGGCGCTCGAGCACCACCTTGGCTGCGTCCTGTTCGATCGACTGCCGAACGGCGTCATGCTGACGGAGGCGGGGCGAGTGCTGTTCGCGTCCGGGCTGCGGCTCGAGTTCGAGGTGGACGGTTTGCGGTCCGAACTGGGCGCCCTGCGCGGCCTGCTGAGCGGCCGCGTACGGATCGCGGCAATCGAGTCGATGATCCCAGACGTCCTGCCGCGCGCCATTGCCCGGTTCCGTGATGCTCACCCGGCGATCACCTTCGTGGTCGAGGCGGTGCCTTCGGTGCTCGTTGCCGGCTTGATCCAGGATGGCAAGGCGGATATCGGCATCGGGCTGAGCACCAAGCTCGGGCCCGACTTTCACGTTTTCTCGTCGACCCACGAGCCGTTGGTCGCCGTTGCCAGCCCGGCACACCGCCTGGCCAAGGCCGAGTGGCTGGACCTATCCGACCTAGTGGACTGCACGATGGTCCTGGCGCCGCCGCCCAGCGCGTCCCGCCTGATCTTTGACGAAGCGTGCCGCGCGAGCGGCATCAGGATCGCGCCGGCGGTGGAGACCAACTCCGTCGAGCTCATGCAGCGCCTCGCGGCCTATGGTGGGGCCGTGACCCTGCTGCTCCGGCACGCCATCAGCGGCGCCGTCCGGACCGGGCAACTGACGGAGCTCGGCCTGTCGCGCCAGCTCCTCGGCGGCACGCTCGACATCTTCGCGTTCAGGGACCGGACCCTGCCGGCCGCGGTGGGCAAGTTCGTCACCACCCTGCAGGAGGAGATTACAGTCGGCCCACCATGACCGCAGGCCGGGGTTTCAGGCGGCGACGCCCTCGATCGCGGTCGGCCGGCGCGGCCGAACGACGAACACCAGCACGGCAAGCGCCCCGGTGAACGCCACCGCGCCGGTTAGCACGAACGCGCTCTCGAAGGAGCCGGTCCACTCGACTAGGAAGCCGGTGACGGTCGGCGCCACCAGCCCGGCAATGTTCGCTGTCAGGTTGATGAAGCCGCTGACGCTGCCGACCGCCGCGGCGTCCACCGTGTCGAGGACGATCGCGTAGTAGATGCTGGACGTGACGTAGAGGAAGAACACACCGACCGTCATCAGGGTGACGATTAGCGGCAGATCCCCGACCTGGCTGACTAGGGCAACGCACCCGCCCGCGATCAGCAGACCCGTGACCAGCACGGACTTTCGCGCGAGGACCGCGTCCCCGGTCCGCCGGTAGATCGCGTCGCAAGCGATCCCGCCGATCGCGAGGCCGGCCGCTCCGGCCGTCCAGGGCAGCATGCTTATAACGCTCATGCGGCCGAGCGAGAGATGCTGGCTGCTGACCAAGTAGCTAGGGAACCAGGACAGGAAAAAGTAGAGCACGTAGGCGTAGCCGAAAAAGGCCAGAGCCGTCGCTAGCACCGTCGGCCGCACTAGGTAGGTGCGCACCGGCAGGCTCGGGCGCGTGTCGGCCACGAGCGACAGTGCCGGCAGCTCCGGGTCAAGCGGCGGGGTGTCCGGCTGCTCCTTCGCGGCGAATCGCCAGCAGACGACCCAGAGCAGCCCGAGCGCAGCGACCGCGAGGAAGGACACGCGCCACCCCGCGACGACCGAGGTGGTGCCGATGATCGGCCCGGCCAGCGCGGCGCCGAGAGGCTGCCCCGCGTAGGTCAAGCCGATCGCGCCCGCCTGACGCTGCCGGGGGAACCAGCGGGACACCATCTTCACGGTGGTGGCGTTGTAGGGGCCTTCACCCATGCCGAACACGATCCGGATCGCCACGAGGACGGCCACGTTCGCGGCCGCTGCGGTTAGCCCACATGCCAACGACCACACTGTCATGGAGACCAGGAAGACGCCCTTAGCCCCGAACCGGTCGGCCGCCAAGCCGCCTAGGAAGCAGAACGGGGCGTAGCCGATGAAGAAGCTGCTGAACACGACCCCGAGCTGTGCCGGGGCCAGCCCGAAGTCACGGGCGATCAGCGGCGCCGCGACGGAGATCGCCGCGCGGTCGAGATAGCTGATTCCGCCCGCTAGGAAGAGCAGCCCGACAATGATCCAGCGCCGCCTGTCTTCCATGGTGCCGCTCCTCCCGGACGTCCAGCCGGGCACGGGCGCCAGCGGCAGGCTCGGTGAACCATCTTCGGGCCGTTGCGCCCACGGAAGCGCCGTTTGGAGGTCGCCCCGATGCCGTCCGGAGAACACCCGGCGCGACGGCCGTGCCCGATGCCCAGGCGGCATCGAGGCGTTCGCCAAAGGGCGCTTTCTTTACGTTGCCAATGGTGGTTCGGGAAGCGTTCGAGGGTGGGGAGATAGCCGATGCTTATCAGGCCGAACATGAAGGCGTTGGAACAGCTGATTGCCTCGGGGGAGCTGGACGGACTGATCTGCTCCAGCCCGGAAAATTTCACTTACGCGTCGGGCGCCCACATAACGACCGTCAAGACAATGCGCCCCCGCCAGGGCTACGCCGTGCTGCGCAAGGATGGCGCGCCCGTGCTCATCGTCTGCGCAATCGAGGAGTCGCTGGCGCGCGAGGAGAGCTGGATCGGCGATATCCGGACCTACGTGGAGTTCCGCGACGATCCCGTTGCCGTGCTAGCGACGGTGCTCGGCGAGATCGGGCTGACGGATGGCCGGGTCGGGCTCGACCTCGATTACCTGCCAGCCTCCTCCTTCGCGCGCCTGTCGGCCCGCCTTCCCTCCTTGGTCGCCAAAAACACCACGGAGGCCGTCGCCGCCATCCGCGCCATCAAGTCGGCCGACGAGATCGCCCTGCTCGAACGGACTGGGAAGCAGACGCACCAGGCCGTGCTGGATGCGCTGGCCGGGAGTCGCCTGGGCGACACGGAGGGCACCATCGCGAACCGCATCGTCCACCGGCTGATCGATGACGGCGCGATCGGACTGCAGCACGTGCACCTGGCTTCCGGACCCCGTTCGCCGAACATCCACAACCACCCCGGCGCCGACGTGCCGCTGCCGGGCGAGATCCTCCGCCTGGACGTGGGTGGCCTCTACGGCGCCTACTGCAGCGACCTGGCCCGTACCTACTCTACCGGAAGCCCCTCGGAGCTGCAGCGGGACACCTATCGCAAGCTGATCGAGGTGCAGGAGGCGACGATCGCGGCCATGAAGCCGGGCGTGCTGGCGGAGGATGTCTTCTTCGTCTGCGAGGCGGAGTTCCAGCGGCGAGGGCTGCCGTGCACGCTCCCGCATATCGGGCACTCGTTTGGGATCGAGGCGCATGAGGCGCCGATGATGCGACCAGGTGACAAGACGCCGCTCGCTGCGGGCATGGTCATCAACATCGAGCCGATGACCTTTGACACGGAGGGGAGCTGCTACCACACGGAAGACCACGTGGTAATCACCGAGGAAGGCAATCGGGTGCTCACTCTGGGTCTCGCTCCGAGGGAGATACCGACCCTGGGCAGCCGACGGCGTAGTTGAACCTTGCCGTGTTCCGCGGCGACGTCAAACTGACTGCATTACCACTCGCCCACGGTGCCAGGTGGCGCGAGGACCGTGGCTACGATAGCGACGTGCTCGGGACGCGGTCCTAGGCCTCCGTCAACGAGCCAGCCGGGGTGGGCAACCCCAACTGGGTCGACTGCGCCCGTGCACTGGTGGCTCACGGGCTGGTGAAGGCGAAATGTGACTCGTCCGACTCGGAGGCAGTGCGGATCGGCGGCCAGTCTATGCGTCTTTCCGACGACACCGCGGAGGTGCTGCTGAATGGAAGCGGCACACCGTCCGAGGCGGCCTGACTCAGCGGTCGCGGCTCAGGGCGGCGGAGTGCGGGCCAGTCCGTGGGCAGCGAGTTCCATGGTGTAGGCCTCCACGATCCCCGGGATCGTTCAGGGGCGCGTCGCGGCGCCCGTAATCCCATTGGCATAGCGCAGCCTGCGTCGCAGTGCGACCGAAACGACCGGCTGCCGTCCATCGTTCCTTTCAGGTGCCCAGGCGATCCGGTCGAGCTATCCGCCACCACCCTCCGCGACAGCCTCAGGCGGCTGACACAAAGTGTTCGTCCAGAAACGCGATGATAGCATCGAACGCCTGCGTCCGGTTCTTCTCCATGAGGACCATGTGCGTTCCTGCGCCAATCTCGACGAGCCGCTTGTAGGGAGTGCCAGTCAGCCGGACAAATAGGTCGTGCGCCATGTCGAAGCGGACGTCCACGTCCCACTCCGCGCACACCACTAGCACCGGGCAGGCAATCGCGGCCGGGTCGTATAGCGGCGTGTTGGCGGTCCAATGGTCGCGCACGTCCTGCACCGCGCCGCTCGGCGCCCGGACCGTGCCGGCCGCGAGCGAGTTGGGGTCGGTGGCCAGCGTCGCCTGCACCCAGGCCTCGAACCAGCTGTCCGGTATCAGCGTCTGCCTCTCGTGTTCCGGGGCCGCGGCGCGCCAAGCGTTCCCATAGGCGTTCGGATCGACGACGCGGTAGGCGCCGAGCGGGCCGCCCGGATCGATGCGCAGCGGCGTCCCCGATAGCCAGAGCGGCGTGACCAGGACCAGCTTCTCGACCCGCTCGCCCAGTTCGTTCGCGATGGCGCCGGCGACCGTCGCCCCCATGACATGCCGAGCACGCCCATGCGCTCCACGCCGCGATGCCGGCATACGAAGTCGATGCCCGCACGAAGGTCGGCGACGGCGACGCGGGCGGGGGTGAGCGGAGCGGCGCCCTCCGGCGGGCGCGACATCTCGGGTGGACGCGTGGAGCCGCCGTAGCCGCGGGCGTCCACAGCCCATACATCGTAGCCGGCGCCAGCCAGCACATCCATAAACGAAGCGCCGCCAACGGCCACGTCGAATAGGCTCGCCGACGAGAAGGTGGCGCCGTGCATCATCACCAGCGTGCGCTCGGAGGAGAAGTGCCGCAGATCGTCCGGGCGCTTGTTGATCAGCTGTAGTTGCACGCCCGCAGTGGCAGTCGGAATCAGTCGCATTTCAGCGATGATCCGAGGGCGCGCGGAAGATCGGTCGTTGGCCATGACCCGCTCCCCGCTCATGCAAACCGCCAGACGAACCGGCCGTCATTGCGGGAAACCCGCCCGGCGGACGATCCGGCGAAGTGCGTCGTCAGGACGAGCGCGTTCGTCTCCGCCGCATAGCCCGTCGCCCATCGCCGGGCCTCGCGCGCCGCGTCGGGGAACTCGCAATACACCGAGTTCCAGTCCGGCTGCACGAACTGGATCGGGTTGTGCATCACGTCTCCCCAAAACAGCGCGTGTTCGCCTTGCGAGGTGAAGCCGATGCAGGCGTGGTCGATGCTGTGACCTGGGCTTGAGAGGTAGGAGAATCCCGCTTCCACCTCCGTGCCGTCCACGACGATCTCGCGCGTCAGCCCCGCCGCGATCACGGGCGCGATGCTGTCCTGATAGAATTCTAAGTCTGGCAGGACTGCCATTTGGCCGAGCTTGGCCTCCGCCCGGATTGCCTCGCCCGCGTCGCCGCCCGCTGCGAGGGCGGCGAGGTAGGCGCGCTCACGCCCCGAGAAGATGTGGCGGGCGTTGGGAAAGGTCGGAACCCAACGCCCGTCCGCCCAACGCGTGTTCCAGCCGACATGGTCGACGTGCAGATGAGTGTGCAGGACCACGTCGACCTCCTCCGGACTGGCGCCCGCCGCCTTGAGCCTGGCTAGAAAGGGCCCGTTGAGCTGGTTGAAGGCCGGCGAGCCTGATCGGGTCTTGCCGTTGCCGGATGCGGTGTCAACCAGGATCGTCCGCGTCGGCGTGCGCACCAGCCAGGCGTGCACGCTTAACCGCAGCAGGCCCGTTTGCAGGTCGTTCAAGGCAGGGTCGAGCCTGCGCCCCTCCGCTTCCACAACGGCCGGATCGCTGCCGGGATAGAGGTATCCCGCCGGTATCGCCTCCAGTGTGAGTTCAGGGATCTTGGTGATGGTGGCGTCGCCCACCCGATGTTCCACGGCCTCTGGGTATTCCATGGCGATCCTCCGCTTGACGTTCGGTCTTGATGCTCACCGTGAGGGCGCCCGGCGAGCGGTTCGGTGTGTCGAACCAGCTCACCATCTATCCTCCAGCCGGAAGCCAAAGACCCCACAATCCAGCTCTGTAATGGCGCACGCAGCGGAATCCCGGGAAGTATTAATGGGAGAACGACTGTATGCCGATCCGGCATCGCAGAGCTGTTCAACGCTCTCGTCTTAGCGGGTGAGTCTGGAATGCCACAGGGTGGCGTCGATGTGGCTGCTGGTCTGACGCGAGGGATTCCCGAGACGGCGAATATCTGACTCCTGGGGCGGCAACCGAG